>Ga0306864_1000465_pt1 | contig 18873 bp, 22 predicted proteins | sample AntRauTorckE5430_FD_190448 | JGI IMG/M metagenome (GOLD analysis project Ga0306864, IMG submission 190448) | Saline lake microbial communities from Rauer Islands, Antarctica - Metagenome Torckler E5 #430 (v2) (version 2) | ecosystem: Environmental > Aquatic > Non-marine Saline and Alkaline >...
AGAATTTTTCAAATTCTGAGGTTTCCATTTCAGAAGGCATAGTGCTAGAAAATATGGAGGTGGAGGCTGCACCGGACGATGGGACTCCAGTGGGGTGGAAGAAGGGAGATGCCGGGTCAAGTGAGCCTGCTAGGTCAAAGGTAGATGGGATTCCGGTATCTCTATGGAATGATCAGATCGTGTCTTTCTTGAAGTGGGAGACGGATATAACTCAAGACCAGTACCAGGCGTTGGAGGTGCTGCGAAAGTATAGCTCGTTGAGATGGAAGCGGAATGTTACTCGCTCCTTTTGTGCATGGTTCAGGTGTTCGAAATGCTTTTATAAGAAGGAGGGTTTAATGTTTTCTTCGGTAATAATGAAGAAAAAACTTAAGCCTTGTCAGCGGTGTAAACTGAGAGAGAGTGATGTGCAATTTTCCGCGGAACTGGGAGTGTATCAATGGAAGCCATTGGGCAAGGCCTCTTACTTGCTTTGGTTCAAACGGCACAGGTCAGTCAAGTTGGAATCGGACAGGGCAGTCAGTCTGAAGGCAGGGAGGGATTGCATACAACGAGCGCAAGCCACCACCTTCTGGAAATGGACAAGAGGATCGCGGCTATTCTTCTGGCGATGGGATAAGGAACTCATGCAGGAAGTCCGAGATGGAGCAAGAGTGTGGATTAAGAGTGACCTCCCTACATCTAAGACCAAGCATCGTATGGCCAAGGACAAGGGAGTGGTTGCTCTGGTGAAGGAGAAGCTTGGTGACGTTCGGATGAAGGCTTACTTGGTGGCGGGTGTTGTCTTGTCTTTAATCTCGGTCTTCGATGTTCCTAAGGGAAAGGATGACATTCGGTTGGTCTATAATGGATCGAGCTCGGGTTTGAACGATGCGGTTTGGGCGCCTTGGTTTTCGTTGCCAACGGTAGACTCTCATCTGCGAGCGGTGGATGAATCTACCTTCATGTCGGATAATGACGTCAAGGAAATGTTTCTGAATTTCATGATGGATCCGGTGATCCGACCTTATAGCGGGGTGGATTTGACTACCTTGTTCCCAGAGGAAGTTCTCTGTGCTGGGCTGTTTCTGTGGGTGCTGTGGGAGAGGCTATTCATGGGCTTCCGACCTTCACCTTACCTCACCACTAGAGACATGATGAGGCTAGAACCTAGATTGAGAGGAGCTGGAGACCGGGAGGAGAATGTGTTCCGCTGGCATAAGGTTATTTTAAATCTGCCAGGGAACCTGTCGTACGATCCATCTCAGCCGCGGGTGTATAAAGTTAGGAAGGATGGTACGATGGCTTCGGACCTATTCATTTACATGGATGATTTTAGGGCCACTGGCCCCAGCAAGAGGGAATGCTGGCAGGGATCGCAACAGATTGGATCTCGACTTTCGTGGTTTGGGTTACAAAATGCGTCGAGTAAACGTACGGAGGCTAGTCAAACCCCTGAGGCGTGGGCAGGGACGGTCATTCATACAGATGGTGAGAATGTGATGTTGTTGGTTTCCCAAGAGAAGTGGGAGAAGACACAACGGTGGATTCAGTGGTTGAGCTCTTACACGGAGGTAGGAGAGCCGTTACCCCATAAGGAGCTGGAGCGGTGTCGAGGCTTCTTAATTTATGTGTCACGAACGTACAAACCCTTCGTTCCGTACTTACGAGGTCTGCATCTCACGTTAGAAAGTTGGAGAGACTTTAGAGACAAGGACGGTTGGAAGCTTGTGGACAAGGAGATTCAAATGCTAATGGCGGGGAGGAAAGATTATCGACCTTTACCCACTTTGTTTGGAGAGCTTGAAAGGCTGAAGGGAGAAGCGATGACCAATCATCTTACTTCCTGAATCTCATTGGAGTGCTCCGATGGATTGTAGAGCTCGGTCGCATTGATATCAACTTCGAAGTATCAGTACTTTCTCAGTACATGGCAAATCCTAGGACACTTTGGGAATCCGAACCCATTGCATGGCAGTATACTGCTCGTAACCCTTCAAAACTTTGAAGCCTATGTTATCATATAGCAGCAGCCACAGATCATGAGGATCAATTGCAGTGAGATCTTTCATCATTTCAGTGTTCACCATGTCAATAGCATTGCGTCTTTCTTTCTTCATATCGGTCACCAAACTGGTAATAAAGAAGTCTTGAGATTGTTCGTGTAATCAGTGATGCTTATGCGCTCTGGGTAGGGACATAGGCTGCCATTGGTTCGTTAGGATCGATACCAGACCAGTCTGCCATGGGTTTCCCACCAGAGATCACATGCCAATCATTGCTACCAGGGTGAGATTCGATGAACTTGCCCATGAGGTAGTCAGCTGGCTTAACGGCAACATAAGGCACGTATTGAACTGGTGCTGGTGCTGTTGGTACTACTGCAGGATTCCTGGGAGCAGGAGCACCAGGAGCAGCAGCAGCAGCAACTTCATCGATCTTATCATGCCAGTCAAGAATGAATCAACATCAGACGACAAGGAACTCAATATGAACTGCTCCAATGCTGACCCTGTTTCATCCAGCAGTGTAATCGATCTATTCACATCATCGATCAAGAAAGAACCAACACCTGTTGCCAAAAGGAGTGCTAGTGCTCGTGATACCAAATCCCCAGCCAGTGATGTCGCCAATGCTCAAATTGAGAACAAGAAAAAAAGGAAACCAGGAGACAATCTGTCGGTAGAAGAACTTCCCAGGAATGCCAACAGAAAAAGGAAACCTTCCTCAACTCAAGCCATTACGTCATTTTTCAAAACAAAGGTAGAACCAAAGAGTGCTCGTGCTGCTCGTGCTGCTCGTGCTGCTGTGGTCACTCCTCCTTCACCAGTCATCAATGCCAATCCCAAAGCCTCCTTTCTTTTCAAACCAATAATGGAGGGGGATATCGATGCTTCTGTCAAGAAAGTAGCTCTAACGGAAAAAAAGGGAGACTAAGCAAAGAAGAGAAGCGCATAGCAGAGTCGAGTGGTTCTACTGTGCCAAGTGTCAGCGTTGGACCAAGACTCACGGTACAGATGATCATGGTTCCAAAGCAGAGCAGTCCGAGGATTCAGCCAGAGCAGCCAATCTCATCATTGATCCTTCCGTTTGGCTTATCAGTTCGGAAGATGAAGAGGAAACGTCAACCGCATCTTTCCTCCTCGCTGGTTTTATCCTCATTGCACTCATCATGCTGTCCACTTATTGGTTTAAGGCAATCGGCCCTATCAGAGCAGTACCCACTCTTGGGCTCTGCCATTCATCCGTTGTGTTGGTCTCAGCCTATGCTAAGACTCTTTCTCAAGTCATTAGCAGCAAGATTATTTCAGGTTCAGCTTTCACTCTCCGCATGGTTCTATCATCTTTGGTTCCTGCAGTTGTTTTATGCTATTGGATGCGAATCGAAAAACAACAGGGGATGATCCCTACAGTTATTTCAAGATGATGAAGGAATTCCCATATCGTGCCACAGAAAACTCAGTTCTTACTGATGCAGGCATGACTCTAGAGCTGACTTTCCATAGTGAGGCCAATGATGAACTTCCATACTCTACCCAGACTCTCTTTTCTCACATGATGATAGAAGATGGAGATGATGGCAAAACTGTTGCTGTTGGCTTTGAAGAAATGGCTCGCACGTTGCATGCGCTGAATCAATCGTTCCTTGCGATGCCTGTCTGCATTTTGTTTACAAAAGTTCTAGTATCTTTGGAGTCTTGACAAGACACCATTGCTGATCGAGGTCTTCTTCTGTTTTCTAGGGACAGGGTCCATGCGTCGAAGAAAGGTGTTGTGTGTGCCATTTTTGGTTAACTTAATCTGATCAGATGTTGCATCAACAGCAAAAGGAGTGACATTTACCATCACTTTAGTGTAGTTATTACCGTTGTAATGGTCTTGCATCTTACTCAACAGCATGAGCACTGTGGTATCTACACATTTCGATGTGGTTGCAATGGCGTGTATCATTAAGCGGGTATCAATCTTTTGAGGTACTGAGGTATCAGACAATAATTCATATCGATCATGCGTTGTTTCTATTACAGCCACTGCATAGTGTTCATGGGAGGTCCCTACTAGTTACTCGAGCTGTGCTGTTCCCAAATTGTTATTTGGATGTTTATAACATCACCTACAAGGAAGCGAATTGCAACGGATCGTTCTGTGATAGGACTATGGCCATGTCCATAGTAAATGAGAAAGAGGCAAAATGCATTTGCATTAGAAGCCGAGTACCGTCAGTTGGTGGTAGGATGGTGCTATCCCTTTTCACAGGTTTAGTTTTTTTAACCTGGGCGCAGTCGTAGTCGCAATCATCGTCATCGCAGCAAGTCATTGGATGGGGGCAAGAAAATTGATGAATTGGGTCACCATCTTGAAGCCCATCTTGAACCTCATCTTGAAGCTCATCTTGAAGCTCAGACGGCGCAGAAGAAGGGGCGACGGTAATAACTACACTAAAGTGATGGTAAATGTCACTCCTTTTGCTGTTGATGCAACATCTGATCAGATTAAGTTAACCAAAAATGGCACACACAACACCTTTCATAATCCTCAGTCATCTCTGCAACATCTTCTTCTACCAGGGTGAGATTCGATGAACTTGCCCATGAGGTAGTCAGCTGGCTTAACGGCAACATAAGCAAGGCACGTATTGAACTGGTGCTGGTGCTGTCGGTACTACTGCAGGATTTCTGGGAGCAGCAGCAGCAGCAGCTGCAGCAGGAGCAGGAGCAGACATATTTCTGAGAGATATCAGTGGTCTAAGTGTTGTTGGTTTTAGAATACCGAACATGATTAATTGTGATATCACGACAACACCAGCGCCCTGATTGGTTGTTTCGTCCATTTTGCTCAAAGGCTGAACGATGATTGATACCTTGTCCGTCTTCCCTCTCCACTTTTCTGTAGCACGATATGGGAATTCCTTCATCATCTTGAAATAACTGTAGGGATCATCCCCTGTTGACGGAAGAGTAAAGAGGTCTGATGCAAAATCATAGGTAGCATTTCCCATTTTCTTCCGTAGCATTGCGCCAAGTTTCAAGAACTCTGGATCATGTCTAACAGTTTTCCTCCCTGATCTCTGAGCGTCTATAATTCTCTGAATTGATTTTACAATCATATACTTGATCATTTGAAAGCAACTTTCTTTGGTTCAATGTATGTCTAGATTATGCACAAAAAATAAGCAGAGAAGTGATGGAAAAATGGATTTGTAACAATGATGTGATATGCATTAACTATTTTGATCAGGTCATAAAAGACAATGGAAATCAAGAAAAGATCAGCCAACTAACTCTCTTCTTCTCAATCAATGCCTGTCAACTTATCATTCTGAAAAGATTCCTCTGAGTAGAAGCAAAGAGGGTACTTTATAGGGAAGAGAGTGGGTCTCAAGGTGACCTGCTAGGTTATCAAATATAGGCAACTGTGGTAATGGATACGAAGAGTGCATCACTGCTCAAGAACATCTCAGAATTATCAACGTCTTGCAAACAATTATCTGTTGCAAGTCGCAAGATGTTTCCAATCAACATCACACACGCACTACAACCACTACTGGTAGCCACACAAACATCAAACTACAAATCACTTATGCACACTGCATCAACTTACCAGCAATATCCAGATACCAAACACCCACAAATGCACAACAACACCAATAGAAAACTCTATCTCTTAATTCACACTGCACCAAATTCCCAGCAATATTTCAGGTACTTCTTTGAACGCAATAGATTCAGATTTCTTTTGAATTTTACATACAATCCTAAGCTTCTGAGCTTTTCTATAAGTGAAACAGATAGTCTAATACTATCTGGTGGGTGATCTTATAGAATTGGATAATGTCTTCAGAGATACTGGAGCAAGATCACACGAAGATCAACGCGAAACACAGAGATTGCCTTGGATGTTCTATCTAATGAGCCAAGTGTGTTTGCCATCTGACGAGCCAAGTGTGGTGTTGCCAACTGTGATGAGGTATTACCTAAGGAGAGGAATCCAACTATGAATCCAACTATGAATCCAACTATCAACTGCAGCAACTCCTCCTCCTCTTCTTCTGTGGTCAATGCTGAAACATGTAGTCACTTGTCCGCAGCTAGGAAACAATTTTAGCAACCAAACTGTGATGAGGTATTACCTAAGGAGAGGAATCCAACTGTGAATCCAACTATCAACTGCAGCAACTACTCCTTCTCTTCTTCTTTGGTCAATGCTGAAACATGTAGGCACAAGCCAAGTGTCAGCATCACTGATAGGGAAGTTTGCACATTTTTCTCAATCCATTAGCTTGGGCATGCTGGTAGGAAAGTTGCAGTCGTCTCCATCTTACTTCCAGAGCAGATCTCTTATACCTACCACCATCACATTTCTGATGGAGGAAAGAAGGTTATCCTTGAATTCCCCAAGGCTCCATCAATCTTCAATACTTCCTTTCTGTCTACTGTGACAGAAGCTGGAGTGTTGAAGGAGATGTTTGATGGGTATTTGCTTGAGCAGAGAGAGGTTGCAGCAAATACAACACACAAAACCTACGGAAGCGACAGGATTGTTTTGAATCTTCCCTTACAGTCAGAGGAAATCTTTTATCCCGGTCTTTTTCCTCGTGGTGAATTCGACAGGGAAGGAATCGGATGTGCTTACATGACGTCAGGCGAGACAGAAGGCATTGTAATGACATTTGCGATCGTCGAAAAAATGACAATCACGCAAAAAATCAAATCCCCTGGTGGCAGGAGGGTCAAGAAAAAGAATGTTGCGAGTATGCAGAGCAACCAAGATCGTAAGGAAGAGATTCAAAGAGAGGCTACCGAGGCAGCATAGAAGTTCTTCTCATAAGAGTCAAGGTCCAGATCAATCCGCAACAAGTTGATGCTCTTTGGTTCACCGAAGATCCTGAAAGGCTTCTCGGGCGAAAAGAGTCTCGACTGGTGTGGTATGATCCCAGGGGCTGTTCATGAGGGCTTCGTTCTCTGCGAGGTCTTCTTGAGAGACTTCTCCATAGTTGGTTTGGAGGTGTTTGATGATTGTCATGGGGTCTACCAGGAGATACTTGGTAGTTGAATCAGATAAGCTGTTTACGAACTGGGCGTCCACATTACTCGTGATTGATGTGCGGAGGGCTGCTTGTGTGGCTTTGTACTGGTTGTACTTCTTTTTAGAATCTTTCCATTGGCGGTGAGTCTCTTGGTGAGTCAATATTGCAGCTGCACTTGTGGCAGTGATTGGAAGACTTGGCTCAGGACCTTAAATGAGGGGAGGTTCGAATGGCACATTGTTGTTTACCACGAGGAATTTTGCGCCAGATGCCGGCACCAATCCCATCTTATCGGCATATCATTCCTTCTATCTGCGCATTCTAGAATGTGGTCAAGGGAGGATCAGATACTGCAACCAAGCTCATTTTTTGTGTTTATGTTTTTGTTTTCTTATACAAGGCTTTGATTTGGCCTATCATGTAGATTGCAATCGTGATTAGAATCACGACTTCAATAATGTAATGTGTGCATGATGTATTTTGTGATCATGATGACACATTTTCCAGACATCACTCTGAATCATCATCTTGTGGACTTAGTGAGTTCGGCGAGTTGGGTGAGGCTTTTCACCTTTTTCTCCTTTTCTTGCGACTCGTGTTTTGACGGAGGAGACCTTTTATTGCCTTTGTACTTATTACAGAGCCAGCTATTATACCTGACGATTGGAGGGAGGTCCCTATCAATACCCAAGGATTCAAGTTCCAGAGGAGGATTTGAGGCAGCAGCAACAAGCAACTAACATAACACCGCCAATTGATAATCAGAATCCATTAGAAGAAGAACGCCATAAGGAAGGTGAACCTACATCACAGCCTGGAGAAAAAGAATACTATTGCAGAGTGTGGTGCCACTCAAAAATAAGACTCCTCTCCAACCCTGGTCTGCTTGCGCTTGGAAGACGAAGAAGGATCAATGGCAGATGATCCATTTGCAATAATTTCTTGAAAATAAATGAAGCATTTTTGCATAGTGATTGTTAGTTTATGTATTATCTAAAACAATAAAACCTAACATGACAAGAACTCCTTCTAATTTTCTTTGGTGGCTCGTGGGCATCTGCCAAGATTGTACAGGCACTTCTCAAATTACTTCCAGAAAATGAGGATCTTGAAGAGTTGAATGAGTTAGTGACAAATGATTGTGACATCATTATGGATATTGAAATGTTGTCGGATGCACTTCCTATACCACCACTTCCCTCTTCAAAAACATGCACATGGTCATTTGACAGTGAAAGCCGTGTACTTCTTGGGAAATTCAAGTTTAACAAAAAAAATCAATCTGTGATGAAAGAGGATGAATCAACCCATAGAACACATACTTACAGTCAATGCACTAGCGCTGTCAGATACTTGGGTACCTTGGCCTCCAATTTCCTGGACTAATGGTGATGCTGCGTTCACTGACATGTGATATTTTTCAGGATTTTACTTTATGAGATGTAATAGCAACAGCACCCATGTTTCAAAGTATTTTTTTTCTCTCTTTTTTTGGCGGTTTTCAATCGTGCGCTGGTTTTCAATCTTGTAGAACAATAGCGTCCTGCTATTTCTTTCAATATTATGACATTTGAAGCATTTGAATATTTTTTCATTAAATTCCATAACCTCATCAACACGATCTTCCAATAAATAACTCGATCTAGGTACAGTATGTCAGAACAAAGTAACAATGTGTACTTATGTAACTTCATGTTGTGTAGAATTCAACATACGTCTGCATTCCCTTCTCTGTTTTTTTTATAGTAATTCAGTTCAAACAAGTACACAATACGAAATAATTTAAAAGTATGAATCCATGTTATTTGGTGTCTACTTAATTTCGTTTACGACGCTTGGGCGATGACAGTTTCACTGTTGGTACTTTTTCATCTGACACTTTGATATGGCACTCAACTACTGAATTCCAATTCATCCAAGCTGACTAGAAATACCCCAGGGTTTCCCAACTTAAAGCTGCTGTAAAGGACATCATTATCTCCCCCAGTGAGGATTGAAAACAGATAACTGTTAGGCAAGTATCCATCCTTCGGACTTTCCACCTACACACATACTCTTGACACTATTGCAACTCTTTGACTATAAAACTTCCGCCCTGACTACACCAGTACACTCAAGATATACTAAACAATGATATACTTTTGTCACAGCGCGTTGTTTCCAAATCTAGGTTCGTAGTAGCCCTGGTTGTACACACTAATTTTATCGAGCCGTCTAGTTAAACTACTCATTACACTTCCTCCTCTTGACACGATTGCAACTCTTCTCCCAAACATTTCTGCTTCAACTTTGCCAGCACACTCACAACATATCCAACTTTAATATACTTTTGTCAGGGCAGATGTTATCCAAATCTAGGTTCATAGTGGCCCTTGTTGCACACACAGTTTCAATCAAGGATGAATTCTTTGAATACGCCAACAAGTGGTTGTCTAGCGAAACATTAACAACCATCCTTTGCTGTATTTATAATCTAGATGGGCCACCATCATTCACAGACATAGAATTGAATAATGCATTGAATAGACAGAAAGAGAGATTCCAAATTGCATTTGGAATTGGTGGAATCAACCAACCATTTGATGCAAACAGCTGCAACATATTCAAGTATGAATATAAAAATAATGGCAAAAGGAAATTCTTTTATTACATAAAGAACAATGTCGAAAGAGGAGGAATTTTAACGTGGAGTAGCTAAGTCAAGCATGCACCAACATCAACTAGATCCAAATCAATCATGTAAATTATACATTTTGTGACATCCAATTCCACTTTCATCCCGGATTGATTATTGTATGTAAATTTGGTATCATGAATACCATTTTGTTCTTGGACACTGTTGTAGAGATGAAGGTAACGAGTGTAGTCTTCGAAATTCATTGATGTGATTTTATTTGACATTTAGAAATGCTCGAACGTCTCTTCTTTTTGACCAACATGTTTTGATAATCCTTGCCTCATGTTGACAAATTTTTGTTGAGGTATCATAGTTTTCTCAAATACACGAAAGTTATGATACATTGTGTGCTGACAAATGTCAGCGATGTAATCAAGCTCCCAAACTGACGTATTGTTACCACAAAAGAGGCCTTCACTGACAACAGCAATATCAGTTCAACTAGATGGTGTGTTGAAAGGTTGATGTTAAATAGTAAACACTTCGTAGTGTAGGATAACAACGTGTAGAAGCGTTTCATTGTCAAACATTTGTTATTCTTGCAGTCTTGGCGTATACATTCCCAAAGGTACCTATCTTTTGTGTCAATCATGTCATTCTTGTCAAATGTTGGTAAGATCAAAAGATCGATGATCTTGATCACTACTTTGGTGAGACCCGTTGGAACGATGTAGGTATGATCTATATCTTTCACCTCCCATAATCTTTCGGATGTCATATTTTCAGTTGAGATTGTAGCGTTTGTGAATACTATGTCATCTTTGATGCTGTTATTTTTTCAACAATGGGGACGTGTACAAGAACTCCGTTTTAAAGCAGCAGATGCGACTCAACAATACTTTTCAACAGCTCAAGAACGCATAAATAATGAAGAAAATGCTGTAATCGAAAAAGAAGAAAAGGAACTGGAACAGCAATTGCAGAATCTTCGCTCAAAGAGAGATGAAAAAATAGAGAAGCGATTATTGGAAGTTGAAAAGAAGAGAGAATTGGCGCTAGTTCATATGAAAGCTATTGGGACAACAGATTTTTTCTGTGAAACCTGCCATAAATTATTCTATACTGAAACTATTGAAAGGCAAAGAAACAATATGGTAAATTATTGCAATCATGACAAAGGATGTACCTCCTGTGCCACTGCCACCTCTTACAACGAATGCTATTGCTGTTCCAAGAAATCAGAGTGTGCAAAGGGACTTATTATGTGTTCTAGCTTGATGATCGGCTACATGATGAGTCGTATCTTCAATGATGACAAGCTCTCTGGGTAGAGAGGTCTGTTGTTTCAAGAGATGGGCTCACTTTCATTCAATCCTTGCTCTCGCGTCATGATCATAAACAATCTCTTGACAATTGGGGAAGAATGCATATCCCGGTTTCTTGAAAAACATATGGCAATGGTTTCCTGATCATCATAAGCGTAATCAATATATTTCGTACTTTCAATTAAAACTGGACCAAAGTTTTTATCAGCACTGAATACTGTCACATTTGGATGTTGTAACAGCCAGCGCATTGCTGCTTCTTGATGTGGAAGCAGGTTTGATTCAAAGTATTTTCTCTTTGGACGGTCAGCGTCAACAAAGAGTGTTCTTATTTGTCTTTGAAATGAGGAAAGTCGATGTAACAATGCATTGGTAGGTACATCTGGCGTGAAATCATCGACTTTTTCATATAACACTGTTTTGATGAGCTCAGGGTCTCCTGAGAACATGATGCATCTCAGGGCCTCCTGAGAACATGATGCATCTCAAGGAAAAATCATAATCAAAGCGGGAAAGATCCACTGTATCTAATGATGATCCAAGAGGTCGGGGGCAGAAACGGGTTCCTAATCCTAGCAATGAGCGAATGTTTTTTTGGAACAGACACTGTTTCGCAGAGATTGTGAAAAGCAAGGTTTGATGGGCGGCTTCGAAGTAACTCTAGCGGCCATGACATGATAATATTGTAAGCATTAAGTTGAGCGCTAAGATGAATCTCAGGATAGAATCCATAGACCATTCATATTTTATATGCTACTCGTGCTTCCATCATATCAGACTTGAGAGAAACTATTTTTCTTTCGATGTCCGAACTCTTACTTTCCTCTTTCGCTTGCCTTTTTCGGAATCGGACTCTACTATGTCTTGACTTGGATGCTTTCTCTTTGCTCGACTTCCTTTCTTTAATATAGATGGTTGTTGCGCTTGAGTCTTTTGAGCCTTTCCTTTGCTTGGTTTCTTTTTTAACGAGGCGTCCTTTCCAGCGACTCCTCCAACTTCTTCAGGACTGATAACAAGGCCACCAAGGTTGCCGTGCTGGCCACCTCCAAGGTTTGAATGCACGAAAGATACATGTTCAGATTTAGTGGAATACTTGTGGTATGAGAAATTTGCATTTATAAATCAAGATACATACCTGGTGGTACCTACCTGTCTGTGCTTGTTCTGAATATTCATTTGGAAAAGTGAGAAGAGAAGAGGGGGAGAGATTATATACCCACCCACCCCTATGTTTGAAAAAGAGGGAAATGACGAGAACCCCCAAGAAAAAATTGTGGAGCTTGGAGTTTGGACGCTGGATAGGCGGATAGGCCAATGGTTATGGGGGACCTAACGACGATGATTCCGGGGGTTTGCACCCCGGGATGCACCCGGGAATAATTGGGGCTAGCTTCACCCGTGTTAACTCGTTGGCGCCAATACACGTGTATTTTTTGCTTTTTTTGTTAGTGCTTGTTGTAATGATTTCCCGGGGGGATGCGCCCGACCCCCCTATCCATTGGCCTAACGCTGGACGAGGGAGCACTGGGAGCAGACGACAGACAGCAGACAAAGGATAGAGGATAGCGACGTACCAAGAGAAACAAGCAAGAAGCAAGCATCAATTCTCAACCCATTAGTTCTACCGATCTATTGTATTCAAACCAACTATGGCCTTTGCACAGAGATCAAATACGGAACGACCAGATTACAGTGTCCCTCATGCGGGCAATGATGGAATTTCTAGTCTCGCATGGTCACCAAATGCAAACATATTGATTAGCACCAATTGGGACGGCGGTGTTAGATGCTGGGAAGTACAGGAACAAGGCGGACAAATCCAAGCAATACCAAAGGCTCAAGGTACGTAATTCAATTTCAATGCCATGGCAGGATGCTAGCAATCATGGTTTCCTATACTGATTGTGCTGGCACTAATCACTCGGACCGATCTATTTGTCTCATTTTTCATGACGACTCACCTTTCACCTGTGCCTCCCTTAAATCAGTAAACCATGAAAACAATTCACCCGTGCTCTGCTCCACATTCTCACCGGACGGAAGCACAGTCTTCACCGCTGGAGCTGATAATGCCGTACGCATGTGGAAACTCGGCGAACAACCCGCGCAACCCAACCAACCACCCCAACAAATCGGCGCGCACACACAGCCCATCAAAGGCATTGGATTCCTGCCATCCTCCAATCTCATTGTCACCGGAGGGTGGGATAATAAACTCAATTTCTGGGATGCCAGGACGCCCAATCCTGTAGGATCGATAGATCTACCCGATCGATGCTACGATCTTGACGTACGTGGAAATATCATGGCAGTCGCCACCGCCAACAAACAAGTATTGATTTACGATGTCACTAATCAGCCCCGTGAACATGCAAAAAAAGAATCACCTCTCAAGCATCAAACGAGGTGTATTAGTTGTTTCCCTGATATGAGCGGTTTTGCCGTGGGGAGCATTGAGGGACGAGTGGGGATTCAAAATAATAATAAAGCGCAGGAAAAGAATAATTTTGCGTTCAAGTGTCATCGACAGGATGCTAACGCTTTTGCAGTCAACGGTATTGCGTTCCATCCGATTGGAACCTTTGCGACGGTCGGCGCGGATGGAGTCGTGACATTTTGGGATAAAGATAATAAACAGAAGCTCAAGGGATTTCCCTCGAAAGGGAAACCGATATCGTGTGCGAGTTTCAATGCGCAGGGGAATATGTTTGCGTATGGAGCGAGTTATGATTGGAGTAAGGGGAGTTCGTTTTATTCGCAAGGGACGCCAAATGAGATTTATATTCATTATACGTCTGAAGAAGAGATCAAACCTAAGAAGAAGAGATAAATAGATTGTTTGGTAGATGGGTGTGGACGGTTGGTAGATGCGTTGTGGTATCTTGTTCGCGATCATGTGCGTGTAGGGAAATGATGGAATGGAGGTAATAAACAACTACTGAATGACTAAATCTAACTGCTGTATTGAAGTTTTGAAAACATAGTTAAGCCGCCTATCTTTATCCTACTGGAATATTTGTACGCATGTGATTCTCTCAAATAGTCCACGGCGACAATTAATTGCGTGCTCCGCCAATGTAGCATATAGCTGCAATGAAACGACATGTCCCATTCCGAATAAATCCACGCACAGATCCAATGGTGACAGATTATTCATTTGACAATTCAGGAAATTACGAAAGGAAAGTTATTCCATTCGCTGCTGTACCATCATCTTCACAAATCTCTCATTACATCTCCATCAAATTCTCGCTTTTTCCTCCATGGTCGTGGATCCACTTTTGGATCACCAATCATTATCAAGCCAACTATGGCATCGGTTTCCTTGCAACCAATTAAAGCTCGAGTCGAACGGCAACGAATCATGGGTCCAGTCGCCCATTTAGCACTGTAATTTTCAGAATGAATTGATAATAAGATGTTTTGAATAGAGGCAGAAGCTGAAGCGTAGTCTTCTAGCTGCCGTTCCGTCTGTGGTGCCCTCACTGGAAGTGTGTCATACCAGTAATCAAAATCTTCATCTTTGGAAGAGAATTTTTTGTATGGGTATTCATCATCTTGTACAGGTTGATCATCCACACAAACGACAATGTATCCACCAATTGTATCTTTCCACTTATTCATTTTTGTCTCTGCATTGATGTGGGCTTCATCGATTGATTTCTTTTTGAGATTACGACACAATGTGACGTTGTAGCATATTTCCAACAATTCATCACAAGCCATGGTTTTTGTGACGGTACGATAGTATGTTGTCGGTTCTGTTCTGTGGTGGTTTGGTGCGTACGTACCACACTCGATTGCTCTCGTTATGGATTCTGCCAAGAGTGGTACAGTAATCAAATCAAAAGGATTTTTGAAATTTGACGGAGTTCGTCGAGATTGTATGGTTGATTGAAATAACAAATAGTCTGTAGATTCAGACTGAGAGGATAAAAATCTTGAATTGGGTTGCAGCGGAGGTAACGACTCCAAAGATGCCGACCCTGTACTCAGGGCCTTTGATGCAAACTTATCGATAGTAGGTGTACTCAATGAAGAAGCTTGTCTGCTTGTTTTTGGACTACCTGGAGCTCGATTCTCGGTTGTACTCGAGGAACTTCGTCTGGAGCTAAGGTGGGAAGAAAAGACCAACGGTTGCCGGTGTTGACTACGTGCAGCAGCTGCAATTTGCTGCATCAACGGGGACCGAAACACATTTGCAGACATTATTCCAATGATTACCCGTGACGATGGGATACGTCGTCTCTGTCCTTTGCTTGCAAAGCTCCTTGTAGATATACTGTCAGTGTACGACGGTACTGATCTAAATCTATGATATCGGATACTGGGTAATATCTATGCAGTTGGAACGAAGAACGAAGAACACATTTACGTTCTTTTTCATGATTTGGAAACTTTTGGAAAGCTAATAGTATTTACGCTGGTGGTGTCCCACGTCATCCGTTTCTAAAGACGTCCAATTCAATAAATTGCGTTGTTAGGTTAGTAATTACAAGTACTACTATTAGTATTAACTCTTAAAGAAGAAGAGACAGCACCTGATTTTTGTGAGAACAGTGTGTTCCAATTCAAAAATGATACAAATACTCTACTACTGTTGTAGCCATCAGCAGGTGGAGAGTTACACTCTTACTTGGTTATGCCTGCTACTATTTAATTGCGCAAAAAGGATAACCTTGCATGCACATGAATAAAAAGACATATTTCATCACGTCTTTTATTGCAGTATCTATTCAACTGCTGTAAATGTGCTCAACCATGAGTTCACAACTTCATATGCAAGGAACATGATTGCAGAATTAGGTACAACCTTGGCCAAATGGACGCCCATACCAGCGTAAAGACCTGCGATGACATAAAAATTGATGTCAGATATGATGCATGATCAAGATAAGATAACAGAGAATGCATAGTTTTGCATATCAAAGCTAAATACTACTCACCACCACGACCCTCTTCCCGTGCAATGATGCCAATACTGCTCCACATGCCTTTATACTTGAAAACTCCGCTCCTGGCTTGCTCACGCAAACGAGTTCTTGCCACTTCGTGAGGATAGGTCAACATGGAAGCAATACCCTTCGCAAACGCGGCAGAAAAGAAGTAAGTCTTTTTAGGAAGTTGTTTTGTAGGAGGTAGCCCATCCTTCTCCCTTTGTTCATTGGTAATATCTAACAAACGACTTTTTACACGTTCGTAAAGAAGGAACTGTATTGCTCCTTCAGTACATCCCCAGTAACTTGCTGACAATCCTTTGTAGAATCCCCCAATACCTTCTTCTTTCATGATTGCATTGATAGTTTCTCCATAGCTATTGTAAGCAACCTGTCCTGCTGTGTGATCAGCAAGCAATTGCATGCGAGTCTTAACCATCCAAATAGGGTTCGTAAGTGTATTACTGGCTACCCCAGCCATAAATCCAGACACGATGGCATTGCCAACACTTCCCTCAGGCAGCCATTCTTTTCGATCAAGATTTCTCTTTGTCTGTTCATACGCATAAAAATATATTGACCTAGCAGGGATGATTCCAATTAAGGTGGGTCTCAACCCTTTCCAAAATCCTCGAACTCCACTTTCTGCTAAAATCTTTTGGGCAATTGTGACTGGATGGCCTGCAGCTGATGCAAATTCGCCATGCACTGCTTGTGACACACTAGATGACTGAAGTTGGGTCTTAATTACTTCTAGTGGATTCGTTATACATGATGCAATTGTACCTGCTACACCTCCTGATAAAAGACTACAGTAGTTGAAAAACGAAGTCGAAGGTAAGGTTGGTTATGCACAACGAGGATTGACACATTTGAACAGAGTCATTAGGGAAAAAACTCACTTCAGAATTTTGATCTGTTTGGCAGGCATGGTCTTGACAGCAATAGCTGAACCTCCTCTTTCTCCGCCTCTCGCCAAACTTGGTGAGCGTTTTCTTGGATCATAAGTGCTGACTTTGATAGCTGCTCTTCCTGGTACTGCAGTGGCCCCAATCAATGCAGCTTGTAGGCATAACCCTAAGAAACAAAGTGTGATTATGGATTGATTAGGCATTCTTCGATTTCCTCTCAAATATTAGATGTGTTATGTAAAATAATTTATTGGACTGTTGATGGATTCATTTGCGAATTTGCTTTTGTTCGAATGAAATCTTGAAATCGGTGGCTATCATCCACCTTTCACTGAGATCACTGACGCCTTTGACAAAAGCAGGACTAATTACCGTTATAACGGCTGCTATCCTATGGATATTTTCGTTTTGGGAAAAGTCGGACCACGAACCACGAACCAAAACAAAACCAGCTGAACAAAACAAGACAAAACAGCAGATGAAGATAGAGATATCACATACCTAGCACAGATGAGACAGGAGGCTGTTTTGATACAATACAATAGTAATATCCTGGATTTCGAGAGTTCAATCAACCGCCACTATCTAGCCGAAGAATAACTGATAGTTATTGCAACACTCATTATTTATTGTGATATCGCTCAAAGGCAACGACTACAAATGCCTGCGTCAAAACAGACAAAGAAGAGGCCAAGGAGCAAATCGCCAGGAGCAACAAATGCCCTCCCTTCTGCTGGCTACCTACTTACTTGCGATGCCCCAACCAAGCAATATATCAAAGCCTTCAATGAATCAAAATCCGCTGACAAGAAATTCATAATTGAAGACCTGGATCCAACTCATTTATTAGTCAAGGAGAAGGCGAGAGAAGAGATTTTACGCAAGGTAGAAGAATGGATGGATGCTGTAAGTTATTTTTGTAAAGAAAGCAGTTTTTCTATCCAATGCATCTGTTGGCTCATCATTTTTTTGTTATTCCAGAATGTGTTTTCAAATATTGAGAGAGTGGGGGAGAATCTTGAAACATGATGAAAATTGACATAGTTGGAAGCCGAACCAATAATTTGAATTGTGTATATTCAGGCATAACTTAGTAATGCGAATAAAATTTGGCACCGCCACATTGATTGAATGGTGACACGATGGAAAACTCTACAGTTATCTCTGCACCGAATTGCTATTTACGCATCGTAAAGCTCGTGGTCTCAAATTCCAACCAGTCATATTTAAACAACATACTTTCCTATGCTTTGTGCAAGAAGCAAGATCGCTTTTTTAAGTCTTGACTCAGTTGTTATGTACATTCTCTTGCTTTATCTAGATTGTACAAATCAGTCTTACCTTCGGACAAACCTATTGTGTAGTAAACAGGCACCCACGTTATAGAAGCTGTGTATGCAAAAATGACATTGATGAGCAACCTAATTTTACCTCTCATGGCAAATACCAAACTTTAATCAAGCTGAGATTCCCGACCTAAAGACGCAGTATCTCCCTCTACACTGCATCGTAGATCGTGTACGCGACCAGCCTTTTGCTCTACTACTATGTACATTTTCCAAAATGCAGTCAACAGAAAATATTTGCGAAAACTTTTTACCCCTCCTGGGGGGTGGTAGTTCGCTCTAGTCTTAGAAGACGAGAGGATGGAGGATGGGGAATGGGGAGAATAGAGAATAGAAAACATCAAACATCATATTTCTTTTATCCTTTCGTATTGTAGATTGTAGTGGGGACTAATCTGGACAAATAGTACTGCAACCATAATATCACCGCCATCGCTAGAGCGGCAGAGTTTGCAATCAAAACATTCCGTGTGAACCACTAGTGCGTGCACTACCTTTCAAAGGAAGATTTTAATAAACACCGATGACGCGTTCAACTAGGAATATGATTTTGATATACACTTTCTCTTTCATAGCAATTGTTGCAGTTGCAGATGCACTTGTGAATTCAGCTTTAAGTCAAGGTGACATCCAAAAAATGTGAGCGCCATTCTCCGTTTCCCTGTTCTTCCCCTGAATTACTTGAAGAAGTTGCATTTTATGATGCTTCATTGTGCTCACGAAATTTGTCT
>Ga0306864_1000467_pt1 | contig 18817 bp, 17 predicted proteins | sample AntRauTorckE5430_FD_190448 | JGI IMG/M metagenome (GOLD analysis project Ga0306864, IMG submission 190448) | Saline lake microbial communities from Rauer Islands, Antarctica - Metagenome Torckler E5 #430 (v2) (version 2) | ecosystem: Environmental > Aquatic > Non-marine Saline and Alkaline >...
AACTGTAACTCTCTCAAGTATGAAATTCACCAATGCTATCGTCCTCCTCGGATCTCTCATCGCTCCTGCTGTAATCAATGCGAAAACTTGCGGAGAACCTGCAAAAGACGGAAAGCCAGCTGACGGAAAAACAAGGGTGAGGAGAATTAAAATATGTTTCGTCAAGAATGGTCCCTCTTTCCTTGAAGAGATCACGATCCGATCTTAATCATGACCGCATCTTTGCAACATCGTTAACAAGATCTTACACCCCTTTTGCATGCTATTCAATATCACATCTGCAGGCTAAAATCATCTGTGTAGGTAATGCCATTGAATTTGGTGTACCTGGTGCTGGAGCTGGTGACGAAGTTGATTGTTTTAGAGAACAGGGATTCAACACATCCGGCGGGTGCAAAGATATCGACGTTACGATCAGGTACAAGGTCATCAATCCCAGGGGCGTTGGGGTACCCAATTTCGATATGTTTCTCCAGTCTGCCACTTTTGGACAAGGTCCTCATACTGATAAGAACGTTGCAATCAATGGAGCCACACAGTTCAACTACGACGACCTGAATCCATCTCCAGTGACGGGGAAATCAGCTCAATACCAGACAGCACAGGGCACCGTGCACAACACCCAGGCCACAGTGAACACCTGTTCCAACAACAACAAAAACTTATTTTTCATGAAAATGAAACTCAAACCCACAAATAATGACAGCAACACCACATCTAAATGCGGAGAAAATGAAGCCGTTTTATTCAATCGTATTGGAGCTGATGGAAAGTTCGATGTTGTTGCTGATGGAAAGTTCGATCCCAGTCCAAGTGTGAATGCTAAGAAGTCCAAGTCTCCTAAAGCGTCCAAGGCTCCTTCAGTGAAGAAGTCCAAGGCTCCTGCGGTGAAGAAGTCCAAGGCTCCTGCAGTCAAGACCTCCAAGGCTCCTGCAGTGAAGACCTCCAAGGCTCCTGCAGTCAAGACCTCCAAGGCTCCTTCAGTGAAGAAGTCCAAGGCTCCTTCATATTCCAAGGCTCCGAAGACATCCAAGTCTCCTTCAGGAAAGGCTGGAGGTATTGAGAGGGTTTAGAGTAAATGCCAAGCAGGGCTGACAGAAACGAAAGGATTGTTATTTGACCTTTAGGTATTGGTCATGGGCAGAGCCATGAGAAATGAAGTACAGTGAATGCTATTATGGGCTACCATGTGATCAAAATGTACAACTTGTTGCCGTATGGTAAGTTGTGCTGTCGTTTTGATTCGTTATTGGAGTAGTAGTTGAATGATGTCAAAGGTTGGGCAGCCTCATCTTTGACTGCCACAACATAATATAAGAATAAGTAAAGCAAGTTATGAGTAACCCCAACTGTTGTAGTATTAGTTGGATTAGACATGATTATGTTTATACCTCAAGAGTGAATACAGAAAACAACCTTTGAGTCTCCGACCTCCAACATTGCTTTTGCTGGCTCAAAATCAAAAACTTAGATAACGGACTACTGCTAATACCGTCGGAGGATGATTCTTTGGCAATGAATCATCTCAATGAACATGACCACTTCAACTTTTTACTTTGTTTAAATCGACAGACATTCTACCCAAATCTCCTATCATACAAACATTTGCTCTCAAGAGGTGCACAAGGTCAACTTTACCTTTAATAATGCTACATAAAAAATGTAATAGATCCAACGATAGCAACTTCACTAGAAAGTTAATAAGTGTCGAGTATGGCTAGCCCAAAGCCTCCTCATTTTCGCATACATTAAGAACTCAATTCACGAATTCATTCTTCTTCAGTGAACATTCCTAAAATGCATGGTCATGCACACCTTTTCTCTATGTGACGGTTGCCCTTCTCGCCAGCAGTCTTCTATGTACAACATTCTTAATTCCGTTGCGTGCTATCATCTGAACTCTTCACGAAACCCTCAAAGATCTCCAAGAATGTTTCTTTCTTTTGCGCACCGGATATCCCAAGAGGAGCAGCACTTTCATCCTCTGGGCCAATGACAAAAAATGGTACCCCCGACATTTGATTCATCTCTCTTCCGCTGTGAATGTCGGCTCTCACCTCGTCTTCACCCTCCTCGCTTTCCAGGAATGCCATCAACTCATCTCCATCTGGAAGATTCAAGCGTTCCGTTCCTAACTTGACAAGAGCATCGTTCAAACTTAGATTCTGCCCTTCTTCATAAAGCGCATGGAACAAAGCTTCAATACTACGATTCGTACTGATCCCATACCTTTCTTTTGCAAATCTGACCAATCGATGGCTCTTCATGGTATTCGGCCACCATTTCCAATTATCAAAATTAGCCCCGGTGTCAATCTTCCTTCCTTCTTGTTTGAGCTTAGTTGTCCAAGAGGATGATCCCCAACGGCGGATATTGTAGGCTTCAAATTCTTCTCCGTTGGGGTTGATGTTTGGGTCGATGATGTAGGGTTTCCATTCGACGCAGATGTCAGTTTGGGTCTGTGCGTTTGCGTGGAATGCAGTGATTGCGCTTTGGAGGCGTTTCTGTCCTACATGACCTGCACGAGAAAGCAATGGGGAAAGTTAGAATATTTCTCGAGCTCGTGCGCACCATGTATCATATCATTTGCGAGGTAGTTAGTTCTCTAGTTAGTTGATTAGTTAGCTGATTGTTTAGGTAGTGAGGTACTGCTGCTACTACTACTGTCTAGAGTTACTGCTCTAGAGTACAATAGGTACGAATGATGAATGGAGGACTTACACCAAGGTCACGCGAGATCAGAGAACACAGTCACCTTAATATTTGTATTTGTCATGGCGCTGATTCTAAGAAATGACGAAAAGACGAGAATCAGAGATAGCAAGGTCGAATATGGAAAGGAACTGGAATTGTCTTTCATCAACTATCACTTCAGAATGATAATAATTATGGGTGATGAGAGATGAAGAATGAAGATGCCATCTCAAAAGATATTTTGTGATTTTTTTTGTGTTCTTTTTGGAAAGTACGTCACATCTCTTATTTTACTATAATCATAGGTTAAAAGATTCTGATGATAGGATGAGTTATCAGCCAGCAGCCAGTCAAAGGTCAAAGTTTGACACAACAAAATATCACATATGATAATATTGTGTTAGCAATAGCAGCAACAACAGCCAGCAAAGCCCCATAGCCATCTTCCGATCTAATCAATTGCCCCCTTTCACATCCTCTCCTTTCCTTCACTGCACCAATGGCACCTGACAAAAAGAAAGTCAAAAAGAGCAAGAAGGAGCTCCACGAGGAAGAGGCAACAGCAAGACTCTCGAGTCTAATTGCTCAAACCACAAAATCCACTCGGAAAGAAGCCAAGGTCGTCAAATCATTCGAGTGCCAAAAGATCATTCGCAAAATTAAAAGTATTAAGGAATCCATTGTCAATGATGACCCTGGTCCTACCGAAGAAGCTGATGATCCTGCTACTTCTACTGAAAGTAACGATGCCGCACCAGTAGGAGATGAAAAGATTCGGAAACAAATGGAGAAACTAGACGAACAACTCAAGACGATGAAAGATTTTGATATCGATAATGTGGTCCAAGCTGCCCTCCACCGCCTTGGTCTACAAAACAAAAAACAAGGAAGGAAAATCGACCTTGATAAATCTACCAAGAGCCTGATCGAATCCATGATCAAGCACAAGAGAATTTCCTCCGCTATGCAATCCATGAGCGAGAAGGTTTCCGATTACAATGCTTGGCTTTCCGGGAGAGAAGACTGGATTGCCAATAACATGAGAGGATCCATGCGACATGATAGAGATTCGAAGGAGATCAAAAAGAGTAAAAAGAGAGGAAGGGATGTTGATGTCGCTGGACATGATGGAGCTTCGGGTCTCTTTATTGAATCGCTTGCTGGGAATGCGGTGCCAGAGGAGGAACCGGGGAAACCCATGGTGGGATATGAAGGGTACCAAGAATATGATGAAAAAGATTATGCATTTTCACAAATGAAAAAGAAGAATAGACCCGGTCAGCGCGCACGGAAAGCGAAAGCTCTGGCCATTGAAGCCAAACAGGCCGGGCGAGCTTGGGATAGTTCCACTAACTGGAGAGAAAAGAAGAAGAGGTACAATGACGACGAAGACCAGCATCAACCTCGGCATCAGCAAACAAATGCATCTGCTTCTGGTTTGGATAAGTCAAAGAATATCAAGGCTGCTGAAGTTGCAACTATGGGGAAAGACTGGAAGGAGGAAGGAAAGGCGCATCCTTCGTGGGCTGCACGTGAAGCACAGAAAGCAAAGTCTGGTATGGGTATTGTTGCCTTTGCCGGAAAGAAGATTACATTTGATTGATGCACTGTTGATGTAAGGAACACATTTTAAAGAAAGCATTCAAGAAATGGCTTCGTGGACCCTACACCACACCACGTGCACAGAATTATACACACGCCGTCCGTCGAAATGAAACCAACGAACTTAATGTCTAACAAGGAAGTTATTAGGACTTGCCAACTTGACTTTAATATTGTTACGAACTTGCTTGGACAAGTACGTACAGCTTGATACTTGATATCGCACAAATAATCAACGAGAAGCCTGCCATTTCCCTAGTCGTCTCGATGGACGAGGTACTTTTAAAAACAGCTTGCAGAACCAAAGGCAACCCCAAATAGTAAATATTCGTTCTGTTGTTTTAAAAACAGGCGTGATGTTCATCTCGTTAATACCAGATCGCCTTTGTTTTACAAAACTCCCGCCAGCGAGGAAGATGCAAAGCTCTTCTTCGATAATCGCCCTGTTGGTTGCGCGACCACCACCGGACTGGTGGGTTTACGTGACGCGTTCAGGGATCTCTCCTCTTGGCACAAGGCATTTCACGACCTCAGATCTTTCCTCTCCTGGAAAAAGACTCAAAAGATTGCGCAGAGGTTCAAAATCGTCGAATGCTTATAATTTATAATAAGCCGTCCAGCCATCTGGTTAATATAGTTGTTGGTTCCATCGCAAGCTTCAAACTGTAATAAATAAAAATGTGAAAAAGATTAGATGAGATGCAAGAAACACGACAATTTAGCTTGTCGCATGCTGCAAAATACATACAATAGAACTGTAACTTCATCATGTTTGTGATGAGAAGAATGAGCGAAAAAATGCTTCTGATGTTATATCTAAAAGGCCTTCCTTTTCGTCCATGCTTCGTTTCTCCACAATACTCCAGACTCCAGTGCAATCATTTTAAACAATAATGCAATTAAAATCTACTGCTACAAACTACAAAAGCTAATACTCTAGCTAGCTAGGAACACTGACAAAGCAACAGCCATTGTCTACCAGGAAGTGGGATAATCTATTGATTGACCATGGCTTCTCTTTTTGTATTATTAGTAATTGCATATTTTGTTATATCGCTTTATTATCTTCGACTTTCTGCATATCCAACAGAAGCCTGCAAGTCTTCAACAAAGCAACAGCAACAATGCGCACGGCCTCTCTTTCCGCAAGTCGACAAGAACATCGAGAGCAAACAATATGGACTTGAATTGTGGACTCAGCATGAACCTGAAGGAGACGATCGAACGGATGGACAGAACATTAAAGGACCGCGAAACTCAAAGTTAGAATGGAAGCTACTATCTACCTGTCCTCCAATGAATGTCGATTTACAAGATATCCTCTTCCATAAATTCAAATTTGGCGGAAAGGGCAATTCTTGCACTCTACAATTCCCAACATTTTCAAGAAGGCGGCAGGATGAGGACCATCCTGTAGATAAAACCAACTCGCCTCCTACGATTCTGAAAGGAAAGTTTGTTTTGAAGCAAAGGACTGCGCTATCCAAACCAGATATCGTCGTGGCACAAACCATCTTCGATTTAACGCGGATTGTCCAGAGACAACGATATAGTAAAGTTCCATATTTTAAATATCATAGGCAGCCAATCGTACTGAGACTCGTGGCCGATGATCAATTGTATCCAGTTCAACATCCAGTTCGGGGCGATGGGCTCGTGCTTGCTATTCAACAATTTCACCCAAATGATATCATCTATCATCGTCCAACACTGTATGTGGACGACGTGGCATTGAAGCACTCGTCGCAAATTCAATTGGCGCCTCCTGAAGATCAAGCACAGAATCCTAGGCCGCCGATTGCCGTGTCAATCCAACTCAGCATCATTTCGCCCCTTAGACATGTTGGCCATCGTCAGTTGGAAGTTGGATTCGGAGTAGCGGAAAGTATATTGCATCCTGACGAACTCGATGAATTGCATCACATGATTTCGGATGAATACATGTATCGTTTCATCTTGACACAAATCATAACTTTTGTTCACATCTATCTTGATTATATGGCATTTCGAGATGAAGTTGGATTCTATGTTGGAAAAAAGAGCATGGGAGGAGTTTCATTCTCCTCAGTATTAGGCAGATTTCTTTGCCAGCTAATCATATTTTTGTATTTGTGCGATGGAGGGAACACGAGTTGGCTCATTCTTGGGAGCATCGGTAGTGGAGTGGCTGTGGAAATGTGGAAAGTTACCAAATTCATCAAGCCAAAAATGAAGCGAAGTTTCCCCTTTCTTGAATTCCAAACGAAAACGAACTTGACCCAGATCGAACAAGATACCGTCAACTATGATAGCATCGCTCATACGTATCTTGGTATGATTTTGTATCCTCTGGTCTTTGGTTCCGCAGTCTATGCGAAGACATATTACGTCTATACCAGTTGGTGGTCTTGGCTGATTTCAAACCTTGCCAATGCAGTTTACACTTTTGGATTCATTACCCTCTGTCCTCAACTATATGTGAACTATCGGCTGAAGTCTGTTGCACACCTTCCATGGAAAGTTTTTGTTTATAAAATGTTCAACACTTTTGTGGACGATGTGTTTGCCTTCATGATTCAAAGTCCTCTGAAACACAAACTCATGACTCTTCGTGACGACGTTGTCTTTGTAGGTTTCCTCATTCAAGCTTATATTTATCGTGTCGACAAAGTCAGAACTAATGAATTTGGCTTTGCTTATGAAGCCGACGAGAAAATGAAAGAAGAAAACCAGCAAGGTTGTGAAATTGACGAGAAACCACATGTCGGGCATCAGAAAGAGGAATAATAGGAAAGAGTGCGAGGGCTTCTTCATAAGTGTGGTGATGACACAGATGATTTCGCCATCTTTTTCGTTATCGTAGTGTAAAGGTTAGACAAAAACAAATTTTCTTCATCTGTACCAATAATGCCTTGTCAGAAATATGTCCATGAGGATCACGATCTATGTCAACGATTCCAACGACTTTATCTTCATTACAGTCACAACATCTCACAACCATCAAGGTATGATATATTCCAAATCGGATTCCACCATACACACTTAATGTCAAAGGTCGTGTTCTTGTCATCAATAGCAACACCCCACTCAGTCAGGTCAAGAGGTAGAGATTCTGTGATCCAACATAGCTGCACACATAATCAACAATGAAAAATCTGTTGCTCAATCCTACATTAATATTTGACATCGCCCATTATTTGTTACCTTCTCTAGAGAGATGACAGACACGCAAGTTATCCTTGACCTTCGTCTTAAGCTCATCATTGTCGCAACCCTAACTCTAACCCTATGGTAACCCTAATATCTACCTACTGCATCAGTACGATTAAAGGTTTTTTTCTTTCGGCGCGCTTCTATTGCCCAACCTCCCGATCAATACTCATACCTAAGCCCCTTTGTTGAGCCAATCAAATCACTCCATTGCTTGAAAAAGCGACGCACACCGCACAAAACCATCAACCATCAACCATCCAACCAAACATCCAACATCGTATAACATCCATCAATATCATTTCTTAGCTTGATACATTCTTCACCAGATATAAAAGCCTAAACATAATCATGGCTGCAATGTTTTACTGGGCAGCCACAGCCCTCATTATATACCTAGCGCTTCCTGAAAATTACGTATATGCATTTCAAATGTCATCCGGACGACATCGTAGTACTGGCAAAAAGAATACGTTTATCAGAGATTTTCTTCTCAAAGCTGCTTCATCCAATGATTCGTCAGATTCGGATCTCTCGGAGTTCAGGGAATGGTGCACTCAAAAAGGAATAATAACGCCTCTCGATCTTGACGTTCGCACTGGTGACGATGCATATAGATTCATGAAATACTCCAATGACAAATCCTTTGCCAGCCGACCAGACAAAATCAATGGACCAATTTTAAGAGTATCATTGAAAGCATGCATCGTAGCAGAATCGCCTGAAGATCTAGCAGTTGAGCTTGCCAAGGAAAGAGATCTTGGTGAAGAATCTGATTTTGCTCCCTACATCAAAGTCCTACCTTCCCTGTCATCTCCATCATTGCAATCCATGCCGAGATTCTGGTCACAAGAAAAACTGGAGAAAGTCAGCGAATTTGATGGAGGTTTGATCTATCAGAGAGTCCAATCGGTCAAGGAGCAGTGCAAAGAACTAAATCTAGACGAATGGGCACTTGCTATCGTCAACTCTAGAGCTAACTTCCTTCTCGATGAGGGGTATGCAATGACACCTATTTTGGATATGATCAATCACAATTCTGCATCCAAAACTTCTGCTAGAATTATGGAAGATGAATTGTTTCTGTCTGTAGAAAATGAATTTGCAAAAGGCGAAGAAGTTTTCATTTCCTATGGATCATTTTCAAACTTGGAAACAATGTGCGAATACGGGTTTGTGGACTCCAAGTCCAATCAGTGCAATCAAGAGTGTGTTGACATAAGAATGATTCGGCAGCAACCTGTTCGGGTAACCATTGATGATCAGAATGATGGAGAATTGGATCCTGGATCACTCGCACTACTGAGATCGTACCTCGCATCGCCAGAAGAGGTTGGGGATCTTCTGGCAAATGATGAGAGCTTATCCATCAACACAGTGTATGCGAAACCCATATCTGAAGCAGTAGAGGAAGAAGTATATTCTTTCATTGCATCATTTGTTGATGAAGCTATTTATGATGCTACAACTGGTATCACCTGGGCGCACGAAAACGGTGAAGATCTTATTGAAAATTTCCTTGTTTGTAGAGTTGCCGTTCTTGAGAAGGGTCTACAATTTATGAAACGAAAGTTTCCTGAACTACTTTACTAGCTACAATTCATGTCACCAAAGATGCAATGAATGGACTCTTTCAGCGTATGATGATTAATATGAAAATGGCGAATATTCAGCACGGGAATCATATTGAGTGTGGGCGGAGGAAATCATCTTTCTGAATAAGAAAGGTTTCTAATCATGGAGGTTGCAAAATTGTTTCTTGGACCGGGCTTAGGAAAGATCGCTGTATTTTTAAGAGCCCTTCAGGATTTGGGAGCAGCAATTTTTGCCTCTACCATCGAAGTCTGATATTTATGAAGCTATAATGATGTTGCACTTCTTCTGACTCAAACTATGTAAAGAGGCTCAGACCTACAGTATTCCTGTTCTAAAATGTCGATTCTTTCTCTCGTATAATGCTCTATTTGATTTCAAGGTCGCTGAGAAACACTTGGCGACCTTGCGCAGCTACAAAATTGAGCCCCTTTTGACCTTACTCCCTTGTCTTTCTATCATAATTATTGAGGATCCCTCCCTGTCAGTGGCTTTTCTTTTAGTGCAAGCTCAACCTATCATTCTTAATTTCTCTTTATTTCACATGCATTTGCTTTTCGCTGGGCAGTTATTTTAGACGTCTTTCGTAGCAAAACATTCCTTTAGCTAATGCATCTACTCATCGCTCTACCCCACGTGATTATATACCGAAAGGCCATGACACTGCATCAGGTCCCTGAATATATCTCCCACGGCAAAAGAGCTATGCATGTCCTTTGATCATGAACAAGGATACCTTCTTATCGAGACAACAATTTTTTTTTTACTTTCATTGTTCTCAATATGGGCAGGTCAGAAAATTGAATGACATTAATGCTTATCCTTATTCTCCAGTTTCAAGACAATGAACTGCATCCGAAAAAGTTAATATTAAAAAATGTTTAGAAAGCTTACGGCTGCTGTCAGAATGTTTCGCAACTTTTTGATTTTCCAATTCCCGAATGCATATCCATACTGGTACGTTACAATTAGATGTACATTCATCTTGCGATTTATTGTAGTAATTCATTCGTCTTCGTATTCCTTATCAGTACTTGGTTGAGAAGTGACCTGATTCTTTTCCGCTGAACATTCTCTACTTCTTCCCGAAAATGGTTGGTAGCAGTTCAATGTTGACGGCAGCCGTAATGTTTTCCAAGATTCTTGAAGCAGTTATTCGTTTTCCATAATCTTTTTCTCCCACAAACGTTGTTCGTGGATGATCTCTTCTCTGAAATGACACCAGCTCTTCACCACCCCTACCATTGCAGATATTTGATGCTGCATGCCATCTCGAAGAGAACAAAGTTCAGTATTGGTCTTTGCTAGTCGCTTAATTTCAGCTTCGTTTCTTGTCGTATGCAGTTTGACGCACTTTATCTTTTCTTGAAGGTAGTTGTTTTGATCCTGCAGTTCGCTGAGCCTTGCCACTTCTTTTGACTTGCTTCTTGCAGCTTTCGCATTTTCTAGTCTTTCTTCAAAGGATGATTCAACGTTGCAGCTCATAGTTTTGTTTTGATGAGTTCCATTTTACGATCATTATTTCAGGAAGCTGCAGGAAATTCAAATAGAAAAAAGAAAAAAGGGTGAAATCCTTTCGCCATTTTGTCTATTTTAGTAAAAAGACGTTGAAAAAAATCCAACCGTCAGATGGTTTATGAACCCTAAAATAGATATAGTAGCTCATCTTTTGCTGAATTACAAAAAATAGAGTGATATATTCTGCAACTCGAGCGTGTAGTCCATATATGTATGACTTGCTTCTTTTGTCTTGTTGTTTATATTTTCTTAACATCGAAAGATTATATTTGAGAATCTTAATTTACTCCGTGTCTATCTTCGTACATAACAGTTATTGACAAATTGTAATGCGAAAAAGATATGGGAGTGCGGTATTCTGTTATGTGAGGAACCCTATTCTGCGTAGGCGGAGTATCAGTAGAAAACCGCTCACTGGCAGCAATGATTAAGGGGGATTGATGTGGGATTGGAGTTAGGTTGGAAATGAATCAATTCGTAAACATGTATCTATTATTGAGAAGTAATAAGATTTTGGATGCAAGTACTTTCGTTAGGTCGGGTCCGTAGTGTTCACCATAGATCTGTACACTCTTCTCCACATTCTTCAAGTTCTTTGATCATTGTTTCTGTCAATTGCTTCAGCATCAATGTATGATTAAGCAGTATTTCATATGCTCTTGTCAACCTCTCAATGCTTGATGTGCACCGAAGAGACCATGAGATATCTGCAATATCAGCGAATCCATTTAAACATCGAAAAGCAACAAAACTTGAAACTTCTAAGTTGTACTCTTCGCGCTCCCTAAATCGCTCACTATAGTATGGATCCAATTGTTCTGAAGCCACTCTAGTAAGATCCCCAATGCTAGAAAATGCACCAAAATAGTTCATTCCATAATTATCCAAAGCTTCTAATTTTTCCAATGCACTAGGTTGATTCTGAGGCAGTTCGCTCGGATCAATCCTCATCATATTTCCCTTGAATGTTGCAAGGAACTCATCAACAGTTATTCCACTCCGTTCATTCTGCACTCTATCTGTATTGGAAGATTCTTCGACTCCGAACAATGCCCCTAAGCCATCAAGGTCTTTTAGGTTTTCATCATAAAGAGTAAGCCTGGCCTTAGCAGCTCTAATCCCTGCAACCAATTGCCTCCTATCATCGTGCATTCGGGAAGCTTTGATGGCAATGTTATTCAGCTCTGACAATGCATGGACTGGAGATTTACGATAGCTCTTTTGACCTTTTTCACCAACCTTATCAGGATTTGCAATAGAATAGACAGAAGCATCGTCGACCAATGGTTCAAATTCGGCCATAATAATGGGAGTATTATCCTCGTATCCATGATTAAAGCCTTCATCTAGATCAATGTAATCGCTATCTTCTTCATCGGTACCATACTTCGTTCCACTGTCTTCGTCAGGGTCTGGACACAATTCGCTTGGTACACGATAAAAGTACTTTCTCAAAACTGCTCGTCCTATACCCACAAGCCTCACAGAAGAAGAAAGAGGAACAATAAAATCTTCTTCTTTATCAACAGGACACAGATTCATATATTCCATGAAAGACTCCTCGTCATCTTCATCATATCCATGATCTTCAATTTCATTGGTTGTGATTCCAACCACTGCTGCTAAAGTTGCGTATCTTCCTCCCTCTCTAAAGTTACTAAATGGTGGTTTGACAGGATTAATTCCAGTGGCCTCGTCTATAATAGCAACAAGTGGAGATGCGTCAATGGTAGCTGTCCGCATATCTCCTTCCTCAATTTCATTGAATTGATTGCGGTGAACCACAACGCATTCCTGAAGAGCCTTCCATTGGAGTGGAGTCGGAGGATCTAGCAACATTTCTCCGCCAATCTAGGGTTAGGATAGGAGATTTGTTAGCAATTGTGAGATGGAATAAGGAACAAAAGCTTTTCTATGAAGCAAAATGAATTGAAATCAATATCTGAGATCTTTGACATCTCTGTTCCACACAACTTCTTAGATATTTTAGGCAAAGAAATGCGTATATTTCAAGAGTTGCATTTGACTTTTAGAAACCAGAATACACACCATGAGCGGCTCAGCATTTATAATAGGACCGATAACTGGAATAACTGGCAGCTTTCTCTTCCCAGATCGATTTTGACGATTTAGAGCACATAGTTGTGTTAAAAACGACGTCGAGTGGGCCCCATTATTGTGCAAAGCAGATCTAAAAGATGAACTCTGACGAGAAGTGAATGCGAAACAACAGCACACATTTAGAAGTCCCACTGAAAGAGCTACTGTTGTTAGTAACATCGAACTTGTTTCTTTGCCTTTATTCAGAGGTACGGAAGAAGTGGACTTTCGACAGGGTTTTACTATCTCTCTAGCTAGCAGTATCATCAACTACGTAGCTAGCGAAGCAACTACAAGTACATATCTTTTATTAGATTTTGCGTCTCAAATTTCAGAGAAATCAAAATTTCAATTTGGGCGCTGGCTGACAGCTGAAAAGAGCCTGAATAGTAACGGCAAATGGAAGGCTCATAAATACAATTTCAAACTAATCTCAAGATGTTGCTGTTGCGTCAAGTGTCAAGAGTGTTCGGTTTATGAGAAGACTTTGACCAGCACGTTTCATCTTCAAATCCTCCGCTTCTGCTATTTTAGGTTTAGTTCAGTTTAGTTGCTTTTTGGTTCCAATAATAGAACAAGATATGTACTATTTACCAGCTCCTTGTTCCTCGTGTTTAGTAGCACAATGCTTTTTGCTCGACAGGAATAATTTTAACCTGAAAAGAGTCTGAAACTACTAACATGGATGTGTGTGTGATGAATGTATTGACCATTTTTCCTCTATCCAATATATCTATTCTTAATTTCAACGCTCTCAATTGTACGAAGTCTATTGCCAATACGAAAGTGAAAAACCAAAGTCAAGCCTCTTAGTCTTCTCGTCTTCTCGCCCAGGATAGTCCCAACAGAGCAAAAAATGAAGATGTGATTTAATGAATGACGATAAATCAAGAAATATCTGCGCGGTGGTCAAAGTTTCCATGGTTAAACACCATGGATGCAATGAAAGGAGTCACAAATGTCAATGCCACCTTAAGTTAAGTGCACACTTCATTTGACTACATCGTCGATGTCTAAAACTACTTTAATTGGATCCTGAATAATGGTATGAATAAGAGTTAAAAGAAATCTCCTTATAGGCAGGCAGGTAGCTTCTTGCATCGAAGTAACTTAAAATTTCATGATAAAACTGCAAGATAGGTGACAGCTTTTTGAGAAGACGTCTCATCAGTTTTTAAATTGGCCGACCTGGAACCCCTGCCCTTGTTAGCTGGCTCCCATCCTTGGTATTACAAATAAGAACCTTTGCACCGACTATTGGAGCAAACAGACAAAGAAGCTAACATGGTTCAAATCAAATACAGAATACCGCGCACATTTCGAAAGCTGGTACGGCAGCAGTGACAGCACAGCCAGACAGTGCTACTGTTTAATTCAAGTGGGTAGCATGATTTATTAAATTACACGGTTTTTCAAACGTGTTAAGTCAAGGATCACCAGATAAGAAACGATAGCCTGTCTCCTCGTAATGAATTTCTTTCTTTATAGAAAACACATGCTATAAGTAAATCACTGATCACCAATCACATCATCATGGTTACATGCATGCATCACCGGAATTGCTTCGTTACTATAGCTTACTTATCTTCCTCTCGCGGAAAACCTAAATTTAGTATGTCAACTTGCTAGCCTTATCCTTCTCTGCCTGCTGTACCGTGAGAGCCATTTGTTGAGCATACTCCTGGAACCCAATGAATCCATCTCCATCATGGTCAAAGTCCTCAAACTTGGGATAATCTTTCTCCGTCAATCCAGGATAGTTACTCAAGTAGTTCTTGACGTACATGCTGAATTCAGCTCTGGAAATACGGTCATCTCCATCAACATCAGGTTGCTTGAATTCATCAAAGTCTCTCTGCAATTGATCATTCTCCATTTCATCTGCAACATTCTTGATAGCACCTTGGTATTGATCGACGACATATGCGAGTTCAGCATTTTGCTGCTGTAGTTTATAGACATCGTTGTAATATTGTGAGTAAAGATTCTTTTGATCCTTCATATGTTTCGTCTTCATTTTTCTAACGGTGCGAGCAGCGTGAAGTTTAGCGCCACAGAACCATCCTACTCCTCCGAGAGCTGCAGTTTTTAGGAATGTTCCTCCTTTGGCTGCTGCAGGTGCTGGTTGGTCTTTGGATGCTGCATAGTCTGCATAGAGATTATCTTGTTGTGCGTATCCATCAGCGTAATCCTCGTAATCGTTGGTGTTGTATTCCTGTCCAGATACAGAAAGGATTGCGAGAGTTCCTGTTAATATGAATAACTTCATTGTTGCTGCTTACTACTTATTATTTAAGTGTCTGGGATGAAGAGAGCGGCGAAACAGGTTCTAATAAGGGTTGTGGCTTTAGCGATTGGTCTCGATTGGTAACGAAAAACATGCCGTTATCTTCTTGACGGGCAAAAGGAGTGTGTTCCATCAGCCAACGAGTGGAACGAAAAAGTGAAATACGTCACTTACCCATTTCATTGTCCGCGTTGGTTTAGTGAACCTTTTGACACTTTTGATGTTTCGGGTTCCGTGAAATCGTCTGGTAAAACTGTTAGCAAGATAGAAATAAAACAGAATGAAACACTTTTAACTTGGCACTTGCGAGCTTGTAGTAACTTACAAAGGAATACCAATAGGCACAACCAGATACGGGATACAGTAGCTCTGGGTGATCCTCAATTTTACTTTCATATCCATTCTTAAATCGATTGGTTCTTGATGCATCCACTGCTTCGCGGCGCAGCACTCACTACATCACTATTTTGGAGAAAATCATTTGTGACAGCTTTTGTACCCTTTGCTCTCCATACTAATACTAGTAGATTTCAGCATTCAACACCAACCTCTCATCTCCACTCAGCATCCTCCAACGATAAAAATATGTCAGACGAAGTATCCAAGGCTAAGGAAGCAGCGAAAGAATTTGACATGTCCTCCAACGATGGCGCTGGACCAAATACTATTTTTGATAAATTGCTATCTGGAGAATGGCCAACTGATAAAGTCTACGAAGACGATCGTGCTTTCGGCTTTCGCGACGTTAACCCTCAGGCACCAACTCACATACTCATTATTCCAAAGAATCGTGATGGACTAGTTTCTCTTTCGAAAGCGAGGGAGGACCAAAAGGAGTTGTTGGGACATCTTATGTATGTTGCACAGGTAGTCGGAAAGAAAGAGTGCCCCGAAGGATTTAGAATTGTGATTAACGATGGAGAAGAGGGCGCACAAAGTGTCTATCACTTGCACTTGCACATCTTAGGTGGAAGACAAATGAACTGGCCTCCTGGTTAAAATACTCGCGCCTTCACTTATGTGTTATATGAAATCAGTTTGATGAAATCAGTTTGATGAAATATATTAGGATGGAGTTACTAATTAAAGACTCATGGAGGTTACTCATGAACGATTTTAAGTCCATTGCACTACACTAGCTCTGCTCTAGACACTTTATTTAAATTTGAACGTAGAAAATTCAATGTTTATAGTAGAGATTGAGTCTAATCGATATGTTTCGCGTTTATCCAGTAAAGCTTCCTTTCAAAGGGCTTGAATGCCAAAAGAACATTCCTTCGGACCCGCAGATATTTAATGTATGAAAACAGGAGAGTCAGCCTATATGTTTTTTACAAAGTTAATACCGAAAATCAAATATTTAGAATGTATTGCACAATCAAGGGTTTCCAATCAAACCAGCCATGAGCCACGCAGTCTAAGATTCGACCGGATTTCTACTTTGGACTGAAGAACATTCGAAAAGGTCTACTTGCATTTTCTAAGATCATCATCGATGCCAATAGTCCGATTGATCCCCCAAAGCCGGACTCCGTTCATTCCTTCCGACTTCGCAATAACACATACCGCCCAAACTCCCAAATTTATGGCACAAAGTACCTTGTCATAGTGACAAAAGTGGCACGCCGAATAACACAAGAGAGTAGGAGCAATAACGAGAACTTTCTTGGTATTACTACTCTGTTGCGTATCCGGTGAGGATTCTAGTTGTTCCCATAACGTCATTGCGTTCAGTTCCCCTTGTTCATAGAAATTTGGCGACCCCTTGATCCAGTGCAGGAAAAGCAAGGTCAAGAGTCCATGAATAATATTAGTTGCGGTGAAACTCGTTTCAAATGTCAAGATTCCGAGCGGAAGAGTCATGGCCGTAAATTGGATGAATACAATAATAAATATATAACTCCATAATAGACTGCCAGATCTCATGCGTTTGCTCTTGGAAGGGGATTCGCTAGATGATAGCAACCAGTCTGTGTTGAGGTTTCTACTTAACTCAAATGGTAGTAGGTCAGAGTTTTGAGTTTGGTGCGTGAGTTCTCCGCCTGTGCCGTAGAGACCCGAGTAGGTGCGGGGAATGTCTTTTGAGTTGAGACGTGAGCGAGTGGGAGGAGATATTGAGCGTTTTTTTTCCTTTGCGCTGTTGCTGGCTCGTGAGCGGTTTCGCGATGGTGTTGAAGGCATTGATGATGATAAAGATGGGGATGTTACCATCGTTTTTATTTGGTTTATCTTGGTGGTTCAATTGAGTGTATTCGATGATACCTATCGTATGTTTTGTGTCTTGGTACTTATTTAAATACGATACATTACAACAGTACGAGAGTACGAGTGTCCGCACTTATGTCTTGCACCAGCGATAGATAGGACTGGAACGCAAGGCTCTGTTTTCTTGTTTTTAATTAGGGTGATGTCTCTAAATGTCATTGAATAAGCCACAACGCACTCTTTGAACTTTGAACTTTGAAAAATGGTAAAAATATTTTCAAATACAACTCAATACAATTTATATTTTATGCTTATGTAGGACGTGTGTTTTTACATGATAGAACACCCCTTCGACTGATTGACATTGGATCCAACAAGGTGTTCGTGATGAGCCTCGCGTCCCTTGTTGTGTGCTGACATATCCGATTCACCTGTTTCCTCCCAGTAATTTGAAAGAACACGTTCAACCTTGATCTGGTTATTAGCTCCCATGCCGTGGTTAGCTCCACATACAATGACAAACAGATCTCCTTCCTGTGCTATGCCGCTGCTCACAATTTCGGTATTGACTTCTTCGACAATGGCATCAGTGTCTTCCAGAGAATCAACAATAAAAGAGTGACATCCCTTGAGAATTCCGTTACATTGTCTTGCAACAGTCTTGGACTGTGTCAAAACAGCGATCGGCATATTTGGACGGAATTTGGCAATAGCACGAGCAGATGCTCCACTCTCTGAAAGAACCAAAATACATTTTGCGTTGATATCAATAGCAGTCTTCACAGCGGAAGAAGCAAGGGATTCAGGATTACTCAAATTTCTGTATCTACCCCTGGTAGAGTTATGAACAGATTGGTACAGAGCATCAAAGTTGATAGCGCTCTCAGCCTCGCAACAAGTACGAGACATGACACTCACAGCCTCTTTAAAGTATGGCCCATTAGCGGTCTCTCCAGAAAGCATGACACAATCGGTTCCATCGTGAACAGCGTTCGCGACATCGGAACACTCAGCACGAGTAGGACGAGGATTAGTGATCATTGATTCAAGCATCTGCGTGGCAGTAATGACAGGTTTTCCTGCAATATTTGCCTCGCGGATCATCATCTTCTGAGCAAGGAATACCTTCTCGGGAGGAATCTCCATTCCCAAATCTCCACGAGCAACCATGACAGAATCGGTCAAACGTAAGATGTCATTATAGTTCTGCAATCCCTCCAGGTTCTCAATCTTACAGATAATCTTGATGTGCTGTCCACCATTATCAGCTAAGATTTGACGAATTTTTGAAACGTCACTTGCCTTTCTTACAAAGGAAGCAGCGATGAAATCAACATTGTTCTTACACCCAAAATCAACAATGTCAATAATGTCCTTCTCGGTCAGGGTTGGAAGATCCACAACAACTCCAGGCAAGTTCATGTTCTTGCGCTCTCCAATCTCAGCGTTATTCTCAATACGACAAGTGACCTCACCAGCGGCCTCATCAATAGACAGAACGGTGAGTACAAGAGATCCATCAGCACAAAGGATGGACTGTCCAACAGTTACCGAAGTGCAAATAGCAGGGTAAGAGCAAGCAAGTTTGAATTTATCTCCCTTGAAAGCATAATCAGTGGTGAGAATGAT
>Ga0306864_1000468_pt1 | contig 18753 bp, 10 predicted proteins | sample AntRauTorckE5430_FD_190448 | JGI IMG/M metagenome (GOLD analysis project Ga0306864, IMG submission 190448) | Saline lake microbial communities from Rauer Islands, Antarctica - Metagenome Torckler E5 #430 (v2) (version 2) | ecosystem: Environmental > Aquatic > Non-marine Saline and Alkaline >...
CGTTCACGAGAATTATAATAAATTTGGTCATTCTCAATCGGAACGATAAGGTTTCCTGAAAAATCTATCATACCGAATTTTTCATCTTTTTCCACAATCAATCTATCCAGCACCATATTTCTAAAACGGTGAAATGGAGGAAATTGCCTTTTATTGGAATTTCTAATATTATTCCGAAATCCTTTGATAGTAAGCGTATCATACCAAATTTTTGTTTTTGTAACATCGCTTACGAAACCATATTTTCCATTATAGCCAATAATAGCCCCATTCTCATAAAAAGCAATTCGGTCTAAATGATGGTTAAATACTTTCTTATTGTCTTGATACAAAAAGAATTTTCCTGTTTTATCTTCTACGGCACACAAAAGAGCTTTATTGCAACCCAATACTTTCGGATATTTAATAGAAAGTATTTTTTCTCCTTTATGATTCATTACGCCAAAAGCGTTCTTTTTCTTTATTAATAAAAAAGGACTTCTGCCATCAAATATACCTATTGAGTCATATTTGATAGCAATCGTTTCCTCTGCCTTCCTATTGATAAAACCATATTTATCACCTTGTTTTACGATAAATCCATACGGCGAATTCAACGCTACTTTATCATAAATAGGTTGAGTAATGACAGTATCATTGATTTTAAGCCCGTATTTTTGATTTTCTCCGTAAGTGCCCATTGAAGAACCGTTGCCTCTTGGAGGTTTAGCTACAGGAACGTCATAATCAGGGTCACCAATGGAATATCGTATTTCTTTTTCGCTTGGAGGGATTTGAGCAAATAGTACAAAATGACTGGAAATAAGTAATAATAACAAGCATATTTTTTTTATCATCGTTCTTTTTTTAAGGCAAACGCACCAAAATACGATTGCGATTTTCGATTGGTATTTTGATTTAGCGTTTTTGATTTTAACTTTTTTAATAATTTTAAGGCACTTGTAAAAACTTGGTGGAGGTAAACGCCACCCTTCTAAAGTTATAAGCAAATAATAGCTTTGCCATCCCATAAGTTCTGGGATAGTAAAGCTGAAACGTTGGCTACGACTTTATTACCGCTTTTTCAGCAGTGGTAAAGTTAAACCATAGATTTTTAACTTTAGAAGAAAAGCCTCAAAACCCACAAACCAAATTGGGACGAAATAGTTTCGATTGACGATAATTTTCAATTGACGAAAGTCAAAAAAATTTGAAGATTTGGATTTTAATAATCAATTCGATGTCATCTATTTCGATGCTTTTGCACCAACTTCACGGCCCGAACTTTAGGAAATTCCGTTATTAAAAATCATATATAATTCCTTAAAAACCAACGGCATATTCGTGACGTAATTATACCAAAAGAAAGTTCAAAAGAAACTTAAAAGCGGTCGATTTTCGAGTCGAAGCCTTAGCGGAATCTCCAGAAAAACGAGAAATGACGAAAAGGGGGAAGGTTTAGAATTGAGTGACAACTCTTAAATAGAAACTAACAACCGTTAGTTTAATCGACCAAATTATTTTATCGTTGAATTTATATTCCTAAATTTGTAGCAAAGAACTCAACCATAAACCGTATCAGTTTTGGAAATTGACACGATTTTATACTAAAAAAATACGATGCAAAAATTAAAAAATTACGCTTTAGGCGAATGGCAGGCACACAAAGGCGAAGGCATTCCGCAATTCAACGCTATCACAGGCGAGGTGATTTCGACTTGTGGAAATGATGGTTTGTCGTTCGGTGATATGGCGGAATATGCCCGAAAAGTTGGCAATAAAAACTTACGTAAAATGACGTTTCAAGAGCGTGGTTTGATGCTCAAAGCGTTGGCAATGCACATGAATGAGTTACGTAAGAAATATTATCCAATGAGTTATTTGACTGGTGCGACCAAAAGCGATAGTTGGGTAGATATTGAAGGTGGCATCGCAACTTTGTTTGCTTACGCGAGTTTGCGGAAGCAATTTGGGAACGAACCGTATTTTGTGGAAGGCGAACACGCTGCTTTATCAAAAAACGGAACGTTTATCGGGCAGCATATTTTAGTACCCAAACGAGGCGTTGTCGTTCATATTAATGCCTTTAATTTTCCGATTTGGGGAATGTTAGAAAAATGCTCGGTGAACTGGTTGGCAGGAATGCCGACAATCGTGAAACCGTCTGAACATACGTCGTTTTTGACGCAGGCATTTGTGGAAGATATTATTGCTTCGGGGATTTTGCCAGAAGGTGCGTTGCAGTTGGTTTGTGGCGATGGGCGAGGGATTTTAGACCCGTTGGATTCGCAAGATGTGATTACATTTACGGGTTCTGCTTCGACTGGTCGAAAGTTGAAGGCAATGCCGCATATTATCAATAATTCCATTCCGTTTACCATGGAAGCCGACTCTTTGAACGCTTCGGTTTTGGGCGAAGATGCGAAACCTGGGACGGAAGAATTTGACTTGTTTATCAAAGAAGTTCGTCAGGAAATGACGACAAAAGCTGGTCAAAAATGTACGGCAATTCGTAGGATTATCGTTCCCGAAAATTTAGTCGAAGACGTTCAAATTGCGTTAAGCAAACAGTTAGCAGCTACAACTATTGGTAATCCGAATAATAAACAGGTTCGGATGGGAGCGATTATTAATAAACAACAAGAAGAGAATGTTCGTAGAGGAATTGCGGAATTAAGCAAAAATTCTGAAATCGTTTTTGGCGGTTTGGATAGCGATTTTAACGTCATTGATGCCGATAGAAATAAGGGTGCATTTATACAGCCGACCTTATTTTTAAATGCCAATCCTTTTAAAAATTTAGCTTCGCACGAAGTTGAAGCATTTGGCCCAGTGAGTACGATTATGCCGTACAAAACGATGGACGAAGCGGTGGAATTGGTGCAAATGGGCAAAGGTTCGTTGGTCAGTTCGATTATTACAAATGATGATAATTTGGCAAAAGAATTTGTCATTGGTGCGGCTTCGCATAATGGACGGATTTTGATTTTAAATAGAGAATCTGCGAAAGAAAGTACGGGTCATGGCGCTCCGATGCCGTTATTGGTTCATGGCGGGCCGGGACGAGCTGGCGGCGGCGAAGAAATGGGCGGTATTCGTGGCGTGAAACATTTCATGCAGCGTTGTGCGATTCAAGGTTCTCCGACTTCGATTACCAATGTCACCAATATTTTTCAGCCAGGTTCAAAATATAAAGAAGCGGTCATTCATCCGTTTAGAAAACACTTTGAAGAAATCGAAATTGGCGAAACCGTTTTTACGCATAAACACACGGTTACAGAAGCGGATATTACTAACTTTGCCAACGTCAGCGGTGATAATTTTTATGCCCATATGGACGCAACTTCTTTGGAAGGAACTATTTTTGAAGGTCGAGTAGCACACGGTTATTTTGTCTTGGCGAAAGCCGCAGGTTTATTTGTCGAACCTCGAAAAGGGCCGGTTTTATTAAATTATGGTTTGGAATCTTGCCGCTTTACAAAACCCGTTTATCCGGGCATGACGATTGGCGTAAAATTCACGGCTAAGGAAAAAATTGACCAAGAGAAAAAAGACGATATTGCAAAAGGTATCGTGAAATTTTTGGTTGATGTGTATGACGAAACTGGAGAAACAGTGGCGATTGCTACGATTTTGACGATGGTAAAAAAGTTGAATCAAGATTAATAAAAAACCGACACGATTTAATCGTAATAAAAAATAAAATAAATGAAAGCTTTAAGTGAAGCAAAAAAAGAATTAGTGGAATTAATGTTTAAAGGACTTGATCACGGCATCGGTTCTATTCAAGATAGCGAAGGCTTATTAATTGCGTTTTCGATTTTTGGACAAGATGAGGAATTAGAAATTGTTCGTTTTGAAACGGATAACGTGGAAGATGGACAAACTCAGGCTCAAGAATATTTGACGAATATGGACGAAAAACCTCCCTTTGCAATCATTGCTTTTGAAGGAATCGTCACGATGGAAGATAAGGAATTTGATGCGATTATTGTCGAAGGTTTTGAGAAAAATGACACGACAGGCTACGTTTTAGCCCAACGATTCGAACGTAAAACGACGAAATCTAAATTTGAAGCGATTGGAAATGCCGCTTATTTGGGGAATTGCGGGAATGTTTTGAAGAACTAATTTTTTTCGACTCAACCTATTACCAATGCAAAAGCTCAAAAATAGTTGATGATATCTATTCCTCAGAAACCGCATCAGTTTTAAAAACCGATGCGGTTTAATCGTCAATGACTTTCGAGGAATAGCACTAACGGAGGAAAAATAAATAACCAAAATAATTACTCAAAAAAGAATAAACTATATGAAACCAATTATTTCATTATCAAATGTTAGCTTCTCTCAAAAAGGTATTCCTATTTTACAAAATGTTGATTTTCAAGTAGATAAAGGAGCGTTTATTTATTTAATTGGTAAAACAGGCAGCGGAAAATCAAGTTTATTACGGATTTTATTTGGTGATTTGCCTTTGCAAAAAGGAGAAGGAGAAGTAGTCGATTTTGATTTGAATCAGTTAAATCATAAGTTGATTTCACAACTTCGTAGAAAAATCGGTATTATTTTTCAAGATTTTAAGTTGTTCAACGATAGAACCGTTTATGAAAATTTAGCTTTTGTATTAAAAGCCACGGATTGGACAAATAAAACGCAAATTAACACTCGAATCGATGAGGTGCTGACGTTGGTTGGTTTGGAAACAAAGGGTAATCGAATGCCTTTTGAGCTTTCCGGTGGCGAACAACAACAAGTCGCTGTCGCTCGTGCGTTGCTGAACAAACCAGAACTGATTTTGGCAGACGAACCAACTGGTAATCTCGACCCTGAAACATCTGAAAAAATTATTCAACTGTTAAAACAACTCTCTGATAATCAAAATATTACGGTTATTATTGCAACACACGATTATCAAATGTTAGAAAAATATAAAGGGGAAATTTGGCAATTTCAGCAAGGAAAATTGTTTAATTAATTGATTTTTAAAGAGGATTTTTTTCCAATAAATTGTGCTTAAATGCCAATTCAGATTTTTAAAATATCGTTTTGCACCGTCAAAAAAGTCGTCAAAAGTCAGCAAAGGCGATTACTCCACCCGAATCAAAACCTTCTCCTCTCCTACCGCAACCCCGATATTCAAAATCTTCGTCACGGGATTATAACTAATTTCCGAAGGGTTTTCGCCGACCCAAACTATATTTGGCGAACGTTCCACATTATGAATCACAACATTAATAATGCGATTTTTTGGTTTGCCTTCGTAATCAAAACCAGTCGGTTCAATTTCAATATTTAGCTTTTCGTTTTGAAAATTTGACGTAAAATTCAAGATTTCGTATTGATTATTGGCGAAAGCATCTTTTGTTTTACCGTCGTCATCGTAGAATTTACCTTTGCTTGTCGCAATTGTTTTATCGTGATAATAATGCAAATCTAACTTTGCAGAAGTATATTTTTCTGTATTTTGAAAGGCTTCAACCATCGGAATAAACGAACCAGATTTTACGAAAATTGGAATAAAAGTCGAATCTACCGCAACATCCAGAGTCTGTCCGCCTCTATACTTTTCGCCATTCCAATAATTTATCCAAACGGAGCCTTTCGGCAAATAAACGGCTTGTGAAGTCACTCCTTTTTCGATGACAGGCGTAACCAAAAAAGCATCGCCCCAAAGATAAGTCGTTGTATTTTCAAATAAATCCATGTTATCTTCTTCATAAAAAAGCGGTCGCATCATCGGCACGCCAGTTGTAGCATTTTCGTGGAAAAGCGTATAATTATACGGCATTAATTCGTAGCGTAATTTAATGGATTCCCGAACAATATTCTTTGTTTCTTCGTCCCAAAAGATTGGCTCTGATGGCACGAGTTCTTGTGAATGTGTTCGATAAATCGGTTGAAAAACGCCATATTGTAGCCATCGAATATACAATTCCGAATCCTCGTAAGCCCCCATAAATCCACCCAAATCTGAGTGCATCAACGCTAAACCTTGCATGCCCATCGCCAGTGCAATTTCGACTTGCGGCTTCAATCCGCCCCAGCTTCTCCGCACATCGCCCGACCACGGAATCATCCCGTAACGCTGCGAACCAGCAAACCCAGAACGCATCAAAATCACGGGTCTTTGGGTCGGAAAATCCCTTTGAAAACCCTCAAAAACCATTTTCACCCAGACGTGTCCGTAAGCATTATGTACCTTATCCGCTCGACCGTTTACGTGCATTAAATCGCTCGGATGTCCTTCTGGTTCACCCAAATCGCCCCACCAGCCAGCGATGCCAATCGCTGTATTTTTTTTATAAACATTCCAAAACCAATCTTGTGTTTCGGGTTTGAAAATGTCCAATAAAAGGGTATTTCCAAAATAAAAATCATAGTGATACGGTTCGCCAGTTGCAGTCGTTCCAACCAATTTTTTATCTATAACTTCTTGATACGTTTTTGTATCCTTAATAATGAAAGGTTCGGTAATTAGAACGGTTTTAACGCCTTTTTCCTTGAAATTAGCAATCATTTTTTCGGGTTCAGGAAAGGAATCTGTGAGCCATTCTAAGTTCCCTAAAGTACCTTCTACAGTTGCACCAAACCAAAACAAATCCAACACCACACCATCTAACGGAATATCTTGTTTTTCGTATTGCTCAACAACATTTTCGACTTCCGCCTGCGTATGATAACCCATTCTTGACGCAATATTCCCCAACGTCCACTTAGGAACTAAGGGCTGACGACCAGTTAATTCCGTATAATTAGTCGCCAAATTTTGCCAAGAATCTGCCGCCACCACCAAATAACTCATCCGTCCGCCAACCGCTTTAAATTGTAAAATATTCGGTTCGGTTCTGCCCATATCCAAAAAACCGTGTGCCACATTATCAAAAATGACCATATATTTTTTGGACGAAATCACGATAGGCATAGAATAATACATCAAATTAGCCGCCGATTCATAACCATAACACGGCTTATTATACAGCTCCAAGATGTGTCCTCTTCGATTCATACCCAATGCTCGTGAGCCGCCACCAGTTAGCTTTTCAGATGCTTCTAAGTTTAGGCGAAAGCCTTTGTTAATTCCCGAATTAAAAAAACCGAGTTCCTCTGAAAACAGCGGAACTCGGTTGTAGGAATAAGCAAGATTAAACGGCTCTTTCGTAATCATAACCGTCAATTCGCCGGTCGAATATTCAACCGTATTTCCCTTATCATTTATGGTCGTTTCAACTTTTTTTTTATTCTTATTTTGCGTTTCCGCAATAGCAAACGAAGCGGGGTTTTTATTACCAATTTCCACAAATTCTACCTCCAAAGTGCTTGTAGAATAAGGCGTTATAAAAATCGAACCATCATTGGTATCAATTCGTAAACCAGTTCCTGTTTCTTCAATTTTTTCTAACTTGCGTTTTTCTTTCGGAGCAGCTTCCTCAAAAACCAACACCTTGTATGCCCATTTTTCAATTTTCATTTTAGAGCGTTTTGATAACGTAACTTTTTCATTCGTAAAATAATCCCGATAAATCCCAATATCATTCGCAGCCGACAAAGAAACGTCTTGTGCGTTTACCGATAGATTAATAATTGTCACAATTTTACTATCACCTTGCGTTCGACTAAATGAAACGATTTCTTTGGATTTATCATTGGTAATTTCCACCAAATCTCCACCAGCCGTTCCATTCCAAAGGGCAGGATTTTCTGCTTTTAATTGATTTAATTTGGTATAAAAAGGCGTTAAAGACATATCCGACCAATCAATCGGGTCTTTCTCAAAAAACGCCAACCGCTTCTTCATACCAGCTTCTTGACCAGAATAAATCAGCGGAATCCCGGGAATCGTAAACGTCAAAACCGCAAAGGCTTTATGGCCTTCACCCAAACGCTCGAAAACCGTTCCTTGCCAACTATTTTCGTCATGATTCGTAATAAATTGCATCGGATAAGTACCTTCGGGATATTTTGCCATCAGTGCTTGAAGATTAGGAACAACAACGCTTGCAGGCTCATTTCCTTTTGCAATTTCATTCATAATATGATGAAATTCCCAACCATAGTTGGCATTAAAAGCATGATTCAACAACCACATTTTCGAGCCATCTTCGGCCATCATCCAAACTTCTTTTTCAGCATCTAATTTCTCCCTCGTATCATTCCAAAAATCCACCGAAACCTCTCCAGCCACATCACAACGGAAGCCATCAATATCACATTCTTTCACCCAAAACAACATCGCATCGGTCATCGCTTGACGCATATAGTACATTTCATAATTCAAATCCGCCACATCTGACCAATCGTAAGGGGCGATGATATTGCCCTCTTTATCGTAATTATACCAATTTGGATGACCAGAAATCCAAATATTATCCCGAGAAGTATGGTTTGCAACCCAATCCAAAACGACTTTAAAACCCAATCCGTGAGCCTTTTTGACCAATCGTTTGAAGTCCTCAACCGTTCCAAATTCAGGGTTTACAGCCGTATAATCTTGAATCGAATAATACGAACCCAACATTCCTTTTCTATCTTTGACACCAATCGGCTGAATCGGCATCAACCACAAAATATCAACGCCCAAATCTCGCAAACGAGGCAAATGTTCCGAAAACGCATTAATCGTTCCCTCGGTCGTATATTGGCGAATATTGACTTCATAAATCGACGCATATTTTGTCCATTCAGGCGTTTTCGTTTGGCTTACCGCCAATGCCTTTGGCTGTGTAGAAAAACTTGCTTCGCTGAAATAAATATAAATATCTTTATCCGCATTATCTTTTCCGACTTTGCTGCCGTCTGCATTGCGAAATACAAAATTCAGCGCCGTCACATTGCCGCCAGTCGCAGGAATGCCGTAGAGTTCCGCAATTTTGAATCGCAATTCATATTTATTATTACCTAACCTTTTTAGTTTCAATTTTGGCTGATTATCAGTCCAATCCGCAGCAACGTGTCTCCAATCTCCAGCATTCGCACTTTCGCCAGTCAGCAAGCCAGTATGTGCATAAATATCACAATCGCAATCCTTCAACGCACCATTTCCCAAAGCTGCATCATACGTCAAAACGACCGATTCCATAAAAGTCGGCTTTTCGGGCGAAAGCGTTACTAATTGTGCGTTTGCGGTAAATGTTATTAATAAAAGGATGACTAAAATTTGTATTTTTTTCATTAATTACTTTAATTTTTTTATTGACGAATCATGTAAAAATGACTACGAAAAGAGTATTTTTTGGAAAATAGGTTTGACAAATTTTGTCTGACATAAGAACATATTTAACCGCAAAGGACGGAGAAGTTTTACGTAAAGTTCACGAATAATTTTATTTATACTTTACGTAAACCTTTGCGTTCTTTGCGGTTAGCAATCGTGATTATATTCCAATACGGATAGCGATTCTTTTACAGGCTGTCAAAGAATCGGCAGCTAAATCAGCGGCTACTGAAGCCTAATTTTCAAAAAAATCTATCAGGGTTTTTGCCTTTTTCTTTGTCTTTTCTATCCTATTTTTTGTCGTTACTTTGCCAGTATCCGTGGACGTTTCGGCATCGATTTTTTTCATCAAAATAATAGTTTGCTTAGCTTCATCAAAAATTTTGTCGGCATAAACATCAGTCGTTGCATCGTATTCCTTCATTTTACCTTCATACTTATTAATAAAATTTTCCATCTTTTTTGTTTCGCCTGTTTGTTTCACTTCCGCCTTAGCTACTTCATATTCAACGAGCATCAAACTATCTTCGGCTTGCTGTTCTACCACGTCATATTGCTGCAAAGCCTTTAAACTATCCTCAACTTCTCGTTGATGTTTACCTTTTTTAAATCGCTGTAAGAATTTTTCTAATGATGCCTTACTATTGAAAATAACACGTTTATAAGCATTTTCTTCCATTCGATTCAAGGCTTTATCTTCATACGCTTTTGTTTTCGTTTCGCTCAAATAAGCCTCATACCCAGCTTCCGTATCCAATATTTCAGCTATTTTCCACCGAGCTTCTTCTACCGAAACGCTACCCGTTTTATCCCCATATTTTGTAATAAATTGTTCATATCGCTCCTTCGTATTAATCAATTTAGTAATTTGCCATTGACCAGATTCCGTCCCAAAAGCCCAAGTTGCCATCGTACTAATGAGTAATAAAGCAACTACCGCAGAATATTTTCTGAGACTTTGCATGAAGCCTGTAAAAGGTTTTGGTTCAATGGTTTCTGTAGAATTTGTTGCGTAACCTGTTGGTTTATAGACGATATCTAAAACTGGAGCATCAGCAACAATCGTAACAACTTCTTCCAAAATGACATCTCGACGACGTTCTTTTCCTCGAACTTCCTCCAAAACGGAAACCACCAAAGTCAATTGATGTTCGCCACCACGAATCGGTTTGACATAGAAAATCCATTCTGAATAATAATCTTCATCTACGAATTGCTCCTTACTGTTTGGAGTCGTAATCTCGAAGGCAGGTTCTTCATTTCTGTCCTGTAATTCGACTTCCATTACTTCCGCAATTCGTATAGATTTAATGACTGTGTCATCGGTCATTTTATAATTTTCCAATAACTCCTCCTCCAAAAATGCTAAACGAAGCGTACATTTTGTCCGTTTGAGTAATTGCATTTCGCTCGGAATATGTTGCAATAAATACCCTTGATTCTTCTTCTTTTTGGCTTTTTTATCCGTCTGAATCTCTAAATCTTCAGGAGTTAATTCATCTAAAAAATCTATTAAAGATTTTGTCATCAAGGACAAACTCCTGTCATAATCTTCTTTAATGATAAATTGGAAATTATAATCTTTATTCAATTTACTCAATCGAGTTTCAAATTGAATAATATCATTCAATCGATAAGTATTATGGGATAACATAATTTTTAAACGCTGTAAGACTTCGCCCACACCATCTTCTGGAATTAAATTCTTCAGATAAAAAATCTTATCTTGAAAAGTCGACATTTCTTAGGAGTTTTTTGATGATTTAATTTATGAAAATAAGAAAAGAAATAGATTTATTCGGTATTATTTTTATTAAATATATAAATACCTGTTAATCAGTTGTATAAAAACACGTCAAACTCCAGTTTAGCTTTTATCAATATTAAAATACCAAACTGGAGTTTGATTTTGCCGTTACCCACGTTCCCAAACCAACGCAGGAATTTCCTTATCTGCTTCCACAATCCCCGCCATTTTCAACGAATAAATCACACTTTTTAGCATTTTATTACTCACCCAACCATGAATCGCCCATTCCGTATTGTGGTACCAACGTTTGACATCGTCCACTTTTTGTTCGTAACGTTCACTGACCAGATTAACGCTGTTTTCATTTTGCATAAATTTATCGTTAGAATCGTGAATCGTACGTAAAACACGGATAATATTTTCAGGTTGTTCCTTTAGAATTTTGTCCGAAGCGGCTATTACAAAACAAGGCCAAGGCGTATAAAACTCACCGATTCGTTTCAGTTCGCCAGAATTTACATACGGTTTAGTCGTATATTTTTCCCAATAAAAAACATCCGTTTCGTGCTTTTTCAAACTCTCCAACGCATTTTCTAAGTTCTTAATTACCTTAAATTTTTCGGGCTTAATTTGTTGGTCTTTTGTATTTGCATCAACAATCGCCATCAAATGCGACCCAGAACCAAAGCGGCTAATTGCAAAGTTTTTATCAAAAATATCCAAATAATTATTCAGCGGATTGTCGACAGCCGTGTGAACGCCCCAACACAGTGGAGAAATGACATAATTACTAATAATTTTACTCGGATTACCATTGATAATCGCATTAATAATTCCTTCGGTCAAAAGAACACAAACGTCTATCTCTCCATCTTCAAACGCTTTGGTCATTTGCCCCGTACCGCCTTTGTAAGTCGTCCATTCGACATTTACGCCTCGGCTCTGGAATTCACCCTTTTCTATTGCTAAATGAATTGGCAGATTAAAGTGTTCCGGCACACCACCAATTCTAATTGTATTTTTTTTCATCGGGTAAAGTTAAGGAAACTTCAAAACCAACAAAATAGGAAACAGTCTTTTAACGGATTTCAACGATTTTTTTTTTTGGTTTAATAGGATTAGAATTCTGACGGCACAGAAAAACGCAGGTTTTTGCAGGTTTTGAATTTTGATTCACAAAGTTCAGCAACGTTTTTTTTGAATTTGTCCCGAGGACTCCCCGAAAAAATCGGGGTAAACTGGTTTGAGTTTGAGTTTGAGTTTGAGTTTGAGTTTGAAAAATTTCGGCTAAAAATGCAAAAAGCCCGAAATCCGAAGATTTCGAGCTTTTGTGCCCGGGGCGGGAATCGAACCCGCACTTCCTAATGGAAACGGGATTTTAAGTCCCGCGCGTCTACCAATTCCGCCACCCGGGCTGTAGACTTATTTTTAATTTTAATCTTGTCTTTCTATAAAAACTTGCTCAAAACTGAGCGGAAAACGAGACTCGAACTCGCGACCCCGACCTTGGCAAGGTCGTGCTCTACCAACTGAGCTATTTCCGCTTTTCCGAAATGCGATGCAAATATACAACAATAACTTCCGAAGTTCCAAGTATATTTCTGAGTAAATTTAATAAAATTAATAATAAATTAACCTTTTGAAAGTATTGTATTGATAATCAATAGGTTCTGAAACTATTAATTTTAAACTTTTTTGAAATCCTTATCAATATCGCTAAAAAAACGAACAAATTTCAGATTATACCTTTGATTTTGAATCTAAAAATAATTTCTAAAACACCCCAATAATCTATCTGTGAATTTTTCAACCGCTTAATTCCTGTAAATTGGCGAACCATATCATTCTATCCAAAATTGCTGCGTTTTGGTGGAAAATCATTTGCGACTAAAATTATTCTGATTAAGTTTGAGAAGTTATTTAACCAAAAGTTAAAACTGTAGTGTCAATGGGCAATTATACAATAATGTTTGTTGGTGTAGTAGCGGAAGTTGTTGGTTCTTTGATACCGAATACTCGGTACAAAAATTAGCAAGTGACTTCATTATTTTCAATGATTACAAAGTATTATTTATATAAAAATTTATAAGTTTTACGGAAATTGCCAGAGAGCCTACTGCAATAAGCCAAAAGTTTTTGATAGTTAAAAGCTTGGCAATTGGACGGGCACCTCAAAGTCGAATGTCCAAAATTAGAAAACACTCAAAAAAAAATTATCAAGAACTTTTGAGCAGATGCACTACTTGGATAATTAATTAATAAAAAAGGATTCATAAAAACAAGAAAATAGAAAATATCAAGAAAATGGAAAAAGAAAAATATGAAGAAAAGCGTCAGCAAAGTGCGGACATGATCATTCGTAATCATATTATATGGTCGATGGGTGCTGGTTTCATTCCCGTTCCAATTGTGGATTTATTTGCGGTGACAGCAGTTCAGTTAGATATGGTGCGGCAGATGTGCAAATTGTACGATATTGACTTTAAAGAAACGGAAGGCAAAGCCTTAATTACGACTCTGACGGGTTCAAGTTTGGCACGTTTGGGTTCTCGTGCGTTGGTGAAGTTAATTCCTGGCGTAGGTTCTTATGTCGGTGGCATAAGTTTGGCAATTTTGAGCGGTGCTTCGACTTTTGCGCTGGGAGAAGTTTTTAAAAAGCACTTCGAAACTGGCGGTACATTCTTGGATTTTGATCCTGCTCGCTTGACGAAATATTATCAAGAAAAATTTGAAAAAGGAAAATCGGTTGCAAAAGATTTGAATAAAAAGCAGGAACAAGAACGTCAGACTGTGGAAGAGGACGTTGTTGAGAAAGAGGTAAAAACCTCGGAAAAAGCAGTGGAAAAAGAGGCGATTACAAAGTCAAGTTCTCCTCAATCTGACATCGTAACGAAAATGAAAGAGCTGGCAGAGTTGAAAGATGCTGGGATTATTTCAGAAGAGGAATTTGCGGCGTTGAAAACAAAATTAATTAGTGAATTTTAAAAAAAGATAAAATAACAAACAAGGAATTTTGAATACCGAAGTTACACAGGTTGTAAATACTTTGGTATTCAAAATTCCTTGTTTATTTCAAATCCTCTACTTAATCATATTAATCAAATCCGGATATAACTCCGAATACTTTGCAATATCAGCTTCACCCAACCTTTCGCCATCTTTATAAGCCACGATGAAACAGTCTGTAAAACCCCTTGCGGTTAATTCTTTTTTCAATTCTTGGGCTGTCTGATAGCCTTTTACTAAGCCTACGGTATATGACATCACGTCTTTATTCGCCATTTTTTCAATCATCGGATCGGAATATTCCATCAAGATATTATCATCAAGCATCGTCGTTAAGGATTTGATTTGAACCTTATAAGAAATTCCTTTTTGCATTTTTTTGTAGGTTTGATTCACTTTCAAGCTCATGGCATCAATAATGTTGGGTTCGCCATATTCTACAAAAACACCTACTGTTTCAGGACGATAAATACGTACTTCGACACGACGATTTAGGCGCTGTCCACCTTTGATAATTGAACCGTCCATTTCACGACTTTTGGATACAGGATAATTTGCACCACAGCCTTTTAGAATAATTCGACTCGGAGAAATGCCTTGGTCAATAACATAATCTGCTACATTTTCTGCCCCTTTTACGGAGTAAAAAAGGTTAAAATGTACGGCAGTCCCTGCATTATCAATATGGCTGGTTAATTCTAATTTTAAATCCGGATATTTATTTAATAAACGAATCACGTTATTTAAAACCGAAAGTGAATTCATTTCTAAGGTTTCACTTGCTCCAGATTCCCCATAATAAAGTGGGTCAAATGTATAAGTTTCTCCTTCTGCTGAGATCGTTTCTACTGGTTCGATTGTCATTTTTGCTTTATCAATACTGATTTTATTAGACAATAAACCTTCATCAATTGCGTATTGAAAAGCGATGGAATCTCTGGGCGTTTGTTGTTCCGAACGGTGCGTTCTGAAATAAACAACGTACAAATCTCTCATACCAAAACCATCGGCACGATTAGAAGAAAGAAATGCCCTCAACCCGTCCACACTAATTTTTAAGTAATCGTCATCACCTGCTGAATTAATTGGAACACCTAAGTTTTCGGGAGCCGTCCAATTATTCAATCTTTCTTGAAACGTTACCTTAAAAATATCATGACCGCCCATACTTTGTAAATTATTAGAACTAAAGAAAAGCGTCCGACCGTCCGCAGCTAAGAAAGGGGAAATCTCATCATAGGGCGTATTTACCCCTGGCCCCAAATTCGATGGTGTATTCCATATTCCTTCTTTATCTCTTTTCGTAACATAAATGTCCTTTCCTCCATAACCGCCTTTTCTATCGCTCGAAAAAAACATGACATTATTATCAAAAAAGTAAACGTCACCGTCCCAATCTATTGAATTAACTGTATTTGGCAGCTTAAAATTTTCAGTTGTCGTCGTCGCTTCAAAGAAATTATTCATGAAAATATCTCCATAATCGAAATACATATCTTTACTTTGCGACATATACACCGAACTTCCATCTTTACTAAATCCATTGATTACATCGTGGTAAACCGTGTTATAACGCTCGTCTAAAGGAACGGTTTGTGACCACTCACCTTTGGTCAACCGAGACACAAAAATATCACTTCGATAGTCTCCTTTCAGCGTATCTTCCTTGCCTTGCGCATCAAACATTCCACCTGTATTTCCTTCTCGAATCGATGAAAAATAAATAATATTATCATAATCCGGCGCAAAAACGGGTGCAAAATCATCGTAAGACGTATTTATTTTATCACCCAAATTCTCCACTAAACCGAGTTTATCTTTATAAATAATCTTCAAACCTGCGGCACAGCGTTTAATATCATCTTTTACAAAATAACGTTTGTCATCATCATCATCTAATTCTGCCAAATATTTTTTGTAATACAAAATCGCATTTTCAAAATCATGAGAAAGGTGTAATGTTTGAGCCATCAAGTGATAAACCTCTTTATCAACGTTTTTTTGTGCCAATAGGAAATCAAAATACTCCTGAGCTTTTGATGCTCGACCCGTTTTTAGATAACATATGCCAATTTCAAATTTGACCTCATTATCCGTTGGCTTAAAACTTTGATGCTTTAATAAGTATGGCAATGCTTTCGCATATTTACCATTTTCATAGTACATTTCGGCTGTATTTTCATACCAACCTGCCGTTTTAGGTTTTTCTTTTTGTGCAAAAACAGAAAAACTCAAACACCATAAAAGACCAAACAGTACAACTTTCTTAAACATATTTTTATTAATTTATTATTTTTTGGTATAAATACTTTGGCTCTTTGACAATTTCTGCAAAATTCGAATAAATTGAGATTTTCGTAACGGCTGTCTTTAGCTGCCGCAAGGATTTTGAGACTTTTCGGAAGCTAAAGTAGCCGCTACGTGCAGAAGTTGTCAAAGAGCCAATATTTTTAGGTATTTCGATACAAAAGCAGCCGACCGCCAACGATTACAATACCTAATTATATTTTAAAAATCCTGATTGACATCAAATTTTTCTAAATAATCTGCCACTCTTCTCAAAAATGAACCACCCAAAAATCCATCGACGACTCGATGATCGTACGATAAAGACATCATCATTAATTGACGAATCGCAATTACGTCACCGTATTGCGTTTCCACGACGGCTGGTTTTTTAATAATTGCACCAACGGACAAAATCGCTACTTGCGGCTGATTAATAATTGGCGTTCCTGACAAATTACCAAACGTTCCGACATTCGTTAAGGTAAACGTTCCGTCTTGAACATCGCTTGGCTTGAGCTTATTCGTTCTTGCCAAATCAATTAGGTTATTCAACTGCTTTGCCAATCCTGCAAGATTAAGATAATCTGCATTTTTGACGACTGGAACGATTAGATTCCCTGACGGTAAAGCCGTTGCAACACCAATATTAATATTTTTTTTGCGAATAATCGTGTCACCTTCCACCGAAACATTAATTAAAGGAAAATCTTGAATCGCTTTTGTGACCGCTTCCACGAAAATTGGTGTGAACGTAATTTTTTCTCCATAACGTTCTTGAAACGCTTTTTTATTCGCATTTCTCCAATTTACGATATTCGTAACATCAGCTTCCACAAAAGACGTAACGTGTGGAGCCGTTTGTTTTGAACGCACCATGTGTTCGGCAATCAATTTACGCATTCTATCCATTTGGATAATTTCCACGTCACCACCGTAACTTTTCGCAGGTTTGACCGCTGCTACTTTTGGCGTTTCGATTCTTTTGACTTCCATTTGAGGTTTCGTCACTTCAACGAGTTGAGTTGCTTGAACGGGTTGAGCCGCTTCTTGACGGTTTTCGATATAAGCAAGAATATCGGCTTTCGTCACCCGATTATTATTGCCGCTACCCGAAATTGTTTCCAATTCCGCCATATCGATACCTTCTTTTTGTGCAATACTTCGCACCAAAGGCGAATAAAAACGTTTGCTGTCCGCAGTCGAAAATTCGGTTGTAATAGCGTCAGTATTGGTATTTTCAGTATTTGAAACGACCGCTTCTCCCCTACTTTCTGTCGTTTTTTCGACCGTAGGCACATCATTCGCACCCGAATCTGCTACACTTGCTTCGGTAGAAATAATCGCAATGACTTTTCCAACTTCCACGACATCGTCCACCTCGAAGAATATCTCTTCAATCACGCCATCGACAGGAGAAGGCACTTCTGAGTCAACTTTATCCGTTGCAATTTCCAGAATTGCTTCGTCCATTTCTACCGCATCACCAGGTTGTTTTAACCAACCCAAAATCGTTGCTTCCATGATGCTTTCACCCATTTTGGGCATTATTAATTCTACTTTTGCCATGTTAGTTTTTTTCAATCGTAAAAGTTTTACGATGGTTCTTAGTCTTTTGTTAGTATAAAATATGTTGTAAAATTACGATGTTTTAACGAGTTGCGAGTTACGAGTTGCGAGTTTTTTTCGAGTTGTGAGTTTTTCGACCTTTCAAAATCTAATAGCGTCAAGAAGTTACATCAAAACGGTCAAACCCGCAACCCGAAACCCACTAATAAACCACCATTATTTCCGCCAACCCTTTTCTATCAATATTTGGAACTTCCACCGCTGCCATAGGATAACCGACTGGAATCAATAAATAAGGTCGTTCATTTTCGGGACGATTTAGAATTTTTTGTAAAAAATTCATCGGACTGGGCGTGTGTGTCAGCGTAACTAAACCTGCTTGATGAATTGCTGAAATCAAGAAACCGCAGGCGATACCAACCGATTCGTTGACATAATAATTTTTAGATTTTTGGTGATTTTCATCAAAATCATAGACCTTTTTAAACACAATAATTAAATACGGTGCAATTTCCAAGAAAGGCTTCTGCCAATCCGTCCCAAAAACCTTCAAATCCTCCAGCCATGCCTCCGACATTCTACCGTGATAATTCGTATATTCTTCTTCTTCAGCAGCTTGTCGAATCTGTTTTTTAATTTCCAAATTAGAAACAACGCAAAATGTCCACGGCTGTTTGTGTGCACCCGAAGGGGCAGTTGAAGCCGTTTTTATAATATTTTCCACGACTTCAAACGGCACGGCTTTATCCGAAAACACCCGCACAGAACGCCTTTTATCCATTATTTCATAATACGCCCGACTGCGTTCCACGATTTCATCATCCGCAACCGTAACGCCTTCGTATTTTATCCAATCTTTTTTCATGGTTTTATTTTGATACTATTTTTGTACAACGGTTGGTTTTAGCAGTCGCAATTTTGGCTATTTTCAGATGACCCGAGTGACCGT
>Ga0306864_1000469_pt1 | contig 18738 bp, 8 predicted proteins | sample AntRauTorckE5430_FD_190448 | JGI IMG/M metagenome (GOLD analysis project Ga0306864, IMG submission 190448) | Saline lake microbial communities from Rauer Islands, Antarctica - Metagenome Torckler E5 #430 (v2) (version 2) | ecosystem: Environmental > Aquatic > Non-marine Saline and Alkaline >...
CTTGTCTACTACGTTACCGAAGCAGTCTACAATCGGAGAAGCGATGAAGTCAGAGGCCCAGATAGCAGCGATACCGCCACCGTTGCCGTCGTTCATCAGTGCTACCGTCAGCGTCTGGATACAGATCGGAGTCGGTGTACGGTCAGCCGTTACACAGAATTCGATGATCTGGACGTCAACGTTACCACAACCGTCGGAAGCGCGAACGCGGATAGCGTGTGCTCCTACTGGTACGTTGGTAGCAGTTACCGTGTGGTTACCTTCGCCATCGTTGGTAAGGCTTACACCTACACCCAGGGCAGCGGGGTTGTCAGCTACGAAACCACCAGTGAAGTTGGCATCAAGCTCGATCGTGGCCAGTGCGTCAGAACATGCGTCCGTAGCAGCAAACTCAAGCGTTACCGTCGTGCGGCAACCTTCACCAGATCCAGCGAAGCATTCTGCCAGTGGAGTGAAGGCAATTTCAGGTGCAACTTCGTCGTAGACCCTGATGAACTGTGTGTAGCGGAAGAAACCGCGGCTGTCGCTTGCAGCGTAACCAGCGTATTCCTGGTCGCGCTGTGGGCTTGGAACCGGGTCGAACGTACGGTCGTCAATCAGGCTGTAGAAAGCTACATCGTCGTCGGTAGTTGTAGTCGTAGCGCCTGGGATTACGTTCACGTAAAGCAGGTCGGCCTCGATGTCACGTGGGTTGCGGGTGCGATCACGTGCTCCGGGAGCGTTGCGCTGAACGATGTACGGCTCACCGAGAGAGTTGTACTCACACCAGTTAACTACATCGTAAGTAACGCGGAGCTTGAAGCACTCTTCGCCAGCAAGCTGCGTGCGCAGGGTGTCAACGTCGGTCGTGGTCGTGATCAGGTCACAGCCCAGTTCCTCAGCAGAAACACCAACGTAGGATGGGATTTCCATACAGTCGCCGGACTCATCCGTCGGGAAGGTAATCCGGTAGTCGTGGACACCGAGGATCAAAATAGTCTGGACACAAAGGTTTGTGTTCGTGAAGCCGACACCGTCCGTAGAAGTGAAAGTACGCGTGATGCTACCTACACCACAGTTATTGATCGTTCCACTCACCGTCTGGGTGATCGTCGTTTCACAGTTGTCTACACCAGCAGCCTGGCCGAAGAGGGCGTCGAGCTCAGCATCGGTAGATTCAGTGATATCGGATGCAAGGCTAGCGTTGAAGTCAACGCAGCTAATCGTCGTGTTGGCGGGAGCGATACAGCTTGGCGTAAGCTTGTCTTCCAGCACTACGTCGAGCCAGCAGAAGTTTACGTTTCCAACAGCATCCGTAACACGGAGGCCTACGCGAACGATACCGAGATCGGCACAAGTAAGCGTGATCTGTGGGCCGTAGCCGCCGATAGCGAGGTCGTTAGCATTAACTCGTGCGATGGCGAGAGTTACACCAGAACAGTCGTCGTAAGAACCAGCATCAATATTGGCGGGGGTCAGTACGGCGAAGCCGTTGTCAGAGCCACCAGCAACGCTGAAGTTCAGGCCATCTTCACAAATAGCAACCGGAGGTGTCTGGTCTTCAACACGGAAGTCAAGATCCGTTGTGCCAGTGTTGCCACATACGTCGGAGTAAGTGTAACGCAGGATGTGGGTACCAACCGGGATAGCAGAGCTAAGCTCAGGAGCGCCACCAGGTATTACCGCGAAAGTGCCGATCGGAGCACCAGTAAGGTTACCGTTCGGGAAAATCTGAGCAGAGATGCTCACAGTACCGGGGCAGCTGTCAACGACAGATATGTCGTCAAGACGAATGTAAGACACACAGATGTTACCGGCGTTGGTGCCGTAAACGAGCGTGCCGTCAGCGTCAGTAGCCACGTTAGGACTGGTGAAGTTCGGATCAGCGGCAGTAGCTGCGTTAGGACCAGTGAAGGTCGGAGCAGTAGTATCGCCAACTTTTACCACCTGGGTAAAGGTGCGAATATCATTAGGAGCACACCAGTCGATTACCGTGTAGGTACGTACGAACTTGAACGTGTTTGAGCAGGTAGCGATAGAAGGTCCGTCGGAGTATGTAACACCGATGTTGCAGATTGTCGCGCCAACCTCAAGGTTGAAGGTGCGAGTACCTACGACCAAGGTAGGGTAATCAGCAGCGCTGGGAGCAGGGCGGACGCTTGCGTCAGCACCACAGCTCTCGATCTCTACTACAGCGTCGAAGCTGTCCTCATCCAAATCGTCCAGCGTTGGGCTATCGAAAGTGATCGTGTAAGAAGTAGAAACAGAAGGGTTACCTTCTCCAGCAGCAGAAACACAGGTAGAAACCTCAGTAGCAACGAAAGTACGCGTGATGACTACATCATCACAAGCAGCATCGGCACCGTAAACAACATCATCACTTACACAAACTTCGAGTTCCTGTGAACAACCGTCCGTGAAGACAGGAACAACGGGAGAAGCGGTGCGAGCGAGAAGGAGTGCGCGAAGAGCGGCAGCCATAGTACCGGGAACGATGTTACCAGTCTGAGCGTTTACACGGTAGCAGTGGCTAACGGAAACGGAAAGAGTGGAGATGTTGTTACCATCGAGGTCAACACAGAGCAAGTCGATGTCGTCGGGCGTACCATCTATAGAAGGTGCGGTCTTGTCTTCAGCGTTAACAATACCCCATGTGGTCGTAAAGCCAATAACCTCAAGAGGAGTCATTACTGGTGGGATAATGAAGCTGAATTCACTGATCGTAAAAGTAGACTCGGTGGAAGATATCTCGTTATCACCTTCAAGGATAAAAGAGAGGGTATTACCTGCTTCTACAGCAAGAGTCATGATCTTACCCTCTGCGGATTCTGCGAATTCGTTACCATCACCATTAAATTGGCCACCGTCCTCAGGAAGTTGGAAGAGCGTATTACCTTCAAAGTCGACGAGGGCGACGTCATTGAAATTGTTTGATCCTATAATCTCAACATCGTAAGAGAAAGAAACAAAACCAGCGTCAACAAACTGTACATCGACGGTTGCATCGTCGGTAGGTGTGAAGAAATCCGATTCTTCAGCCATAGTCGTAAGAACCAGTTCAGAACCGTCAGCACTGAAAGTAGCAGTAGCGAATTCACCAACAGTAGTGTTGATGTTGCCACCGGCTGGGTCGAAATCACCGGTAAAACCGTTGGTAATAGTAGAATTAAGTTGGGCAGCATCAACAGTAGTAACACGGTACTGGAAAGCACCACAACCATCAACGATCGGGCCGTTGGCAGGGTTACCATCCATTACTACGATATCAAAAGCGTCGGAGCTGACAACTTCACCGTCGCCATCAACATCAAAATCGCCCGTAAGAACCATTTCAGCAGTAAGAAGACCCTGACAGTCGTCGTTGAGCGTAAGATTAAGGTCACCGATACCGGCAATATTTACTTCCTGCATATTGGTTGCAAACGGATCTCCGGGAGGAGCAGAGAAAGTGATGCTGCCGCTGTTGAAAGTGCCAGCATCGCCAAAGCCCTGATCCTGAACGAGTATGGTCCAAGTACCAGCAATAGTCTCACCTCCGAAAGTTTGGAGGAAAGTACCACCTTCTGGAGTGTACGAACCATCCAGTGCTCCGGAAGGAGCATTGACAGCTGGGCCGAAACCTGCGTCAGACCAAGTACCAGTAACATCATCACCGTTTCCACCACCACCTGTAGTCAGGATGAGGTTAGTACCAGCAGGAGAAGTTATCTGGAGCTCAAGGTCCGAAACCCATGAGTGAGTGATGTCAAAAGTTACAGATGGCATGAGTTCCGCACCGAGGACACCTTCGCCGGATACTTCAATCGTGAACATCTCGAAGAGACCGGAGTTATTATCCGCATCGTCTTCGATGGGCCCACCGGCCGTAGTAGAAAAAGTCTGTGCTGTCAACGCAAAGCTACCAAGGCAGCAGATGGTCAACATAAGCAAATGTATTGCTCGTTTCATAAGATTACGATTTAAAAATTAAAAATGCCGCCTCCCGAAAGAGGACTTAAATTATGGTTACACATTGCTAGGATATTAGGCCTAGCTATAAGTTAGGTCGCTTTGTCGCGTAAAGTTACTAAGAGATACGGCTTCCACAAAATCTCCGAAGAATTTTATGATTCCACCCTTTCTCATTTGTGAACAAGTACCGGCGTAAAGCATTCAACTTCTTTACTTTAGCTAAGGTAAAACCTTCCCAAAACATTGCTTTTCCGGTACTTTTTTTTGCACCTGCGTTCGCGCCAACTGGTTTTGATTCTAAAAAGCACCTGCAGAGTTTCTATTGGTGGTGATATAACACTAACGGCCCGTCGGGAAGATTCCCGACGGGCCGTTTTACCGCACTGGCTGCGGAGTCCTGTTACACTAAGGTCTAGAAACGCAGGGTAACGACTTCACCGATACCACACCCTACTGTGATGCGATCACCTTCATTATCTCCGCGCTGAAAAGCCTCAGACCTGATGGGCATGGAGCCCCGGTAGTTGGCAATACGGCGGTTAGCATCTCCAGTAACTTCACCGTCTACGCGCTTAGCTTGGTTGTACTTGTCGATGGCGGCAAGAACGGCAAGGCGTTGCTGGTAAGAATCCCCACAGCTACTACCCAGACGGGCGTAGATATCGCCGATCATGATGTAAGGCTTTCCCCAGTTGGGGTTGAGCGCGGCTGCTTTACTTGCATTTTGGCGAGCGGCGCCGTACTGTCTTAGCTTACCGGATTGTACGGAAGCGATCTGGTAGTAAGCCTGGGCCTTCTTTTCATTACTTTCGGCATTTTCGATAGCATCCTCGTAGCGCTTAATCGCGCCGGCGAAGTCTCCTTCGTCCATCAGAATACTGGCATCATAAAGTGGGTTCATCTCACGCCGCTTTACTTCCTGCTCACTTTTGAGGGTTGCGTAAATAGCGTCGTACTTGGCCTGGACGCGCTGTACATCAGCATCAGTTTCCGGACAGCCTTGATCTTTGAGCTTAGAAAGAATATATTTCACAACCTCATAATCCTCCTCGTTCTCCTCGAACTTAGGCATCAATGTTTCTTTGAAGTAGGCACAATCGAAGATCTGGTCGGCAAACTCAAGCACGCTGAAGTCTAAGTTAGCCTTACCCGCTTCCCAGTACTGAGTGTAGTCGCCACCTTTTTCGATATTGGCATCAGCGATCTTGCTAGCCATGTCGTAAAGTTCGCGTACACGCTTATTGTCGATCTTCTTCGTCTTGAAGTAGTAATTAAGTTGCTGGCCGAGTGGAGCAAGAACAATATACTCGGTATTTTCCCCTCCAGCCTTCATGGCTTTTTCGAAGGTTTCAATGCTTTCTATGCTGTAGCCCTGGAGGTAGAACATGTCGTTGGCCTTGCGGCCAAGCAGAAAAGCTTCGTTTTTGGGGTAACAAACAAGTTCCTCGTCGTAGAAGGAAATAAGGCGGTCATTATACTCCTTCTTTTTAGCCGCATCAGTTGCCTTCTTACCCATCGCACGATAGAACTCACGACCGTCAATGTAGTGGAAAGGGCGCTGGCCGTCGGCCGCCGGAGCGATATCGTAAACGATTTTCCAATCTTTAAAGGAAGTGTTGAACTCCTCCTCACTAAGCTTGGTAAAGTCCTCTGTGCCCTTCACGAAGTTGCGGTAAGAAACGTGAGCGTTTTCAGCCTTTTCTTTGTCAGGCGAATCGTTCCAGGTAGCGCACTGAGCATTGAGGCTAATACTTGCGCTGAGCATGAACAGCAGCGCGAAAGCCCGGCTGGTGAAGCGAATGAAAGTATTCATGTTGATTTGTTTTAGTTGAGTTTGCGTTTAAAGAACCAGGAGTTGTCGTTAAGAGAGAAACCCACTGTAAATTGTACGTAATTTTCGTCAAGAATGTTTGGAACGCCAAATTTACCAAATTCCAACGCAAGGTCCACAAAAGAGATTTGCTGACGCGGCAGGCGGAAGGGTAAACCAACACCAATGGTAACGGCATTACGGCGAGCCTGAACCCCGTCTACAGAGCGGCCATCTTCCTCAAACCGTAAACCTGCGCGGTAGCGAATGCGCTGTATGAATTTATTGTAGGAATTGGCATTCGGTATATATTGGATGCCAAAAGCGATACGATTGGCGTCCAGCAGCAACTCCGGAGAAGCACTATTTCGGTAATCGCTGTTAGAGCGGCTCCCGTATTCCACCCCGACGTAGAGCTTATTGGTCTTTTCGTAGGCGATGCCCACAGAATAAGAGGAAGGTAAGGTAAGCGTGCCACTCCGGCTGGTTTCCGAGCGCAAGGTGTCACGTACCGCCAGCTGATTATTAGGGCTGAAGCGGCGGAAGAGTACACTCGCATCGGTATCGATCTCATTACCAAGGTTACCATTCAAGCCAATGATGATTCTTTTACCGTTGGGCCTCCGTTCGCCGTTTTTGTCCACGTCCTTGAAGTTGTAGGCGTACTGCAAGCCGTATCCCAAACTAAAACCTTTGATGGCTACATCTTCTACAAATTCACTGGCAAGCGCTTCCTCAATATCGTTGAACGTCACAATCCGGCTATTGGTGATTTTTCCAAAATTGTAATTTACGTTCAGTCCGGCAGAAAGGTACTTGTAACGAAAAGCGGTAGACCAAGAAAAACGGTACCCGCCTCCCGTACCCTTAAGGGTATTAGAGGTCTCACCAAATTCGGGATCATCGTCAAGGACCTGAAGGTCGTAGCCAACGTTAGAAGTCGGTGTAAGCGAGAAGGCCATACCACCATTCCAGATATTCTGCTGACGCGCCAGATTAAGGCTAATCGGATTCCGCAACGGGAAGCCGAGCGCAATGTAACGCATGTTACCTTGCCAAGTGTTGACCGTAGTGTTACGGTCAGCAAGGCTGGCAGAACGGCCAAAACCGCCGACCTCAAAACTTGTGGACTGCAAGCTGGCAAGGCTCGCTGGATTTTGAATATTCAAGTGAAACCCGTCCTGGTAGGTGCTTTCCAGACCACCCAGTCCTGCCTGTGCAGCATAGAACTGATCCACAGGATTCCCCAGACCGAAACGGCTTAGTGGGCTGTTCAGTTTAGGACGAATATCAACAAAGCTCGACACCTGACTTTGAGCCACGTTACTTAAGCCTCCACAGAGAAGCAGAAGCAGCAACGGAAGCAGACTTGATTTATAATTGGTGTTGAACATAATATGACAGAATTTGATTGAGCCCACGCAGGACCAGATTAGGGTAAATAACATTTGGAACACTAAGTAGACCAGCCAGCAACTCCGCATCTCCGCCCGTCAGGATTAGCTCCAGATTAGGGTAGGTTTGCCGTAGCCGAAAAAAAAGGCCTTCCACCTCGTAGGCAGCTCCGAACTGCCCGCCATGAAGGAGAGCTTGTTCCGTGGACCTGCCCACTTCGTTAAAAAGGTCTCCTTGTTCAACAAGCGGCAGTTGCGCAGTAAAGACATGCATTGCCTGTAACCGCATCCGAACGCCCGGGCTAATGTTCCCCCCATGGTAAATGCCTTTCCCGTCAATCAGATCGAGGGTAATGCAGGTGCCAGCATCGACGATGAGTCGGGCGGGAAGAGATTCAGCAGGCGCGGTTTCCGAGACAAGTCCCGAAATGGTCGAGATTGCCTTAGGTTGCGTCGGGACCATTTTTTTTTCGGGCGCCGGTGTAGAGGGTGTTGGAAGCGCAAGACTCCCAGCCACCGCCGCGATACGGTCTTGGCCGAGTGTAGCCGGTGTCTCGTAAAGCGAGGTAAACGGCAACGGCAGTTTAGAGCTGAGGGCCAGCGTGAGCAGGCCCGCTTGGTTCCATTTATCCGTCCACTTAGTGGGTGGCACGTTTGCCACCGTGGAATAGATGATGTTTTTAACCCCAAGGTTGGTTACCAGCCGGTCCACCACATCCCATTCCTGGTCCGTAAAGCGGATTACCGGCCCGGTCAGCTTTCCGTTACGGAACACCCCGGCCTTAACCGAGGTATTGCCAATATCTATGGCCAGCTGATGATCGGTAGTGGTGCCCATCATTGGTAAAGTCGCCTATAAGACGCACGACGAGGTGGTCGAGGTTCTTAAGTAGGCGTTAAAAATTTGGTTTAATGCTTAAAGTGACGAATTCCAGTTGTCACCATGGCCATCCCGCGTTCGTTACATGCGGAGATGGAGTCTTTGTCCCGAATGGAACCTCCGGGCTGGACTACGGCGGTTATGCCCGCATCGTGCGCAATCTCTACGCAGTCGCTGAAGGGAAAGAAAGCATCAGAAGCCATCACCACTCCTTTGGTGTCAAAACCGAAGGTTTCCGCCTTGTGGATCGCCTGTTTCAGCGCATCCACCCGGCTCGTCTGGCCGCAGCCCATTGAGATCATCTGGTTGTCTTTTACCAATACGATGGTGTTGGACTTCAGGTGCTTGGCACATTTATTAGCGAAGACGAGATCCGTAACCTCCTGAGTAGTCGGTTCACGTTCCGTCACCGCAGTGAAGTCAGCAGCACCTTCTGTTTTCAGGTCTGTACTCTGTACGACAACACCGTTGAGCAGTGTCTTGAAGCTCTTAGTCTGTTGGTCAAGGTGATGGTACTGTAGCAGAATACGCTTGCTTTTCTTGCTGAGCAGCTCCCGGGCGGAATCGGTAAAGTCTGGCGCGATCAATACTTCGTAAAAAAGCTTGTCAATTTCCTGGGCGGTACCGAGCTCTACTCGCTTGTTCGTAATGAGGATACCTCCGAAAGCAGAGACATTGTCTGAAGCGAGGGCAGTATGCCAAGCCTCCACCTGAGTAGGCCGCACGGCAACGCCACAAGCATTGGTGTGTTTCAGGATGATAAAGGCTGGGTCTCCACTCTGGAATTCCCGCATCATTCCCACGGCAGCATCAATATCGACCAGGTTATTATAGCTAACTTCCTTCCCGTTAAGTTTGGTGAACATTCCGTCCATACGGCCAAAGAAAGTAGCCTTCTGGTGCGGGTTCTCTCCATAGCGCAGCGGCATGGCGTTCATCTGGCTGATCTTCAGAGCTGGCAGGCCTCCGTCTTCGTTGAAGTAATTGAAGATCGCAGTGTCGTAGTGGCTGCTAGTAGCAAAAGCGCGACGGGCCAACTGGCGACGATCGCTCAGTTCGGTAACGCCTACTTTTTTGTCGAGGATGTGCTGTAGGGTAGCATAGTCTTCCCGGCTCGGCACAATCACCACGTCGTTATAGTTCTTTGCCGCAGCACGAATCAGAGCGATTCCACCAATATCTATTTTCTCAATGATGAGTTCTTCCTCTTCAGTATTAGCCACCGTCTCCTCGAAAGGATAAAGATCAACTATAATGAGGTCTATTTCGGGAATGTCGTACTTGGCTAGTTGGCCGAGGTGATTTCCTTCCCGACGGGCCAGAATACCACCGTGTACTTTGGGGTGCAGCGTTTTTACCCGACCGTCTAGAATAGACGGATATCCAGTCAGGTCTTCTACGGGCACAACCTTAATACCTCGGTCACGGATAAAGGTCTCCGTTCCTCCGGTGCTATAAATAGTTATTCCCAGTTTATTCAACGTATCCACGATTGGGCCAAGGCCGTCTTTATGATATACGGAGATCAATGCTGATTTAATTTTCCTCTCGGTCATGTAGCCTTGCGGTTTTGAGGGCACGAAGTTAGTCATTTAGTCATTTAGTCACGTAGTCAAGTAGTCAATTAGTCACACGGCCAGTTTGGAGAAAGAACAAAGCAGGCTATTTTAATTGGCTTACGCCCCTCTTTTTCCTCAGGAAACTCCTAGTACCCAGCCTTCATGACGGAGCACCTGTTTGCGCTCCATCTTACTAAGGTTATCCGGGCCGGCAAGCCAGTTGCCAAGAACCCCGGCCTGTTGCTCAGTCTGCAGCCACTGTATATAAGCCCGCACCTGCGCCTTATCCGGGATCGTATGTTTACCCTTCAGCGGAATCATGCTAGGATAAATTTCAGTGTGTACCACACAGGGCCCTGCAGGAATCCAATCAGCAAACCTGGTTTCGAAAGGCCAGATGAAGCTATTTCCTTTTAGTACATCGTTTTTAAAAGCCAGCCGGTATAGCCTAGGAATGCCAAGTAAAGCTTGGCTGCCTACGCTTCCGGCGTAGGCAAGCTTCCAGCCTGGCTGCATTTTTGGAACGCGCACTTCCACCAACCTCCGTTCTGATAATACCGCCCGTTTATTTACCACCGGATAGCTAAAATCCCGTTTCGAGCCTAAAAAGATACCACTTTGCCCTGTCGGGACTCCCCAAAAAGGGCCACTGCCCGAACTGATGCGCCGATTTAGTTCTGCACCTACGGTAAAACGGTTGTTGTAATTATCCGCCTCATCAATAATCAACCGATCCAACAACTTCCAAAGGTGCTTCCAGGGCTGCTTCTTATCTATGCGTAATGCAGCGCCCAAGCCCTTGGGGTATCCTAAGACGAAGTCCCAGCCAACCAGCACCCGCTTATTGGCCTTTATCAAGCGGGTGAGCTTTCTCTCTACGTAAGCAACAGCCAACTCCCGGGTACGAAAATACCTTGCACTCACCCGGCCCGAGGCACTACCCTCCCCTACCCAAATAGCATCTTTGGTAGGCTTAACCGGACTTGGCTTGGCGCGTGAACTCCAATCAACGGCAATGAAATAATCAAATGACTGCAAGGCTACTTGTCTTTGTTGCGAAAATAGCTTGCGTTGAGTCAATATAGAGACAACCCCAAGCTGATTTTGAATATATAGGCGCCAAACCAGCGTTCCAATAATTAAGCTGTAGCGCCATAAAGGGCCTCCTTCTTAGCCGTAATCTCTTTGGAAGTAAGGTAGTCGTCATACTCTAGCAAGCTATCAATCATACCGCCGGGTGCGATTTCGATGATCCGGTTACAGGAGGTCTCCACCAACTGATGGTCATGTGAACTCATGATGAAGTTGCCCTTAAATTCTTTCAAGGCGTTATTCATCGCGGTAATCGATTCTAGGTCAAGGTGGTTCGTCGGCTCGTCCAGTAAGAGAAAATTAGGACTATTGAGCATCATCTTGGAGAGCATACAGCGAACTTTTTCCCCGCCCGAAAGCACGCTAGAGTCTTTATGTACTTCTTCACCGGCAAATAACATCCGGCCCAGGAAGCCACGAATAAACTGTTCGTCTTTGTTTGTAGAATACTGACGCAGCCATTCCACCAGGTCTAGCTGATTGCCCTCCTGAAAGTATTCCGCGTTCTCGTTCGGGAGGTGCTGCGCCGTGATCGTCTGGCCCCACTCTATGGTGCCGGAGTCAGGCTCCGCATCGCCGGCAAGAATCTCGTAGAAGGCGGTAAGCGCGGTAGCTTCGCTACTCAGTAGCGTAATCTTATCCCCGCCGTTCATGATGAAGCTAACGTCGCTGAATAAGACAGTTCCGTCAGGACTCTTTTTACTCAGTCCGTTCACTTTCAGAATCTGGTCTCCGGGCATACGTTCAGGCTGGAAAGCAATGAAGGGGTACTTGCGAGAGCTGGGCTGGATGGTTTCGATATCGAGCTTTTCCAGTGCTTTCTTTCGGCTCGTAGCCTGCTTCGATTTGGAAGCGTTGGCACTGAAGCGCTGAATAAATTCAAGCATTTCAGCGCGCTTCTGTTCGTTCTTTTTGTTTTTGTTCGATCGTTGCTGGAGCGCTAACTGGCTTGATTCGTACCAGAACGTATAGTTACCCGAATAGATATTGGCCTTCTGCCGGTCAATATCAACGATATGGGTGCAGACCATATCCAGGAAGTAACGGTCGTGACTGACAATGATGATGGTATTCTCGAAATCGGCCAGAAAGTCTGCTAGCCAGTGTACGGTTGCCCCGTCTAGGTCGTTCGTAGGCTCATCAAGCAGTAACAGGTCAGGATTACCGAAAAGAGCCTGCGCCAGAAGTACTTTCACCTTCTCCGGGCCGGATACTTCTTCCATCGACTTATAGTGGACATCCTCCTTTATGCCCATATTGGAGAGCAGTTCGGCGGCGTCAGAGTCAGCAGTCCACCCCCCCATTTCACCGTATTTATTCTCCAGCTCAGCAGCGCGCATGCCTTCAGCCTCCGTAGCTTCGAGGTTCATATAGATGGCGTTCTTCTCCTGCTCCATGGCGTAGAGAATTTCATGGCCCATCTTCACCGTTTCCAGCACCGAGTGCTCCTCAAAACCAAAGTGGTTCTGGCTCAATACGGCCATCCGCTTGCCTTTTTCGAGGCTGACCTGGCCGCGGGTAGGGTCCAGTTCACCGGCAACTACCTTCAGGAAAGTAGATTTTCCGGCTCCGTTTGCCCCAATAATGCCGTAGCAATTACCGTGAGTAAACTGTAGGTTCACTTCATTGAAGAGAACGCGTTTACCAAATTGTACCGTTAAGTCATTTACGTTTAGCATAGTTTCGGAGCTTTTAACGGGCGCAAAATTACGGCTTTTTATGCGGCTCAACCTGATGATTTAAGAAAGAGTGATTTTGAGGTTCTTTTTTGGCGCGGCCGCAGGTGCAATGAAAGGGTTTTAAAGCGCAAGGGTCGTACCGAAACCCAAGCCATCATCCGCAAGACGCTGTGCTTCTTTACCTCTCTCCGTATCCTGCGTTCGCGCCAAAAAAGAACAGCGGGATATACCGATAGCTGAAGTCAGGCCAAACTCCCTCAAAGAAAAGCCCCCCACCTCCAGGAAAAGAGGCGAGGGGCTTTCAGTAATCGAACGAATAAACAGCTTACTCGATAATTACGCGGTGCGTTTCCGTCTGGTTACCCACGGAAACGCGCAGAAAGTAAACGCCCGCAGGCTGGTGCTCGGTCGGAAGGTTGATTACACCCGTACCGATCGGCAGGAAGAATCGCGGTGCTACGAGGTTGCCGCGAACATCGAACAGCTGGACGCTTACGTCCCCTGCATTATTCGCCTCATCGGTCATCTCAACGTGGACCATCCCGTTGTTTGCTGGGTTCGGGAATACGCGACCAAGCGAACTAAAGGCACCTGCAAGTTGCATTTCCACAACATTAGACAACATATCGCCGTATTCAGCGTCAATCATCCGAACACGGTAGAACGTCCGGCCGGCAAGCGGGCTAACGTCTTCCTGGCGGAACATTGCCATACCATTTCCAGAGATAAAGGCAGGTGTGAACACTTCAGCAACGGCTTCAAAATTTTGGCCATTCGTAGAGCGCTCCAACAAGAAGGTGTAGTCAGACCCATCGACCGGCACCTGCCACTCGATCGTTACTTCACGAGCAACGAGGTTATCTATAGACCCATTGGCCGTCAGGCTGCCACCACAACGGTTGGGATTGTTGATCACCGAAATATTACGAGTCTGCGTGCTGGTACAGCCGTTGGCCGTCACGGTAAGCGTCACGCTGAAGGAGCCAAAGGTTGCCCAGCTCGTAGTAGCGAGTTCGCCCATGGCACTCTCCACGCTGGAAGAACCAGTGAAGTTCCAAGAGATCACCGCACCCGTACCGGAGTTGGCGGCCTGGAAGATCGCGTCTTCGCCGACACAGATGGAAGCCGGGCCGCTGATGCTGGCTACCGCCTCATCTCCTACTTCAACGGTAATCACGTTACTTTCGATGTACCGACAGTTGTTACGGCGTACACAACGGGTGAAGAAAGTGGTTTGAGAAACCGGACCGGGAGCATAATTTGTACTGTTCGTATTAGGGATCGGTTGCCAGAAGCTAATGTCCTCGTTCGGATCATTGGTGTTGAGCATCCAGAGGTACTGGATGTCGCCTACACCGCCGGTGGCTGGTGCAATTTCTACGAATGGTTCCGAAACATTACCCGGTCCACAAAGCTCCTGGCTAAACCCGATGGTACCAGGATTGACGACATTCTCAACACAAGGAGAGATAAAGCCAACGTCGATCGTGAAATTAATTTCGTCCGGTCCAACGGCGTAGAAGCTCGTCATCAGGGTAGCCGGGTTCATGTCGCTGTCCGTCTCGTCGTTTCCGACGTTCGCAACCGTAGGCGTAAAGTCCATCGGCGGACCAAAAGTGACCTTATATGTTCCCGGAGGCACGGAGAACATATACATACCCGTTGCGTCGGTGGTCGTAACGTCCATATAGGTACCGTCCTGACTGGTGACCGTGGCGGTAACACCCTCAATACCAGGTTCGCCAGGGTCCTGCTGGCCGTTGCTGTTATTGTCCTGCCATACGAAATTACCAAGCTTAGCTAGGCAGTCGTCAGTCAGGATAAAGGTGCGTTCTAACCTAGGCGTACAGTATTCAAGACCGTCCTGATCAGTAGGTGGATCCGGAAGAAATTCAGCGGTAATCGTGTAGTTACCAAGCGGCAACGTCATCGGATTGATTTCCGTCACCACTTCACCGTTGATGGTGAACACGGTGGTACCTGGTAATTCTTCGCCTTGTAGTTGGCCGAAGCCTTCCAGCATGAATGCAGCGTCAAAACGACAAATTTCCTCTGGTGGTAATTCCTGGAAACGTACTTCGGGAGAGAAACACTGGTTACTAATGGTCAGGGTAGATGCACCATTACTCAATACTGCAGTGTACTGGAAACTATCAACCAGCATAAACTCCAGGGAGTAAACGGCCATATCACCCTCCACCGATACCTGCGGAATTACGGTACCTACCGGAATAGGATTTAGAGCAGCCGGAGGATCAGCACTATTCAAAAAATACATGTTTGTACTGGAGAGAATAGTCCAGGTCTGCCCGATACTTGCCCTTACTTCCACAACTTCCGTGAACTGACCATCGAAGTCAGTGGTGTTATTATTTAAGCATTTGCAGGGATTAACAATAGTGGCGCCCGGAGTCGAGAAAAACCCAGCATCTATGGTCATATTAAATTCACCCGATACAAGCGTGTAAGCCTCCGTCATGCCGTCCATCTCAGGGTCACCGTCACTGTCAGTTGTATCGTTTCCCGTATTGGCGAGAGTACGTACACCGCCCGATGGTACGATAAACAGTACGGAGTAAGTTCCGGGTTCGAGGCCCAGGAATACGTAGTTACCGTTCTCGTCCGTACGGGTAGAGTCAATAATAATATTTACGGAATTTTTCAGATAAACGGGGTAATCTTCAATGCCGAGGTCGCCGACATCTTGTTGTCCGTTGGCGTTAGAATCCTCCCACACGAAGCCACCCAGTCCTGCCAGTGCACGCAGGGTCTTGGTACATTCAGTCGTACAACCGGCAAAGTCAGTAACGGTAACGGAGTACGTTCCAGCGGAAAGGTTACTAATGGTTGGTGTTGTAGCGTCATTGCTCCACGCGTAGATGAAGGGCAAAGTACCACCATCCATGACAACTGAAAGCTGTCCGTTATTTCCCGCAGTTGATTCCTGGCCAACGTTAACTTCACAGGTGAGTTCGGGTAATTCACCAAGAATAATTCCAGAGGTTACATCCGTACAGCCGTTAGCATCGGTTACCGTGACGGTGTACGCAGCTGCCGGGATGCCGCTGACCGTGTTGCCTGTGCCTCCGTTACTCCACAGGTAAGTGTAGGGCCCGGTGCCGCCAGCAGGAAATACGGTAATGGTTCCAGAGTTCGTTCCACCACAAGTGATGGTTGGAGCGGTAATCGTTAAGTCGATCTCATCGGGCTCAGTTATGGTGAAGGAAGCTGCTGTGGTACACTCATTGGAATCGGTCACCGAAACGGTGTACGTACCGGCAGGTACGTTTACTAAATCTTCGGTGAGCGTGCCGTTGCTCCAGACATAAACATAAGTTCCGGAGCCACCACCGACGGTAATGTCTACGCTGCCGGTGCTTTCACCACTACAAGACACATTGGTTTCTACGCCACTGATTTCGATCTGGGCTACAGCATTAACCGTATAGGTTTGAACAAGTACACAGTTGTTCGCATCCGTGATGCTAACCGTGTAGTTGCCGGCGTTGAGGTCGCTGATGTCTTCAGTTGTATCGCCATTGCTCCACATAAAGGTATAAGGAGCCGTACCGCGCTCAGCCGTCAGGTTGATGGCACCAGTAGCGCCTCCTTCACAAGCCACGAGAGTGATTTGAGTAAAGCCATTAAGTGCACGCGGCTCGTTGATAGTAACGATTAAAGATTCCGTGCAGCTGTTGGCATCGGTGACCGTAACGATGTAAGTACCTGCAACGAGGCCGTCACGGTCTTCACGCGTACTGCCGTCATTCCAGGAAAATCCGTAGGGCGTAATACCTCCCAAAGCAGTAATGGCAATCTCACCGGTAGCATTTCCCGCACAGTCAATGCTGATCGGCGTGGCCGTCAGCCTAAGGTCAGAAGGTTGCGTAATGGTGAAGGCCGCAAATTTCTGGCATTCGTTAGCGTCAGTCACCGTGACCGTGTAGGTGCCCACGCCAAGGTTGTTAAGGTCCTCGGTATTAACTCCATTGCTCCAGCTTACGCTGTAAGCGGGAGATCCTCCGATAACGGTCAGGTCGATAGAACCGTTGTTATCGCCAAAGCAGGTTATATCGGTCGCTGTGCCGGAAAGAGTAATGAGAGCTGGTTCGGTTACGATATAGCTCTCAACCAGAAAACACTCATTCGCATCAGTAGCCGTAACGGTATAGTTGCCTGCAGACAAGTTATTGATAGTGCGGGTAGTCGCGCCGTTGCTCCAGACGTAGGAGTAAGCGCTGATGCCGCCAGTAACCGTCAGTACAATGCTTCCAAAATCATCTCCCTGGCAGGAAACATTAGTGATGGTTTCGTCGATATTAAGGGCAGTAGGTCCATTAATCTGAACGGCAACATCGTCCGTACAGCCATTGGCATCCGTAACGGTGACGCTATAGGTACCGATAGGGAGGTTAGTGCGGTCTTCAGCGTTGACGCCGTCGTTCCAGAGGTAGCTATAAGCTGGAGTTCCGCCGGAAACGGTCACTGCAATCGCTCCGTTATTATCTCCGTTACACACAACGTTACTTAGCGTAACGCTGATATTGGGTGCGGCCGAAGCACCGATCTGAACGTTACCTGAAACCTTACAGTCATTAGCTTCCGTAACGGTTACACTATACACCCCTGGGGTAAGGTTAGTAATCGTAGCGGTAGTTCCACCGTTACTCCACTGGTAAGTATAAGGCTGGTCACCTCCGGTAGCGGCAGCTGTGGCGGTACCATTACTATTATCAGAGCAGGTCGTTGGCGTACTGCTGAGATCTAAAGAGAGGTCGACAATACGTACCGTAGCCGAAGTGGTTCCGGCACAACCGTTCACGTCCGTAGCGGTGACAGTATAGTTTCCTGGGCCGACGTTATTGATCGTCGGGCTGGTAGCCCCGGTACTCCACCTGTAGGTATACTGGCTGGTTGGGCCAGAGAGAGGGAAGGCCGTTAAGAAACCGGTAGTTCCGGCACCGCAGAGCAGTATATCTCCGGTGATGTTGATCTCAACTTCCGGAGACTCGATGATAACGTGAGTGTCAACATGGGTACACTCATTGGCATCCATTACAATAACCGAGTAAGTCCCTGGACCAAGTGGGCCAATACTCTGGCCAGCTTGTCCACCCGGAGACCATTCGTAGGAGTAAGGTGGAGTACCTCCTTGCGGTGCAATGCGTATAAATGCATCGACTACGCCTGGGCACACGGTATTATCACCGAAGATATTACCGGTGATGGGATTTGGCTCGGTAATAACGGAGTTTGCGATAGCCGTACAGCCCCTCGCGTCGGTGAGAGTAACCCGGTAGACTCCCGGTGAAAGGCCAGTAATAGATCGCGTGTTAGCACCCGTTGTCCAGGCATAAGAGTAAGGAGAAAAACCGCCGGATGGGTTAGCGGTAATGGCTCCATCGTCGGAGCCGTCGCACTGAGTGTTTACGTCGACGAGGGTAACCACGGGAGGGTTCCCCTCCACGGTGGTACAGGCCACATATCCACATAGATTAGCATCAACAACGGTTACACAGTAATCACCGGCGGGAACACTAACGGCTCTGGTATCGGCTCCGCTAGACCAGTTATAAGTGTACGGCACCTCCCCTCCTTGTGGCTCGGCCCCAATAATGAACGGGCCAGAACACTCAGCTGCTTCAGAAATAGTAGCGGTAATGCGCGTGGGTTCCGTCAGCGTAATGGCTCCCGTACCAGAAAGACCATTGACGTCAGTAACGGTAACACCGTATAGGCCAGCGTTGAGGTTCGGAATGACGGCAGTATTCCCTCCGTTGCTCCATTGGTAAGTGAACGGCGCAGTACCATTCGCCACCTGAGCAGTGGCCGTTCCATTAGCAAGTCCAAAACAGGCAATATTATTACCCGTTACAGTCACGTTAAGCTGAGCGAAAACGGAACAAGAAAAAAAGGCTAGCGCCAAAAACAAGGCGCTGCGAAGGCCATTGCTGCAAAGTAGATATTTTAACATAGGAATTATGATTTAAAGCAAATGGGATAAATGATACTGTGCAGCTTTGAGTGGCCGCCGGCTTAAATCGGACCGACACTTGGGGGACCGGCATTAAACATAAAGGCTTCCGCTTCCCGGTTGAATAGCACCGTTCATCCGTCAAACCTGTTTCTTTAGTAAACAGTCCTCAAATATCCTTTTCCGGCAAACCCGAAAGTAATTTAGTTGGCAAGATAGGCATTAGCTTGCATTGTAGACAAATAGCTAAACGGTGGTGATGTTCACAATTCCCAAAAAAGAAAGGGTCACATCGTATCCGTTCAAAAAGTAATGGGTAAAAAGGGCAAAAGTGATCGAGAAAAATTAACTTGTGTGCGATGGATGATAAGTTACGCCAAATAGCACCTCGGGATATGACGGATGTCAAGCAGTTGCAAG
>Ga0306864_1000472_pt1 | contig 18594 bp, 14 predicted proteins | sample AntRauTorckE5430_FD_190448 | JGI IMG/M metagenome (GOLD analysis project Ga0306864, IMG submission 190448) | Saline lake microbial communities from Rauer Islands, Antarctica - Metagenome Torckler E5 #430 (v2) (version 2) | ecosystem: Environmental > Aquatic > Non-marine Saline and Alkaline >...
TTACCTCTTTATTCGCCTTTCTCAATGATCCAATCACTGGAGGTCCGAAGCTAAGGTTTGGAACAAAGTGTCCATCCATGATATCCATGTGGAGCCAGTCAGCACCATAGGAAAGCATCTGTGCTGCATCAGTTGCAATGTTGGCAAGATCACATGACAGAAGTGAAGGGGATACAATTGACTTGACCATTATCCAAATTTAAGAGATTTGTGATTAGCTTGATGATGATTCGTATTTGTGCGTTTTTGTTGTGGAAAGGAGTGTTGCTTTTTCTTGAATACGAATGCTTGATGCTTGACATTTTGTGGCTCTGCTGAGACACGAAATTGAGCCAGTAGCCAGAGGGACGGACTTGGCGCGCTCATGTACTATCCAGGCAAAATAGAAAAGTTCCCGGCCAAACTTGGAACAAACGGCCAACCTGGGAACAAACGCTCAATGGCGCGCTCCATTATGATGACTGATGACACTTCGAACTTATTACTATGACTTTTATACTTTTATGACCTCACTTAACTAGCAATTTTGTTATCATTTAAAATCCACCTCTTGGAAAAATTGACTGATTGCGTCTACCAACAACAAACAGCAACCGTTCGAATTCTGAAAATTGAAGACATCAATAATTATTGAACATCCCCAACGAGAAAAACTGACCATCTCAATCTGACATCGATTTCTCCATTCGAACTTGAACTGGATTGACCTGAGTAACGACTACTACCATCATACTGTTGTTGTAGCTACAACTCAAAACCGACACTATAAACGCTAAATATATCTTCGCCCCACTCACTGAATATTTTGGCACGAGTACCTTCTTTTGCACCTTTCGAACAACATCATATCATAAAGTTTCCACCACTTTTCAATATGCGAAGACTTCGAAATGCAGAAGACGATTTGGAACCTGCATACACCAAGGTTAATAATGCCTCTCCCCAGATATTAACTAGAAACACTGATTTACCATCCATAGCGGCACTAGATGCAGGCGATGTGATCGAATGTTACGCCTTGACACGAAAGGCAAAATTGGAAAACTCTGAAAGTGTCAGTCCCTCCTCTATCTTGATCCGTAAAAGTGCTATTGGCTTTCGGTATAAGCCATTATCCGCTTCACAGGATGCTGCTGTAAAGGCACCCTTTGAGCTCACTTTGGAGTATGGACCTCAGAGGACGGGTTCGACACAGTCATTTGAGGCTATGCCATCCGTGAATGGTCATCATAGAGGTTTGGAATATGAAGATGGTGATGGGATGTATGTTAGTTGGGAAAATCATGGTAAGCCATGGAGTGCTATTCATAAAATCAATACATGATAATTACGTAATGCTCGCTGCTCACGCTGTCAATCACCGCTTCTCCTCAAATAGCAAAAATTTACTACGGACTATACACAGCAGATGAAGAATGGGATAACGCTTATTACATGGCGCCCATTACAGGTGCAGTACTGCAGAAAATTCTTAGTGATTACATTATGGATTATCCAATTATTCACCCGAGATATCAGCCATTTACGGTTGTTGAGAAACAAAGTGGAAAAGCTATTCTCAACTCGAGCAACAGTGAAGATTTCGTCTGGAATATCTTTCGGAAATTAGCAGACATGTATGTAGCAATTGATCCTATCTTGGCTCCTAAGCGATACGGGATTCAGTTGATTGTGGAAGATGTGCAGCGCGATGTAGTCAAATTGGATAGTAATGTTGTAATGACATCAAATGGTGCGAACAGCCAAAGTGGCGGTACGCACGAGAGACAGCAAAATGTTGCCAATGTTGCTGCACAATTCTTCGACGCCTTTTATTCTTGTGTAGAAGCCATCAAGACGGGGGACTATTCTACTTACGATGTTACTGAAATACCAACATTGGCCCCATCGACTTCGTCGCCAACTGTAGCGCCTACAGTGAAGGTGACAGAAATTGTTACTGAGGTGGTGACACAGCAAAATACTGGTGGTGACACTACCGATGAGGGAGTGAATGGGACAGCAGTAGAAGACACCGAGTCGGTAGAAACCAATGGGTCGGGCGAAGGGAACCGCTTTTTACGGTCAATGAACGACGTAGTTGAACAAATTCAGGATATCGAGTCTGAGCTAAATGATGGAGATGTGTTGAAACCAGGAAACGATGATAACGCAAAGGAAGCTGCTGAACAAGCGGAAATGGCTGCCGAAGCGGCAAAAGCGGCTGCTGCGTCCAAGGAAAAAGAAAAAAGTATTGAAGCTGCTGAGCTTGCTGCAGAAGCTGCTAAAAAGGCTGCCCAAGCAACATCAGATGCCATTGCAGAGGCTGATATCGATAGCTTACTAAGTGGAGACGGGGGAATGATGACAGATGTATTAAAGGCTTGTTTCTCTGATCCAAAGTTTGGAATTACAGAGTTGGCAGATGAAGATAGAGAAATCCCACTTTCTACAAATGCTTATCTTTATGTCGACGGATCACACTACTATCAGCTCAATTTGACTGCACCATTTATCAATGTGCAACAATCCATTCCGACTCTGCCAAAGCAAAATATGGCGCCTGATGGAAAAAGTGATGTTGTAGATATAGGTCTTGCTTTTGCCATCATTGGTGGATTCTGCTTCGGAATAATTGTGATGCTTCACCACATCAGGGTGCTTAACTGGGATGATAGGCTACAATTTAAATGGTTCTTTCACCCTGATGGAAGTAAAGGTAAAAAGACGAAAAGGGGGGGTTATTCGAATACCTCAACACGTGAATGTAACGACGACGATTCAATATCGATAGGTGACGACTTAGAGCTCGCCCACAGACAAATACCGAACGGAATGGATTAAAAATCATTTCATAAAATTTTATATCATTTCTATTTTTAGATATTCTTCTTGCCACTTCTCCGTCCACCTGAGGTTTTGTGGTAAATATTTGACTTCCAATCACGTGGTATATCGTTCAGTCTAACTTGGCTAGGTTCCTTCTCTGTACATAGTAAAGAGCGCATGAAGTCTTTTGGCAGGAAGTTCACCATGTTCTTTAGCAACAGTGCATCCACAAGACCATCTTCACAGCACATATTAAAGATAATCCGTACTTTTTCTAGATCATTATCAGAACGACCAAGCAATTCTTCACTCGCCCTCACCATAGCTGGATATGTGTACAAATCCGGCGATACATTATTTGCAGAGCGAAGCTCTTTCAGAGTGTCAAAGGCTGCATTAAACGCTTCTCTCTTGTCATCACCACTGCCAATCGTGAAGACGCATGCACGAATAACTGCGTTATAAGTTCGAACATTTAGAGGAGCCGTAATTGCCCCTGATTTATGACCTTCTCTCATCAGCGAAAGAAACTGCGTTACAATCTTGTCTTTTCGTTTCTCGCTACTCTTCTCTATTGCTTTCATTGCAGTGTTGAAAACAGCAGTATAGGAGTCCCTGCTGGATCGTCTACTATCACTTTGGTTACACAATCGCTGCAGCAAATCCATTGCCTTCAAAGATATTGAGCCTCTATCTCTACTTTTTGATATACATTCCATTACCGATGCATAACAAAAAGCATTTGGAACCACGTTGATTGAACCGTCTTCCATCCTCTTGAGTACACGTGTTGCACGTTCATACGATGACGGATCATTACTCTTTGCAAATGCGTTCAGTACTGTTGAGTATGTTACATTATTTGGCTTTGCTTCATCATCTACCTTCTCCATTTCCAAAAGAAGCTCTTCGATCTTTTCTGTGCTCTCCTTTGCACCACTCTTGGCCCAAGCAGAAATAACTAAAGTATAGCTTTGAACATTCGCAGCCATTTCATCATCGTTGCTTCTCAACATGGCCTGTAGTAATTTTCCGGCCTGATCTGCTCCTTCAGCAGTCTGTGTATTAGCAAGGGCGGACAGAGTCGTATTCAGTGTAATTGTATCAGGTTTCAAATTTGAATGCCCTTCCTCGTGCATCTTTTGCATCCGATTCAACAGAAGCAAAGCCTCGGTTCCAGCATCGCTTTTTCCACACTTTGCTACGCAATTGATAACTGTTGAGAATATAATCTTGTCTGGCTTCATCAGTTCATTTCCCCTTTGATACGATTCAATCATCTTGTCGAGAATGTTGACTGCCTGTTGTCCTACATATTTGTTTCCTTTTACAGCTTTCCGTACCAACGATTTGAGCATGGATGTAATAGTGACTTTATCGGGTTTGACGTCGGGATACTTCTTCCCAAATTCTAGCATCTTTTCCATAATAATAGCAGTTTTGTGAGCCGCTCTTTCATCTTGGCTCTTAGCATGAGCCTCAATGACTAGATTCCAAGTCACGGAGTCCGGTCTAACGTCATGGTTTCCTTTATTGTGTTCATCTTGCATCTGAAGCAATATCGATTCTGCAGATGCCTCTTGACCATGTTTAACATACGCTTTTATCAGGGCGTTGTATGTTTGTGTGGTTACCTTGGCATCTGGATTCAATCCCGCATCACGGTTTCGTATCATATCGGTGATAATATCTTGAATCTTAGAGATAGATGATACGGCCCGTTGCTTGGCTAATGTACCAACTACGGTATTGTATGTTTTAGTGTCAGGTAGGAGATCTTCGATTTCTGCATTTTCCATAAATCTGAGTAATTTGACTGATCGCTCAGCCGCTTCCGGTAAATCCTGTGCACACTGATTCAGCGCCTCGAACACATTATCAAAATTTCTCTTGGCTTCCTTCAGATCCTCCTCTTCCCATGTATCACGATGAAAGTAAATAAGATCCTGCAATAAATCCTCCGCTTGCAACGCAGCTTGGGATACCTTATTCTTCTTTTTTGCTCTCAAGACAGTATTCATTGCCATGCTAAATGACAATATGTTCGGCTTGGCAGACGTTAGATTACCATTGTCATCCGTGATGTCTCTCCCACCACCTCTATTATTTCCTATACTCCTTATTCGATACCCCCCTTTCATCCGATTTAAAATCTCCACCGCCCTATCTCCTGCATCATCTTCGCTCCTTGCAATATGCATCCATGTCGCAATCGCGGAATTATACGTGATAACATCAGGCCTACAATTCGACGTCATGTCCAAATAAAACATCTCATCATCCTTCTCACCTTTCTCCAATTCAGCCTCCAGTGCAATCATCCGATACAGCAGTCCCTGCACTGCCAATGCTGCTTGTCGATTTCGGCACTTTGTCAATATTGAGATCATGTTATTGTAAGGCATGAACCTTTCTTCCACGACACCGCTATCCCTCATCAACGAGATGATCTGCAAGGTCTGCCTCGGGCATTGTTCCGGTGAGATTTTCCTCCAATATAAACATGCCGATTCTGCCATTGCAGTCCGAAAATAAGCATGCGGATTCCCCTCTTTATTTTCGAGTATGATGCGATGGAGGAGATTGGTTATTTGCGTGGCAGAGTATATGAGTGATCTGTTTGCTTCTGATTGGTGTGTCCATTCTTCCATGAGTTCGACAGCATGTTCCATGGTGTTGGCTGTGAAGGAACCTATTGGTGTAAGGGATTCGTCTAGTATACACTGCGTTTGCGTAATTAATTGTGATTGAGATGAGATGGGCAGAGCATCATCAATGCCATCATCGGAATGATCATCGTCTCCTAGGATGACATTGTTTGCTGCACTGAGGATGCTAGAGGATGAATAGGGTTTTTGATGCCTTTCGTGTCGTATTTGTGGACCTCCTCGTCGGCAGCCTTTGTTATATATTTGTGGAGTGACTGCGGGTGTGGCAAGATAATAAGCATTATTATTTCTGGATGATGATGCAGAGATAATGATGGGCATGCTTGAATAATGACGACATTGCAACTTTGTCATGAAAGAATGCGATGGCGACGAAACTGCAGATGATCCTCTTCCTGATTGTATTCGTATTGATGGTTTTGATGAAGACAACGTGGGTCCCGACGCTACTAATGATGATCTTGGAGCATCACCCTGCCTATTGTTTCTAGTATTTCTAGTACTGCTCGCACCACAAACAGTACTTTTTGTCCTTGTCTGTTGAGAGACTGTTTTCGAAAGAAGTCTTCTGCAACAGTTTGGCTTTGGTTGTATTCTGAGCGGCCTCATTCTGACTTGCTAGATTTTTATGTCACTTTCTACTGTTGGCGTGCGATCGAATGATCCCACAATGTGATTGTGAAGGATATGTTATAAATTCGTAATGGTATTGAATCATCATCATCATCAGTTTCATTTTCTGTTGCTCTTCGCTGGTGGCAAGTGGCAGTCCTTTTCCTTCCTTTCCCTATCCAACACAACTATAACGTCAATTTACCGGCATAATAATTTGCCGTTGGAAAGGACACATTATTATTTGTGTTGATTGCTGTTGATTGGTAAAATGGATAAACAGTATGAAAAACAATATGACAGATGATAGATGATGATTGATGATTCATCATGCGAATGGTACCTAGTCAAGCACATATACTTTTCATAGATACATGCTCATATTTTCAACGTGCCAGTACAGTGTAGCACAGCACAGTCCAACTCTCCAACAGTCACCCTCCCCTTATTGGAACGGCAAGAATCTTGAATAACTGAAGAATGACGACTTCTACTGTTACAAGATTCCATGGCTACCTATTTTATGTGTTCGTACCAATCATTGCGTGTGTCTTCCTAACTATGACACAATACTCCCAGTTAGATTCCATTATGCAACAATACACAAAAGAACTGAATCAAGGGACACACAAGTTGGGATCAACTGACAGTAAACCAGACGATGATTCCGAACCAATACTTACAGACATCAAAGGCGACGATCACGACAACAACATCAACAATCAGAAAACAGAAGAATTGCCAACAAATACCAGCGAGGACGACTACTCTCCACAAGACTATCATTCGGGATCATTCGCTAATTGCACCGTCCCATCCACTCATGCCAAAGATATTCCAGCCACAACTTCAGATGATGCAGGGTCCATCACAGTATCATGCAAGACCATCTTTTATCGCGTTCCCGTAGCTCGCATTATCAGTCCATTGGGTATCATAACAGGGATCCTATCAAGCGCATCTGGCGAAGGACCCTCCAGACGCAAGATCATTCGGGAAACATGGGCCAACAATCGAACAGGCATCTTTTTCCTCGTCGCGGGTCCATGGAATGATGTCCAAGAAGAGTACAATGAGAAGCAGGATCTGATTTGGATTGATGAGGAGGAGGTCTATAACGGGGAAGAATCTGTATTAACCCTCAAAACATATTCGTTCTTTGCCATTGCCCGTGCAGCAATGAAGGTTCATGGTGATAGTCAAGAATTTCAGTACACGCATCTCTTCAAGACGGATGATGATTCTTACGTGAATATTGATGCATTGTATACTGAACTGCATGCAAGTGATGATGGGGTCGATATCTATAAAGGTAGAAAAGGAAGTTCTCATGCAGGAACACATCATGACTATGTTGGACAATGTCAACTTCTGAAACATGAGGTACACAGGGAATCTGAATACAAGTGGCCTGTGCGGAAAGAAACATATCCTGAACGCTGGTTCCCACGGTATTGTCAAGGAGCTGGTTTTGCCATATCGAAGAAGTTCGTTGATTGCGCGGTAGATCAGGGAAGTGTAGCTAATGTTAGATTCATGCCGTTCGAAGATGTGGCGGTTGGCATGCTCGCCGAACGATGTGATATTGATCCCCAGTGGCCTTCGACGGCCAGCATGAAGGTTTTTCGATATCAATCAGATGAAGTGAAAATACGGACAAGGACTGGAGATAAACGGAAGGATGATTTAGTGGCTCCAGCGGCCTGCATGACGGACAAGATCCTGCAGCATCGCATCATTGACGATTTTGATATGGAACAGCACCATAAGACAGTCTTGGATCCTAGCTACTGCGATGTCACAAAGGCGAATCGAGAAAGTGTAATCAAGGTTAAGAACGAAGAGGGTATTGAATGGTTTGGTTAATTACTTTATTTCATATTAATACTATATTATATATATATATAGCAATATGGATTGTACGCATACATCGCCGCGAGAAGATATCAATTGTATATATATTCTTTGTTAGCAAACCTACATTCTCACCAAACCACAAATAACTGAATTCATTCGTTTTAGTCCATTCAAACTCAAATCTATTGTCATCCTTTCATACCAATGAACGAATGAATTCACACCGGAACGCAACTCTAGTAGCACAATATCGTAACCTCTATTTCCAAGAGCCTAAAGGGATCCATTCAACTTCATACCCACTAATACGCTCATACCAACCAATGGCGCACAAGGATGGAACCACTTGGGCAACTGTCGCGCTTTCTTGTTCTGAGAAAGATCCTCCTTCGTGGCAGCCCTAAAGTTATTAGCCTTGAATCTACCCCCCTTTCTGGTACCAAAGACACAATCCCACAACCCTCCCAGGGCAGAGAATGTATAATTACTTCCCTTGAAACCTTCATGATGCCAATCGTGATGATGAGGCATTTGCGCAAAGGGCATCCATTGCTGCATGGAATAGGCTAAATTGAATCCACAGGAAACACCGGAATGTTTCTCCAAACTCTCTAAAATTCTGAATATCCTAGAGACCCAGAATGTGGGTCTATCAAGGGGCATGAGAACTTGTGCAAAGGCGTGACCGATAACAGCATTGAAGAAATTATCGAGCCAGTGGTCTTCGTAGGTATTTCTACTGAGGGGGTGTTTGGCCCAATGATGCAGTGAATGGATATTATCCCATAGGTATGGAATGACGTGAAGGGATCGATGTGCCCAATACATTCCGAAGCTCATAATGTAGTGATTGAGAATGAGCCGGCCGATGCGTTCTTGCATAGATTGGGAATCTTGTCCTTGTCCCAGAGTAGGGTAGAATCCTGGAAGGGCATAGTAGATGGCAAAGTTGAGAATGAATTGAGATACCATGGTCCATTTATCGTGAGAATCAAGGATTTCAAGCTGTTCAGTTTCACGGCCCATGAGATCTTTCTTTTGCTTGAGTCTATGTTCCTTGACTGGCTGAGTGCGCAGATTGGGGAATGAGAAGTATACAGCTTCGAGGTATGCATTGTAGAATCTAGTAACGAAAGAACAAACGAGGTAGAATATGGCCAATTCCTTGAAGGGCATGCTTCCTTTCGTGTTCAATAGAGGAGAATCAACTCCATCGATTGCCATGGCAAGGAATGGGATTCCTAGAAGAGAAAATTCAAGAACGGTATTGACGATAGATCCTCCAAAGAGAAGTGAAGAAAAGTGGTCCTTCATGCTAAGCTTCTCTTCCTTCGATGGTTCCGTCCACGAATACACTTGAGATGATGCAGCAGCACTGCTATCAGAGGTGATGATCTTGGGATCAGATTTAGCAGCGATTGCTACAACAGATGCCTTCGTCTTGGCTTGATCATTATCGTCCAGTGTGGCTGTTGGAATGCACATTTTTATTCAGTTGGATGATTACTGGGTAGTATTGTATGGTATTATGGTAAGGTACGGTAAGGTACGATTACAGTACTCTATCGATACACTACACTTTCGGGTACAGTATACCCAATGGAATATTCTGTGGGTCTGACAGGTGTCAATATGAAGTCTTCTTTATTTGAATCTATGATATTTGTTATTTGGGTGCAGTTTCGGTGGCCAGCGGCTGATGGCTGATGATGTTTGATGCAGACCCTCCGAAAGTTCACCGTTCCACGGAGGATCAGCCTTTCAAACTTCAATCGCTAATCTCCCCTCCGCCGTCCCTTCAATAAATCGAAGGTTCGATAATGTTCTCATTTTAAATGTGTGGTGGACAGACGGGCGTGAGACAAAAGAAAAGGAAGACACCGTCAACGACAAGAAGGAGAAGAAGGGACAAAAAAAAGGAGCTTGTGTGGGATTGACGGTCTGCAAGTCATCAGTGAAACCAAGTAGCTTTGATATTTTCACAAGAGGTTACGAGTACGGTAACAGAAGTGTCAACAATGGTTGACAACAAACACAGGACAACACAGGTTTTAGTCAGACAAAAAGAAGTGTCAAGCGTCAAAGCACAAGAACACGAAGGAAGCTTCACCAAGCGATCAAAAGAAACATCAAATACTTCAAAAATAACACACCACATACCATCAATAGTCAGTGCCTCTACTTGGAAGTCATCAAAGAAATTTACAGAAGGAGGCAATCATTCCATTACTCATCGTGATAAATACTCCTACTCTACCTTCTCATAATATTACACTCTGCAACACAGAGAAACTTACAAGTTTCTACAGAGACAAATACTACTACAATAAACAATAAACACTAATCGCACACCGCAAATCACACAGCATCAATATCATGAATTACAGAACCAAACAGAGGCTTCAAGTACTGGCAATCCTATTGGCTTTTCCAACCTCAACGATTGCATTCACAGCACCTGGAACAACTATTAGAAACCGAATCAATCTTGTCAATCATCAGAATCCTGAACCTCAACCTTTCTTGCCGTTTCAACTAGTACAAGCGCAAGCAAAGGGAAAGAGTAACTTCCCCATATTCGCAGTCAAGAAGGACAGTAAACAAGATATCATAGAACCGTCCTTGCAACACACACCTACTGAGAAAAGTGTTAACAATAACAGAAACATCCAACCCCATCACAACTTCAACCACGGGGTCCATCCCATATTATATCAAGCATGGAACACCATTCGGACCACCATCGCAGAACAGAACAAAAGAACAATGATCTTTGTCGCTGCATCACTCATCATGGCATCCGCAGTATTGACACCACTCGAAGCGCTCGCTGCACCCAGTGGGGGAAGAATGGGAGGTTCCTTTGGAGGGTCTTCTAGAGGAATGGGTGGAGGGTCTTCTAGATCGTTCTCTTCTCCTTCTAGAGGAATGGGCGGAGGAGGATACGGAGGAGGATACAGTCGTGGATACAATTCTGGATACTATCGTCAATCTCCTATTATTGTCGCACCCGCCATGGGGGGATATGGATATGGATACGGCGGACAAGCCATCAGTCGAGGACCGAATATTGTGAACTTCATCTTTTTTGGTATCTTGGCTTCGACGCTTGTGAACGGAATCTCTGGAGGCAACGTCGATGAAAGGAGTGCGCTAGGATCGGGTGTTACGGTAGCAAAAATTAGTGTAGCCATCAATGTGTCAGACCGCAATGATCCATCTAGTATTCTCTCTTTCTTAGATAGGTTGAGTCAAACTGCGAGGACGGATAGTCGCGTGGGGATCTCGAATTTGATCAGTCAGGTGGCGCTGGAGTTGCTGAGGCAGAAACGATCAGTTTTTGGGGCGTATGCGGAAACTGAACATTTCTCAAACGGTGAAAAAGCAGAAAGAGAATTCAATTCGAAGGCGATTGAGGAGAGGAGCAAGTTTGAAACGGAGAGTACCAATAATTACGGTGGAGTGGATTATTCCATGAAGGAGGCAGGCGGCTCTGTTTTGGACGGAGGTGGTGGTCAGGCAACAAGTGCTGTTGTGACATTAATTGTTACCATGGATGGGGATGAAACGACCTTTCCAAAGATTAATGGTATTCGGGATTTAGAACAGGCGTTGACAAGGTTGGCGACGGATGTCAAGGTCGACAATTGTTTGAGATCAGCAGAGGTGTTGTGGACGCCTGATAACGGAAACGACATCTTATCGGAGAGAGAAGTGATTGTAGATTATCCAAAGCTCAGAAATATCTAAAGAGGCTTGCCATTTTGATGGGATAAGATCATGCTGTCTCTATCTATCGACAAATTTAAGTAAACTAACTAGACTTGTGCATGCCATATTATTACTTTTATTTGTGATGATGCCCGCATGTGCCTAACTTGCCTATTTCTTCAAAGCATAAAATAATAGCTACCTGACAACAGAGCATCACTATCCCACTGGTATCCATTATCTCTTGAATACTGAAAGACCTGAGTCATACCAGGATGCAAGTTCAACTCATCCAACTAGAATGACAAAAAGAGAGAAACTAGAATCACAAAAAGAGAGAAGATACAGAATGTTCAATTTTGATATCCATAAAGAGTACAATATTTCAAACTATCTTAGTTCGGAATCCAAACAGAAGAATAACAGCTGACGTACGATGCTTGTCTCTTTCTAGAACTCTGAAAGCGATACACTGAATCGAATTCACATGCGAGTGCTGGTATGATGATTCACCTGTCAAATTGGTCTCACGAAGCCGTCTTTCACCAATTGATCCTTGGTCAACGAGAAGGGGTGTATTGCAGTAAGGAAAGCAAATATATCACGAATCACAAGGAAAATAGCTTTTATCATAATATTTAGAATATTAAATTAAAGCTCACAATTAACCAAATAACAAATAACACAGCACTGTTGCTATCCATAACCATACTCACTTCGTGTTGAAGTTCGTGTTGAAGAGAAATTTCCATTCTTTACCATTGGCGACTGCTTCCAAGTCAACAGAACAAAATTTATCCTTTGCCTGAGTCTTTGCAAAGTGCTCCCTCAGTGCCTCTTCTCCTCCAGAATTGTAACCAGCAGGAAGAAGAATCTTTTCGTACGCCAAGGAAACATTCAGCAACAGCGTTTGTTCCGCATATGATAGGCATTCTTTCGGCAGATTGTTCTCTGTCATGCCTCGCTCTGTCATCCTTGTCTTGAAGATCGTTGCCCACTCTGAGAATGTGTCCATAGTGGGTACAGTCTCACCTTGATCCATGCGCAGCAATAAGTTGCGATCTATCCAATGTACACCGACAGCCAACTCATAGTACATAGTGCTGGCCTTCGTGCGGGTCCTCAAAGTGTTGCCTTCTTTCAGTCGCTCTTGTTCCAACTGACAGGCTTCTTTGGCTCCTAGCACATCACAATACAAAGACTTGACAATATGTCCATCATGAAAGTTCACGATTTTGATGTTATCTTCCAGACGAGGTACTTTCTTGTATCGGCTCCAAATATGATAAGCATACTCATCAACATCCGTGAGATCCACAATGTTTAAATCTGCATTGTCGGGAAAGTGGGACGCCTTGGATGCAAAAAGTCGTGAACAAAAGGCCCTGACAAAATCAATGAAACGTACTTTTCCTTGCATGTCCTCCATGGCCTCAATGCCAACGTCAAACCGCCACTGGAAGTGCGCACTGAGCATCCAATCAAAGTACCGACGATAGTATATAATAATCTCAGGATCCCATTCGTCATTAAACAACGTCAACAGCCCTGTTTCTGATGATTTTCTGTTGAACCACTCATTGGAAATGACCACGCTACCCTTGGTCTTGCTTGCATTTTCAAGCAACTTGTGAAAGCTTGGTAAAAGATAATCAGGACATTTTCCAGCATTTGCATTACCGCTACCCACAGCAACATTGGTACGTTCTTCCTCCGACCAAATACATGTAGCAAGTCGGTCACACTGAACTAACATATTGTCAATGATGTAGTCTTGGTCGTCCCTTGTTCTCACCTGCCCATGTAGAGCTAGGTAGAAGTTGTCTTCTCTCAATACATTTTTGTCCATGGCCATCGTATTTTGAATGGATGTACTTCCTGTCTTTGGTGCTCCAACGTGTATGTAAACTTTAGGCAATTCCGGGACGACACAATCCGCGGCAGCAGCAAAAAGGAAGCTCCATTTTGAGTCACCGATGACTTGTTCAATGTCAACTGAGCAGAAATTCGACGCAGAGAAGGCAGACCTAATCTCCGAAGCACCTTCGACACTGGCATAAAATTCAGGAAGAAGTATCTTCTCGTATGCCAGAGAAACCTCGAGCAAGCGTTGGATTTCAAAGGCATATAAACATTCGATTGGGAGATCTGAGATTGTTTTTTCATTCTTTGCGAGTGCGGACTCAATCATGTCGATCCACAGTTTGATCTGTGTACGGAACTTCTTAGCAGTACCTTCAAAATGAAGAACGCCTCTATGGTAAGCACCGATTGCAATTTCTTCCAATGCATGAGTGCCTTTGAATGCAAGCTTAGCATCTAGCTGAAGAAAACGGTGGTTCTCTCGTGGTACTTGTTTTTCGTGGATTACCTTCTCTCTTGCAATAGCGGCTCTGCAGGCATTGGATGCATCATGTAGAACATGACAATATAAATTTGAATCTGGACTTATCGCATCATGGTAGTTCACAATCTGCACGTTCCGTCTAAACCTTGAAACCGTCTGATACTGTTTGGCAGCAAAGTACGTGTACTCGGTTAGATCAGTCAGTTCTTCAGGTGGAAATTGCTCATGTGCAACGGGGTCAAATAAAGAAGAATGGACAGTTGCTTTATTGATACTACCACCATGTCCATGGTGACTTAATTCACGGAAAGGAAACCCATCTTCATTAATATCATTTCCGTAGAAGAGTCGCTTACAGTATTCGCGCAGGAAATCTATGTATCGAAGAGAATTGAAAGGAATGTGGTTGGGATGCAACATTTTCTCACGTAATTCTTGCCTCCACCGATCAAACATGATAGTAATCCACTCGTAGAAGCGTCGGTAATAAATGACCACAGTTACGTCCCAGGATCTACCAAGATAGTCACCGAGAGACTCAGCAGTCCCCTTGTGTATTAACCATGGATTGTGAATTATCATGTTCTGTGAATCTGCCAACGAACGCTCCATATAGAGGGAGAGCCCAGATAACGTGTCTTCAGGGCATGTTGTTGCTTCCTTCATATATTCTGGAAACTCGTTCTTTGCAACATCGCTCCACATGCAAGAAGCTAATCGATCAATGTTAGAGAAACCATGGATACCCTCATCGTGTTTACCATGGACAGCTACATTGTAGCCATCACTTCTCAAGAGGTCAATATCGTCGATCAATGATTCGCTGAGGACTTCTGTCGAGGATGTGCCTGAGGCGCCAACATGGATGAAGAGCTTCGGTTTTCTTGTGAGCGCACCATGCATGGAGCTTTTGTTTAGGTAGACGCCGTCAGATCTTTGAATCACGGCATCTAACTGGTACTTTCGGAGGGGAGTTGCCATTAAAGGCGCCCAACTGCGTTCAGCATAATGACCCTCTTGAATATTATTTCCGCGAGACAAACTTTTCTCTATGTTTTTCCAGACGGATAAATTTTGTTTTTTGATATTTGAGACCGATGCAGCAAACACCCCGTCGTAGCAAATCTGGACAATTTCACTCATTGGGTTAAGAGATCCTAACATTCTCACCCAAGAACCGAGAGTCTCGTACTCAGACTGAAACACAACCCCATCGGTAGTGTAACCCTTGATATTCCTAGAATAGTCTTGCATTGAGAAGTCGAACAGTGTTGAGTATTCATGATACGCAGAGAGAGCAAATCGATCCAGACCAAATTTGGTGGAGCCAGGAAGAATCCCGCATCCAAAGCCATTTGTGGATGATGCGAGACCAAGCATGGACTTAAAGCTATTCCATGTGCCAGATTGATGCAAATTATTTGCACTAATATCATCCTTCAGGAAAAATACGACAGAATTATCTTCCTCTCCTTCTTTCATCTTCTGATCTAGAACTGTAGAGATGTAGTATGCATAAGTATGATCGCAACGGCCAACATTTGGAAGCACCTCAATCGTGGCAAACTCTGGTGATCCGAGCACAGGCATTCCACATTTTGATATCACATGCATGCTAGCAATGTCATAACCTTTAGTAAAATCGGTAATCCATTCCAGGTCGCTTTTGCAGTGTGAAACAACAATGTGGATCTCTTTCTTGCTCAGATCAGCATTTCCTGGGTATCTGCTGGCTTTCCACAGACCTCCACAAACTTTATCTTCATCGCAGTCTACGCATTTACACTGGAATGGCTCTCCTGATTCAAGAAGATTGGACAACTCATATAGCTCCTTTGTGTGCTGCGGCTGTGCATCCCTTTTGGCTTTAAGGCGGCGGCGTCTCTGAATCACAATATGATCTTTGTCAAGAAATGTACTATTAGCAACGTGTGTACTCTGTTGTTGTTGACTGCTGATGAAGATTTTCTGTAGGTTTTCCTTTATTAACCTCCTTTCATTTTCATTGGTACTGCTCACTCGATTTACAGTACTTAATTTGCGTTCGAGTTGGTGTTCTATGTTGAACTTACGATTGAGTGTTTGTGCAAGAAACCTAGTTGACAACTCCTGAGGAGGTGGTGATGGCACGGAGGCTTTCGTGGGTGCCTGGGTACTTGGACTCGGTGTATCTGCTTTAGTAGGGGCCACTGTAGGCATTTGAGTAGGTGTTGTAGTTGCTACAAAAATTGTGTTTTTAACGAGCTCAATGCCTACTTCGTTCACCAATACTTCATTAATGCTATCGGAAGCATTGTTCAAATTTGCAAGAACGCTACCGTCAGCTACTGTGGTATCATTGTTGAACGACGTCTGTTCTATCACAATAATAATTTCTGAAGATTGGGGAGAGTCGTCCTGCAAAAAACGGTTGGAGCTACTTGTTTGGCTGCATGGAAGACAGGTTTGAGTGTCATGATTCAAAGTAACTTCCAAACGATCCAAAACAGCACCACCAACTGCAACACTTGTGATCTGTTCCACTAATAGGTTTTTCGCGTCGTCTGATATTTCGCTGCACCCAGGACGACAAAGCTGAAGAGAAAGGACGGTGATATCCGTAAAGACATTTGTTGGTGACGATGATGGAAGGAGAGACACCGAAGGAGAGCTGGATGGCTGTTTAGAGGAAGTATCAGATGGAGCATTGGATAATGCGGCTGGCGAAGGTGCACAAGTTGGGATTGTTTTGGTCGGCTGAGACCCTTTTTTGCCTTTACCACCACCTTTTCCTTTACTGGAACTTTTAGTACCCTTAGCAGGTGACGATAATGAAAAGGGGGATGCCGAAGGAGAGCTGGATGGGTGTTCAGAGAAAGTATTAGATGGAGTGTTGGATAGCGATGATGGAGAAGGTGCACAACTTGGAATTGTTTTAGTGGGCTGAGACCCTTTTTGGCCTTTACCACCACCTTTTCCTTTACTGGCACTTTTACTGCCTTTGCTTTTGTCACCTTTTTTGCCCTTGGATCCTTTGCTGGTTGGGTTACCAGGGGCTACTGTAGGCATTTGAGTAGGTGTTGTAGTTGCTACAAAAATTGTGTTTTCAACGAGCTCAATGCCTACTTCGTTCACCAATACTTCATTAATGCTATCGGAAGCATTGTTCAAATTTGCAAGAACGCTACCGTCATCTACTGTGGTATCATTGTTGAACGACGTCTGTTCTATCACAATAATAATTTCTGAAGCTAGGAGGGGAGAAGAGTCCTCTAAAAAACGGTTGGAGCTACTTGTTCTTTGGCTGCATGGAAGACAGGTTTGAGTGTCATGATTCAAAGTAACTTCCAAACGATCCAAAACAGCACCACCAACTGCAACACTTGTGATCTGTTCCACTAATAGGTTTTTCGCGTCGTCTGATATTTCGCTGCACCCAGGACGACAAAGCTGAAGAGAAAGGACGGTGATATCCGTGAAGACATTTGTTGGTGACGATGATGGAAGGAGAGACACCGAAGGAGAGCTGGATGGCTGTTTAGAGGAAGTATCAGATGGTGGAGCATTGGATAATGCGGCTGGCGAAGGTGCAAAAACATGAATCCTCAAGCTGATCGCAATGCATAGGGTTATGAAGAGAGCGATCGTGGGCACAACATATTTTTTTCGGAGTGGGAACGCCATGATACAAATTGTTGTATAATGACACGTTAAGGATATGTCAATTAAAATTTTCACTTGTATCTGGAATTGAGTATATTTGAAAATTGTGAGACGTTCGGAAGTACTAGAGCAGTACTATTGTAACGGTATCTTGTATTTTGGCGATGAGGAGACCGATGACCAGCTGTTGACCAGCTATGACCAGTCAATATGTTCTTGTTTAAGAAAAAAATAGTGGGACTGAATGTGTGCCAAAGATTAGTACTTAGTATTCTTATTTCTTATTTCTGTCTGATCATATCCTTTCAACATTCCTGATGAAATCAATATGCACACCCTTTCGTCGGGGCTATATTCCGTGACATGTAACGGAAAAGTGATCCCGTCCCGGATAATCATGACGCGTATGTCGCGTGTCCAAATAATGGCGACAAGATTCTGCTTTTTTTCATAATATTTGACGCGTCGTCGTCACGAAATGCACGTCATGAAAGTCATGCGCGTCATTAGAAGGACTGTACATGCTTGACGATACAGAGGCACCACCAACCTCTGCACCACCACGACGGTCCCCTGGGAAGGGCGGTAAAACATTTTATTATTCTTTTCAAAAAAGATGGAAAATGAAAATGAAGAGGAAGAGTTCCTTCGCACAAATATTATAAAACATAGCGCGTAGAAGCTAGCAATCAAAACATAAAGCATCACAACTCAACTATTTAGCCACTGTTCACAATACACTTCTAGTACATAATCTCCATATACTTCCACTTGACGTTGCTGTAACCTTAGTTTTCATTGACGAGATTGCTATGACCCGAAGAAACTCATCTACAAACAGTATCCTGTTGTTTTGCACGACGAAGCAAGGGGAAATCACCAAAAGAGACAATTCGCCTACACATCCGATTATTCGATGTAGCGACCCAACAACCATGCATAGAACTC
>Ga0306864_1000473_pt1 | contig 18594 bp, 12 predicted proteins | sample AntRauTorckE5430_FD_190448 | JGI IMG/M metagenome (GOLD analysis project Ga0306864, IMG submission 190448) | Saline lake microbial communities from Rauer Islands, Antarctica - Metagenome Torckler E5 #430 (v2) (version 2) | ecosystem: Environmental > Aquatic > Non-marine Saline and Alkaline >...
CGCCCCTTGACATTTAAAAAAAACAATCGTTCTATTCCTACTACAGTAAGTACGACAGTAACACTTGCTGATATGCAATCACTACAATCTGGACTTGGTACATTAGTATCTATCAAACAGTGTACTACCTGAAACTCACTTTCTTGCCAACAATATAACAATGGACCCTTCAAACAAAATTAGCATTGAACTCACAATGTTGACCAGATAAAAACAAAACAGATAGAAATGACGCAATTGGCAGCAATGGCTTTTTGAAAAACTGCAGATGATTCCAAATAATAAGTAATAAGTGATGATGCATTTCAAACGACAAATTTGGTTTTGTAAATACGTCATAATTTTTTACTTATGGGTGATTGAAGAGGATTCTACGTATGATGCACTTATTGGACTCAAAAATGGAAAATAGTTGAAACGACAGAAAACGACCGATAATAGCTATTTTTTAGAAACCTCAACGGTTAAAAAATCCCTTATCTGCACTATAATGCAGGTATTGGAACATGAAACACAACACCTTCACACTGTCAATAACATCCAGCCACGACAGACATTAAGTAATCAGTAATCATGGTACCACCTGCCCGACGACGACCACGAAAGATTCCCTCATTCACAATCCTAATTAGCTTGTTGCTTGGAATATATTTAATAGCGATATTCGTAGTGGCACGACTTTGTTACATTACGGATCAGACTGAATTTCTTAACTCGCTTCCACAAAGAACTCCAAAGGATTCTTTTGCCCCAGCAGCAGCAGCGAGCGACGATCTTCCCTATGACGTTATAAGCGCAGCACATGGTGATAAAACCACCAAAGAAAGTGTTTCCTTGGAATTGACTGTCGACAGAAAAATAGATGATTCAAGAGAAACTGCAATCATTATTCCTACCCATCTCGTTCCTTCGCACCCTTCGCTTCACTACTTGATGGAGGTAATAAACTCAATCAAATCGTATGTTATAGGTCTTCATCCGGAAGCACCAATAATTATCACAGTTGACAATCTGAAAGCAGACTCGAAGAAAAATAGAGCAACTCATGGACTTTTCCTCCTCGACAACGGGGAAAATAGAATGAAATTTAAGTTATTTCTAGAGGCTCTTACCAAACAATTTGAAAACGATCATCACATCAAGATATTAGTTTCAGAAAGTGCTGTGGGTCTAGCGAAGAACCTTCAAAATGCCGTGAATATTCTGCATCGAGATACAAAATATATGTACATCATTCAGCACGACCTCCCATTTATCAAGGAAATCAATCATACAGCAGTCGTGAAAACTGCAAATGAGTATCCGGACTTAGTGCGCATCATCAGATTCAATCTATACGGAGCTGTCAATGATAGCTACGGCTGCGGCGAACCGGACATTCACGCAAACGGAATAACTTTGAAGAAATTTAAGAAGTGGTCTGATCAGAATCATTTTGCTAGTGTTGAGCATTATAAAAGGGATATCATTATAGCTACCACGAAAGCGAAACATGTGTTTCCAGAAGCTCGTTTACAGCAGATAGCAAATAAGAATTGTACCTACTATGGGCCGTATTATTACTACTATAATAATTATGGTGGTCCGTGGTATAAGCATCTTGATGCTACAGAGCGTTATGGTGCGAAGCTTGCTGCAAGAATAGAAAGGGGGGATGTTGACATAAGTGCATTGTCAAAGGGGAATTTGAAAGATTTAGAAATGAATCATATCAATACAACAAAACTACAATTAGAAATGGGGTTGAAAATACCAAAGTAATTTTAGGCTATAATATAATAAGAGACTTAGAAGACGTCAGATACTACTGTCACCTATGGGGTATTATTAATCAGACATCTGGAGCAATTCGTTGACCTTCCTTCCTTCAAAGTCTACTCGTAAATTCAAAAACGCCTTTGCATCATTCAGACTAAAATCCCACATATTCTTCCGCTTAGACGTTGAAATAAGATCAAGCACATCTTCTAAATCGTTAACATTCATTAAATGCGTGACTTGGGCTAGTCGTGCAAGTGGATTGCAAGCTTTGTATAGTGTGGTGCTGGATGTCAATGCTTCCGCATCCACCCGATCCTTCACGAAGTTGGTAAAGTAGCGAATATCAGAGTCCAGTGCAAGAGCTCCTAGTGCAGTAAATTGATTCTATTACAAAATATTGGTTGTTAGGCCAAAGCAAATCTCTTCGAATTTAGTGTGAAAATAATACCACAAGTTGACTTACCCTTTTGATGGCAGCTTCCAAACGTTTCGAGGCGCCTCCCACAATACCAAGAAACACAGCATCAGACAAGGCTGGTGCCAAATGCAGTCTCAAAGGTTCAAATAGCTCATCAAGATGTTGACAACTGGAATAACAGGTCACAAAAGTTAGTTGAATGCATATTTCAATAGAGGAGAAGAACATCCATACTTACAGTCGAGTCATGTATCCTTCGCTTATTTGGGCAAGTTCATAAGCTTCGTCGTCTAAGTGATAATTCATTTGCACAGTGGTAGCAACGGCTGTTCCTCCAGTCATGAAACTTGTGCTTGTCGAACTTTCTTGACCCGCGCATTCATTCACAATAGAACGCACTCTTGGTACAACAATAGCAATGAGTTGTTCCGCAGCTTCCTTGGAGGAGTTTTGGTATACTTCCATCACAGTAGATAAACTTGTGATGCATTGCCGAAGTTGAAATGTCTTCTTTCCAGAAGGAAACGTTGATTCCATCTCTTGGATCAGTTTTCCTTCTAAACGACGGGTGTAGTCGACAGCTACCTCGAGGTCATTTAGAGAAGCGCAAGAGCGAGCAATGCCCTCATCGGTCTGTTTCTTTAACGCGGCGCGTTCTTCCTTGTTGTCATTACCCACTATGCCGGCCCTTTTGCCTTTGGTTGCATTAGTGAGTCCCTTTTGCGCAGTCGACATTACTGAATAAGCAGCCTGACCAAGACCACCTTGCCCTGACAAAAGACCGTCACCAGGTCTCAGCATAGAACTTCCTGCTTCTGCTCTCTGAGACATGGATTCGAGTAAGACACGACCTAGGATATCGGAACAGAGGTTTGCTGCTGCTGATGCAGTGCCACTGTGTCCAGTTGCAAAGGCGCGTAAAGTAGACTGCTGGGCTGCGTATAGACATTCTTCTACCAGAGTTGATTGGAGCGCAAAGCAGCCAGCTGCATTTGAAGGTCTATTAGCATGCAAAATAGTTATCGGGGTAAAACTATGATCATCGGGAATGCTAATGTTGTAGAAAGCGCGTTGCAGGTTGCCAAGAAGGAAAGCTCTTTCAATTCCTGAAAGATAGCCTCCAACCTCGGCAATAATTTCATTGAGCTGTGTTTGGGAAGGCAATACGTCTTGCACCCTTTGTTTGGCCTGATCCTCATTTTCTTTTTTATCAAACAATACTGCTTCTTCCATTGTTGCATCTTTTCCTTCATTTTCAAGTTGTGCCAACCATCTTTTCTTACGATCTCCTCGTTTTTGTTTCCTTCTCAATTCTCGTGCCTTGTCAACCTCGTCGACAGCATGTCGAATGAATCTTTCATATGATTCCGTGTGCTGCATCAACAGTGCGACTTCATCAAGTCCTACGTTCATTTGTAAAAAGGTCCCTAGTTCTGCCTTGAAGCCACAGTCATCCATCATCTCAATCGCAGCAACCTTGTCTGTGACAGAGATTTTACCTGAAATTCCTAAAAATCCACCATCTTCTCCGTCAATTCCTTCATCTAATACTTCTCCACTTAGATAGCGTTCTTCTATTAGATCTGCTACAGCTCTTGCTTTAGAGTGGAAACTTCCAAGCTGCTTTGTGCCAAGATATTCCCTAATAAGCTCCACAGCCCTCTTTTCCACTTCCACGTGCACAAGCTGGACCAAGGCTGCATCGCCATCAGCATCTCCCAGCGAAAAAGCAACCATTGGCAAATGATGTCTCAAATGAGTTACTGCTGTATTAAAAATCTTTGCCAGTTTTGAACAGACTGTAACAGCGGACCTTTTCTGCTCTCCTCTCCTTCTTTGTTCTGCTCTGCTAATCCTCGCACCGGAATCTTCCTCCGCCTGCTGGGCATTCTGTTTAGATTCTACAACTTCGTCCTCGTTCAGCCCTGAATTCATAATACTGGTCAAAACAGTTTGGGAATATCTTAAATAAAGTCCAACGCCCTTGTCCGCCAAGTCCAACATTCCAAGGAGCGGAGTTAGTTCAGACAATCCCTTCAGATCACCCTCGGTCACAGCATTCTCATATTGTTCTAGCACGGTTCTCTGCAAAACATCCATGGTTCGTTCATGTGCTCTAATTGCATGAGGACCAGCTATAAGTTTTGCCCTTTCGCTGGGATTGACTCTTTTGTAATCACTAACTGCCCTTGCTGCATCAGTATATCGTCTCGCGCCCAACGCATCGGCACCAAAAGAAGCCAACTGTCGTAAAGACAGAGCAGCCTGTAGATCATTTCCTGCAGAATCTGTGTGTTTTCTTTTCGTTTCGAGTGCTCGTAGGTCGGAGGATGCCTGAGAACCACCAGATGCAACTTTGGTAAGAGAAGCAAGAATAGATTCCGTACAGGCCTTTGCTGAAAGAAGGGGATTTTCCTCACGGTGATATTTGCTAATGTTGTTCGATTTTTGAAGACATGATGGAACCTTGATTGGATACTGCTGATTTCCATCTTCGCCCTGTTTAGATTCGGAATTTGTGGCATTTGATTTGCTGAGAGACTCTGCTAGTTCCTTTGCGAGTCGGATGGCATTGGCTTCAGAATATTCTGACAGCTGTAAAAGAGATTCTTCTGCAGCTCCTGTGCTGAGAGCTTCAGACATGCTCTTGATAACTTTTCCAGACATGCTGAGGTTGTGTTCAGGCTGGTGATCGGTATTCCGTATTGTGCTCGCTCGGCTCTTGGCCTTTGATGTATCTTGTATCTAGAGCAGTTGGCAGTTGGCAGTTTGTGTTGGAGTTGTTGTGTGAGAAATGAGAAATCTTAGCCGTTTTTTTGGGGGGGGGGGCGACCTCTTTCTTATCTGAATCTCTTCTAGCTTCTTGCAGGTAGTATTTAGGGTTCCCCTTTTATCTCTTTGTGGGGGGTCGCTGCAGTCGGTAAAAATAAAAAAGCAAACAGAAGCAAATCTGTTGAAAGGCGTCAAGCGTTAATAAGTTGAAAGAGGTTGAAAGTTGAAAGTATGGTAAAGATACAAAACAATTTTTCAAGATTCCAGGAGAACTTCTGATAGTAAGGAAATTTGATAATCTATATCTATATCTATAATGGGTCGAGAATGCGCTGCCTGTTATGACTTCTTGTCAAATTCCAGTTTTAGTAGGAATCAAATGATGAAGGGAAATGGATATTCAAGATGCAAAGATTGTGTCTATGGTAATGGCAGAGAAACAAATGTTACTAATAACATGTGTTTCTCTGCCGTTACCGTGTTTCAATGCCATCAATGCGCCAGATCATTCAATAGTAGCAACGAACTAAATATGCATATGCAAGTACATCGTCAAAAGACTGTATCTTGTCCCGTCTGTGGCGACACCAGATTTGGTTCTAGTGCAAATGCTGTGCAACATGTCGAGAGCGGATATTGTACTGGATGCACAGGCCAGGATAATGCCAGGCAACAGATTTACGAATTCTCTTCAGGAAAAGGAGCAATGAGGAATTACATGACGGAAACTGCCAGGCTGACGTATGGGGATCATGGCGCAAGCTACGATGCTGTCCCTGACTATCCCTACTGCTGCCGACCATGCAATAAGCAATTCAGGAATATGAGTCAGCTTCTGCAGCATCAGGATAACAAGCACAGTAGAAATAACATGCTTACATACTAGGACATTGTGGAGCTTAAATGGTATTTGTGAAACTACTGCATCTCAAGAAAGTTGATAATTTGTGAGAAAGGAAATGATGAGAAAAGATCCTTTCACTACAAAAAAGGGAGCTGCACTCTGACTTATAGCATGATAAAGCCACATCGGTGACTGAGTTCATATCGTCAATCGTTGTTTGTATGTATGCATTTTGCACGGTACGTAGGTGAAGGTTGAGAGTGCTCATCTAGATTGATATAAATATAATTTGATTCAACGATTTATCCAAATTGGAAAGCTATCTTATCTGAATTCATGCATCTCAGAATCATTCCAACATCTCTTCTCCAACTTGACTGACCTCACATGCTGAGTCGCATCTTTTAGCACTTATGCTTTCAGCAAATTTCCATATCGATTACACTAGCACATGGCAGGTTCGTCCTTTTGTAAAGTTTAGGGTTTTATTGTGCAGCATGCATCTCTTCAATATAGCACTCACAGCAAAATAATTCACCTCGCCATTTTCAATCTTTATGTAGATACTCAACCCTTTTTAGTCCTCTTCAAAGAAGGACACGAGGATTATTCCGCAATGATCTTTGCTTTCATTTTTATTTGCCACTGTTTGCCATGTGCCCCAAACAAGGACACAGCACCTTTGTGGTAGATGCGTTCATTCCATACAGTCAACAGTGCTTGCAAGAGTAATAGTTGAGTTTGCATTCTGTCAGAAAGAAACGCAAGCAACCTCTCACGCTACCAAATATACACGAGACATGCGCCCACGAAGGAATTAATACAAATAAGCTGTATTCAAAGCATCGTGTGGGGATCTTCGTTCGCAGAATTGGCACAAGAAGTCAGTCAGTCATTTTCGGTAAGTAGGGTTCCTGTTGCGCCTCCAGTTGTCTTTCTTGCAGTGCGTCTATCTTCATTGCATTTGATCATTTCTTATCAGCTATATTTCGATTCTTTTGGTTCCACATGTAGGCTTTGAGCAAATCAGAAGTGAAGGACAAGTGTAGATACCATGAAAAATCAAACTAATGAGACGAATGCTGACAACAACATTGATAATAAGAACAGTACAACGAACCGAAATAATCTAAACACTGCACAAGATGAATGGGATTTTGATGATGGAATGAATGATGACGATTTGGATATTTAGAATACAGGAACAAAATTGAGAGCCGAAGAAGATGAAAGACAATTCATTAAAGTAGATACAAGAGGGGCTGATAGATTGCAGCAGCAGCAGCAAGCATACAGCCTGCGCATTGAAGCAGAGATAATGCAAGCTGTTAGGCTGAAAGCTGAGGAGGAAGAAATAGGAAAAAGTAGAAGGAGAACTTTAACGTATCGAAGCAGAGAGCAGAGACTATAGAGGTGGGCAGATTACAGGCCGAGGAGAACACACGACTGAGCATGGAAGTCGAGGAAGGAGAACGCGCACGTATTGAAGTAGGAAAAGAGACTGCTAGAGTACAAGGTGCAAGCCAAGGAGGAAGAAAGCATGCGTATAGAAGCTGAGGCTTCTAGACTGCAAGCTGAGAAACAAACATGCTTATAGAAGCTAAGGCTGCTAGACTACAAGCCGAAGAGGAACAAAGTATGCGCATAGAAGCAGAGGTTGCTATGCTGCAAGCTGAGGAGGAAGAAAGCATGCTTATAGAAGCTGAGGCTTTTAGAATAGAAAAAGCAGAGGTTGCTATGCTGCAAGCTGAAGAGGAAGCATACATGAGTATAGAAGCAGAGGCTGCTAGACTGCAAGTCAAAGTAGGCTGATACTCTAGAAAAGCAGAGGCTGCTAGGCTGCAAGCTGAGGAGGAAGCAAACATGCATTTATAAGCTAAGGCTGATACACTAGAAAAAGTTAGAGGCTGTTAGGCTGTAAGCTGAGGAGGAAGAAAGCATGCTCATAGAAGCAGAGGCTGCTAGACTAGAAAAAGCAGAGGCTGCAAGACTGTAAGCTGAAGAGGAAGCAAATATGCTTATAAATAAAATAAAATTGAGTTCTTAACAGTTATAATATACTTCTTTGAGGCGAGATAGATTAAGTACTGTCTCCGTGACGGCATCAAGGTGCACCGCCGGGGAGAGGTTGGTTGGTTTCAGGTGTTCGGTTGTCATGGGTTCGCGTGGCAGGATTTCTAGGTCGATTATCAGGCGGTCTATTATCAGGTGGTCTATTTTCAGAGACTCTATGTTCATTGGTGCTAGGTGGCAGGATTGTAATTGCTCTAATCGTTCTTTGCCCGTCTGCTAAGTTAGGGTCATAGTTTATTGCTCGCAGTGCCATTGTTATCCACCTTTGAAGGCGATCATTCGTATAGTTTGTTAATGTTGCATAGCTGCATGCAAATGTACTAGCAAATCTTTTATTTGTTGTTTCAGAGCGTTCTTGTTGCTGTCGTTCGCTTGTGTGAGGAGTTCTTTTGGCTCTCTGATATAGTTAAGTTTTTCATTGTTCGCTGCTAGTGTCTCATTTCGAATCTGCCAGAGGTTAAGGCACATGTATATTGTGAGGGCTATGAGTTTCTTTGTCCACCATTGTCCGTCAAGGTATTTGGGTATGGGGCTGAGGTTATTTTTTTCTGATTCTTGTCGTAGTCTGGAGTAGCAGTTGTTCTGTATGATTGCCCATTTTTTGCTAAATCTGCCCTTGAGGAAGTGGTTCCATCCAATAAGTTCCTGTTCGATTAGTGCTTCTTTTATCAGGGTGTGGTCTTTGTCTGTTTCTGTGATATCGTGTGTTCGTGATTGTAAGCAAATATGCTTATAGAAGCTGAGGATGCTAGATTGAATATGAAGAAGTAGAATGTTTGCATATCGAAGTAATGCCGAGGATGAAAGTCAACCGCGTATAGAAGCAGAGGCTTCTACATTGCAGCAAGAGAGAGAAGAAAGTATGCGCAGACATCAAAGCAGCTTGGTTGCAAGCCGAAGAGGAAGAATGTGTGCTTCTTGAAGGAACAAAAATGGAAGAGCATTTTCTCATAAAAGCAGAGACTACTAATCTGATAGCCGAGGAAATATTGGATGAAGATCGTTTCCCTATAAACGTAGATACTGCTAGACTGCTTGGCCATGAGAACGCGGGAAAAGTGGAGAAACCAAGTTCTCGTATCAAAGGAAATGCTGTTAGACTGCAAACCGAGGGCGAAGCTGAAGAAGAGTGTGTTGGCATAGACGCAGATGCTGCTAGGTTGCAAGTTGAGAAAGAAGTGGAAGACGAGTTTTTCTGTATAGAAGTAGATACTGCTGGACTACAAACCGCGGACGTAGATTCAAGCAATGCTTTCGATGACCACATTCATGTTCTCAGTCACTGTTCAAGTGGACGAGTAGGGGCTTAATGATATGCGCGCGTGTTATGATAATGACAACCATTTGAAAACTATCCGTATCTCACTTACTGATCAATGTCCAAAGCAGCGTCAGTGCAGTATTGTTCGAGATGTGTTTGAGCCATTGTTTCAACGCTTATTGAACACTCTGAATGTCTCATTACGCTAATCGATGTACAAAGCACCTTCATTACAGTATTCTGTTTGAGAAATAGAGATGTAAAAGATGGCAAGCATTCTGAAGATGGTACATGTTAAATTTTATATAGTGCAATCCCATGTGAAAGTGCGCAAAGCTTGATACAACGGTAAATCCCAACCTTCTAATTCATTCTCAAATAGTTTTAGCGCTTCGGCCTTGTTTCTCGGCGCTTTTATTCAGTATAGCCTCAGCTAAAACCATGGCTTTATTGGAGTACTCTTGTTTTTGTGGATCAGCATAATACCACTTTCAGAGATGAGTGACTGCAGCATCATCGTTACGCAAACCCGACACGATCCTATCTTCCAAATTCAAAGCATGGTGTATAAAGCGCGTACTAACTCTTCTTAATAATAACGCATCTGAATGAAGAATCGCAGCAGTAGTGTTTACTTCTAGTAACTCGTGTACATTGAAGTGGGCGCTGGCGAGGATGCGGAAATACTCAAACTGGTCGTCTTCCTTGTCAAACGATTTGGGTTAGGATTAGAATAAGAATGGTTAAAGCGTACAAGGGGTGCTGCCGAACGTATCATCATCATTCTTTAGATTCAACATTGCAACACATTTCGGTGCTGGAGCACTCAACGACGACCATTTCATAAATTGAAGATGTTTCATCCCCTGCATTTTGTCCTACATCCCCGCAGCAGCAGGTGCCCTGTTCTTGCTTTTGTTGTGAAACTTGCTATTACCGTTTTTTCACGAATGGAACGATTTCCAATAGTTTAGATGAAAGGAGGATGAAGGGAGGATGAAGGAGGCAAGCATGGCCCCAACTCAGTGGTGGCCGGTGTGTCAAGGACAAAGGTACATTTTGATCAACAGGGATAATGTCCGTCTAATGAATATACGGCGCATATGACTTAATTGGGGTATTGGATGAAGACCGATGATGTATTTATATTAGACTTGTGATTGGTGAGTGCTGAGTGCGGGTTCAAGCACCAGTGGAGGAAACTCGCTGTTAATACACCGAGCTAGGGTTCATATTTCTAGATCAACCATCATCTCTGTACTTGGTTGTCGTAGCCGATGATTCAAATGATGACGAAATTTGTGAGCGATATTTTATATCTATTAGATGGAGTGATTAGAATTCGTAGCCTAGTGTGTCCTTACCATTGATATGGTCTTCAAGATACTCGACAGAATCACGGCTCTCGCCTATGCAGAACAATCACTCATAGGATGGACACAGGCTTTTAAAGGACGATTAAGCAAGCAATGGACCACAGCCCAAGGATTATGGTATGACCACATGCGGCACAATCTCCCTGCCTCCCAAAAATTTCCCAAGCGATACACAGGACCTATCTGGATGAAGCAACTCTTTACTCAACTAATCTATTACAATTTAAATCGTTGGCAAATACGCAATGAAGCAGCCCAAGCAACAGAATCAGCAGAAGAATACAGAAAAACACAGGAGATGCATCAATCTACAATTACGGCTCTATACCAGTCAAACAGCACAGACCCAGACCCAGACCCAGACCCACATGCACTATATAGACAACCTCTTGGGGACATTCTTAACATGTCCAATGAACGACTGGTAAACTGGCTCCGTGCCACTCGGCATCATCATCATACAGAGCACACCAACATCACGACAAACCAACACACCTCACTCAAAACCTTCTCCAAGAAGACCTCCATAAATTTATACAACACGAAACAGAAAGATGAAATCAAGCTCTACTTCTAACCATCCAAAGTGGCCCGGGGTACAGTATTAACATTCTATTTTCCAAGGAACCTTTAGAATAGTTTCACAGCTAAGAATTATTTTTATTTATGATATGGTCTTCAAGATAGGGCTGATGAAGTCTAAACTGATCAGGTTATTCAAGCATTGAGATCTTGATATTGCTAGCTATCAAACGATTCTTCATGGGTTATTCAAATAATTTGGGCATGCAATTTCATCGGCACCAGCCTACTCGGTTATAGTACATGCATGGTGTATGCGTAATATGTAATATGTACCGAATTTGGAACCCGGCCATGGTGAAGAAGGCCGTGAACAAAGCAAAGCGTGTGAATTCCATGTGCTACGAGGTGACTGAATAATCAGTCTTTCTTTATCACGTTCTACTAATCCACAGTGAGTTTCGCTGTCCTCATAAAATCAATCCAAGAGAGGACAATACGCGCATTGTGATCAACATTTGTTTCTTTGTTACATTATTTGTTTTGCTGCTAATGAAGTCAAGAAGAACATTTTGACGAAATCGTTCCCGCGTAGCTTCCTAATAAGAGCTAATAAGGCGACTAAAGAGTTTGCCTATTTGGATGAATGGTCTCTTTCTTTGCATGTGTCTCTACTACCATATGCCCTTCGAGAGTTTGTGCCACACGTCCAGATAAAAAAAGTTACCAACCCATCCTTAGATCTAGAAACAAGGAGCAAAGTGATCATCAGATGTCACTTTGCAGTCCAGAGAGTAGCTACAAGCTATTATCCTCCAACACATGCCGTATTCTCAGTAACACCAATGGCCCCGTTCAGGCACGAAGTGGCACCATAGGTTAGCGTCAATCAAAAGTAAACACAAAACTTGTCATTGGCAGATTATTGGTTTCCTAAATCAGCCACTTGTTCATAGACCTCGTCTGAGATATACGTCCTCAATCTTCCATTTTACATAAAATAAAAATTAAGTCTTAACAGTTAACGTATTCTATCGGTTCCTTGGATAATAGAATAGTAATACTGTATCCCGGGCCACCTAGAGGTGGTTGGAGATAATGGTCTTGTGTGGTGTTATGGCCTGTGGATTTGTGGCCTGTGGTCTATGGGGTGTGGTATATGGCTCAGTGCTCTGTTGTTCCGTTGTGATATTCCGCGTCTGTGCAGATCTTCTATTGGGTTGTCTAGAGTTACTAGTGGGTCTGTTCTGTTCTGTTCTCTGATGTTGCTTGTTCTGTTCTGTGCTGTACTCTGGTTGTTCCGTTGTGCAATCTTCCATTTTACAAAGTTTATTCTCCTTTCCAAGACATTTGGAGACATGGAATGAAGTAGAATGCGATAGAGTTAACACTGGGTTGGTGCTACAGATCCATTCATCCCAAAGCCGATTAGTGCCATCATACCTAACAGAAGAAAGGATAGCTCCGTTCGTAGAACAAGTTGCAACTGAATTGACCCCTCCAGTGCAGCCTTACAATCTCTTTCTTACTTTCCAGATAAGATCATCCGTACAAGCGTCCTGATAGTGACAGAAGAGAGCGGGGTTGTCGAAGTAGCAATCATCAATGATATCAAGCGCTGAAATGGGAAAAGTGTGTCCATCGCTGTATAATAATAACGCATGAATTACATATTTACGGTCTATATTGTGTAAAAATGCCCCAAAAGAGTTTAGATTACCTGGATGCGTAGAGCGTGTGGCAGTGAATCATTGGTCCTTATCATGCTACATAATCAGATCATGCTCTTCGGAAGGTATGATCCAATTACTATAGAAACACGTCGTAACATTCGTTCCTTCACAGGCAACTGCAAGCGTAACGGGTATGAACTACCTCTTGAATTGAAATCAATGCGTCCATGAGGATAGAGCATGATTACGAAATCTAATCATCCTGCCACATGCCTTTGTCCTTGAATGTGCCGTGGTCTAATAGTCTACTATATAATTGTATTTTTATGCGACTTCCTGAGTACTTTCCGCTATATCAATATACATCAAAACGTAAGTTGGCCTGTTAGCGACAGGAAGTTTGATTGATCCCATTTGCGTTACTGTACCGAAACAGGGAAGTCCAGTATTCCGTTTTTGTACAGCATTAAGGATAGGCTGCATGATTGAGTAAATACAAACGTGAATTTATATGGCAAAAAAAGATAAGATCATATATCTTTATTCATTGTATCATTCAGGAACTATACAAGTACCCCGTGACCATGTCCCTTGTTATTGATTTCAGTTGGTAGGTAGAGCAACTTCTGAATCCCTTGATATTACAAAGTCATTCAAGCCATGCTCTCCATTTTCAAGCTTCAGTCCTTTTTCGTTCGCTAAATGCAGCACGCAAATAAAGTAAAAGGGCAATGACACATCCTCCTGCGCTTCGGTTGCACCCAACTTATCCACCGTTTTCTTAAAGGAGACAATCTGCTCCTCTTTCTCCTCAGGCGTCTCGGCCTCAATTGTTTCGTTGGCATCTGCATCATCACCAACAGGCTTTGGTGTCGGGGTAGTTGTTGCCTCGAGCTCATCCCAAAGGTCCTTCTTGAGACGCCTTACATCCACCTTCTTTGCAACTGTTGCGTGATTGACGCGAACCTTATCGACTTTTCGTATGCCTTCCAATTCCTGTACGACATAATCCCCATCACCAACATCGCCACCAACATCGTTATCAGCAAGCTCAAAACCTGGACCGTCATCATAGGAATCATCGACGCCATCGTCAAAATGCTCAGTATTAATTCCAAGGAAACCAACTGTCTTCGCAGTGTTTGAAGGCGTTCCATCTGTATTTCGAATTATGCTCGCTCCAGGGCGCATAAAGAATTCAGTAAAATGTTTTCCATTGATACCAGCATCCAGAGGTAGAATATTCCTATCCTTGTCGTGCTTTTGCTTGGCAGCCTTTGTAATTTGAGTCGTATCTCTTTTGGTTCCCTTTCCTCGAGTAGCTTTCTTTTTACTCAGTAGTGCCTCAAGACATTCATTACAGGAGGAAATGCCAAGGTCAATGTAGGACTTCTTTTTCGCCTCCTTTGAAGTTTTGCGCTTCGAATCTTTCCTTTTCTTGGTGCTTTCTTCGCCAATATTCTGCTTACTTGTTTTTTGAAGACGAACAGTTTGGTTCTTTTTCCAATGTGCCGAGCCCGCCCATTGATTGCCTGAGGTAAGCTTGTCGATCAGTTCAGGATTGAAGTAGTTAAATTGACCGCCTTTAGTTAGCGCGTCCCCTTCACAAATTTCATCAAGGAATGTCGGGGGGGCAGAGGAGCCTTCAACATTGGAAGTTGCTCCAAATTCATCTTGAGTCAAGTCGTTTCTGAAGCTGTCAGAAGAATATTTTTCGGCATGCTCGTCCATGGCAACAAAATTCTCAAAGTCTCCATCATCCCCATCATCATACTCATTGTATCCATCATCGAAATCATCTGCTCCGTGATCATTTGAATTTATCTGGGAAGAGCCGTTGGAAGGTCCCATCATTGAAAGATTTGTTGTCATCATAGACTGGTTGGGGAGCATATAACTCCTATGATGTAAACCCGAAGCAGTACTCCTTTCCAATGCTTCACGGTGAATTTCCGCTTCTGCAGCTCTATCCTCTTCAACATTATTGGCATAACGGATCGATTTCGATTTCAGCGTTTTTCCAGCTTCGACAAACCCTTCCTCCTCTAGGAGTGCATACGTCTGACGTAATTCATCCAACTGCGGCACCAACTGGATTGTCTCAACATTCAAGGATCCAGATTTCTTCTCCAAGATTTGAACAAGGCAAGAAATGTCAACTATTCCTTCCTCACGAGGCATCTCAAGCTCGTCAGTGTCTTCTACAAGACCAGGTTCCTCAGCATTGATATTCACAGCAGTGGCATCTTCTTTAGAGTCGAGGACAATTCTACATCCATCATTTGATACCCCCAAGTTCACGAGCAGAAGCCCTTTTGCTCCTCCCTCATCAAACTTTTGAGACATTTTGTGGAAAATTGGATCAATGTCATAAGCTGAATCAAGTTTGCTAATGTTCAAGTTTGCTGCAATAATAATTCGATAGAAGGTGTCGTATTAGCGAAACATTTGGTTACGTCGACATGATGACCTCTGACGATCCTGGACTTCAAACGCAACAATGCACTCACCCATATTAGTTTCCACAGTCTTTACAGCTGCAGTACTTTCACGGCGCTTTGAATACGAACGCTGATTCGATTCTTCTCCTTCTTCTCCATCATCACCACAACCAGCGTCCACATTTATCCCATTATCATTTGAGGGTTTTCCACTGTCAGTGCGGTTCAAGTTAGCAAGTACTTTGTAGGAGGTGAGATGAGCATCGTCCACACGATAAGAATAAATCTTGACACACGCATCGATAGTACAACTGGCTTTGGTGAAATTCACCCTCTTCTCCTTCGCCCCTTCCTCTTTATCACCTGCAGCATCCTCTTCTACATCAATAGGTGAATCAGCATCAGTGCCATCCTCATCATCACCGAGAAACTTGTCCATTTTATCAATGATATTCAATCCCCACGAATTTCCTGCATTAATCTTGTTAGCAGCATTCAACTGGATTGCCTGAGAATACATTTCATTCAACTTTTCCCTCTGTTCCTCCTCGGGTGCCTCATCCAAACCATCATTATCATCTCCAAAACGTCCCGAAAGGCGAAGGAAACGAGCAGATGACCTGCGTCTTCTCTTCTTTGGCTTTGGGTTAGGTGTCTTTTTGTGTGCTGCAGGATTCTTGGCATTATGGGCAGCAGTCTTAGCCTTTTGGATGGAATCAGGATGATGTTTCCTCTTTGATTCTTTGTCAGCTGCATTTGAGTGTGAATTATCCTTATCCTTATCCTTATCGTATTCGAGAGGTGAGAGGTAACCCTCACTTGCATCATCATCATCATCATCATCATCATCATCATCATCATCATCATCATCATCATCACTGAGACAGATACTCTGATTCTTCTTTTTGTTTCTGAGATGCTTTGGTTTGATACCAACGGCAGTATCGTAGTCTTCCTCGCCTTCCGAGTCGCTGAGTATAAGCATACTTTTGCGACTGGTCTTTGGGCGTGCCCTGGGTGAATTGACACTAATATCTTCCAAGATTGGCATGATGTAGGTACCTCTTGTCAGTAGTTGATTATTTAGGTTTAGTTACAAGAAGTAGTAGGTAGTACTGTTGTTGTAGTTGATTAATTGATGACAAGAAAATATTGTTCTTCTGTTGTTTTTGTCGTTGGTCTTTTTGAATTATATTTAAAAAACTGCCTTCCAGTGTTTCCCCCCTTTTCGTCTGTTTTGTTTTCTCGTTTTTCATCTTTTGCCAACTGAAACTGCCAACAACCTTCTTCTTCGCTTCTTCTTAAAAACACTCCTGTCTACGACTTTAGGCACTTTACGATTTTGTCTCTTAGGTTCGTATCTGTTCGTATGGTACAAGCTCGCTAAATGATATCGTATGTTTCCAGATGTTTCCATGGATGATGTGGTGGTGGTGGGAAGGGTGGGCAATCGTGTATTCATCAAATACGAACTAACTACGATACTAACTACCAAATACAGCTAGTCTGTAGTGGACTTCTGTACGTACCTAGGTACTACTACGCCTCACTGCATTATTCCAATTCAATGACGACCATGTGTTGGCTTTAATCACTCATGAGCACTAACTATTTGTAAACGAAATAATTGCTGTTCTAAACATGAAGGATTTTCTCCATTTTTGAGACAGGCAGCTTCTGCTTCCAAGTTTTTATGTACAACAGCCCATGTGCAAACAAATGCATAGTTTTAGGTGGATAATGTGAAGCCTAAGTCCCTAACATTATTGGTCTTGCGTGAAACAACCCGTAGTTCCACAAGAATGCAAAGCCAATAGGTGGGGAACATTGTGCTGGTTATCTCACAATGGGATTACGAAATGACATATTTAGCTGGGAACAGGTTTAGGATGAAGCGAACACATTTTAACAGTAAATAATAATTATTACCACCAACCAGCAAGCAGTGTGTGCGTCGACATCGTTCGTCTTGTCCGAAGAGACTCTGAGAGAGGTGGTTTTCTCACAGCCAATCAATTTCATGTGTTAAACAATTTGTTGTGACAGTCGTGTCAGAACTCCATTTAACGAAGATTTACATGGGAAGTAAAAATTTCATGTCAACGGTAGATTGTAATGATTTCCATTCTGTTCAAGGCTCTTTAGGCGGGATCGCACTCTCTAATATTGTTGGAACGTGCTAATAATATATAATTTAGGCGTTTTACTGACACGCTACATCAGCGATTCAGATCGCTTAGTCTCATTACTGACAGTACGAGGCTTCTTGTTCGTAGATCCCTTTGCATGATCGATATCATGTCACTCTTTTAGCTAAAATGTGCGCACCTCTTTCCAGTATGATTGTTACCTAATGTCTACGTAGGCTTTCAACCATCACATTCGTGTTTCGTGTTGACACCTTCTGGAAGGAATCATCAGCCGTCCACAAGACCAGGTGAAAGAATTAGCCAGTCATTCATTTCACTGAAGTGAGACAGCATTGCCACTAGGTTTATTAAAAACCAATCCATTTTATCCAGCAAGACCATTCCTCAAGTATTCACTCATCCACTGTGACTGCCATTACCATTGATCCCCAATATAGACAATCCTATAGTTACCACGCATCAAATGATTTCGTATTCTTCCATCAACGAACAAGATAATTCCGGTTCGTCATTGCAGCAAAGCCGCAAACGTCCAAGTCCAGCTATGGTATCAGAATACTCCATTCTAATCCAAGTTGCTTCGGCTCTAGGAACCTATCGTCTGAATCGAAATACGGCAGCGCCTGAAAATGTATCTAAGAAGCCCAAGATTGCAGTCCCTAGTACGCGCACCAGAACAGCAAGTGTTCACCAAGAAGCCGAATTGCTATTGAACTTCATGGCTACATCACCCGACGAGTCCCTTGACACCATTCTGCTTCGCAAACCTTTATCAACAGTCAAACAACTTAAGACTCCTGAAAGACGCTCGTCAATTATGTCCCCTTCGTTCTCTTTCGAATCAAAGAGAATTGATCACCATGATCAAGATTGCGAAAAGGTGAACACAAAGCAACTTCAAGTAGTTGAGAATCAACAGTGTCATATATCTTCTGGATCGACTTACTTTGATGTAAACTGCCCAAGTCTAAGTCTATCACTCAACAATGATTCTGATGGATCAGTGAATGATCCAACAGACTCTTCACCCTCTCATCTCTTTTCTCGCCCCATCATTTCTGATCCCGTAAATATGGACTCCATGGATATGAACACAGTCGCTGACACAATTGGCAGCAACTTGATTCAATCCTTTAGTACTGCCATGATCTGGCGCACAAAGACCTGGATCAAGGCGCTCTCTCAGAAACTTAGCGTCCGTTACGAAGCAGAAAGGAACCGTGCCGTGAGGGATGCTGTCCACCATAGATCTTTCAATGACACTGTTGATGCGATCAAGGATGCTATCAAGAATAGTCACGAA
>Ga0306864_1000474_pt1 | contig 18587 bp, 11 predicted proteins | sample AntRauTorckE5430_FD_190448 | JGI IMG/M metagenome (GOLD analysis project Ga0306864, IMG submission 190448) | Saline lake microbial communities from Rauer Islands, Antarctica - Metagenome Torckler E5 #430 (v2) (version 2) | ecosystem: Environmental > Aquatic > Non-marine Saline and Alkaline >...
CCTCTTCCAATTCAATGTCCTTCCGTTCTCCTAGATCGTCTCAATTCCATCAGACTCTTTCATAGAATTCAATTCTTATGTCGATCGCACTGGCAAAATGATTATGCTACTAATGGTGCTGGTGCTCATCCTCCTTTGAAAGATATTATACACATTATACAGGCTTATCCATTCAGCATGACGGCGGAAGAAATCGCTTGGCATGAATGGACAATGGCAAGAACACAATTCATGGCTCAACAATCAATACTCGAGCATGATGATGCCCATGATGACAAGAGCACTATCAATAATGATAACAATAGCAACAACAGTAACAACAATAGCAACAACAACATCAACAACAACAGCAACAGCAAACCAATTAAACCGCAACAATCATACCAATACATTTGGCCGGCCAAAATGCAACTTCTTCGCTATCGATCCCCACCTTCGCAGACAACCTACTCCTTCAAACTCAAATTTAAACCGCAGCTACGCGCATCATCATCCCTATCATATATGCCACCGCCAAAAATCCTGTCTGGAGCAACTATCCTCGCATCCTACCCTCGAAGCGGCAATTCGCTCCTTCGCACCTTATTAGAATCAACAACATCCATCCTCACTGGATCAGACACGCGGCCCGACCGCACGCTCTCCAAGGCGCTCTCGGAACTTCATTCCCTCGTGGGAGAAGGAATCACTTCTCATTCCAAAACACCCGTCATCAAAACTCATTTTCCAGAGCGGAGGGGGTACATGATGTATAATTCCTCCAGGGTTATATTACTAGTGAGGAATCCATATGATGCCATCGATAGCTATTGGAATATGTGTTGTACGAATACGCATACCGATAGTGTGAGCGAAGAGATTTATGAGAAGTATAGTGATAAGTTCCAGGGATTGGCACAGAGTGAGATGAGGACTTGGACGATGTTCATGAGGTATTGGTTGACAACGTGCGATACTACCCTGCATGGAACTAAAAGTGGGAGTGAAAATAAGAAGGAATATGAGAGTGGTCCTATTGGTAATGGTAATGGTAATGGAAATGGTAAGAAGGAACAAAAAGTTGGAGGTCCTTCCATTTTATTGGTCAGGTTTGAAGATTTGGTGCAACACACCCAGAAAGTGATGGAGGATGTCATGACATTTTTGACGGTGGAGGATTCCTGTTTTAATTCGGGTGCTGAACTTCATCCATTTTGGAAATGGAGGATACGCCATGCCCTGGGTCTAGTAGATGGATTGAAGGGAAAGCATACTAAGCACGTAAATGAAAGTAGAGCCATGGGAAGTGTTACTAATGTTGCTGGCGATTGTGATCGTTCTTTGAAAACGGATTTCGTAAAGAAGGTGAATACGTCCGCATTGGGATCTTACAAGCCTCGATCTTTGGATGCTAAGTCGCACCATCAGTCGAAGTTCGAAAATTCAAACACACAGCACCATGCAAACATGGAAGATAAATATCAAACAAGGAAACCATCGTCAATTGGAAAGTCTATTGGAAAAGGTAGATATCCAGAAGAAGTTCTCAAAAGTATGCATGTTATTGCAGATGAGGAGCCTCTCTGGCATCCTAGCAAGGGACGAATGAACATGTTGCAAATTTTCGGTTATGACATTTTCATCCAAGGGTTTCCTTTGAATTTTGACAATGGTCGAGAAGGGATTGCTGTGAATTGGGATTTCATTTATGCAAGATCGTGCAGTATGAAAATTCGGCCACTTGGGAAATCAAAGAATTCAGCAGTTCGCGTTAATCAAGGGGCAGAATTACGAACAGCGCGAAGTGCATATGGAAGAGCCATGACAAGATGGAGAAGGAGTCAGACTTGTGATGATACGAAACCATTTCCTTTAAAATAAAAGTAAGACCTGAAACATACAAGTAGAAACACGAGAAAGGGATTAATGTGAAATGTGAACAACTATGGCTTCGATACTGGTAGCGACAATCAGTATATGCACGAGCACTGGCCAGAAATCATATTAACACTAGATGAAGATACATTCTGCGTCAAAATTATAACTCAACCATAACGAAAGAATAGTACACCAAAAAAATTATAAATTTTTCCGCATGGCAATGTTGTACAACGGTGCATATACCAGAGATAGACTCGTTACTAATCTTGAATATGACTGGCTTGCCCATTTGGACATCATATTGTACATGATTTGCCAAACTAATACTGGTCTCCGTACTGACATTGCCTTGCCCATTTGGACAGAATATGGGGAGACTGACCAACACACCAATCAACGAATACTAATAGTGTCCACGCCACTACATAATAAAAATAGCTGTTAGATATCATTCTTGGTTTTGGCCTTTCGTACATGTTGTATCATCAATGTACTTTTTAATGGTCATATTGAGTTTCCTCAATTATTTTTGCTCCTGCAGTTTATTAAATGCTTGTGTGTACTCTCCAAGTGAAGGTAGTGCTAATTTGCCATCCTCGTCGATTCTGTTGTAGTCCTTTCGGAATCGTAGCCCATGGAAAGGAAAAGTAGAAAGTGCATGTAAGAAAGGAAATACTTCAACCTACATGGAAACAAAATGAAATCGATTTATTTCCACTGTACATCGAGATTTGCTAAGGATTGCCTTTGGATGTTAAGGTACAACAACATGTTTACAGACAGCAGGTCGATGCAGGCATATCCTTGACACTAGTGCTGGAAGACCTAAAGAATGTACAAATTGGCATACAAGTTAAGATAATCACACAGAATTATTTAATGTACTAAATATCTGTACCGACAAGAAAGTAAAAAGGGTAGTATAGAATAGTTGGTGGTGCTCTTGTAACGTCACTGCTACAGCAATCACTTGCCGACATATCCTATATTATAAAGTTGTGGCACACATCTTTAAAATTTCAACTTGATGAAGCAATTATTTTGCGCCACGTTGATTGCAATTGCCTTCAAAAGCAAGGCAAGTTCAGCTATTGCCTGTTCAAAGATTGATTTAAAATGGATAATTGTGAGAAAAGGTTCTTGCTCGTTGATTGTATTGTTATGTATTGACATGCTAATGAGGGCTTCTAATAAAGGTGCTGACTTCGTGTGTAATGTACGAAAAGTATGGTTTTGGAAAGTGCGGATTTGTGGAAGTGCCAGCCTAATTTCGAGGATGGCAGTTTTGCAAAACTGCCAGCCAGAAAACAAACCATACTTTTTTATTTGTTACGTTATTCAGCGTTATTGGGCTACGAAAGTAATGGTTCTGATTTCTGATGGGTTTACAGTTTTGCAAAAAGTGAAATAGAGTCCCGTGTCTTCAGTCACAGCCCATCATTAGGCCAATACTGTCCTGATAAGAGATCCCGGCTTCATTAAATTCTAGCGTTGGCGAGTGTCAAATGAGCATAAATTAGATCTATTGTCTGATGTCCAGAAACCCAGTAGTCTTATAAATATTGCACGCGATATATAATGCAATACCATGGCATCCCCCAAACTGTGTCCTACTTCATAATTATTGAGAAGAGATTCACTCATCTCTCCAATCACAAAGGAATAATGATCAACCAAAGATGGCCGAGGTATACCTTCATTAGTTTTGCGGTGATTTTGATAGTTGTAATCAATCAAATCAGGAATATAAATTTTATGATCACGACCACTTCCTCTAACAAATATACGATGAAAAACTCAACTCCCGATTATTACGCGGACGCCAACGAAGAAATGTACGATATCAGAGCTCATGCTAAACTAGAAGCATTCGAACATCCTAGTGACGCAGCAATCGCTATGGCGTCTTTCACAGAATGTATGTTGCAGCTTGAAGGGCATTTCCAATCTTTCTTCCCTACAATTGCTATTGCAACCCATCCACTTCCGTATTCAGTAAAGATTGTTGGGGATCAATACTACGTGCTCCTCTCTCTCGCAACCATAAAGCAAGGTCATGAGCGATGGGGGGAGGAAGGCAACTTATTTGCATGCAATGGTGTGGATGGTGCAACAGCTTTGCCCTTTACTAAAAAAGCATGGCATACATTGATGGTCAAATGCCCACAAAGTCTGCACTCAACTGGCGATGGCGGTGCGGCCCTCGAGACGTTCACCATCAAACCCTATTGGAACGATTCTGAGTATGTTGAGTATAACATCGAAAAGTTTTCAGAATGCGAACAAAAGGATATTGCAGCTTTCGCAGATAGGACTGGATCTCGCTCCATCAAAACAGGCATTACAGCTACTTTTGCAGGACAGAGAGACGGAGCACTTGAGTGGGCTATTTATCACCATTTACTAGGATTTGATCATATTTGGATATATGTAAATGAACCATGGGAAAATGGACACAACTTATTCTCTACAGATTTTCTTACGTTCATACCATACAATAACCATGCCAAAGATATGTATCAAGCAGCAAACGTGTCAATGGAAGACATGAGAATGCATCCATTAGAAGTGTTTCGTCTTGCGTCTCACAATGACGCGCTATATAGAGCTTCTAGAATGGGTTTGGAATGGATGGCCTTTCTTGACTTGGATGAAATAGTCGTGCTTGGTGCAGGTGCAGGCGCAGGCGCTCATTCAAATTTGACGGAGACAAGAGATTCTTCCCATCCATTGCAAAACTACCTCACCGATTTCAAGGCCACTCACGGCGATGAGTACGGCGCAATATTCCTACAGAGTGTACCATTCGGTAGAAGTGACGAAGGTGAAACAGAGCTAGAGCTACAGATCGATTACACCTGGAGACAAGACTTGAATCTCAGTTCTAATGCTTGCTGTCGGTCAAGAAATAAACTGCTTCTCGAAGTACCCAAGGCTATTTCGATCAATATTCATTACTATCTTGCAGATCGGCGACCTAAAATGTATTATCCAAATGCAGATGAATTGCGTATTAATCACTATAAGAACAAAGATCGAGGGGTGTTCAACATGAGGCATAGATATTTGGGCCCTCCAGATATTATGGAGGATACTCAGCTGAGGGATCAATATCGCGACCGAATTGTACAAAACACGGCATCTATCAAGGAAGAAAAGGAGAAGGATAATTCTTTCAATAAGAAAAAAAGATATATTTAATGGCTGTAAGTGGTGTTGGCGTTATCAGGAGAATTGAACCTGCTGTCTTAATATTTTTCTGCAAATCCCCAATGGTGGTGATTAAGAAGGGGAGAAGGACAATACTGCTGAAAAGAGGAGGGCAGCGTTAATGGAAGTGGCATATTCTTCTTGATATGGAAGCATCTCCACTTGTTAGCATGATCGGTCATTTATGAGTGCCCAAAGCTAATCAGCATAATATGTTCCAGCTCCATAGACCTTCGGTGAAGGAGAATATTAAGTGGTTAAGGTTTAGTCCGATAAATACGAATTTGTCATTCGATATTGATGTCGTAGCGATAGTGACAAACATGTATGTATTGGAGTTCAAGCTTTGTTTCATCATCACAAGAATGAATATAGAAGCTTTTAGTACTGATGTCTTGGTTTCTCATATATGACAAGACACTGTCCCGCTGGGCCGTGGCAATAAGGAATCACCACTTCACCATCTCAAATGCAAGAAACATCTGGTAAGTATAAATACTGACCTGGGCGGGACTATCCTAATGTGCTGAAAGTTTCACTTATTTGTGTATTAGATGGTATCTTTTGCTTTCATTTATTGCATTCAACATATATGCCAAGACGAATGACAGCTATGACATCCTGGGCTTTATGCAGTTCATTGCTTATTTGATTTTTTCAGGGTGACGAGTGACAACTGTAAGGAGTCTTCGCAATCATCTATTGCTTCGCCGCTGCAACAAGAAGAGACATATTTGGGCGATGCTGTTGCGACATCGCTTCTCTTGCATTTTGGCAAATGAAAAAGGCTGAAGCTCAGTGATAATATCGTACTCTTTGTTATTTCGTCGATTACTGTGAAATACGTGATGTGTAATAGGTCGGATTAAAGGCTCTACCATCCCACAGACGACGAGTAGCTCATCATCGACGGATACTGAGGTTCGCCACGGAGACCCGATTTCATGCGATGAAGCTTATTTAACTCAACACACTGGGTTGACCAAGTAGATGCTAATGATACAGAATTAAATAAAGCCGCATTGTATAGTGTATCAAATGATACAATCCATGTATTCGTTTAATCACGGTCTAGGAAATGTGTAAACAGTGATATCCTGACTTGTGTCTGCAACAAATAACGAAGTTGGAAACACTGGATCTGATGCATTGCAACTTTCAATATAATTTGGTTTCTTCCCATGCTGCAAACCAAACAGGATCTTTGGATCATCACCATTGGCACCATCAAGAGCTAGCCCCTTCATGGCTTCATCTACCTTCATGGAATTATCATTACAATCTTTAAATATGGTTGAAGGATCTTCGCCATTTGAAACCAATTTTTTTCCTAGATCCCAAAGGAAAATTGATCCATCATTTCCTCCCGTTACGAGCAACCTATCTTCCGCCACGACATGAGACGAATCCAACCCGCCAAAGTTAGGAAATAGCACCGATGCAACGGCAGCATCATGACCACCTCTCAAACGACAACCCTCAATCAAACTCCTGCCATCCATCTGCATCACTATTGCAGACCCATCACCTAATCCTGCTGCCAGTAATTTTCCACTTGGACTCCACGATAATGCATTCACAAATGGTGGGTTACAAATTTGATTCACTCCCTCTTCTTCTTCAGTCCGGATGACAAATGTTGATGAAGGTCTCTTGGGCCTATTCACGTCCCATAAGCAAACTGTACAATCCGTACCTCCTGATGCCAGATCAAGAGTTTTGGATCGTGGTCGGAAAGCAATGGATGTCACCAATGCCGCTTCAGACATATTTTCGCAATGCTGCAGTTTGGTACATTTCTTTCCCTTCAATGACGATGAAGCATCTATTTTTTCAGAAATGAATCGATTGGGGATGGAATCAGTGATTCTGACGAATCCATCATCATCGGCTGTTCCAATGTATATCCGTTTATTAGTCTGAGCAGCAGTTGTCATTTGTATCTGATTGATTTCTTCCCCTTCCAGAGAATCAAGAAGATGATGATGTTTTTGTATAATCGGACTGGATGCTTGCCGCAAGTCATATCCGTATACACTAGATCCAACGGATGCAAATATTGTGAAAGGATATGAAGACGAACCGCTTATTAAAGTTGAAGCATCTGATTCGTCAAAGGTTGGATGAAAAGCGACGGAAGTAACTTCCTGTCTATTGGGTAGCATAATGCAAGAGGATGCACGAGAAGGGTTGGTTCTAAGATCCCATAGACGGGCAGTTCCATCTTCTGATCCACTCAAGAGGCAACATGATGTGTTGTGGGTTTGACGGTTGACTTTCTTTTTGGATCCTCGTTGGGCGTTGGAGCTGTGAGCTAGGCATGTCACTGGACCTTGATGTCCTCGAAGCTGGAATTGTTGCACCATATTTTTCAATTTTTCATATATTTATGTTAATGCAATATGTTGAATAAGTTCATCAATCTAAAAGATACTGTTGTAGGTGGGTATTGCCTATTGCGTGGTAATTGGTATGTGTGTTCATTCTGTTTCATTTTGTTACTCTTTACTCTAGAAGAAATAATGAGGCCGATGATGATGTCATCAGAATGCAAAAATGAGATAAAGAGGCCTTTTCATAAATCCACAAATCCAAGCTCATTACCATTCCCAGGACCGCTCAAACATTATCAAGAAGAAGATCATCAGCAACAACATACTTGACTTTCTACTACATACCTACACCACACAATATCGCATAATATCATGACGATACTCAAACTATAACTATCAAATTGAAGAACTGGAAGGAGCAAATATGAATTCATCCAACTGCTAATCAAAATAAAATCTTGAAACAAGTTTCATGTCTCCATCCAGCATCCAATCTCAAGATGTAGGTACCTCATGCTACATGACAATATGAATATGAGATGATACTACTAGTAAAAAAGGTAAGATACTGCACATCTTGACCCACCCATGTTTGCATGTCGTCGCCGCCAAGTCCTGGACCATCGCCAATTTTCACGCTAGATACATAATGAAGAAGAAAGTAAACTCTAGGTGATCAACCACTCCCAATGAAGAAGCTTTCCGTCGGGCGGTCAGATAAATAATGTTGATTCGACGTAACTGTGTACAAACTATTTTTTACGAGGGTTGTGGTTACATCTGAACACTTTCTTCATCACCATGTCTTTGGGGTGAGACCTGGACTATGTCAGGCACGGCAGACGTGACAAATACAAAATCGTCCAAATGAATATTAATATTATCTACATTGCCTTATCATCCATGATGACAAACACAATATGGATGGATGCTAATGATTTACTCATGATCGTGAATATTCTCCTTCTCAATACTAACTCTATTTCTATTTTTCAGTATAATTGCCTCCAAGACACACATTCCATGTCCTTGACTTTGCGTCATTAAAGCTGACTGTCGTTTTCAATGTCTCAGTCAGCAATGGTCCAAATTGTGAGCGCAGTCTGTAGCGTGAGTGGCAGGCCTCTGAATGAAAGGCTATCTTGTGCTCTACTTGAGGTTAAAGGACCAGGTGCTGTTCCGTCAGATAGAGCAGGATTAGTAGTTCAACACAACGATTTCAATCAATCCGTAGTATGCCTTCTAAAGACTTGAGCACCGATAGTGTAACAAGTAACATAAATACAAATGTCATTAAACACAATCATGCCCGAATACTTATCGAAATTGCAATTGTCGTTTGTTTGAAAGCAGGGAAGGGTCCCATTCTATCTCATTGCCGTACATTTCTACAGCATGAGTAAGTACAGCCGTTACCAGTACTTAGGTCGTCGACGAAAAGTCATTTACCAGGGGGGCTGGGAAAGCTGGAAACATTATTTTGTGTTTTCACCGGTCACAAAGACAATGCACAATGCCAAAGTTGATCTCAAAAAACAAAAAATAAATTGCCTGAGATTGAAGCCAATTCAACCATCAATTAAGCGCTTCCCTTTCCAGAGAACTGGACATATTCTTCATAGGTAAACCCACAGTCACACTAAAACCACTTCCGGTATCTCCTCACAGTAGCACATCAGTCACGATGAAGCTGGTAAGCATCCCAATACTATCTGCGATCATATTTGCTTCGTCATTTGTACTATGCAAATCCAACGAGGATGCATCTGCTGCCAAGACTAAAACTCAAGATGACAGCCCCATAAAGGCTGCAGATGCTACCAATGTTCTTTCAAATGGACGGGATATCCCTCTCATCGGGATGGGTATTGGAAATCTCCCAAGTGATCGGATTGACGAAGTTGTGTCTTTTAATCTCCAATTGGGCAGCAGACTCGTCGACACCGCGCGGGCATCGAGAAACGAAAGCATGCTGTCAAAAGCCATTGATAAATACTTCGAGGGAACAGCAGACAAGATGGACGGGAGCGAAGATAATGTTGTTCATGTTGTCACAAAAGTATGGTATACACATCTTGGCTACGAAAGAACCAAAATTGCAGTTGGGGAGTCTCTCAGGGATTTGACTATGAATCAAAATGTAGATACTCGGGTTCATATTTTACTTCATTGGCCTCGATGTGATGATAACATTGCATGGATGAATTGCGAGAAGGAAGAAAGGAGACTGCCGAAATATGTCCAAGAAGCAGGACCTCCTCCTCATTTAAATAAGGATACCGCGTGGCAGGACTCGTGGAAAGCCCTGGAAGATCTATACGCTGAGGATAGGAATAATAGAGAGGCAAACATGGGACGTAGACCGATCATTGAAAGCATTGGAATTTCTAACTTCGACTGGAATGATATGGTATCACTGTTGGATATTTGCCGTATCAAACCTTTGATCTATCAGGGCAATGTTTGGAAAGTTTTCCATGATCCAAGAATGATGAACTTGCTGAATGAAAACAATATTTTATTCCAGGCGTATAATATTATGAATGGTGTTCATCATAGGAAGTCTTCTGCTCCGAATGCATTCGCAGTTTTGAGCAGGATTGCAGCGCATTTATCGAAAACACGTCAAGAGTTACACGATGATCAGAGATTAGAAACTAAGGTCACAGAAGGAATGGTGATAATGGCATGGTTGGTGCAGCAGGGGATCTCGGTCGTGCCCCGTGCGTCATCGAATACCCACCAAGTAGAAAATTCTCCATCTAGTATTATATCGCTCCCCCGAATGTCAAGTGAGGAAATCGAAACCGTAAAGAATGCAATGTCTGCACTGATGAAAGGGGAGGATGTTAAGGTGAAAGCTGTCTTCCATAATGAATTTATGAGATCGATTCAATTGCATTGGATGAATCAAGTGACAGGAGAAGAGGTTCCAGTCACTGATCAAGTACTGCCAGGAGTCACATTGACCATTGATTCTCATCCGGGGCACACTTTTGTCGCATACTGTTCAATGAAGAAGCTACGCAAAGAATATGAGGTCACAGCTGAGTACGGCAATTCAGATCACTTTTTTATTCATGGAGAACTTTAACGAGGAGTCGTCGCTGAAATTATTATTTTTGCTGTCGCATCAATACCAGAGCTAGGATGAAAGATGCCTCAGCTTTCCATTTTAGGTTTGCTCTCAAATCAACTCCATGGAAAAATAGAGGATTCTGGCTTTTGTAGATTTACGATTGTTCGTGATTTATCTAAAACGCATTTCTCATTCATCAAAGTTCCAATTTACTTCCGGTCAAGCTTAGGATGCGTCGTGTCTCATCCTTTCTCTCTGTCTGTTCTCTCGCCTTCCTCCACGCTTCATTCTTCTTTGAACCATACATATCATGAATCCTCCCTCCTTGATCTTTCAGTGGTGGCAAAGATGGTGCATTCCTTTTGATCCTCTTGAAGTATGGGTTTGAACTTGATTTTAGCTGTGCGCAGAGAAGCATCGTAAGACATAATTCGTTACAAGGATGCTGTATCATCAACAATAGCAGCATTATTTCCTCTGGGATTTGTGGCCTGTACTACTACAGGGCATTCATTATCTAGTCTTCATCTGCATGGCGTGGAAAAGCTGGGCCTTGATACCTGCTTGAATTTCTCACCGGTACTCCAACAATCCTCTAAATTTTTGCCTGATGCAAACGATTCAAGACCTTTTTGGGGCAAATCTACAATAGTGAGAAAATATGTAATCTTCCAGTTACTACTTTTAATTTTTGCCTGAAATGATTCAGCCACCATACCCCACAGTTATGCTGAGATTCATTATAAGTGGTTACTCTGTTATCAGAGTGTAATGAATCCTGCCAATTCGAATGCCATATGAGTGCAGCATACAAATGATTGCTCAAATAAATGACTTTCCTCTACTTCCAGCCCACCTGTCTCAGGATGTCTCGTTTCTCATTCTTCCTCTCTATCTGTTCCCTCAGCTTCCTCCCTGCATCGTTCTTCTTTGAAGCATACGTATCATGAATCCTCCTTCCTCGGTCTTCCAATGGTGGCAAAGGTGGGGCCATACTCTTCATCCTCTTTTGCTTCTCTTCAAGCCTGAGTTTGAAAATGATTTCTCTCTGGGATCCTTTAATACGGTTAATCACCTGCAGCTCTCTCCTCACTTGTTGCTGCGCTTGTCCATAAGTATGCAGGCGATTGTATCGCCGTTCTTTTTCTTGTGCAGAAACGTATGATGCACCAGTGGTACTGATAGTGTCACTTTGAAAAGGCTCGAATGAGAATGATTTGTTGGAATGCTTGTTTGTGGTAGAGCGCTTCTCTTGTGTCTCAGCCGTGCGCAGAGATGCATCGTCAGACATCATAACTGACAAGGATGCAGTATCATCAACACTAGTAACAGCATTCATGACGAGCTTGTTATGAGTTCCTTTGGGTTTGTTCGTGGCCTGCTGCACTTCTAGCACAGGATATTCTCTAGTCTTCTTAATCTTCATGGCGTGGTGAAGCTGGGCCTTGATACCTGCTTGAATTGCCTTTCTGACCTGTTCTTCTTCGCTGTGGTGCGATTTATTACTTGGCTTACGTCCGTGTCTCGGTTTAGCAGCAACCGTCTTGTAAAGTAACGAATCATCCGACTTTATCTCACTGTCGAAGGTACAGGATTTGTTGGAATGTTTCGTGGTAGGGGTGTGATCATCTAGTAGCATCTCAGTTGTTAGCAGAGAATAATCGTCAGACGTCATAACTGACATGGATGCTGTATGATCAACACTGGGAACAGCATTCATGGACATTTTATCATTGCTTGGACCAGAGCCTCCAATTTTCGTTTGTTCAGGATGATGCTTAGTTTGAATATGCTGCATGGCAAGGAGCATCTGGGACTTGATATTATCTTGGACTGCCTTCATAAATGATATTTCATAATGCTCTCCTTTCTTGCTTGGTTTTAGTACATATGCAGGTTCAGCGATCGATTCAAATGAAGACGCAGATGTTGCTTCGTTGTACGTATCTGTATCAGTTTCCTCAAAGGTTTGGCAAACTTCATTGCAATTGCTTGCATGGTGGGAAGTATTGTTCTCGCGATCAAATTTTGACAAATTCTTTTTGGTACCAGCAGACGAGGATTCGTTGTCACAGGATGTATCAAAGGACGCAAGTTGAGAAGGAACTATCTTCATCTCGTATTCCAGCCCTAGAGAACTGTTATCAGTATAACTATTAGTGTGCGTACATACGAGCATATTGCTGTTTTGGGGAAGAATAAATGTTTTATAGGTGAAGTAATGAAACGATCTAACAAGAATATTCTCAGGGTGTCGTAGTTTGAAGAGATCAGCGACGTGAAGGGGCTAATTTAGTAGTTAATACAATTTAGGGTTAGGCCTAGGATATTTCTGCGATATGAGCGACTGCGTGCTACTCCGATGCCTGCCCCCACCCACCGGATAATTCCACCCCTCCAAATTTTGGATGCCGGCTGTTGTGGAGTCAGTCGTGGGAAATTCAATATTGTATTTTGTATTTTCACCCCTCTTCTTGAGCGTGAGAAGGAGGAGGAGCAAATCCATTCTTTCATCCTTCTCTCACCCCACCAGCACAGGCAGGGACTGATCGAAGAGCACATTCTCCACCCTTGTTAGACAACACAAAGTGGTGATACTTCAGCCTTCATCGCGCTACTTTTTGTCTCCCTTTGACAATCGAAGGAACATCATTTCTTGCCAAGGTACGATATATACTTACTCTATATAGATCAGAGCAGATAGTTTATACATCTAGCAGCAGATAGCAAGTGTTGCCATCATACAAACCTATAGCAAACTAGTTTCAGACATATAGTTTTCTCCAACTTAACCACGACGTGCGTCAAGACATGTCTGAGCTTCAAGAAATGAATCAAGATCCCAGCAATGATGCTGCTGCTGATACTGCTGCTGCTGCTCATGCTGCTGCTAATGGTGGTAGTATCGGTACAGGCGGTCCTACTACTGCTGCTGCTAGTCAAGGCACTGCTGGGACTGCCAGTAGTACTAATGACCATCTCCAAGAGACCCCCCATCATCATCACGATGTCGCTCGTGATGTCCTTGAACGTCACGAGACCAGCATGATTGCTGCTAATAATATATTGAATCAGCATGAAGAGCATCCCCAACAACTAGCAGAATTACCGCAAATTGAGCACCATCATGATCAACAAGAATTTCAAATACACCAACAGCACCAACGTCAGCTTCAGCGTCAGATTGAGCACCAGCAGCACCAGCATCGTGATGAGTATGATCGTCACATTCATGCATCTCATCAAAATGCGGAGGCAAACACTGTGACATTGGATCAGATTCAACAGCGTAGACATCAACATCAACATCAGCATGAGAATAACCAGCATTCAAATGTCGCAGAGTATCATCATGGAAACGCTGGTCCGATCGCAACCCTTGAAGGAACAGAAATTGTCCATATTGCCAACATGGATACTACAGCTCCTTCGCATGGTCAGCAACGGAATCATCATCAAGCTCATCCTCATCCTCAGCAACAAATGCAAGTTGATGCTCATGCGAACGTCAACATGGCGGATCCAAATCATAATGCTGTTCCTGTTCCTGTACAGATGAATGTGATGCATCATCCGCAAGGGCACATGATTCATCATCCTGAACAGTACTCGCATGATGCTATTCCTGTACAGCCTCCACCTATGCATCATCCGACATCCTACGTTCACCATGATACTATTCATCAGCATCAAGTGGCACCGGTGCAGGTACATGAACATGCAAATGAGCATGAGCATGATCATCACGAGGCGCATGAACATGAGCATGAGCATGAACATCATGAGGCGCATTACCAAACGCTCGAGCATGAGCAACAGCAGCAGCCAACTGAATTGTCATGGCATGATTATTTTAACATACTTCAATCTCATCAGACAGCCAATGGAACGCTCGATATTGAGCCTAATACCCACCCAGCCTTGGAACAATGGATTTTTGAACAAAGAGTCCTTTACGAAGAACAAGAGAAAGGAGTTGAGACTAGTCTCACCGCAGAACGGAAGCTGTTGCTCGATGCACTTGGATTTGAATGGGAGGGGGGGGGAGATCTTCATCAGCATCAACATCAGCATCATACATCTGAGAATGAAGTTGTACAGCATGGACAACCCAATTCACATGATCATCATGATACACATGCCCCCAGTGCACAGGAGCACCAACACCAGCAGGAGTATGCCACTCACGATGATGAAGGTCATTCCAATGGAGAACTTGCGGTCAACATTGGTACAGTGGATGAATTCAATGAGCGCCTTCAACAACTTCAAACTTTCAAAGATGTCAATGAAAATAGTAACATCCCATATGACTATAAAGATGACTCGATGCCTGATATTGCCAGATGGGCCATTCATCAGAGACAGTTTTATCATGAAGGGAGTTTGACGCAGGATAGAGTGGATGCGCTTCTTACAATGGGGTTCGATTTCAATATTGCGGAAGGGTCAGATTTAAAGATCCCCATGTTTTCCGAAAGATTCACTCAATTGCAGGATTATAAGCAGCTTCATGGAGATATCAAGATTTCGAGGAATGCAGGGCCTGCATTGCATGGGTGAGTTCGTCTTTTGTCTTTGGATGTTCTTGTTAACGATAGCATGGTTTGGCCTTTTCACATGTTGGTGTATCGGTAATGAAACAATGCATCCGCTCATTATTTTTTTGCTCACCTTTTGTTCCGTTACTTTTTGATAGACTTGGAGAATGGTTGCATGCACAAAAATTGGATATCCGCAACTTGGAGGAAGGCAGGCCGTCCACCTTGACAGAGGATCGTTACAAGCTCCTTCTCGACCTTGGGATCGACATGACTACACCCACTGAACCTGAGATTAATGTTTCGCAGGAACAGCAAGACGTGGAGCTGACAGAAGAAGAGGAAAAAGAGAATAATCGCGCTTCTAAATGGGATGACAAATACCATGATCTCAAGCAATATAAGCTGCAACATGGTCATACAAATGTTCCAAGGAGGTCAAGGAGAGATCCTTCGAAAGATTCGCTTGGGGAATGGGTTCATTTCCAGAGACGTCAGCATAGGAACTTGCTCACAGGGAAAAATTCGACAATGTCCATCACGAGAAAGAAGGCATTGGATTATGTTGAGTTTCAGTGGACACGAGGTCTTGGGTCGAGCACGACTACTCGTACGGGTACAACTTATAGTACGGAGACCAAGCAAGCAGTACAGGATCAAGTGAAAAAGATTGCTGTTCCAGATGGTCCAGAGACTTGGAATCTGAAGTTTGAAGAATATAAATTGTATGTTCAAGCGCATGGACATGGAAATGTCCCCAAGAATTATAAAGACAATCCTTTTCTTCGCAGATGGGTCCGAAGGCAGAAGGAATCGTATCACATTTGGAGGCAGGTGGTGGATCATCCAGAGTACTCTGCAGCTGATAGAGAGGAGCAAAATGGGATGACAGAGGAAAGGTATGAGAAGCTTTTGAATGCTGGCTTTATTTTTGAGCAAACGCTAAATGGTGAAGGCATTGACCCTGTAACTGGCGCTCCCTACATCACATCATACGAGGAGGAGGAAGAAGAGAAACCTACTATGGAGGACGAAGATGATATTGAGATATTTGTAGGGTATGATACTACGCTTTCGCCTCCCGAGATTGATGACTCCAATGGACAGGTGACACATCAAGTTCCCGCCCTCGAACATGTAAATGCCATGGCTCAAACATTAAATCATCATGTGGAAACAACGGAAGCAGCGCCTATCTCGGTAGAGCAGCCGCAGAAGGAAGTGGAACTCAATGAATCCGATGTCCATGCCATCTTAGACGGTAAGGAGGAACACGAACACCATGTCGAAGAAGTAAAGCAGCAATACCAACACCTACAACAGCAATCACATCACTTAGAACATCCTCACGATGTTCCCATGCCTTCAATACAAGATGGGCACGGCAGTGTAATTCAAGGACTTCTCCCTGATGGTGTGCAGCAGCAAGCTCAAATGCATATTGGTGATCATTCCATGGAGCAGCAGCAACAACAACATCATCAGCAGGAGGACATACTAGAAGCTGCGCCTCTCAGAAGATTGACTGCAAAAGTGAGAGTACAATGGGAAGAACGTGTTCTTGAACTCATTCAATTTAAACTCCGAAAAACGCATTGCAATGTTCCTGCAAAGTGGAAGCCTAATCCTGATATCGCCACATGGGCATGGAGACAGCGTGTGCAGTATCGTCGTTATAGGCAAGGCCAGACGAGTGTTCTCACAGCACAACGCATATGCCTCCTAGCTGATCTCGGTTTTGAGTTTGTAGCACTGGACCACCACGGACAACCCATTGATGACGTTGATTCGAAGCATTTTATGTCTGCAGAAATGAGTAAACTTCAAAATACGAAGAAAACTGCCAAAAAAGGAATCAAGGGAACGCCGAAGAGCCGGTTTAAGGAAGGAAAATGGCTTGAATCTCTCGCTAAGGTTGTTAAGTTCAAGGAAGAAAATGGCAACTGCAATGTACCTCGTAAGTGGAAGAGAGACCCGACATTGGGAGAATGGGTCCATTTCCAAAGAAGACAGTTTCGTCTCAGACAACTTAGTAGAAGAAATCACATGACGGATGAGAGAATTCGCAAGTTGGAAGCCATTGGTTTTGAGTGGAGCCGAGGTACTTCAAACCAACCTTCTTATATTCGTGTTTATGAGCAGAACAAGGAGTTGCAAGCTCAGGGAGGAATACCAATGCAGCATCCCGAGCATCAAGGTGTTGAAGCATCTGCTACAGGTGAGGTTCCACAGATTTCAGTTGAAGAGCAGGCGAAGGCGGCAGCTGAGATTGCGGCTGTTGTTGAGGAACAGATGAGAAATCCTGCAGACGTAGAGCACCAACATCAGGGTCATCAAGTACTTGAACAGCAGCAATACCAACATCACGAATACCAACATCATTCAGGGGTTGTTGTTGATCATAATGGTCAATATCATCAGCACCCACAGTATAATCATCACCAGGACCACGCTGATCCGCAGTATCATGAAGAGCATTTGAACGAGGCTCAACAAGAAGAGAACATTCACGTTTGAAGAGGGGATACAAGTCATAGACTTGATGCACGCAGTTCTAGAAAAGATAGTCTGAAGCTCAGATAAATGCTTGTGTTTTGTTGTTTAAGTGCTATGCCGTGTGTGCCCAACAAAGGTTATGTTTTGATCTTTGGTACTTCGCTTAAGATAGTAAAAATGTTCATAAGAAAATATGTTTGTAGAGATTAGGGACACCATCTTGCGACTTGCACCTATATTCGTATTGTTGGCTTTGAGCTAGCAGTCAGTTAGTATGGCAATGTCATGCCTTCTATTCATCTTCTCAAACTCAACAAACTGTTGCTCGTCTTCTCAAACTCAACAAACTGTTGTTATAAAACAGTCTAGATATAACGTCAAGCTTAATTGAGGTCAAGTCACTGACTTTTATCTATTACACGAGGAGAGAAAAACGAAGGAGCTGGATTTATACACGATACTGCTGTTTGTTTTGTCGCTGAAAGATATATTACAACTGAGGCAACGCCAATGCAGATGGTGGTAGCAAAGAGCGAGACAGAGAATGCAGCATTAGACGATACCCAAGCTCTAGTGTTGTTTGGTAATGGTCTTTGGAGCAGCACCAGGTGTCACTTTAAGATGAGAGGAGCAGCTCAGTAATCTTGATACAAGCCATTCCTGAGTCTCGCTTGCGTCAGAATCGGTGGATTCGTAAGTAACAGTCATCCAATGACAGTTGGCATCCACGCCATTAAACGCATCCTTAGTACACGATAATTGTTGACATTCTGCTGCGCCTTCATCGTCGCTGCGACATTACTGTAAGATGATGAACTTACTCGAATAGTATACTACTAGAAATTGACTTTTGGATGTTCTGGATTGTTTTGATATCTGGAGCCAGTTTTCACGCAGCCCGCACAGAAGAATATAGAATTGTGAGTCAGAATAGACATAATTTACCGTAAAGAAATGTCTGTTGGAATATGGAGTTTCCATAAATGGCCTTAGTGCATTAGGGCTCATATACCATCATAACAACATATTGATAATTCGTGACCATCAGTTATCTGATGACCCGTGACC
>Ga0306864_1000475_pt1 | contig 18574 bp, 13 predicted proteins | sample AntRauTorckE5430_FD_190448 | JGI IMG/M metagenome (GOLD analysis project Ga0306864, IMG submission 190448) | Saline lake microbial communities from Rauer Islands, Antarctica - Metagenome Torckler E5 #430 (v2) (version 2) | ecosystem: Environmental > Aquatic > Non-marine Saline and Alkaline >...
GACACCCTGTGTCCCAGCTGGATGGTGTAACTACATCCGGAATGTACGAGCTGGTTTCAACATCAGGATGGCAACCGTAGAAATTGCGTAGAATCTAGCATAAAATAGTTTTTTAAAGGCCTTCCATGTAACTATTACCGTATTGTGCCTATGGCTGGCCGATAAAGTCTCATATCTGGCTAAATTAGTTATACGTAATCAAATATGGCTAAAATAGTGCACCACTTCTGCAAACAGTGCATGGATGCTGTGGTCTAGGGGGGGTCGCGTTGAATGCCATCAGGATAGGCATTGCTGGTGCCTTGCAAAGATCTTTGGACGCACATATTACCATGCTTATGATGATTATGAGGTGAAGATGTGTTGGCGTTGGTAATCAATAGAATTAGGGTTAGGGGTTTAATCACTCATATTCTGCGTATGTTGAAAATCAAATGACGTCGATTCTCAAAGATTTTGTCGCTGGAACATTTTCTATATAATTTAGCTGAGTACCAGATCAACTGACAATATTAGAATTAATTTAGCTTATGACAAGACCACCTGATCCTTCGCGCCATATGCTGTGTTCAGGCTTTTGGATGTATCTATATCCGGAATGTAACTATATCAGAGTGTAACTATATCCGTGGTGCCACTGTAGATAGATGGCTGAGGGCTGAGACATGAATTTTCTATGAACAGCGCACATCAAAATCATAATCGTTTAGCTCCTTATAGGCTGTTATTGTCGACGTTGGTATCATTCATCGAATGACTAATTTTTAAATCAAACGCCACAGCTCCCAAAACCACACATTTATTGACACGATGAAAATAAGTGTGTGGCTATGCAAGGCTTGTGCCGATCACAACTCGTCACAATCTCGAGAATTCGAGAGAACAACATGACCAAGTTCAATAACTTGACACACTTCTACATCACAAATTAGGAATTCCATCGAATCTTTCAAGTCTACAGGGACATGATTTCAATCGACCTCGCGGAGAAATAATGAAACCAATCGATGCCTCCTCTTCACCTCCATGAATTTGAAAATCCATCAGCGTGAATCCCAGGATGATGATAATCTATTTGTGAGACTTCATCCCTCCACCATTCGTAAATTGTGCGTAACTGCCTCTCATCGTCCAACACTCGCGCGAGGTAGCGGTGATATTCGCTCGTCATGGATTATCCATGATGAACTTTTGAATGATGTTCAGTTCCTTCCGCTCAGGATCAAAGCGAGTGATGAAAAGTGGATTTACTGTTCCTATAACGGCGGATTCTGTTCCAAAGGTGAGTTAGTTCACGTCGACCAAAGAAACGAATCAAATCTTGTTCACATCCCAATTCATATCAACTGTACTTCGAATGCCGATGAGTAATCAGATTAAATATCCCGAAGTGACCATGTGGAATAAACCATACTGTTGCCTTCCTACTGAGGCTAATTATTGTCGTACACTGTTGTGAACTTGTTGTTGAACTGTATTCTTGATGTAAAGATTTGATATCCTATCGCAACCAAGCACAGCAATATCATGACACTGAAAAGAACCGATGAAGATCCAGTCTAATGATCCCGAAGTGACCATGTGGAGTAAACCAAACTGTTGCCTTCCTACAGAGGCTTCTTTCAGTGTCGTGATCTTGCGTGAAATTGAAGGATAATCATGTTGATGTACCGCAAAGCTTATGAAGAATGCAGTCGTTTTGTCACTACCACTGAACTTGTTTAATTCAAGTTTTGATGATCCCATAAACTGTTCAATTTCTGAGGCAGGCCTATGTGAAATGCTCTTGTTCGTTTGTTTGTCTACACCCACAAATCCCATCGTCTAACCGTGTATAAATTATATTCTCTGAAATAGAAGATACAATCGACGTAGCAAGAGCAATCGGGGCAACCATCATTGCAGATGTTGTCACAGTTGAGGCACTATCTTCCGTACAGAATGCCAAGTCTATTCAGGTTGAACCAGGTAGTACAAAAGAGTGGGAACTCTTGGAAGTTTTTGCGCAACAACTTGAAGCTGGTACCTTGCTAGAACAGGTGTCCATCGTTTCTCCAGGCCAACAAATATCTCTTAAACTGGGTTATGATCATGTTCAGCTGCTTGTTCTGAAAGACAGATTTTGTCCCAAGGAAGAAGGAATGGGTGATGATCATTGTTTGCGTCTAGTCGCCGATACGGAAGTGATCGTGACACCTAGACCAAGGCCGTCTACTAATGTTGATGCAGATAATTCCTATGATCCAAGTGGACCCATCAGAGTACTACCGAGTTATGCGGATTATACGCCTGCCATGAAACAGCTGAAAAAACTTTTTGAAAATCAAACGTGTCTAATAGAGGACTTACTTCCTTGTCCGCCTGTGTTCACTGCATGGATGCACCCAGAGACTTTAAGCACCATCCAAGGATGGGATAGCGTCAGTTCAAGCGACCCGAATTGTTCTATTCACTCGTTCTCTCCATCAAGTGCACATGTGGAAATTCGACAATGTTATAGAAACAAATTGTTGGAGCTGAAGGAAAGACCATCCACGGTTATCGAACTTTTGTCTTCAGAAATCATACCGTTTGGCTGTATTGGTAAGTAAAATGACGGAGTCAGAGCTCAATCGGTGTCTCAATGACGAATACTTCCATGCTAATTCTGAGGTTGTGTAATCCGCAAGAAGAGAACTAAGTACAATCTATGGTTTGATCGCTGTAATGGTTTGATCGCTGTGGTACGGAGGGACACTGATTCCAAAACAATGAAATCGAATTCGTGTTTGTATCAAGAATCTAACCATCTCTTGACATTATTTAACAGTCATGCATCCCGATACAAGGGTGGAGCTCACGTGTACTGCACTGGAAGACTTTGTTTCTGTCAGAGTGTTAACATCTGTGGAGATTCAAAAAGGTCACCAATGCTACACGAATGCAATAGAGAGCTCAAAAATCGTCCAAACTCTTTGTCTAACTTCCACAATGAATTCTGGAACCTCCCCTTGGAACTTTCCGGAGGAAATGGAGCAAACGAGAAAGCATTTAGCCAACGACGCGATTAATGAGTCAAAAGTCAAGCAGTACTTGCTGCATTTGCAGAATGATTTGGTCGAAGATGATATTCACTTATCACATGGTAGTATTATTTCCATACCCGATGAAAATGAATTATCAACTACCCGCGTCCAGATAATGATAAACACATCTAAACAGACACTTCGAAATCCACCAGGCAATGCAGGCACTTCAACATTATATCTTCATCCTAGCCAATTGCTATCTAAAAGCACAATATTTGCTAAAGAACGGATGGTTATTGGGTGTATAGATCCATTGCTCAATGCATTACCATCTGTTCTACCGTCAATCGAATATTTTATCTCCATTTCTGGATTTGAAAGACGGCTAGTAAATTCAATACTTTCTTCCCAGCGCAAGAACGAGGTGCAGAGTAGAAAAAATTACCTCTTGTGCGGGAGTAAGGGTTCAGGGAAAACATTCTTATCCCTGATCCTTGCAGCAAGACTGCGGATGAGTTTATCGTGTGCCACACACTATGTGGACTGTCATCAGCTGCAATCTGCGCAGTCAACCATGGAAGGGATCTTAATAGAACTGACACGCATAGCGAACAAGGCTGTGTCTTCTACGCCTAGTATTTTGATTCTGGACAACTTGGATAACCTGATCCCGAATTTAGGCACTGCTAATGGTACACACGATGCCAGTTCCCAACAGCAACAGCACAGTAATCCTATGCTACAAAGTCAATCCAAGCTTCTTGCCGACCATACAAAGTTTCTGATTGGAGAGCTGAACAAATGCAGTCCAGTTATCGTCCTAGGAACCTGCATCGAAGAAAACAAACTTCACAAATCATTGCGTTCTGTGGACACCTTTTCACAAAAAATGGAGGTACCAGTCCTAAAAGATCATGATAAATTTAGTTTATTTTGCGAAAGCGTCGAGGAAACTGGATGTTGTTCTGCATGCGACGAATTGAATTTATCACAGTTTGCAAGTTTAACGAAGGACTTCCTACCATTAGACCTGAAGAACGTTGCCGCCAAAGTCATGATGCTGCACAGAAAATCGTTGCAAAGGAAGCAGATAATAACACCCAACGATATCTTGACTCTTCTTAAGTCCTTTATTCCATTGAGTAGACAAGCGCTGAAACTTGAAGCTACTCAGTCTTTCATGTCGTGGTCTGATATCGGAGGCTTGTTCAAAGCCAAAGAGATGCTGTCTTCTATGATACTAAGACCTATCAAGTATCGCAAAATATTTCAGCAAGCACCAATATCATTGCCACGCGGAATTTTGCTGTTCGGTTATCCAGGATGTGGCAAAACATGCATAGTTCCTGCTCTAGCAAGAGAATGCGGCTTCAATTTAATTTTTTGTCGCGGACCTGAACTACTTGATAAGTACATTGGTGCGTCCGAGGCCAAAGTACGATTATTGTTCGAGAGGGCGTATGCGGCTGCGCCAGCCATTTTGTTTCTTGATGAATTTGATGCCCTTGCACCTCGTAGAGGCTCGGATAATACCGGAGTGACTGATAGAGTCGTTAATCAATTGCTTACTTTCCTTGATGGTGTAGAAGTTCAAGGACTTGACAGCGAGAAGATGGTTTACATTATAGCGTCATCGTCAAGGCCAGATAAGATTGATCCAGCATTGCTCCGTCCTGGCCGTTTAGAGAAACACGTGTTTATTGGATACACTGATAGCGACCACGAATGGAATGATTTACTCTTCAAGCTATCGAAGACTAGAAACATTGACGAACATCTACTTGAGAATCTTTCGTCTGGTTCATTCAGGGAGCTTTTAGTCATGCATCAATATCCATATAGGAAATTATCAGCAGCTGACCTCAAGGGTGTTTTCGATTCTGCGCATATCAATGCTGTCCATGATTTACTCAAGACGAAAGACCACGAGATGCATGTTACAATTACATGCGAGAACCTGCTTCGAGCCTTTCTATCCACCAAACCTTCTCTATCTGAATCCGATCACGGCATGTTCTCGAGGGTATTTTCGCCATTTATTGGACACAGTTCGTCATCAAATGATTTAGCAGGATCTCATCCCTCAAAATTGAAGACTGCTCTAAAGTAAAATTCTGCCCTTTTTTCCGAACCGTATATTACTTCAGTTTCCTGCTACTAATATGAAGTACAGTATTCAAACTTGCACAACTGTGCACAAAGCACTGCTAACATTACTTGTTGGCTTTGAAAAACAGCGAGATGATAAGAAAGCAGAGTAGATTGTAGTAACGTCGTATTCAATAGTCGGTAGACGACTGATGATTAAAGAATCTTATCTCGAACCAACTATTATGAGACGATGAGGAAATAGATATACTGGTAAACAAAACATGAAACGGGTATCGATAGAAAGTACAGTTGTATTAGGTTGGAAGACAAAGTTCAATAGTCTTTCGAATGCAATCTATGCCAAACAATCCTGCATTCAAGACTGCTCACTTGCATTACAAGCTAACCGGCCCCGCTTGCTACCATGCTACAAACCGTATGCTCTTTTTGCCTGCGATTGATCAACGGATCACGAACGGCGATCAGAGGTCGACACGAGTAAAATCAAGAATTGTCAACAACGTCACGTCCATTGATCGCACGATATGATGAATGCTGCCCAACAAGCTTATCTTACTTTGAATGAAAATCTTGAAGAATCCATACCTGTTGAAATGAGCTTCTAATAGTTTAATAATACGTTCCTACAGGTAGCGATGGCGGTTACCAATTGTTGAGACCAGCGGTTGTACCATCTCCAGCCTCGTTCTTCCTTCGATGCTCATAGACCTTCAAAATCTTTTTTCTCTCCTTGATGTCCTTACCTGCCTTCGCAATCTGCTCCGCTTGCGAGAAGAACTCATCAACAACATCTTGACTCTCCTCAGCGGCGTCTACCAGCGCATCTGAAAAATACCGATCCCCAAGTCCAGCAACCTCCCCACCAATCCGGATCTTTGGAATCCCATTGGCCTTCCTCCACTCATTCGAATCTCTCAGCGAATAAGAGCATCCACAATATTCTTGCTTGTAAAACCGTTCATTCGCAGAGATTTGATATTTCCTCAGTGTCATTTCATCTGATTGCCATTCATATTGCCAATATTTCATACCGGAATATCGTGCTGCAGCTTGGAATCCCGATGCATCGACTTGTTTCTCATCTTTCCATCGCGATGTAGAATTGGTGCTTGCAATGGCTTGAAACCCATGCTCGTGTGCGTGGAGTGCTGTCCTTTCCATTCTCATGTCAAAGCACTCTGAACATCTGTGTCCCCTCTCTGGATCATATTCCATCCCTTATATGAAATTGTGACAAAATTGAACTCAGATTGCATATTATTAAATATATAATGTACAAATGTATTTTCTACAGTCCAATAGAAACGAAAATAGAAGAATGAACCTACTGCCGACTGTCCATTCTTTCATGCATTGACTGGCTCTCGTCAATAATCAATCCTTACCTTTCATGCGATCATACCAATTCACAACATCATAATCAACATCAATAAAGGTCACACCAATCCTCTTGCAATATTCCTTATTCTCGTCCTTCCTAATTTCGTACTCTTTTCTGGGATGTATATTAGGATTGTAAAAGAACACCACCACCTCACTAACAGCGCTGGCTAGCATTTCTTCCACCATTGCTCCACTGCAGGGCCCACAGCAGCTATGGAGTAATACACGGGAAACACCGGGTGGTGGTGTCGCTTGAGAGATTTTACCAGTGGTCAAGAGTTTTTCTTGGATTCGTTGGGATGCTGATACTGCCCATGCTGGTGCATCAGTTGGTAAAGCCGCTCCTTCGTTATATGATAATTTCTCTGGCATCGTAATTTGCGTCTTGTGGATAAGAGGTGTTGTAGTCTTCAGTCTTAAGTATGAACCACAGTGCAAATTGCACATCGTATGTAGATAGAGACATGATGAATGATGACATGCAGTGACATGACACATGACTCATGACTACTATGGTACGAACTACGAACAAGCTACCATACCATACCATACCATACCATACCATACAATACCAACCATCTATCAACATAAGCTACTCGCGCAATTTTGAAGTTTGGCGGAATTGAAATTACTTGACTACTTCAGATCTGATACAAGAATGTAATCCAATCAAGAGGTCCATAGTTTTCAACTTTGCATGGTTTCATTGAAAGACCGCATCAGAAGCAGGTAATCTACCACTACTGTAGTGTACGAGATACACAGATTATGACAAGTCTGCCCACTTTCAAGGATATTATAAATTACAAAATTTGTCTAATCAATTCATCAATTTCTTCACCTCTGTCGCCATAGTCTCCGCCATCTTTGAAGTTCAACTTCTCTCTTTGAAATTTCGATCTTGGTGCAGACAATTGGAAAGTCCACAAGAAGCCATTCACTTTCTTGAATTCGTCACCGACTGTGTGTAATTCGTGTACCATATCATCTACACAAATAACAGCTCCATCTGTCTGCTCGCCCAATGCCTTTTCGATGATGGTATTATCACTCAGCGGGATACGCTTTCCGTCCATCTTCCCGTGTCCTCTTCTACGAATCAAGTCATTCACAATGACTTTCGAAGGGATTCCATAGGTCACCCATGGTTCGATGAGATGAAGTTGCTTCTTCGTCGTTTCATCATATCTCAAAAAGGCACCCTGAAGAGGAAAATAGATGCATGAGATGATGGAATCTTTAATAGCAGACCTAAGAAGATCAACTCAACTCAACGGAAGGTGCAAAGATGTACGTACCTCATTAATGCTCTTCAATCTCAATCCATTTAGAATTTTTTTAACCTTTTTGGGCATACCATTAGGCGCACGAATCCTAACAACAAATACCATTTTAGCCCCTACACTATTTGACACGAATGTAATTTCTCTCTCCATCTCTGCCTCGTTCTCTGCATCTACGACGCCATCGGGAACAACAATCTTTGTTTTCTCCACTTTTTTACTGGAAGCCCTCTTCTGCATTCCCTTCTTCATAACCCGATGGTATCTAATGGTGTGATTTCTTTTAGAGCGGGCCATTGCTAGAATGGATTCTGGTTTGTGTACCTTGATCACTTTAGTCTTTTTGCTAAAGATTTTGCGGTTTCCTCGAGGATTGATGATAGCCTGAGATGCGCGCTGGGCTTTCATATCATCCATATCATGTTTGCGTTTGAGAATCGCCTCGGGGACGAGCTGGAGTCCTTCATTGTTGCTTGCCATGTTAGGATATTGTTGCTTATGTGGTGACAGAGTCTAATCTAATATAATATGATATAATACTTGTACAAATAGTATCAAAAACAAAAGAAAAAGTACCGCTTTGTGTTTTGTGTTTTTCAATTTCGCTTTCTTTCAAACTTTGTGTGAGGAAAAAGTGACAAAAATGGTTGGTGTGCGAAGGTTCTTTCTATTCATTGGGTTGGGACAATAAAATGCAACGGTAGGATAACGTTTGACATCAATCCAGAATCCTGCACATCCGAGCACGTCCTAAAAGCTAAAAGCTAAAAGTAAGAGAATAACAAAATGACCAATAATGCCACTGATCTACCGACGATAAGAGCGATCGCTTTTTTCTTGTCTTCAATTCCGTTGTCAAATTTCATTCTTTAAAAGATGACTCCAATCGAGATATTTCTCCACCTGGTTGCTCCGAGTCTTGGAACCGTCATGGCTTCGATGATGTTTGCTGGTGCGTCAAGCGTTTAAGAATTGCGAAATGTATTCTTTTTCTAGAAAACCTATGGCACACTCATAAGTAGGTCCCACCGAACCAATAATCCCACTCGACCAATAAGGATGGCTTTCTTGGTTGAGTGGTGTCCACAGGTGTCTACTTATCTTTTGAGTGGTGCACTATAAACCCATTTTCAGATTCAATTGTCAATTATTTTCTTCTTTTGCTCATTTCGATCCGAGAGATTTTCTTTTCTGCAATACTAATGAATAACAAAATTCCTCTCCTACAGCACCAATTTCTTCGTTACAAGAAGCTATTTCAAAAGGTTCGCTAGGTGATCTGAATCCAACGCCATGGTATGTATTATGTATTCATTTGCTGATGATACATGTCGATGATTGTGTTTATTCCACCTTACATTCGATCACAACGAGTTGTGGATTACGTCTGCGAGCTATTACTAGCTAATACTACCACATTGCCATGCCAGGACATGAACATCATCATGAAAATCAACTTGAAATCAATATGAGCACTAAACTTCAATCGCTTCAATTCAATTTCAAAGGGCGTTCATGACCGGGAATTGCTTGGGATGGGTTGGCTATGCCGCCGTCACAAAAGATTTATTTGTCCTCTTTAGCAATGCGCCAGGTTTGGTCTTATCAATCTGGCTCAACATGGGAGCGGCAAAATTACAATACCAAGAGATGCACCAACTTTGTTTAAATAATGGTTCACATTCATTATTATTGCACTCGGAGGTCGATGGTGAGGAGGAGGAGGAGGAGGATATTGCTCAAGATATTGATGAAAATGATGGAGCATTGCAGAGATCGCGTTTCACAACAAATAACGGTACAGCAGCCATTGAATCATCCCTTCCATCCTTCACATCTCATGAAAAATGGGTCATTTGCATATTAATCATTTGGACCATTGTACTATCAGCAGTATGCTTCATTCCAATGTCCAATAAAGAACAAGCTGACATCATCGGACTTGTGGTGAATATCAATTTGGTGGTATTTTACGGTGCCCCATTGAGCACCATCCTGCACGTTGTGTCCACAAGGAATTCTGCATCGATTCACAGACGAACAATGATAATGAGTTTGTTCAATTCCTTCTTTTGGTTGGCGTATGGAATTGCTCTCATGGACATTATCATCCTTTTACCCAATGCCTGTGGCTTCGCCCTTGGTATTGTTCAGCTGTTGTTATGTACTATTTTTTCGGACAAGGTAGAAGATGATTCGCACGATGACGGTGCTGAAGAAAATATGTTTGATTTAGGCAGAGTGTCGGCCGAGGGAACTGCAATTGTATAGTTTGCAATCACGAGAACAAGCGGTGGAGATGGGAATTAGGTTGCTACAGCGCAGGGTATGTTTCTATATCCACCATGTCCATGTATCGATACTCTAATTCAGGAACTACTAAATAATGTACTAGAAGCTAGTGTTAATATTATAAAAATAACAATCCATGAGTAGCTTCGGTCAGGTCAGGTTGGTTTAATTAACACAACCTTGAACCTTGAAACCCTACAAGAATCCAATCTGATTCACCATAATATGGCAAGATGGTTCTATGGAGTCTCCAGAGTTAATAAGCCATGTGTTCCTTGACACTAGCAGGATCAATATTTCCATCCTTGAACCTATCGACATCAATCTTGAAAGGAAGGGGTTCTTCAAACAAACTAGTTTTACCGAGCGGTCCTTCACAACTAACTTGCCCGTTCATTGGCAAACTTCCCCACTTTCCCATCTTGGGTGGTTTCCCAGCCTTGCAAGCCTCTAGAAGCTCAACCATGGTATCGTTAGTCAAGCATTCATAATAATCATCATTCATCTGAATCATTGGTGCATTCGCACATGCTCCCAAGCATTCAACCTCCAATAACGTGAATAGACCATCATCGGTAGTTTGTCCATTTTTGATTCCGAGATGTTTCTCAATGGTCTGTTTGATATCCTCACTCCCGCAGATCATGCAGGGTGTCGTTCCGCATAATTGAATGAAGTACTTGCCGACCTTTTCACGGTTGAACATTGTGTAGAAAGACGCCACTTCGTATACTCTCGATGGTTTGACTCCAGTGATTTGTGCGACTTTGTCCATGGCGGCAATGGGAAGCCATCCTCCGTGTTGGCGTTGGGCGAGGTCGAGGAGTGGGATGATTCCGGATTGTTTGTAGTTGGCGGGATACTTGGAGAGAACTGATTTGACGAGGCCATAGTTTTCCTCTGTGAAGTCAAAGTATTGTGCGGTCGTATTATCGGCAGTATCGACATGCTATCGTTGATTGGAAATGGGAAGGCAAGGAAGGCGGTGAGTCAGTTTAGTTTAGATAAGTCAACAGTCAAGTTAGAACAAGTCAAGTCAAGTTAAAACAAGAAGAAACCAAGAAACAAATTTCAAATTGAATTTCAGAAACTATTGACTCACGAATGAAGGAGTGTGCGCTAATCCACGAATGGCAATGTTGTTGGTTGCGAAGCGACGGCTTGCTGCAGTGGTGGTTCTTGCAATGGAAGATAACATGGTGATCTAATATTTAATGCCTTCATGTATCACACAGACAGAGGCAGCAGCAGCAGCAGCAGCATCAGGAGAAAGAAGGTCCGAGGTGGTGGCTGGTGACCGTCGTCGGCACTTCTTCTCAATTCTCAACTGATTTGAAATTGCGATGAGGAGGCATCGCGATGATGTTGGTGGAAGAAAGGAAACTAGATAAAAAGGGAAGAAAAGAAGCAGAGAATATTTTGAATCATCCTGACAGGAAATATTTATAGCTTGCTTGCGATGGCCGGAGGTACTGTACGTGCTGATGAAATGAATCCTTTAATTCGAATGATGGATGATTGGTATTTTCCATAGAGCATGCTGCTTTCGTGGTCCTGATGAAGCACCAATTGCAAGCTGCAATGCATTGTTGCTTCCACTTGTGTTCAGCTGATTGTGAATATAGCGGTTATGAATATTTTGATAAGCCTTTCCAATTTAACGTTTTTACACACATTCGTGCGCTTCACATTTCATCACAATGCCCTTTCAACTTTACGATTGGTCGTTAGTTGATTTGAATCCATTCTAATCTATAATTCCTAGATAGACGCAGACATCATCTCTTTATTCTGAAAAAGACGCAAAGGACATTCTTCGTAAAGCTAAATGCAACTAAGTGGTCATGCTAATTTGAAGAGGACTCCTCACTCCTCAACGAGCAATTCATACTAAGATAATGAATAGGTCTGATGATAACCCATTTGTGCTTCCTATGTTATCAACATTCGTCGATTCTGCGGCTAGATTGATTGGATTGAATGCGGAGTAAGCGATCTTATCCATTTTATAATCTGATGATTGATGGATTGGAAGAATTGTCGCTCTTACTTACTCGACGCTGGTACCTACAATTCCAAGCTGTGCGAGAGAAAACTGTGCATAAAGCTTTGCTAATAAAACAATTAGATAAGCATGCTATGATAATATTCTATGGTTCTGTTTTTCAAAATTTACACACTTCGTTGCGTTGTGTCGTCGTAATCGAAGTCGCAAGTATGCCCTTGCGTTGTCAAGTCAAATTTTGATTCAACATGTACATCCTTGTTGTAAATAACGCTGTCTTCAAGTGAATCTTCTCCCCGTGCATGCATCACACCACTCAGATCTACACATGCCAAGCTTGTGTTGAATATTGAGCCGCTCGTCGATTCTTCCCCACGATGTTGTATTATCATGCTATCCCCCCCTATAGATTCCATGCAACTACCAGCTTGTGATATCCTAGATGTATTTGTACCCTCACCTCCGGTTTGCATGATACCAATATCACTGTCACTGCGAGTTAATATCTTCGAAAGGCCTTCAGTTTCTAGCAGTGAACTATAAGAGGTATCATTGTTTTTGTTCGCTTGACTCGTGTCGCTATGGTTTGCATCCTTTAAGCTGTCACGGTGCATTCTACCCTCGTCTGATTCATATTCTCCTTCAATTGTTTCTACTGACTCGTGATTAGACAAAGGTTCGTGTTGAGAGGTATGTGAATCAGCAGATGCGTCAAGACCTGAAAGCGATCCCTGGGAACTCCAAGAAGTATCATTACAAGATTTCTCGTCTCGAATGCTAGATGTAATGCTACCCGTTGAGGTGTCCACTATATTGCCCATTTTATTTTGTGGTACTTCCTCCTTCTTGGCATTGCTATCTTCGGCGACAGCTTCTATCGCTGAGCGTTCCAAGGAACGATAACTCGTAAAAAGATCATTTCGGGTAGATATCATTGAGGCTCCCCTTGTTTCGTCGCCATCTCGTAAATTCACCTCAACCTCGCTATTTGTAATTCCATACTGCAATTTCATTGACAACTTTTTCTTTACAGGTCTTGGAATTGAAGATTTGCTTTCACTCCTCATTGGTGGCATATCATTAACTTTGGTTTGATGCGGTTGCCTAAAATCCTCAACAGCAGTGATCTCATCGGAAGGAGCAAGATTGATGATTCCAAGAACATCACTAGATGCGATTGAGTTAGGAGATCCATCATCTTGACTTTCGACGTGTTGCTTGCATTCCTCGTATTCTCTCTGAAGAGTAGATAGACGAAGCGTGAGACTTCTTATCTTTGCTTGCAGATCCATTTCAACTTGCTTTGTCTTTTTTGTATTTTCAATCCGTGTTGATAGATGCTCGGATAGTTCATTCTTCACTACCTTCATTTTGTTTTGCAAGCCGTCGAGCTGGGTCTCATAACTCTGCACTGCCGACTCATAAACATTAAATGCATTTTCGATCTGAAGCTTGTCCTCCTCTGCCGCAACCTCAACCTTCGATACTATAGATCGTAGCTCGTCAATGTCTTTAATCATTTTCTGCAACATTTCCTTAGCAATCTTTTTCTTTGCTTTTGCAATGAGATTCATTGATTTTTGCAAAGTAGACGTAACAAGAACAAGCTTTTCAAGCTCTGTTTCAATTCTATTAGAGTGGGTTTTCATCGACTTGGGCAGAAGAGAACTTGACGCAGTTATCGTCTTTTCTTGGCGCAACAATGAAAGTTCGTTGCGAAGAGCACTCTCAATTCTTTTCCTGGTCCCGGCTTCCTCAGAATATGTATGCTGTACTTTCTTGAGCCTTTGCTGTAAATCAGAAGCCTGCTTCTCATGCATGTACGCTAGATTTCTCATATCCGATTCAGAATCCCGAAGCTTAGACAATTCTTCCTCCGACTTCACTGCGATTCGACGAGACCTCGATCTAGCATCGTAAAGTTTTTTCGTCAAGGCTTCAACAATATCATTAGATGGATTTTTGCCGTCACTTTCAGCTTCAATTTCGATAGATTTGATACTAATGAGACTCTCTTCTGCTTGTCTTTTTGCTTCCTGTGCTGTCTCTGCCTTTGTATCTGCAGCCTTGAGCTGCTTCATAAGTCGCGCTATAGTAGACTGTTCTGAAGTATCGTTAGAATCTCCATGACGCTTACGTTTTGGCGATTCGTTTCTCATGACTTGGACTCTAAACGCAGCATGTCCTAGTTGTTCTCTAAGCTTTTTAATTTCCATCCCGTTTTCTACGTCAATTGAAATTGATCGCTCCTTCAGGTCATTCGCATCCTCTTTGAGTTTTTCTACTTCGATTTTTAAAGAATCCTTTTCCTCCTGAAAAACTCGGATACGTTCTTCATAACGCTCTGTAGATTCCCTTGCAGCTCTTTCCACCTCAACACATGTTCTCTTATTCTCTTCCAGCTTTTGATTCATAGCTCTAATTTCTTTGACGTCATGGTTTGCATTGAATAGATCTTGCTTTAGCTCGTTGACCTCTTTCTGAGCTATTACGTACTGACTTTCATATGCTGCACTCTTGACCGACTTTTCTCGCAATCCAGTTACTTCTGCACGGAATGTATCCTCTTCTTCTTGCCAGATTCGCAATTGATCATCAATAGTCTTTTCCAATTCCGAAACATATTCATCACTCTCCAAGAGCTGCTCCTTGTACACCGCCAAGCCTTTTTGTAACGTTTGTACCTTTGACTCCAGAGCATCGTATTCAGCTTTGGACTTGTAGTTCTTGAGATTCTTAGTCATTTGTTGTATGCGCTGTTTCTGTGAACTATCATGTTTTTCGTTCTCTTTCCTAACATCGTCTATCTCGGCATCTTTCTCGCTCAGCTTGGCTTTGAGCTTTACAAGCTCTGCCTTCATACACAGTAGTTCAGAACGCGAAACCACTGAATCGCAGCCATTGCTTAATATTGACCCAGCATCGGACCCTCCAGCTCTACCCTTGAGCGACTCTAGATTGTCACTTTTCTCATGATCAATGATATTGGCCTTATGTCTAGCAAGTTGCTTTCTCAACGCCTCATTTTCTGCCTCCAGGGCAGTAGCCTTTGCTGCTATTGCCACTTCCCCATCCTCTATCTTTTCACCATTATCTGTTTGGAACAAAGTTAGCTTAACTCCTCGCAGCGAGTTGAGCGTCTCGGATGAATTTTTGAGTGTATTGTTGTTGTTTGCTCGATCGGTACATGGAGATATAGGCGATGGCGTCATTCTAGCGGTATGTTCAGTCCCTGGCGTTCTACCCTTGATAATATGAGTCTTTGTATTTGTCACTGTCTCTGCCATAGGTGATTCCTCCCCCGATACTGACACTGATACTGATTCATCCAAGAGATTAGAATTAGATTTGGTCGATGTAACCCCCTGACCACCCCGACTCCGATTCTGCAGAATATCTTTCACGGTTCTGACACCATCCCTATTCGAATGATGTTTGGAACGACTCCCACTCCTGCTCCGGCTCCTACTTCTGCTACGACCATGTCTATCTCGCCTAGGACTTTTTCTAGAAGATCCTACATCCCTTGGACTCGGATGCAGCACCCCATTCGTGGACGAGCTCTTCCGATTACCATAAGAATTCCCCATCCCATCTGGAAACTGAATCAATTTCTTGACGCTATCCATCGCTGCCCGTTTATATCTTTCCTCCTCCTGTCTCTCTTCATCGGCACCAGCACCGTCATCCTCTTCCTGGATCCTTTGGGAAGGACTCAAACCCCTCTCAACTTTTGGTCTTTCAAATTCCGTTCCATGCCTTGTAAATTGAGCATGAATATTAGCATTAGCATGAGAATTGGCATTATTAGCATATTCCTCTTCCATCGTTATTCCAGATGGAGATTTCGGTCGAAAGACGTCACTCAAATCCTCATCGCACCAAGTATCCTTAAATTTCAAAAAGGCATCATCCCCCCCTCCATCATAATCATGATCATTCTTGCGAGAATGTTTGCCACCGAGACAATTCACTCGTGAGGTGATATTCCTGGTTGTGACATTATCATTGGCATTGGCATTGGCATTGGTATTAGCATTCGAGTTGGTATTATTCATGAATTGTGCCTTGCATGCCCCCATTGGATTAGCAAAGAGTTCCTTGAGTGGTGATATAGCGTTGGTCTTCGAGGAAGAATCGTGAACGGAATCTGATTCAAATGGATGAAAGGCTGCTTGTGTTTCTTTTTCCAAGAGCGAATTGTTCATCGGGTTGAATTGATGATGCTGCTGCTGTTGTTGTTGTTGTTGTTGTTGTTGTTGTTGCTGCTGTTGTTGCTGCTCCTGCTGAATCCGATGTGCACGAGCATTGTATTTATGGCTTCGCTTCTGAACAGTGGAAGAGTCTTCCTTGGTGGATTTGTCATTGCATTGAAACGTTTTGATGACGTCTTGTATGGCGCTTTTGCGGAAGAATTGTTGTACGTTACTAGCAGGGGTGTTGCTCGAGTGACGTTCCTTTGCATGTCTGCTATTGCCATTGCCATGATTGCTATTGCCATGATTGCCATGATTGCCATGATTGCTATTGCCATGATCACCATTGCCATTATCATGACTACTGTGAGTGTTCATGTTGCGAATACGAGAGGGTCCTTGTTGACGCTCCTTTTCTCGTTGAGGCGATCGACGTCGAGGTAAAGATGACGATTTGGGAGGAGCTATTGGCTTCAAAACTTTGGAGGATGATGCTCTCTTGCTGCTGGTGGAAGATCTCATGGGACTGGCTGGCAAACCCATCATCATCTTGTTCCTACTTTGTGCGTTGTTATTATTATTGTTGCCATTATTGTTTCCATTGATATTATTGCCATACATGTGATTCATGGGTGATCCTTTGCGTCTCTGTTGGTCTTCATATTCATCGAGTGTCTTGTAATCCCGTCCATGAGCATTAGTATTAGCATGAGCTTGAGCATCAGCATCAGATAAAGATGACATTCCTGTGTGCATGTTCTTATTACTACTGCGGTTGTTGATCCTGCCTTCTCTCTCCCCCCTTGATCTTGGTCTTGTTGACACTTTGCTCATGATTGTTGACGGATGATGTTTGATGTTTGATGGTTGATGGTTGATGCTTCTTGTCAGCTGTCAGCTAGTAGTGGAGTGTATGCAGTATACTAATCTGTATTGCAATATCAATATGTACTGTATGACGATGTAGAATAGTGTACATGGATAGGTACTGCACGAAGTACAAGGTATCGGAAGAAGTATATACTCGCGTTGGATACTATTGTTTGTTGTTCGTATTGCACTCACTAATAAATATTGTATATTCTGATAGTATGTACTCCCGTCTGTAAATACACATATATAAACCGATGTATAATATTATATCTATCTGTGCGTGATGTGACAAATCACGACCGTTGCATTGAGCATCATTGATCAATGCTCAATACTTTCAAATGTGTTGCCCTTTTTTCCCATTTTATCTTGCGCGCTTCACTTACAAGACTGGATTACTATAATAGCCCTACGACTTTGATTTGAATTTTTAGTCCTTTTGCTCACAAGACCAATATTTTACAATTTTACACTCATAATATCCTCACGTGGTGGTGCACATTATGTTGCATCTTGTGAGCCAACAGTTAGACCAGCACAGGACATAAATGTAGCTGGTTTTATGTCATTTGATTATTTGTGTGAGTATCATCATCATGATGTCTCATGATGCAACGATGTTTCATGTCCAAGTAATATCTACCGTTTCTTCTGTTGCATTCAATTTTTGTGGACAGAATTCTGTCCACTCCTACATGCCTATTTACCAATTTGCCTCCTCCTTGCATGTGAATGTCGTTAGCAATCAATCAATATATATTATATATCATATATCATAGTTGCCACAAGTAGAGGTTCTACTTATACATCATATATACATCAAAACATTTCAATGCAATGACAAATCCACCAACAAGGAAGACTCCTCCTTCCAATGCCACCACCAAACGAACATCCAGATCCGCTCAATCCAGATCCTCCAATTCAAACAAAACCGTTCATACACATCTCACAGCACAATCCAATAAAACCACACCCAATACCAATATCAATGCAACCACCACTAGAAAATCACGATTGCCCTCGCTCCTCGCCTTTCGCAAGCGGGATAAACGGACCCGCAAGAGAAAGGAATCCAAATCCCATGGTGGTGGTAGTTCACATACTGCAACTAGACCCGCATCCACATCATTATCATCCAACACGAAAAGAGTTGATGATGATAGCAGCACCACATCGGCACTATCGCATAAATCAAAGACGGCCCTATTGACTGAATTCTCTACCCTCATGAATGAATTCCCAACTGATGATACCCTCAACACAACCCTCCACGTCGCTTGTAGGAACCATTATTCTGATTCCCTCATTGTCGATCAACTCATCAGAAAAGGTCCCATGGCCGCTTCCATGATAAATCAAAAGAGGGACCTACCCCTGCATTCAGCAATGAGGTCCACCATCGGCAACGGAATCGATGAT
>Ga0306864_1000476_pt1 | contig 18567 bp, 14 predicted proteins | sample AntRauTorckE5430_FD_190448 | JGI IMG/M metagenome (GOLD analysis project Ga0306864, IMG submission 190448) | Saline lake microbial communities from Rauer Islands, Antarctica - Metagenome Torckler E5 #430 (v2) (version 2) | ecosystem: Environmental > Aquatic > Non-marine Saline and Alkaline >...
ATTACCGCCGTTCCCTGGTGATGACTGATGACTGATGGATGATTCACAACAATTGGATCTTTGCGAAATTTATGATGAATGATAATTGATAATTGCAATCAGTGACCATAAGTTTTTTCTTTGCCATTAGTGTCATCATCATCACCATGCAGATACATACGCATCTAGCACTATCAGCTGCACTATTGTCTGCCTTCACTGCAGCATGGTCACCTGCACAAGTCACCTCGACGTTCAAAAGATCTTTCTCCTCTCACAGCAACTGTCTATATGCCGTCGTCGCTCCAGAGCTCGAATCGTACGATGGAACCAAAGGAATCAACGAGTCCATGATCAATAAGGCTGCTGATTTTATGATGGGATCTTTCTGGGGAGTTGACGGTGGAAACCCCAGCCTCCAATCTGAGCAGGCAGCAGATCTCACTACTAGATTTGGTGAAATCATGGGAAAACGAAAGCTATTCTCTAACTTGATTGTTGGCAGAGTAGAGAATGAAATTGCAGGAATTATTGGAGTTGAAGTTGCTTTATTCGATTTGAAGCAGATGGATATTATGAATTACAAACAATCCGAGAAAACTTTAAAAGATGCAATTGCTTCCCTTGGCCCCAAAGAAAGGAGGCAATACAAGGATGCTAGCATTGAAGAGCTGATTGCTGAATTGCCAAGTTTGACAGGGAAATATGAAGCTGTAGCTGTCCTTGCAAACCTGTGCGTATCACCTGCTGCTCGAGGATCGGGTTTGGGACTTCAATTGTGCTCTCAGGTGGAGGAAATTGTGAAGGAATGGGGCGTGAAGGAGATCATGTTAAAAGTCGAGGGAGACAACGAGCCAGCCAAGAGACTTTACGAGAAGATAGGTTATGTAGAAAAGTACGTGGTCGAGGATTCCATTACTTTGAGACCTGATTTGGAGAACTCAACCTTTAAAGAAGTCGCTTGTACAATGCTGACGCTGAGCAAAGCTGTTTGATGATCATAGACAAAGGCAATGAAACTTGTGATTGGAAACATTTATTATGTATAAGATGTGAAGCAGGTCTTTTCCCTATAATATTCATTTCTATTATGAAGTCCCTTTACCGAATAATAAATCTCTAGAGTCCCTTTCTAGATTGATGTATCTGTGACAGCATCTTTAGTTCCTTGAACAACTTTGTCCAAAAGAATGTGCTCGTACCCCCTTTGCCTCACATATGGCTGTAAAACCTTTGCATTGATGGGATTCCACCAGCAATGAGTACATTGTACGATGACATCTAAGTTTCTTGGATCAATATGCATTTTATGCTTCATCCTGTTATTGCGAATGGTTTCTCGAATCTTCTCCTTAATTGCGCTTGAAATGGTATGTTCCGAAGCATACATGTGCGTGATGTTAGTTTTCTTGAGACCATTAGTGAACGCAGCCCATGTCCTTCTCTTCACCTTGTAAGTCTCGCCAATATTTAAGCACCAAATTTTGCAGGAAGGAAGTTGGAGAACCCGTAATAGGTGAAGAAACTGTTCGTCGCACATACCAGTATTAAAGTTCTGAATGTATAACGCTTGACAGTTCGTGTTGCTCTCCAATGCATCAAGCAACGCATCTACAATCACACTCGGAGTGTCAGAGTCAGGCAAGTATTTCTTGCATTTCAACACAACCATGTCTGGATCATTCATCTGCAATTTTCCTACCACTGCCCTAACATTTGGAGCTGTAATTGCCGACAGAGAAGGTTGACGAGTTGAACGGCGGACAAAATTATTATTGGCGTCGCCTACATCAGCGTCTTCGCCCAATATTGCTCGGATTTCTGCTGCTGTAAGAGGGCGTTCCTTTGGAAGATCTGCGCATTTCTCTGAAGTACATTCAACTTCTTCCTTTTCTTGCGCAAGTTTCCTTAGCTTTTGTTTTCCACGTATTTTCAGTTTGAGCGCGGGCGTCAAGCGCTTTTCAACAGCTCCTTCCTGATAGATGACTCTCTTCTCTTGGACAAGATCACCTTTGGAGTTTCTTACTTTTGCCTTCTCGCGTATATTTAATTTGGGTGTGGGCGTAGAGCGCATTTCAGCAGCAACCTTTTTACGATATCGTGCCCTCATGGTCAGCAAATGATTATCATCATCTGAATCGCTATCACTTGTGCTACTGTCAGAATCAGATCTGCTACCAGAATCAGAGCTGCTATTGTCGCTGCTATCAGAGTCACTTGATGAGCTACTTGTACCAGATGATGAGGAGGAAGTTTCGCTGCTGCTGCTGCTACTACCACTGCTACTCTCTTCACTATCACTCGAAGAATGAGAAATTGTCGCCCTTTTTTTCTTCTTTCGTCTGATTTGCACCACTGATGGGAGTTTCTTCCTTATTATCTGTGATGTGTATAATGCACCCTTTGCATTATCTTGAGTATTGGTAAGTTTGGATCGATTTTTAAAATTCATTTTCAGCGATATACGTAAAGGATGCTTCTTCTTAACGTTCGTTTGAGCAGTCTTTTCAGCTGTGGTGTCTGTCTTCTTTTCTGCTGCAGCAACTACCTTGGTACGTAATTTATTAGCAGTTTTGGATTTGCACTTCTTCGGCTTTGTCTGCATTTGAATTTTGTGGGGTTCAGAGACCTTCAAGGATGCCTTTCTCCGCAATAGCTTCACTTTCTCTGCGATATTGCTACCAATGTAAAGAGTTGATGAAAGAGAAGCAGATATGGGAGATTTGAGCGAACGTGTGGGCTTTGAAGATTCTTCTTCCTTTGGTGCGGAATCCATTTTTCTGCGTATTATTATTCTTGGAGATTTTGCATGACGGTCTTTGCCCGGAGAACCATTAAGATTGGGACTCGGCTGTTCTCCACACACATCTCTCCTTGGAGTAGAGGCCCAGCTCCTCTTCATTTTCTTCATCTCGATTAAGTTTTTGGGAGGTGATCCTTCGCTGTATGAAGGCAGAGACGAAGGTGTCCGTGGAGACGAAGTAATTTTCTTCGGTGTATGATGAGACTCCCCAGAGCTCGCAATTTGTGACGGCACATGAAGTTTAATTTTCTTTCGTTTAGGAATTGGTTTCATCATTGCAAGATCTGGAGTGTGCCTTTTCAAACCTTGAGACTGCATTTTGCCGTACTGATGATCTGGTCCCAATTCGACTAATGCTCACTCTTAGCACTACCTACCCGCTATTAATCAGTCCTCTTTCCCGTGTATCCCAGTCGCGGATGTATGATATGGTTCTTACTCTGTAGTAATTGTCTTAATGGTCAAGCTTTGCAATGACTTCGATGCTTCCAATTCTACCGCGTATGTTCCCAACTAGCGGTTTTGAATTGCTATTGTTGTGTGACTGATCTTTGATCTTCGAAAGAAGCTTTGCAACGACAGCAAAAAGTGCTATTTGTGCTGATTTGTAGTATTTTCTTGTTTAAGGCCTTTCTTTTTGAAACCGTTGCCGCGAATAATCTGGAATCATCTTGACGGACGGCAGTTTGCCTGCTTGCTGCGTGCTACGTGGCGCGTGCCTCCTCTTCCTCCTGCGGCTGAATGAAACTAAATTAGTCTTCACATCCGCAACACGAGTGAACTTCTAACTTCTAGCTTCTACGTCAGCAGCACAATGTGACTTTTGTTCTCAAAATCTCTCGGACATTTTTAGTAGGGTTAGGAGTTAGGAGGGTTGCATTTCTCGAGGCTTTACTTACGCTGGCGATTTCCTTCTCGTACATCCCGGTTGGAGCTGGCTACTGGCAAAGAGTTTTCTTCGTCCCAGTAGACGGGTGTGTAAGGAGTAGTGGTAACCATAGTTAATTTAAAACTATTTATCCGAAGTACTCAAAGCAGTCTCCGTTCCTACTCTTCTTTATTCTTGACTTTGCGCTAAAGAGGGTGCTCTCTGAGCCCCCATTTTCTCGTCATGCTCTGCCTCTTCTCGTCAAAGGATGATGGATGATGATTCTGAATGATGAATGACCCCTCGGATAAAGTTAATTCATCGCAGTCTGCAGTCTCGCACAGCTTGGACCACCAGAAACATACTTCCACCTTTGGCATACTGATTGAAAACGCACAACCTTTCTTCCTTTCCTCAACTCTTGAGAAAAATGGCAATTAATTTTCAACCTATTTGTACTTCTTAGTAAATTCGAAATTTGATGTTCACGTGGATGAAGTTTGGGATATTTTACAGGATATTTAAAGTCATCTATGAATAGCCATCTCGATCTACTAGTTGTCGTGGAAAGATTCTCTGATTCATGGGGGTATGGGCAATGACGTCCTCGTGACGCTTGTGTTCATAGTATCTTCTTCGTCACTGTGAATAGATATAACCATATTATTGTAGCTCATATTATCCACTTCCAGCATAGACAAATCACTAACAGTTGTACCGTCCAGAAGGCTCATATTTTTGTCTTCCCATCCGTTCCCATCAGAGCGCACTTCATCTGCCATCGCAGGGCTCCGCGTCTCGGCGCTAATTTTCTCTTGCTTGTACAATAACACTCCGTTTTCTCTCAGTATTGAGGATGCGATATCGGCTCTTTCCCATTTGGGTCCTCGCTCTCTTTGCTGAGACTTGCAATCATGGAGAATATCAATTGGCGTGTTATCAAACAAGTCTCGATACCACAAAATTTTGGGCGCGGCTAAAACTAGCATGTGGATTGTGTCAATCTGGTCCTGAAGTTCTTCCTGCGCCATACTCATTAAAAAACTTGCATCGCTACCCTTTGACCTCGACATGATAAATCGTATACCCCGACGCTTGGTCCCAGAAAAGCGTGGTTGAATCGCACCTTCATCAAATTTTAAAACAACTTCGTCTATTGGGTCGCATAGGTATTCAATCGAGTAGTGTAAAGGGGTTTTGTTCCGGACGTCGAGAAATGAAGCGGTAGAACCGTTGTCGTGTTCGAGTAGGACCTTAATCACATCACTAGGAGCTCCGCACCGACAGGCAATATGCAACGGTGTCATCCGAAGGCGATCAACACTACATGATAAAGCCGGGTTTATTTGTAGCAGTGATTCTATAATCTGAACTGGTGGTTTGTTCATTAATGCAATCACAAGTGACGATACTCCAGCTTCGTCAGAGCTCAGGACATGTTGCGCCCCAAGTTTGGTTTTGACAAACCGCTGGGCTTTGTTCCATTTTTTCTTCATAAGGAGGCGGTCCAGCTTGTTCTTTAGCGGTTGCAGTAACGGCATTGGATACGTTCGTTGGTATGCCTCGCTGCGTGGATTATTGCAATTCTGTGATGCTATGTGTCCTTATTGTATGCATTGATGAAGCAACAGATAATAAGCAGACTGTTGTAATAAAGAGGATGGGAACTGTTGTCGTTGGTACCGGTCTGAAGTCTAAACATTCCGATGCGAATTGAGAAATTGCACCTATCCCCCCATCTGCCGGACAGAAAATTAGTCTTACTTCACGCGTGACTAAGCAAAATAATGTAAAATCAGACATCCAGCACTTATCAGACTTATTAGTGGCTGTCTTTTTATCCGGGAAGGTGAAAAGAGGAATCATAACGAATAGCTTACTTCAAGCCAAGCTTGAAGTAACTTGAAGTGTTGGTTAATTTGTATTTTTAATTAAAATTTTCTAATACTGCCTGTTACTGCTGGATTTTCATTCACTGTTGTCCCTTTTGTCTACTATCTTCAAATAGTCTCTCGAAAATTTGTCATGATTGAGGGCACTAATCGCAAATTGATTCAACGCCAATGGCCGAAGGGAGAGTTGACATGTTGTGCTAAAATGATATTGCTACTAGTTGTAGTCGTGACAAAGTGACGAAGAAGAACTTAACGAGAAAAAATCAACAAATCAAGAATCTGAGCTGTGACATCTTCAACTTTTAGCTATTTAGAATTACGGCACAAACATGTAGAAGCATCGACATCCTTTTTCGATTTGTAATTTGTAATACTCTCACCAGGAGAGCAGTAAAGTTCCATAGTCGTCGTTGACTTTGTTGGAATAGTTTCTGTGAATCACAAGTTTCAATCAGTCCTCATGCATGCTACATGCGTCAGTCTGGGATACATTGGACATTGGCCTCTTTCGCGGAAAAAGGGACAAGCGAATGATGACGCCTCCTTCCTGTCTGCTAGGTACCTGCTACTATCGTAGGTACTACTCTTGTTGTTGTGCGCTGCCGCCTGCCGCCTCACTCAGCCATCAAGAATCTAAAATGATATTTTTATAACATTCCATGTTCCATGCATATACACAGGAGGTACTGATAGGTACTACTGATACCTGAAGAAATGATCCATCCTTCACGAGAAAATGCCAAAATAGTATCAATTGTCCACTTCATCACTCTCATCCTAATAGCTACACAGACTGCGGCACTTCAACTGACCCCAGTAACAATGAAAATACCAACACCGAGATTGATCACTATATCTGAACATGTATGGCGCACTGCAGCCTCTAATCACAAACGACGTGTCCAAAGTCTCCTTCAGCCTGGACTCACGTCAATAGAAGAGCAGATCAACAGTGGCAATAGGCGCAGAGACAATAGATTTGTAGATGATTGGACGGCCCTTGATCCCGTGAACCCAATATATAACTTTCTCATTGAGTATTACGGAATCAAAGGCGCAAAGGGTCCGAGACGTTTAGCACGGTGGTCTCCTGATCCAGCACTTTTACTAAAAGACGTTGACATTGGTATGAACATGGACTTGAGAAAAGACGGTGGTGATTTGACGACTCTCGATGCTGAAGAAACTAGCAGCGTCTACAAGGCCGCAATGAAAGCTTCGCATGGCTTAGGTGGTATTCTATTGGAAAATGCCAATGCAGATGACATGGGTGGAACTTTGCATTTGAGAGGATGCACACCTGTCATGTATGACAATGAAGATGACGTTGATGAACCTAGTTTCCACGGAGTACTTTACAATCCGAGCGTCTTTTATAACCGCCACATTCCAATGAATACAGATGAAAAGAATAGACTGCTTAAAACAATTGCCCCGTTTCAGTGGTTTTCTTCTATACTTCAGAGTACGCTAGATTCCGAACCAATTTTGCACTGTCATGGTCTTCATGAATGGGCAATGCAATATCATCCGGAGGGGAGTCCTCCTCCACCTTCTGCCAAGTACCAAAATGGGCTTCCTCTCCGTGTTTCCAAAGAGGTTATAAATAAGACTGTGGAAAGAAAGGGAATCAGTTGTACCCATGTTGACGCACTAAGATTCTTTTCGCCCGCTGCAGGGCCATTGAATCATCACGGATCACAGTTGCAGAGAACGGATCAGTTGAGATTAGAACAAAAGGCATGTGTTCATGCTCATATGGATTTACTCAAGATTGCTTTAAAATTGAAGTCGTTCATTGACTCGGATTTATTAGATGACGTATTGGAGATATCTATTGAAGCTAGGAGACTGGATGTAGAAGCAAGTCCTTATGATGCCACCTTTTATGGCGCAGGGATTGTGCCTGTTGAAACTCCAGAAGGAAGGAAAATGTATAGGGAACGACAAAATTATTTAATGCATAAAGCTGAGCCTGTGAGGATAAGACTGTTGCAGGCTTACAAGGCTTTCATGGAACTCGCATTTGAAGATGAGTTGTTAGACGGATCTGATGATAAGAAACAAACGAAGGCGTACATTGCTCCTGAGAGGCTTGCAAAGGCCGAGCCCGGCGGGTTGCCTTGGAAGCACAATTTAATTGAAAGTTGAACGTTAAAGCTACTTTTCATGTAGTGTAAATTTAATTTATAGTGTGTATGTGATCAAAGATCCCCCTCGATTTCCCTTAGCTGGCTCTGCAAATCATCCAATTGTGCCCTGTCTCCAGCGATATCTTTTCCCTTGGTAGCCCTGTGGCCGATGGTTTCATTCAATTGTTCTATCTCGCATTCTAAATGTAGAACAGTCAAACGCTGTTGAAATTGACGTAATTCAGCCCTTTCTTTATCTATGCTTGTCTTCTTCGATAAATTCTCCAAGAGCGAATTGTATAACGCTTGAACTTCGCTTTGAAGATGATGGATCATTCCTTCTCTGACGCCGGACGCAAACAATTCTTGGAGCTGATTTTGAATCTCACTTAGCTGACAATTGACTTTCCTCAAGTCATGACTCTGCTGCTCGCCGAGGGTATCGAATTTTGTAAACTGCATGAGTTGAAGGCTGGTTCTTGGATTGACTGGCTTCATCTTGATTCACGTCTGTTTGCGATTGGATTGGTATGGGTTGGGTTGCTACAGGAGTTGGGTAGTGTTTTATGTGTGCTACTACTATCGTACTGCTGACTGCTGACCGTACCTTCGTATGGTAGTTTCATGTGAAATGTGAGTGGAAGGGTTCTCATAGGTTCTCATATTATTATCTCTTACGGGATTCCAATCCGTGTTTTGTCAAGGGGTAAGTGAGGACCCTTCACACCCATCCAAAAAGCTATCTCAGTTTTCCTCCTTGTTTGTGGATATGATATGAACTTCATAATCGCATGCGAGTGTGAGTGTCTTTTCCCATCATTTAATCACACAGTAGTATCAATATAGAGAATGGCAAAGGCATCAACAAAAGCAATCCTTCAGGGTAAATTTAAACCCTGGCGAAAAGGAAAATCTGTGAAATCAAGAAAGACAGGCTCTCTCAAAAACCAGCTGCGAAGCAAAAAGCGTCTCCTTAACAAAATTACTGATGAACAACAACGACTTAGCATCGAAGACGACATTGCCAATCTTGAGTTAGCAATGGAGATTAGGCAGGGGGTGGATAAAGAGAAGAAAAATGCTTCAAAATATCATCAAGTCAAATTTGTGGAAAGACAGAAATTGACGAGAATGGAGAAAAAGTGTAAAAGGAATTTAGATGAGGCCAGGGCAGCTGCTGACTTTGATGATGTCGAGAAGCATTCAAAGCAACTAGAGCAGATTTGTATGGACCAATTGTATGTGGCGTATTATCCAAATGATGCAAAGTACATATCACTCTTTGCTGATGGAGTTCGGCTGCAAGATGATGAAAAAACAGCAAAAAGAAGAGAGGAGGTTAGGAACATGATAATCAAAAGAATCAAGAGCGGAGAAATCAGCACTAACAAAGCATGGGTGAATATGGAAGTTTTGGAAGCAAAGGGTTTCATTGTAGACATGAAAAATATGATAGCGGATGAAGGAGGGAAAGATGGCACTGTTCAGATGTCAGCTGCTATGAAAGAAGCTGCAGCAGCGGCTACCAAGAAGAAACCGAGCGTACCAAAGAGTGGGAATAAGAGCGATAGTAGCAGTCTACCATCCTCAAGCGATGATGAGAGCAGCAGCGACGAAGATGATGTTCAACCTTCAACCGAGAAATCAATTCCTGTTAAGTCAAAGAATGCTATTTCAGCATTGGAGAACAAAGGTGGTTCTAACTCCGATAGCAGTGATAGTAGCAGTTCTGATTCTGGTAGTAGCTCTTCGGATTCTGACAGTTCTAACAGTAGCTCCTCTGATTCTGATAGCGACGAAGATAATAAGGATGAGGTTGCGATAGGATCTTCCCAAAACGAAAATGAGGAAGATGAGGAGTCAGACGATGACTTCTTAGTTGATGATTCCGGAGACAAGGATATTGCTCACGTCTTTGCAAATGCCAAGAGAGAAGTTGAGGATTATAATATGAAGGGCGACAAGTCGAAGGGATGGAAGACACAAAAGCAACTACCGGGTGACTTTAAGAAGCGCCGGGAGAGATAAAGTGTTGGAACATTGGTATCTTCTAGAGTAGCTGCAATGGACAATAGATACCGATTATACTTACTGAATAGTTTGAAGCTATTGAAAATTAATGTCATCTCTTTAATCTTCAACTGATCTGTAATTTTGATTTCACGTCTCGGACAAGTGTTGCGTAATCAGCCTACTTCTGGTTCGCAAGTTCTGTATTATTTGAATCTTCTGTTGCGCGAGAGTTGGGTAATACCAAACCTTCGCAGTCGGATGTGGATAGGTCAAATCGTTTACCGTTGAACTTATACCTGACATGAAGAACAGGAGCCTTTTTATCTTTCTTGGTGTCTTCAAACAAACACTTCCACAAAGAAATGAACCCATCATTTCCACTACTAGAATCGTCGTCTTTTGCAGCATCATTTGCAATGTCATAAATGCCTAGCATACTTCCGAAGGAACTGGATGGCAGCTTTAAGCTTGAATCCACAGCCCAAAATTGTAGTGGAATAGTCACATCGAAGCAATCTCCTGCCTCGACACTATAAGTAGCTTTTTCGATTACTAAGCCGCCCTTGGATTCCTCAGATCTTCTATTAATGGAACTTTTTCTCTTCATCAGCATTTGTTGATTTTCTGCATCGCTCCTTGCCTTTTTGACAGATAGCAGTTTTTCCTCAATCTTTAATTCAGATGAAACGACACTTCTCGTCCTCATCAACAATTCGCCTACCGCCATATCGATTACTCCACTCAGCACGCCCAGGTAGGCGGAAGATAGGGAATATAAAATAGTGCAATAACTCGTTGTCGCCAATGAATTGATTTGAATTGGCACGTTGAGACACAGATCAGCCTTTCGCAAGCAGAATAACATAGACAGCCCATGCCACGATGAATGTCCAACACCAATGCTGAACTTTGTAAAATTATCCAACTCTCTTGTCAGCAACGCTTTTGCTTCAAAACAATTCCTTCCTAACCCAAAGAAGAATTCTTTGCCTGATTTTTCTTCCTCGTTGATGACTTGCTGATAGCCTAATTGTACTGGCGTTCTGTGAAAAATATCTAGATATATTTGAACCTGAGGCAGGGTAAGCGCGTGTATAGTCTTCAGGCCAATACGAAATTTAGATAGTGATGATATTGTTGGAGAAGGCGCGATTTGTATGTCTACTTGCGTGGATATTTTGTCGGTAATTTTTGTTGTGTTGCTGAATGAAAGTAGATTGGGTTCTATTTCTGTTTGAATCGTCGGTGGGTAGTGTAGATGCACCTTACTCTTTGATTTGTTGTTTCTATACATTGCCCCGTATGAAACCTGAATAAAGAAACAGAAATCATTGTGATTAGAGCATAAAAAATCATCTATAGATATTTGCATTTCGATACATGGCAATCCGTTTTCATGTTCGTACTAAACTGCAGTGATCTGGACTAATCCAGAGCGCACTATTACTCACCTTTGACAGCCCGTCAGCTGTCTTCCAGTCATACAGGAGAGCTGTACTATTCCGAATATTGTATCCAAGAGATAAATTACTTGTCGCAAAGCCTCTTTGCTTCATGAAACCGGTATTTCCTTCGCACGAAGCAAAGAAATTACTGCCAGACTTGCTTGGGATAGAATAGCGAAGCGCCATGCTACTCTTTTCCATTGCCACTACAGCTCCATCTGCATTCAGTTCTGGATCATTCTGCAGCCTCATGGCAAAGGTTATTGACCCGTTTGTTTCAAATTCATTCTCAATTTCTGCTTGTTTCTCCTGGTTATTTGAGGATCGGTCGTGGTGAGGGAGTGAAGAATTTGGAGGACGGCCTTCAAAGTTTCCAACATCATTGCTGAATATTTGGTCTGAGGTGTTTTTTGACTTTAACTTGTCGAGATCTTCTAGATCGCGATTCATGTTAAATTGTGAGTTCGTATTCATTGCTTTGCCGAAGCTAGTGGAGAAGGGGTGAAGGCTGGCCTCTTCGATTTTCCTTAATGTTTGATGTTGAAGTAGGATACTGAGTAAAGCTGAGTAAGTATATGATGGTTGCTGTGTTGCTGCTGGCTGGTCGCTGGATGGGCTGGGTTCTGGGTTCATGCAGATTTTTTTTTTCTTGTCCACGACCAGCCACGACGTTCTGAATTTGTATTTTTGAACGTCATCTATCAACACTTATTTAACCGTTTCATCATTCGTCACTACTACTTTGTTTAGAGTCATGAAATTGACATATTTGTTCCTATTTGCATACGATGGAGACCATTTCTCTGTATTTGTTTGCATCGGCAAGAGAAAATATTATCCATTGGACAGTGATCCAATGCGCGCCGGCAATGGACATTTGCCTACTCTCAAATGAGCGAGAGATGATGGTTGTCCATGCGACATGGTGGACAAACAGTAGAGGAGCCTCTTCATGGCTGATAGATAATAAATGCCCTGTAAAAGAATGATACATGTTCTGCTTCTATTCTTGGACATCTTCACATCCTCAAATGGGCGAGAGAGAAGCAGTGTTACTGTACGTCGTCTGCAGCTGACAGCAGGCGTCTTATCTCTACATCCTCAAATGAGCGAGAGAAGATAGATACTACTAATGGGATGGAGCACTACTGGCAAGATGGTATGGTTTAGCCACAACCCTGATCTTTGGCAAATATCAAGAACGTCTATGATCGTGGATTACTCTTGAATATTATCAAATGCAAGTTCAAGTGGTATAATAGTACTGTTACTACTAATCAGATAATGCATGTGATGGCACATCCCATGCAGTTACTTGTCAGATCCCTGTTCCTTTTCCGGTGCTTATGCTGAGAATGATGAAGTTATGGACGACAGGATTGAAGGCCTCAGAAGCACAACCAGAAAACTTAACTATACTGTCCATTTTGGGCCAAGGGGTTCCACAAGAGCTAACTCTTTGTCTTCTTCGGCCTCGAGAACTTTTCGTAACGCACGAACACACTTCTTGTAAAGCGGAACTGCATCCTTCACTAGATCCTTCTTTATTCCAGCTTTTAAAACATTGTCAGGATTGTCAATAAGCTCTCTCATTTTCATAAATTTTCCAACTTGACCGCTTTTCATTATGGTAACAGCCTTTCCACTTCGTCTGGCTCTTGCTGTCCTTCCACATCTGTGGACATATGTCTTGGCAAAAGAAGGCACATCATAGTTGATGACTGCAGTCACACTCTGTATGTCCATTCCTCTAGACATTCCATCCGAACACACAATCACTCTTATTCTTGAGGAATCATTGGACTGATCGTTGCATTGACTCATGAGATCACTACGTTGTTTCTGCGTTAATGCACTTGAAAATTCAGCTATACTGTTCGATTCTCCATAATTAGCCTTAGCATATAACAACTGCAAGAGTCTAGCTAATCTATGCGTAGAATCAACACTAGATGTGAATACGATAGCGATACCCTGCTGGTTATTCTGGTCATCAATGCTTGCTTGTTCAAGGAGAAACGCTAAGAGAACTAGAGGCTTCTGTTCTGCTGTACATTCCACAATCGACTCTCTAAGAGCCTCTGGTAAAGAATAATTACCTTGAAAAGTTCCCATTTCATCTGGATGCTTGATTTGGTCCTTCAAATGATGAGCATCAAAGTGCTTAGGATTAATCAATCCTAACGATGCCAACTTTCGAGGATCCTTCGTCATGGTGGCTGAAAATAGGAGTTTCCTTAATTGCACTGGTCTACATACAGATGTGTCAAAATTGGCCTTTTGCGCATCAAATTTCTTATCAACACCACCTTGATCTCTTCTCCATGTCACAGGGTCTATTGTATTAAGTTCATCAACGCTGCAATCTTTAAGATTTGATAAGAGTCTCTGAGGGCCCAGTGATGCTCCCTTTACAACCCTGTGAATCCAATTTTGATAGCTTTGATTCAATAATCTATCAGCTTCGTCGCATACTAGGTATCGTAAATGTTGCAATGTAAAGCCTGGAGTAGACTCCAAATGAGCCATTAGTCGACCAGGTGTACAGACAAGCACATCAACTGCACTTAATCCTCCGTTAGGTGTCGCACACAAGTTTCCCTGCTTGTTGATATCTCCATGAGTCCAGCATCCAGATAATGGCAGACATTCACCATCCTTTACCCCATTAAAAGCATGCAATGCGCCCTGAATATTGAATGGATTCAACGCATGCCTAAAGCGACGGGAAGCATTACTCTCTCCTATTTGTTCATCTCCGATCACTAGAGAGCTCTGCTCAGCAGCAAAATCTGTTTGACCGATCGATAAACCTATGGAGAGATCTGACCCCTTGCTATACCGCTCAAACACTTTATATACTTGCGTTGCTAGTGGATTAAAAAAAGGCACACATGAGAAACATCATCAATAATGCATAGTGTAATATAGAAAAATGTTGGTGCTTACCTAAATCTCGACTCGGAAGCACAACCAAGGCCCGTAGTCGCTTCACTCGTCTCCCTGCCAACGAGTTCAACACTGGAAGAACGAATGCAAGCGTCTTACCGCTACCGGTAGGAGCACTTACACAAATGTCTCTATTTCTAATATGCGCATGGCGCTCACTAGCGATCACATCTGGGATCACTAATGCTTGGATAGGGAAAAAGGATTCATATTCGTCCTCCTCCAGATTGGCTATGAGGAATGGTGCAAGGTTCCACATTTTCGCAGCATCCCGAATAGGAAGATTCGATATTTTTAGTGCAGTTTTTACTTCTTGTGTCGATGTTTGCTCTTGGTCTTGATCAAAATCGTCCATTCCTTCGTCAGTAATGTTTCTTCTCTTTCGTTTCGTTCCTACTCCCGAATAATTTTGTTCTGGCGCAATAACCTTCACAACTGGTTCTTCAGCATCATCAATTTTGTCATAGTTGTCATCCTCGTCAACCTCTTCTTCATCACTCGATGGTGCAGAGCTTGAACTTCCACAACTCGATGGGGCAGAACTTGAACTACTGCCACTGCTGTTGTATCCACTTTCGTCATGGCCAGATCTCTCTTCTCTGACATCATTATTTTCAACTTGGACCATCTCTTCATTCACATCCTTTACATCCACAACTTCATCTTTCATATTAATGAGCGTTTGTTTTCTTTTAGCCGAGGATGGCTGAGGCTTCTTCTCTGTCACCTCTTCCATTCGAGGATCAAATCTCCCCATAGAAAACATACTTGGTCTATAAATTCGTTGATGAAAGAAGTAAGAAGTCCCAAATCAGTGATTTGCGCAGAGTGTGAAATACTGTCAAACCAGTAGAGAGAAATGGAACCAGGAACAATATACTGCGCGGGATCGACTGAAATATTTAGCTAGAGATATGTGATGATGTGAGACGGTATCAGTTTGTTCCTAAGGTCTTCTTACTTATTAGTTATTTTGTTAGTTGTTTTGGCGTTGGTTTAGATCTGTTTACAACACCGTTTGCAGAAACTGGATGGCTCTCGTTAAATTAACTTCGCGCAAATGACGTGATTTGAGTCCCATTTATCGTTATAACATAACTTACAACATAACTCAATTTATTACGGTGACCGGTGACTGATGCCCCGTTACCTCACGCATGACCCATCACATGTTATTATCTCACCATCCATGTACTTCCATGACTCTTCTTCCTCATTCGTAGGAGGTCAACGAGTGTTGATGGATACATGAATTTCCAAAGATGAGGTGAAAATAATTGTGTGCCTTGGACACTTCTAATATTCACTGGCGGATGCCATCAAGACAGAGATAGGCATTTGCTTCCAGTATGTCCACTGAGAATTTACACAGTATTTGTTGTAAGAAGATTCTTAATTGTTAGTTGCTCATAATGAGGATGATTCAAGTTTCAATGCATGTATATTATTATTATTGCCTACAGAAGCACTCAATCTGACATTAGGAACCAAAGCATTTTCATTTTTGAAAAGGAGACACGGAAAAATAGGCAAAACTGGTCTTAAACCTTTCCCAGCTGTTCTTCAAAGCTTTAGAATACAACATCTTCGTCATCTTGTGCATCAAAAGTGGCGGTAATATCATCATCCTTAACATCAAGCTGGCTCGTTTTGTTTCTTGCATTATGGACTGGGATTTGGACACCTTCCTTCTTACCCTTCACAAGCTTGAGGCGAGTGAAATCTTGTTGCAAGAATTGCGAAAGATTCTGTGAGAATTAGGCATCTATCTCTCAAATTTGATTTATATTTTCAAAACTTACCTTCTCTTTCCAACTCATCAAGTTCACGCTCAATGTAATCAAGAACTGCCTGGATCTTGGGAATAGTGACATTTTCAAGCGCATTCACACGTCTATTGGTAACCTTCATTGCTTCATCAAGAGTAACAAAACTTGTCTGCAAACTAGCAAGCTTAATCAGCTGACCCAAGAAGACAGTAAACTTGTCCCTGACTGCTACAATCTTCTTTCCCCCGCCAGCAAGTCCAAGCGATTGATTATCAGCAACACCGCCGGTTTCATAAATGGTGAAAACAGGCAATTTAACTCCGGCTATGTTATCAATTCCGGCTCCCACACGAACGCGGGCAGTGAGGGTTCCTTCAGCCACCTTTTGTTTGAAGTTTCCTGCGGCGTACTCAGCTTGAGTAAGAGAAAAGAAAGCGGTTTGTGCATCACTGGCCATGTTTCCCTTCGTCTCTGCAATCCATTTCGCATAATCACGGAATTTGACCTGATTGGGGAAGAGTGACAGATCGGATCGGATGTGAGTGGGAGAGTGCAAACGGCAGAGAAGGAAAAACTAGAAAATGACACAAGATATTTTCTCAACTAGTAATTCAAATTATAGACTAGCTTCCAGTTCACGAATCTTGTCAAGAATTGGTTCAATACATTTCAAACCCTGCATCTGGTTGCACAGATTTCTTTATGATATGGAAATACATGATGTCTACGTCATTAATTCCGTCATTTTAGGAATGTACCAGAATATGAAATGACAAAGAAACGCACCTTGAGCGCATCAGCTTTCTTCTTTAAAAGCTTATGCCCAGATTCTGCAGCTTTCTTCTTCCCCTTGAAGACCTGTTGGTTCATACGGGTGGGCGGTACTCCAGACATGATTTCAGGTGCTTTACGGTAACAGACAAAGACAATAGAATTCTTCTTTAGCTAGGATCTATTGCTGCCTGAACATGATGAACACAACACACAACGGCTGATCGCTACACAGCCGTTCACAGCCTTCAACCGGGAGGGATGGGAAGGCTTTTCCTGATATCGCAATGAACATTCATGAGCGATAATATAAGCTATATTAGCTAATAGATAATTTAGCCATGTCAACTCTAGTATGACGTCTCTAGAGCATAATGTCAGACGGAAGTTTCTGAGAATGAGCCACATTACACGTCATTCGTCCCTTCGCCTAAGTGAGCGAATAGGTGGTTGTAAAGTCCGAAAAAGAATGTTCCCGAATGTAGATATGACCTGATATGACCCACAGATGCATTTTGTAAGCGATAGAGCGGTGTCAAAAAATAGCATTTGAAACTGTTTTGATCAAGAGTATGTAATATCTGGAATCTCTACATCTTCTCTATTGGGAGGTGGATGGCACCTGTCACCTTGGTACGATACCTGACTATGGGGGAAGTCTCCTGTCCTTTAATCGGCACGCGCCCCATAACAAAATATATTTCACTTATATAATAAAAGCTTCTCGACATGTTCAGATTTCAGAAAACTAGTTATTTAGCTGTCAACCACTAAAATGGAAGACTTATGATGAGACGTCATACAATGCAGACCAAATTATTTTATTGATCATGCCAAAGCTAAAATAGTATCACAACTGAGTCATAAAAGTTTTCTTCCCACTTTGGGACATTAAAAAAAAATGAGAAGATGAAAAGATTAACTTTTTACCTTCTCATAAGCTATGTTAATAGCTCGAGTTGGGACGCACCCGCAAAATATCGCCAAAAATCTAAAAAAATAAACTCACGACACAACACACAAAATAACTCCTCGACCTTTACTATTGAATTCAATCACTATTGCCAATCAAAACAACGAACCAAACGACTCAACAATCAATCGTATCACCAAATGACTCAAATATCAATCGTATCAACATTCTAACCCTAACCCTAAACCATTTGAGCATTTACCTGCAAGGATATCCTTAGACCAATCGTCAATTTTTGTGATCAATTGATAAGTCGGTGTTGTAGATGCATCAATGACTCCATCAATTGCTTTCATTTCATTAATATCATTATATATATCTTCATCTTCCGCTGTTTCAAAACTATCAGTCTCTACTTCTGATGATGGATTTTTACGTTTCGGACCATGTGTCTTTGCCTTCGTTTTCTTGTATTGATTCTTGTTCTTATTTGCTTCCGAATTCAAATTAGGGAAAATGAATTCAACTAAGATTGGAGAACTTAGTGTCTCGTTCAGTGGTTCTGGGAAGAGATTGACCATTTCATTGAACGATAGGTGATCAGGCATCATTGCAATACTTTGCAACAACAGAACAAGCGATCCACTGTGAGCACACCATATGCATCCGTTTGGACATTCACAATATCTATAAGGCGAATCCATTAACTTATTGAAGGTTCCATTTGCGTATACCTCAATGACTATCCGTATGTAATAACATCAGTTCCACACACTGTTAAGTCGGAGTCAATAGTGTAAATGTAGTCCACAACATCTTGGTGAAAAAGGCTCGCAAGCTGGTGGTCTGCCTCAAAAGGAGATCCCACAAAGTAAACTCGGTCTGGGTATGCACTTTTCACCTTCTCCATAATATCAAATATGATATCCGGCCTCAATGACAATAAACCTTTCCTCAACTTCAGAACTTCTTCGAGATCATCCTTCTCGAGCAATCTTGTGCCATCGATTGTATTATCATACAATTCATC
>Ga0306864_1000479_pt1 | contig 18526 bp, 14 predicted proteins | sample AntRauTorckE5430_FD_190448 | JGI IMG/M metagenome (GOLD analysis project Ga0306864, IMG submission 190448) | Saline lake microbial communities from Rauer Islands, Antarctica - Metagenome Torckler E5 #430 (v2) (version 2) | ecosystem: Environmental > Aquatic > Non-marine Saline and Alkaline >...
AGATCGAGGATGCCATGATGATTATGGTTTTAGTTGTGTTTATTTCGAAGCTGCTGGCGGCGTTGGAACTGGAATGCTGAGTCGTGAAGTATGTGTGGTGAATGTTGTGGTTTGTGGTGGGTGGGTGTGCATGCAAGAGGCCTTTTCAATTTGAATCCTGTCATTTTTGGCTAAATTTTTATAAATAATAAACATGAAACAATTTTGGTTTTGGTGAGGAGAAAAAATGCTTTTTGCCTGTTTTGCTTGATTTTTCATGCTCCTGTTTCTTTTGTTGCTGTATTGCTTTGATGCCCTTATTACGGAAACACAACACATTACACATTAAGTACAGACAGTATCAGTAAGTTCGATTATAAAAGTGCAGCACGTCACAGCACAGCTCAGCACAGAACAATTGAAGCACAAAAGCATGATGCAGCAGAGCACACCAGAACACATAATCATTACACCATATTCTCAAGAGGATGATGATTGCAGTGAACTAATGCCACGATGTCATCCAGTTCCAATGACGCAACAGCAAACGACAATGAAAAGTCAAGTTCAGATTCCGCCATCGCCATCAGGTGAAATTCAACAACGCCAAACCCACCATTATCGTCATCATTATCAGCAGGAAGTACATGACGTCCATGATGTCCACGGCGAGGATCAGAGGCTACAGAAAGAAAATCAACAGCTTCGAACTATATTACGTGATTTGGGATTATCATCTTTACTGCCTAATATCAATCACGATACTACAAATGCCAATTTCAATGTCAATTCAACGAATGAAGAATTGTCTTCCCATTCTTCTCAACTCTCCGTCTCGTACTTTCAACACCTCAACGCTGCTGCATCCAGTAAAGCCAGTATCAATGCTGCCAAGACAATATCAGTGTTAGATAATGCATGTACTGCACAGACAGGTAGTGTCAACGACAACACTGATACCCTCCTTGCAGAAATACAAGCGGAACGAAATCAATTAATCCAAATGACGCAACTTCAATCCACGGAAATATCTAACTTGCAATCGGAAATACATGCTCTCGCGCATGCACATGATTCGGCAAAGAACGAATCATCCAGGATTCAATCCGAACTATCCTCACTAAGGACGCATTTGCAACAGGAAAGGCATCAAGTTGATTCACTGCAAAATGATTTGAGAACCATGCAAGACAATCGGAATGCATTGTGGAGGGATCTCAATGCTTCTCTAGAGGGGAATAGAGAACTGGAACAGGAATTTCACCAGAATCAACGATTATTGCAACAATGTTTGTCCGAAAAGGAGACCTTGCAGAAAGAATATTGCAAGCAAGAGAATAGGGGGGATGCTCTGGAAAGGGAGGTGCAAAAGAGGATAGCGCAGGTGGCTGACTTGGAGAATGAGAAAGAGCAGAATTTTATAGAAAGGGATCGGTCGCAAAATGCAATGAGAGTGATGGAGAAAGAGAAAGGAGAGTTGGTGAGAGATTTGGAGTCTTCGAGGTTGAATAGTGAATATAATTGTTCCAAGACGCTGGAGCTGCAGCAATTGGCTGCCAAATGGCATGGTGATTCAGAGGCGTTTCAGGGTATGGTGATGGAGTTGGAAGAGGAACGAAATGGGATGAGGAAATTGTTCGAGGAAGAAAGGGGGAAGGTGCAGGTACTGGAAGAAGTATTGTCGAATGTCAAGGTGGACGAGGGTGCGGCTGGAGAACAAATCCGAAAACTAGTGAGGGAAAAGGCGCAAATTGTGACCAAGTTGAATGAAGCCAATGCAAGACTTGGGCGTTCTACGCCCATTACCAGCAGTATATCAAGAGATGCCGATCATGGGTTTCAGACTCGTTTTAACGTCAAAGTCAAGGGAACAAAGCTCTTTTCTCCAAGTGGGGAAAGCAAGCATGCGCATACTGGGACCAAGCATTCTGTCTCTTTTGCACCTTTTGATGAAACAGATACAATTACACGCAAAGCATTGGAAGAAAAGCAACGAGCTGTGGAAATATCATTGCAAGAATTGGAATTGGTGAGTCCGTTACCAAACCACCTCATCGGTTCGTCGGTAAAAAAAGCAGGAGTTGAAAGGAGTGGTAATACAAAGCGATATGCTCCAAGTCTGAGCAAGAAAACAATCAATAGATCGAATGGTAATACTCTCGACGAAAAGGAAAATCAAGAACCGAGGGAAGGAAAGGAAGATGAAGATAAAACAGATTCAGACTCGCTATCTTTGCTAGAGCCTCTGTCGTTACATGATAGTTTGAGCCCGCCAACAAAGATATCCTTGAAGCGAGAGTCCCAGTCATTGTTGGATTTTTTGTCCCAAGATGATGCATCAACTCTCATTTAGAATATAATCATTGGTTTGAATGTTTAACCTTGGTTTAACTATCCAGGGGTAAAAAGTAAAAACTAATGCACTGGTGAATAACACTTTGATGACGTCATCAAGAACCGAGAACAGAAGAATAAATAGTAACAATTATCAAGTATCACACTATCACACCACACACACCACCGCTACTCTACTCTAACAGTAATGCTATAGCACTGCCACGCTGCCATTACATCCTACCCTCGTTCCCTGTAGGCACACATCTGGTCTTGGTCACTGATATGATATGTTTGGTTGGCCTTACCCAATTATTTTTGATAGCGTCTTCGTCTACTCAAAGGCCAGTAGCCAATTTTCTCAATGATCTGAAATTAGTCAATGGAAGGTCAAGTAAACACGATCAATGCAACGTGAAGCATTCCGGCACTAAGATAAATTGGCATGAATTCTTTCGTGAGAACTCCGACTATACCACACTATATACTGATGTGACTCAGAATCAAATGCCACTATTAAAGCTGGTGCGGAAGGTTGGCAAAATAAAAAGGTCTAGAATAGAACAAATGATATACAAGCATCCTAAATTGATGCATAGTATCTTGTCATCAGATATGAGTACAATTAGATCAATATCCAGCCAGCTCGACAAAGATATAGACTTTGATGACTGCGAAAAGAATGACCTCGACAAAGCTTCAAGAAAGTTGACTGCATACCGCGGTAATATTAGAGCAATCACAACATACTTTCGCAATATTTTGCAAATGGATCAAGGCTGCATTGCGAATATGATACTCAAAACCCCTCAGATCTTGAACTATTCTTTTGGAAAAATAGAGGCCTTTGTCATATGTCTTCAGATCAGAGGTTTTGATGACAAAGATATTGCAAAGATGATTGTTTCTAGACCCATGATACTTGGATATTCCACTTCAAAGAAAATCGCACCCATTTTAGATTTCCTGAAAGACGATTTGGGCATAGAAGCGTATCACAAGATCGTCACAAGATATCCTCAAGTTATAACAATCAAAGTAGATGGTTTGATCGATAGGGCTCAATTTTTAAAGTCGAACTTGAAAGGGGGTTCCATGGAATGTACATCAAAATGGTTAGATGTGAGTTACATGGTCTCAGGGTTTCCTCCTGTGCTCTGGCTAAGCGAGACGAACCTAATGGAGAAAATTAATTTCTTACGAAAGCAATTCGATTTCGAAGATTACGAATTAAGGGATACACTTGTCACATACCCACAGATTCTGGGGTTATCAATTGAAACAAACCTGCAGCCGAAGATTACCTTCCTCTTGCTGGATTCGGCCAAAGGTGGGGCAGGTCTGACAAAAGAAGAGTTGAAAGAGTTGGTAATATATCAGCCAGCAATAATGGGTTACAGTTTAGAGGTAAGAATTAAGCCAAGAATTCAGCGAATGAGGGATAACTACATATTGTTCAGTTATGCTCCTCCGACGCTCCTCTCCTTTACTAATGCAAAGTTCGATCAATGGTAAGTTTAAATATTACTTCTTCCTATTCATTAAATTGTGTTGCGATATTCTTACTGATCAAACGCTTTCTTTTTAAAGGCTAGAAATACAGCGCAGTACATGGTCCATAAATTAAAATAATATTATAATGACTAATGACACGATAGAACCTAGTTTTTATAATTTTTAATCAAGTCATTGACTTGATCTTCCGAGAGTCCGATCCATATTTCATTCTTTCTCATCATTGGAATGGTGAAAGGAGGGTGAAATTGCCAAAGTTCGAATTTCTCCATCATAGATTTTTCATCAAGCTCAACGCCATCATTTCTCAGCTGTCCAATTAACTCTTTAGCCTTGACCTTTGCCTTGTCATCGTTGCAAGATCCACTGAATGTATGAACAGCTCCATTTGCAGGGGGGATCTCTTTAATCTTCACTTTTGGATTGGTAGGTTTGGGGATCTTATCCATGGAATCATATTCTGCTGGAAGAATGAACGCCATCTTCTTAATGTCATCTCCAACAGTATCCGTCACTACTGGAGCGGTCATTGATATAGCCTTGCCTTTACTCTGTTCAGTGACCACAGGGGCTGTCATTGATATACCTGTTCCGCCATCATTTTGTGGTGCTGTTCCTACGCCGATGTATCCCGCCAATGCTCTGAAACCCATGCTATTGTCGGTAGCGCTGTATTCTGTTTCGCAAGCATAACGGGGACCATACTTCCTCAGTTGATATGGGACAGCGGTTGATCTTGATAGTAGAATATCAAATGCTGGTTCTGCAACCCCTGTTTTTCCAAATACGATTCCCATGGTTTGTCTCTGTGCTGATTGTGACTGTCAGTGAGAAAGATGTTGTCTGTCTGTTTGCTCTCTTCTATCAAAAGAGTGACCAGTATTCACTACCATACTGACGAAGCAATTGTTGCACGCAGTAGCTAGCGACTAGCTAGCGGCGGCCGGCGTCGGTCGGCAAAGAAGAAGAAGTGTTCCGGTTTATTATTTATTATTGATGTCTGTCGTTTCCCTGATCCGTTGGTAGTTGGGGACAAGGAAATGATAAATGACAAATGACGGGTCTCAACAGCCTCTTTAGAGCCCACGGAACCGGTTGAATGTTCTTGATGTGTCTGTTGGAGCGGTGCAACGTGCAACAAGCAACAAGCAAAAACACGAAACTGAAAATTGAAGCTCTAATTACTTCTTCTTGCCCAAATTCTTATTTGTTGACCGTAACAAGTACACAACAAGAACAGATTCTTTTCGAATGCGCACCATTAATTCTGACAAACTCGATTGCGGTCTTGATGCCCTCGAGAAGGAGCTTGACAGCAGTATCAACAAGCTCAAAGATGAACACCAAGCTCTGAAAGAACACCACCAAGATCTCATTGACCGCCAAGATGCTATAGCTCACAAGCACGGAGGCGAGAATTCCAAATCATCAGATATCATTCGTCTCAATGTGCGTGGTACTGAGATGTTTGCTCGCAGGGATACCCTCGCCATTGTCAAAGGGAGTCGCTTGGAAGCTCTCTTCAGCGGTCGCTGGGAAAACCAGCTCCTTCGCGACAAGAAAGGACGGGTCTTCATGGATGTAAATGTAGATGTGTTCAAGAAGATCTTGGAGTACTTGTATATGGTGAAGATATCGAATGATGTTCCCCCTCTACCCTCCGTTGACGAATCCATGAAGGATATGTTTAATCTGTACATTAAGTTCTTTAAACTTCAAAGTAGCGATGAGAAGCCTTTAAATGCAGCAGATGAACAGGTCATGCAAAATGAAAGGGACACGTCTCCGATACAGAAACAAAGGAATCTCATGAGTGAGATGAAAAGAAAGTTGGATATTATGGAAGAGAAACTGATCAAGGAGGAGTCATTTGTTGCTTGTTTTAGAAAGGCCAAGATGAATGATATAATCGACAATCATGATGCACAAGAGGTATCAAGAGAGGAACAAGATCAAACCGATGAACAGAACTGTGTGTCAAATGATGCTGAAATCATAGACCTGTATCTCAACGGAGAAATCATGGCATACAAGAGAACTACACTTTGTTTTGACGAGACGTCAAAGCTCGCGAAAGATCTTGGTAGTGAGGAATGGCTCAAGGAGCACACTGTCAGGACAGAAGATGGACAGGATTGCATTCTCATCGAGCAACCGAGCATGATCTTCAAGAAATAGGCAGATGTCTTGCATATGGCTACTTTGACTGATAATTTAAGTTCCGTGCCACTGCCTTCCCTTGTCGATGAAGTGGACAATTATTATTGTTCAAGGTTGGTGGAACATTACTTTCAGGATAACAGTGAAATTGCAACTGTATTTAGACCGTTCTTCCTAACAAGTAATATCATTTCAGATGCTGATGATAAGCAGCAGATGAAGGAGTGGCTAGCAAGTGCCGGGAAGACTAAGCAGCCGAAGCTACTATATCGCGCATCACGTGACGGGTGGGCAGCTGCCGACTTTCATCGTCTGTGCGATGGCAAGGGTGCAACGATCACAGTTGTGAAGAGCAGTGCTGGCTACATCTTTGGAGGGTACACGGATGTTGCATGGGGAGGAGACGCTGGTTACAAGTCCTCCTCTGTGTCTTATTTGTATAGCTTGAAGGATGATGCAGGTATTGGTCCAGTGAAGATGTCCATTATGAGAGACTTGACTGCATACGCAGTATATCACGATGAAACAAATGGTCCAATGTTTGGACAAGGAAATGATCTTCATATTGCCACGAATGAGAATAAAGTTTTTGGTTCTATGAGCTACATTGGTGGTAATACATATGAGCTTCCAGCCAATTGTTCTGATGAGAGCTTCTTGACAGGAGCAGAGGACTTTACAGTAAAAGAGTATGAAGTATTTCTTGTCTGAAGATACAATCTGACTCCCAACTTCTTGCCAATAATAATAAGATACCATTATCAATTGAATTTCCATTTCATGGGAATAAACTATAAGAATTGCAACTGTTTTCTACTTTCAGTATTCCATCATTTCTGAAATCGTACTGACTGATTGAGTTCTATTTCTTCCATCAGGATCAAGGCCTATGAGTGCGTAAAATATCCAGAAAATGGTTGAAAGGAGCATTGTGTTATGATTTGCTTTCTGTAATAGGATCACAGCTATGTTCACAATAAAGAACAAGCAAAGGATGTTTGATAGGTTTCCTAGATAGCATAGCATATTATCTGACTTTGAGCTGATAATGAGGCATACCGATTTGTGTGTATGGAAGGGCAAGGTTGTTGTTTCAAAAATGGTGATTTTCACTAAAGATACGATGCGAATTTGCACACGAACATGTTAGAAGATGGACGGATTTCAAATACTTATTTGGTGACAGCGTCATCATCGATCGTTATGTATGGAGGCCGCTGTGCCCATCCTCTTCCAAGCGGTCAACTTATGAATCTAGGTATAGGCGGGATTGGAATTCATCGTGGACCAATGAATCGGAATCCGGTCCAAAGTGAGAGAATATAAGGTAGTTCCTATCGAAATGATTAATTTAGATCGATCATGTCAGTGGAGTTGTTTTTGTCACGCAGAAAGAGTACACGATGCTTGCTGGCGATTCATTCTTGTTCTTCTCATAAATTTCCATTCGTACTGAGCGAAAGGTAAGAGCACCATGCACTGGTACATTAGTTGGTTCAAAAGTCTACCCATTATAATTACTAACAAGGAAAAATTGAAATATACAGATTCCTTTTTATTATGAAGTCCACCACTACCCAAAGTGCCTTTTCTTTGGCAATTGATGCTCTCGATAGCGAGCTAGATTCCAGTATCACCAAGATCAACCACACGCATCAAGCTCTCAAGAAACAGCACAAACATCTCATCGACCGCCAAGATGCTATAGCTCACAAGCACGGAGGAGCAAACATTAGGCTCTCTGATATCATCCATCTCAATGTACGCGGTACTGAGATGTTTGCTAGAAGGGATACCCTCGCGATTGTCAAAGGTAGTCGCTTAGAAGCTCTCTTCAGCGGTCGCTGGGAGAACCAGCTTTTACGCGACAAGAAAGGACGGGTATTCATGGACATGAATGCAGATGTGTTCAAGAAGATCTTGGAGTACTTGTATATAGTGAAGATATCGAATGATGTTCCTCCTCTACCCTCTATTGACGAATCCATGAAGGATATGTTTCATCTGTACATTAAGTTCTTTAAACTTCAAAGCAGCGATGAGAAGCCTTCAAATGCAGCAGATGAACAGGTCATGCAAAATGAAGGTGCTACCTCTCCAATACAGAAACAAAGGAATCTCATGAGTGGAATGAAAAGAAAGTTAGATATTATGGAAGAGAAACTGATCAAGGAGGAGTCATTTGTTGCTTGTTTTAGAAAGGCCAAGGAGAATGATATTATCGACAATCATGATGCACAAGAGGTATCAAGAGAGGAACAAGATCAAAACGGTGAACGCAGCTATGTGCCAAATGATGCTGAAATCATAGACGTGTATCTGAACGGAGAAATCATGGCATACAAGAGAACTACACTTTGTATGGACGAGACGTCAAAGCTCGCGAAAGATCTTGGTAGCGAGGAATGGCTCAAGGAGCACACTGTCAGGACAGAAGATGGACAGGATTGCATTCTCATCGAGCAGCCGAGCATGATCTTCAAGAAATAGGCAGATGTCTTGCACATGGCTACTTTGACTGATAATTTAAGTTCCGTGCCACTGCCTTACCTTGTGGATAAAGTGGACGATTATAATTTTTCAAAGTTGGTGGAACATTACTTTCAGGAAAACAGTGACATTGCAACTGTATTTAGACCGTTCTTCCTAACAAGTAATATCATTGTAGATGCTAATGATAAGCAGCAGATGAAGGATTGGCTAGCAGGCGCCGGAAAGATGAGGCATCCGAAGCTACTATATCGCGCATCACGTGACGGGTGGACTGCTGCTGACTTTCATCGTATGTGTGATGGCAAGGGTGCAACGATTACGGTTGTGAAGAGCAGTGATGGCTACATCTTTGGAGGGTACACGGATGTTGCATGGGGAATGAATGATGTTTACCTTTCCTCGTCTGTATCTTTTTTGTATAGCTTGAAGGATCATGCAGGTATTGGTCCAGTGAAGATGCCAATTAAGAGTAACAAAACGGCAGGCGCAGTATATCACAATGTAAATTTTGGTCCAAGGTTTGGTCAATCTGATCTTGAAATTACCACGAATGCGAATGAAAGTGCTTCATTTTCTCGCTCCACCATTGGCGGTACGTATGAGCGTCCAGCCAATTGTCGTAGTGGAAACTTCTTGACAGGATCAAGCTCATTCACAACAGTATCAGAGTGTGAAGTATTCCTTGTCTAAAATCTCAACCGTGCACCCAAGTTGCCTCCAGGAAAAGGGTCAAGCTGCGATCAATTGTATTATCCCCTTTGTTTATCTTGTCCATGAGGTTTAAAGATAACGAGATAAAAACAGTTTTGCTGCACCTTTTGTAAAATCGCATCTGCTTGGGTTTTCGAATAACTGCGATGACTCTCTGACAATTTGTGAATTTGGAATACTCTCGATATAACTTTGTTTTCATCCACGGTACAGTAAGGGAATCTATCTAGATATTTCAACTCCAAGCAAAATATTTGAGAGCAATTCTTGATGAGATTGATGAATGATGAATCATCATCTTTATCATCGCCTCCGAAAGAGTTCATGTGGCAGTATCTACTTGCTTACTATTCCAATAAGATGGTATAGATTCCTTTTCTGAGACTTAAATACATCCATCACACTTCCCTTTTTCTTGCTGGCCTAGCTAGAGTGCTTCAGCAGGGAGCAGGGAGCAAGATATTTTGTTTGAATGTAAAAGGTGGTTTTAGTTTAGTGACAATAATTATCAATGATTAAAAGGCCTTTAATAGAATAACGGTGTTCACAAATTCGAAAAAGGAAAAAGTGTTCAAAAAGCGTTCAAAAAATGGTAAAAAGGGAATCGAAAATCGAAACAATACACAATACTGAACTACAACAACTAGCTGATACCACATATCAAACTACAATGCCTCCTCAAACATCAAAGGAAGACTCAAATGAAAGGCCTCCCGCTCAACAGAACTCCCACGTACAGTTTTATATATTCATCTTGTGTGTTATCGCATTCTCCATCGTTACCTACATCTTCAATGCAATGCAAAGCATAGAAAGCGCTCTCAATCCACCGCCGACTGTCGCCATTGAAGCCCATTCACATTCAGACTTGCGCAGCAAAACATATATCGATGACAAATGGAAACCATTCAATACAACAAATCCTCATATAGAATCATGGTGTCCCGAAGCCAAATGTCTCAATTCGCCCCTCTGCCTCCCCTGCAAACGCAGACACTTCATCATTGCCTCCACTGCTCGATCCGGCAGCACCACCCTTTTAAGAATGTTCAACGCATTGCCAAATATGCGCCTCTCGGGTGAGAACCACAATGAGCTTTCTTACATTGCAAACCTGACGAATAACTTATTGGATAATCGGCCGAATATCTTGAAGCATCCGATGGATAAACCCAATGGACCATTCATGCATAATACGATACCCAAAGGAAGCATGGGATGCATCGCACAGCAAATCACGCATAATCTGAACCCACCGCCTCTGGCAATACAGCAGGATAAGAATATCGATATGGAGGACTATGACGAAGGATTGATATTGGGATTCAAGACTGTGCGATTGCATCAATCGGGATGGTCGGGGGAGGAAGCAGCGGAATACATCAAGACGCACTTTCCTTGTGTGCGCATTCTGGTTAATTTACAAACGAACCTGACTCATCAATATTTGTCATATAAGAGAACCTTCAATCATATGGATGGGGAGGAGTATCTTGGTCCATCGTTGGAGGCATTGACAAAGATTCATGATTTTCAAATGGCGTTGAATACGAATATGAAAGAAATGTCGACATTGATTGATCTGGATAATTGGTCGAATGATGTCGAGGTTCTGAACAGTGTAGTCAAATGGATGGGGTATAAACATTGTCAATTTAATAATATTGTTCATGAGAATGATAAGGGTTATGCAACAGATACCCAGACTGTGCTCCGTGTCGGTGATGATTGTGTATATCCTTTTGCAGGGGTTTAATATAATCTAGATAGATGATTCCCTTGTTATTTCGTGGTTGAGAAACAGAATTATACATCGAGAGTATTCCACAATCACAACTTGTCAGAGAGTCGCAGATATTGTAAAATCTGAGCGGATACGATTTTAAAAAAGGTGGCACAATACTTTTTTTTATCTCGTTATCTATAATCTCATTGACTGAAATAAACAAAGAGGACGGTCGTACAATCAATCACAACACGTCTTTTTTCCTGTTAGGAATTTGGGTCCTCGGATGAGATTTTAGACAAGGAATACTTCATACTCTGATATTGTGAATGAGCTTGATCCTGTTAAGAAGTGCTTATCAGCACAACTGGCTGGAAGCTCATACGTACTACCAATGGTACTATAAGATGAAACACTTCTATTCGCATTCGTGGCAATATCAAGATCAGGATTCCTCCCAAACGATGGGCCATACCCTGGACTGTGGTGTACCGCATGTACTGTCTTGTTACTCTTAATGGGCATATTTACTGGACCAATACCAGCTTGATTCTTCAGGATATACAGAAAAGATACAGATGAATTCTTGTAAGAATTCTTCATTCCCCATGCAACATCCGTGTAACCTCCAAAGATGTAGCCATCACTGCTCTTTACAACCGTGATCGTTGCACCCTTGCCATCGCACATACGATCAAAGTCAGCTCCATTCCACCCGTCACGTGATGCACGATATAGTAACTTCGGCTGTTTGGTCTTCCAGGCATCTGCTAGCCACTCCTTGATCTTCTCTTCGTCGTCCATGGATGTGATGATGGTGCTCTCAATTGCGACAGTGATCGATTGAACCATCTTAGAATCAACACCATAAATGTATTTGATCAACCTCGACATGTACTCGGATACAATGGAAAGTCGCACCTTCTTTGGTCCTTCAGTGGCGTCACCAAGAGTAATGCTCTTTAGACGAAAGACATCTATCAAAGCCTTGACCTCAGCTCTAGGATAAAGTCACACCTTCTTTGCCATTTCTGTGGTACCACCAAGAGCAATGCTCTTTAGATGAATATGATCTACCAAAGCCTTGACCTCGGCTCCAGGATACTCCACGAGAATGCACACCTTGCCATCTTCGGTCACAATTGTATGCTCACGGACCCAGGACTTATCAGTCAAGTCTTGGGCAAGCTTGGAGGTCATGTCTCCGCAAAGAGTATTGACTCTGTAAGCTACAATAACACCATTCAAATAGAGAGTGATGATACCGTTACTGGTAGGGCTCTTACTGTCAGGCTTGCTGCAGAGATCATCGCTCTTGTGTGAGGTAGAAAAGGAGATGTCGCTACTGACGCTTTCGTCGTTAGCGCTATCTCCATCATTGTGATCTTTTGTGACAAAGGCAACAAAGGACTCCTCATTTTCAAGCGCCTTCTGAATAGTGTCGAGCTCTTGCTTCATCTTGGCAAGCATTTCCTCTTGGTCTGTAGTAGCAGATACTACTGATGTCTGACTCGGAAGAGAAGCTTTTGATGTGATCTGCTCCTCGCTTCGGAGCTTGAAGAAGTCCAAGTATGAATCAAACATGTCCTTCATTGATTCATCGACGTCGGGTACGGGCGGTGCATCTCCATCTTCTGATATCTTTATCATATACAAGTACTCCAAGATCTTCTTGAACACATCTGCATTGACATCCATGAAGACCCGGCCTTGATCATCATGGAGAAGCTGGTTCTCCCAGCGACCACTGAAGAGAGCTTCCAAGCGACTGCTCTTGACAACAGTGAGAGTATCCCTACGAGCAAACATCTCAGTACCCCGCACATTGAGACGGATGATATCAGAGAGCTTAACGTCTGTTCCTCCGTGCTTGTGTGCGAGGTCTTCTTGACGGTCAATGAGATGTTGGTGCTGTTTCTTGAGTTCTCGATGCTTGTCGTTGATCTTGTTGATACTAGAATCTAGCTCACTATCGAGAGCGTCAATCGCCAAAGAAAATGCATGTTTGGCAGTGTCGGACTTCATTATAGAATAGGGATCTACGAATTGCAATGCTTAATTGTTAGCAATAAGAAAGGGGATATTCATGGTATAACTAATGTACCAGTGCATGGTGCTCTTACCTCTCGCTTAGTACGAATCGAATTTTACTAGAAGTACAAGAATGAATCGCCAGCAAGCATTGTTTACTGTATCTGCGTGACAAAGTAAACTCCGCTGACAAGATTGATCTAATTTTTTTCTTCTCGATAGGAACTACCTTATATTCTCTCACTCTGGACTGGATTCCGATGTGTTTGTCCACGATGAATTCCAATCCCGCCTATGCCTAGATTCATAAGTTGACCGCTTGAAAGAGGATGGGCGCAGCTTTAAATGAAGGATTGATATTGGGATTCATGACTGTACGATTGCATAAATCGGGATGGTCGGGGGAGGAAGTAGCGGAGTACATCAAGACGCACTTTCCTTGTGTGCGCATTCTGGTTAATTTGCAAACGAACCTGACTCATCAATATTTATCATACAAGAGAACCTTCAATCATATGGATGGGGAGGAGTATCTTGGTCCATCGTTGGAGGCATTGACAAAGATTCATGATTTTCAAATGGCGTTGAACACGAATATGAAAGAAATGTCGACATTGATTGATCTGGATAATTGGTCGAATGATGTCGAGGTTTTGAACAGTGTAGTCGAGTGGATGGGATATAAACATTGTCAATTCAATAATATTGTTCATGAGAATGATAAGGGTTATGCAACAGATACCCAGACTGTGCTCCGTGTCGGTGATGATTGTGTATATCCTTTTGAAAGCTAGATAAAATTCCCTTGTTATTTCGTGGTTGAGGAATAGAATTATATCGAGAGTATTCCACATTCACAATTTGTCAGAGAGTCGCAATCTGAGCGGATACGATTTTACAAAAGGTGGCACAATACTGTTTTTATCTCGTTATATATAAAGGCCCCCATGGACTGAAATAAACAAAGGGGACGGAAATACAATTGATTTATACATGTCTCTTTACATTTAGGATTTGGATGCCTGGTTAAGATTTTAGACAAGGAATACTTCATACTCTGATACTCTGAAATGGCGTGATCCTGTCAAGAAGTTCTTGTCAGAACAATTGGCTGGAAGCTCATACGTATTACCAATGGCGCTCTGAGATGAAGTACTTTCATTTGCGTTCGATAAAATTTGAAATTCACATGAACCACCGAATGTTGGACCATTATTTGAATTATGGTATACCGTATATGCCATTCTACTGGGCATCTTCACTGGACCAACACCTGCATGATCCTTCAAGCTATACAAAAATGATACATGAACATATGAGGTCTTGTTAAAACCATCCGTTCCCCATACAACATCTGCATACCCTCCAAAGATGTAGCCATCACTGCTCTTCACAACCAAGATCGTTGCACCCTTACCATCGCACATACGATGAAAGTCGGTAGCTGCCCACCCGTCACGTGATGCACGATATAGTAGCTTCGGCTGCTCGGTCTTCCCGGCACTTGCTAGCCACTCCTTGATCTTCTCTTCGTCGTCCATGGATGTGATAATAGTGCTCTCAATTGTACCACTGATCAATTGAATACTCTCAGAATCACCACCATAAAGGTATTTGATCAACCTCGGCATGTACTCCGACACCATGGGAACTCGCACATTCTTTGATCCTTCAGTGGCACCACCAAGAGCAATGCTCTTTAGATGAATGTGATCTACCAAAGCCTTGACCTCGGCTCCAGGATACTCCAGTAGAATGCACACCTTGCCATCTTCGGTCACAATTGTATGCTCACGGACCCAGGACCTATCAGACAAGTGTTGGGCAAGCTTGGAGGTCATGTCTCCGCAAAGAGTATTGACTCTGTAAGCTACAATATCACCATTCAAATAGAGAGTGATGATACCGTTACTCGCAGGGGTCATACTTTCAGGCTTGCTGCAGAGATTATCGCTCTTGTGTGAAGTAGAAAAAGAGATCTCGCTACTTACGCTTTCGTCGGTAGCGCTATCTCCATCATTGTGGTCTTTTGTGAAAAAGGCAACAAAGGACTCCTCATTTTCAAGCGCTTTCTCAATAGTATCCAGCTCTTGCTTCATCTTGGCAAGCATTTCCTCTTGACTTGTTGTAGTGGATACTACTGGTGTCTGATTCGGAAGAGAAGCTTTTGATGTGATCTTTTCCTCGCTTCGGAGCTTGAAGAAGTCCAAGTATGAATCTAACATGTCCTTCTTTGATACGTCGACGTCGGGCATGGGTGGTGTATCTCCATCTTCCGATATCTTGACCATATACAAGTACTCCAAGATCTTCTTGAATGAGTTCGGATCAACATCCATGAAGACCCGGCCTTGATCATCACGGAGAAGCTGGTTCTCCCAGCGACCACTGAAGAGAGCTTCCAAGCGACTGCTCTTGACAACAGTGAGAGTATCCCTGCGAGCAAACATCTCAGTACCCCGCACATTGAGACGAATGATATCAGAGAGCTTAACGTCTGTTCCTCCGTGCTTGTGTGCGAGGTCTTCTTGACGGTCAATGAGATGTTGGTGCTGTTTCTTGAGAGCTTGATGCGTGTTGTTGATCTTGTTGATACTAGAATCTAGCTCATTATCGAGAGCATCAATCGCCAAAGAAAAGGCTCTTGGGGTAGTGTGGACTTCATTGCTAAAAAAAGGGATCTGCGTATAACAATTCGCTGTTGTTAGTAATAATTAAAGGATATGTATTGTATCCCCAATGCATCAGTGCATGGTGCTCTTACCTCTCGCTTAGTACGAATTGTTATTTATGAGAAGTACAAGAATGAAGAATCGCCAGCAAGTTTCTGCCTGACAAACCAACTCCGCTGACAAGATTGATCTAATTTTTTCTTTGGAACTACCTTATATTCTCTCACTTTGGACTGGATTCCGATGTGTTGGTCCACGATGAATTCCAATCCCGCCTATGCCTAGATTCATAAGTTGACCGCTTGAAAGAGGATGGGCGCAGTTTTAACGACCGATGATCAGCTGTCACCAAATAAGTTTTTCGAATCCGTCATCGCATCGTTTCCTTGGTGATAAGAAACCACCATTTTCGAATTACTAACCTTGCCCTTCCATACATACAAACCAGTATGCCTCATTTCCAGCTCTAAGTCAGATAATATGCTATCTACGAAACCTATTAAAGCTCAATTATTTCTCATTGTGAGCATAGCTATGATCCCATTAGAAAGCGAATCATTACCTCTCTCTTAGTGCGAATCGAAATTTATGAGAAGTACAAGAATGGATCGCCAGCAAAGACCAAGAATGGATCGCCAGCAAGCATCGTTTACTGTATCTGCGTGACAAAATCAATTCCGCTGACATGTTCGATTCGTTTCGTAGGAACTACATAATATTCTCTCACTTTGGACTGGATGATTCCGATGTGTTGGTCCACGATGAATTCCAATCCCGCCTATGCCTGAATTCAAAAGTCGACCGCTTGGAAGAGGATGGGCACAGCGGCAGCGACCACACTACATAGCGATCGATGATGACGCTGTCCCCAAATAAATAATTTAAAGCCGTCCATCTTTTTAGAACATGATCGTGTGCAAGTCGCATCGTATCCTTGGTGGTAAGTAACTACCTATTTCGAAATAATGACCTTGCCCTTCCATATATATAAATCAATATGCCTGATTTCCAGCTCAAAGTCAGATTATTTGCTATCTAGGAAACCTATCAAACCTTCTTTGTTCCTTATTGTGAACTTGGCTATAATCCCATAGAAAGCAAAGCATAACACTCTTTGGCCTTGATCTTGATCGAAAAAATAGAACTCAACAGTCAGAACGATTTCATGATGGAATACTGAAGAACAGACCTGACTCACTGCTCGTTGGCGACATGCAGCACGGTACCCGTCCTCCTCGCGATCCCCTCCAACTCAAAAGCAAAACAATGACATGAAACTCACCGACGGCTCAGGCGCTAATGGGGTGGATGTAATGAACGGTATGTGGATGTAAGGTAGTTATCCCACGGAAAGAAAGTCCAAGAAACGAATCCATTCCTCTATATCTTCAAAGTCCAAATGAATGGAAATCTAAACTACTATCTGTGAACCTCATATTTTACGAGATCCACAAATAGCATAATGTCCCGCAAAGGACTACTTGCCGAAGATGTAAAGCCCAGGGAGCAGGGTGTAGTTTTGCCTCATACCCAGGAGGTATGATTTGTGTTGTTTGGCTGTATGAGTCATGATATTTTTCAAATCCACACTTGAAAAAAGTATTTTGCATTGCATAAGAGTTATTTCCTTTCCCTCTCTCTTCATCCCAGTCATTCCATGATTGTGACGGAGCTGCTTGCAACCCCCTCCACCTTCCTCTCCAATCAAGAGCTTTCCCCCAGGATCCTCCTGCATCTTTGCATTGAGTAGAAGAAGCAGAGAACTATCAGCAAGTGACAGTTAAAGCACTATGCTGCAGACATTTTCTTAGTGAATCTTCGTGTTCTGCAATTTCGCGTTAAAAATGCACATTTGAATTTATTCCGTCATCTTTGGGTCTTGGAAATCGATCAGTTTACTTTATAGCAGTTGTACTCGTATGTGTAAAGTAGATAGGTACCTACCGGTAGCAAGGCTTCTTCCTTTCAAGGGTGGAGACGTTGATATGAATGAATGCTTGTTGTGGAGTATCCATCTGAGGGCTTTCGTCCGCTCTGTGCATATGCATCCACTACGTCCGTTGCGGAGAGAATGCTGTTCTCGAATGCAGCAATATCAATAGTACTTTGTAATGCCGTCATTGATGCACATGTAGCGTAGTGTTCTTGCATGCTCTTATGCCAAGGACGAAGGGGTCTAGTACCGTCTCCACAAATTAGTGCCTTTTTCTTGTTCGTCCGCAATTTTACTTTGTATGTCCACAATGCGCGCATGATGTCACGCCTCATGTCCGCATTCAATTCATTTCGTAATGCTGGCTGTCCCCTGAGTTTCATCCTAGATAAATGCAACACGTCAGCATAGTACGAGCTTTGACTACTAGAATTGTATCCATAGTCATCATCTTGGTAGGAAATGTCGATGGTCATCTCGGCATCTTCCCCTAGTGGTAGATCCATCACGCCAGTATGGTACGAGTCTTGACTAGAATCGTATCCATAGTCATCGTCTTGGTAGGAAATGTCGATAGTCATTTCGGTATCTTCCCCCAATGGTAGATCCGTCACGTCAGCACGACGGTACGAGTCTTGACTAGAAGAATCGTATCCATAGTCATCGTCCTGATAAGAAATGTCAATGGTCATTTCGGTATCTTCCCCCAATGGTAGATCCGTCACATCAGCATGACGGTACGAGCTGGTTTCAGCTTTCGATCAGCTGTCGTAGAATCCGCGTAGATTTTGCCATAAATAATTTAAAAGCCTTCTATTTTCTAGAAATTCGCGACAGCAAAAGTAATACGAGCTGGTTTCAGCTTTCGATCAGCTGTCGTAGAATCCGCGTAGATTTTGCCATAAATAATTTAAAAGCCTTCTATTTTCTAGAAATTCGCGACAGCAAAAGTAATACAACTAGAGGAACACA
>Ga0306864_1000480_pt1 | contig 18469 bp, 15 predicted proteins | sample AntRauTorckE5430_FD_190448 | JGI IMG/M metagenome (GOLD analysis project Ga0306864, IMG submission 190448) | Saline lake microbial communities from Rauer Islands, Antarctica - Metagenome Torckler E5 #430 (v2) (version 2) | ecosystem: Environmental > Aquatic > Non-marine Saline and Alkaline >...
ACCAATCGGTTCGTCCTTTCTTGTGCTTGCATGTGAAGCGGTAAGACATCTATCGTTGAGCATGCCATTGTCCTCCAAACTTGGGCGCGCAATGGCTCAAACACATAAATCACATTGGGCATATTACGTTTTAATTCACAAGGTTGTCTTGGGGGAGAGAGTCAAGATGCATCGTAGAAAAATAATACCCTATCATGTTCCAATCTGGGATATCGTCAATGCCCTCGACCAACGGAAGTTTAAAGAGAGAGGGCAACACATAACACAAGAGTGCTCACAAAGCCTTGTAGCTTACTTAGAAAATACTGTCAGCATTCTTACAAAGCCTGCGTATGAGAGTTGCCGAAATTCACCGCCTCCAAGCTTGCAATATCTCCCAAACCAAGCCATCTATGCTATTGGTGATTCGCATGTGTTGTCCATTGGATGGCAAACACTGCATATAGCGAGTGAAAATCACAATATTTATCGTACTATCGTACCGTCTCCAACCACGGGGCTAAAAGCATGGCATGCAAGAGAAGGGACACAATTCTTCACTAAACATAATCTTGATTGCTGTCTCAAACGTTTGCCCAAATCCTGTCGATCAATAATGCTTAGTGCTGGCGAAATTGATTGCAGGGAAGGAATTGGCGGGAATCAATTGAGAGGATTTCGAAATGATTGTGATGATGCTGTGAGGAATACTGTCGTCGATTACATTCGAGCGGTTCGAAAGTTATCCTGCAAGTATAGTCTCCAGGTGCTACTGCTGCCAGTTGCACCACACGCCCACCGAAGTGAAAAGAATGGCAAATCCCTTGGCCGGGGTTTGCGTAGGCAGCGTATGCTCCTCTGGAACGAGAGTTTGCGCGAGTTATGTGCGCTTCAAGAATCTCAAAGTGATGTAGGACAAGTGTTTCTTTTGGATTACGAAAGAGGTCTGCGTGCAAACAACGAAGAAAGCCCAGTTGGTTTTGTGCTGAATAGACACTACAATGCAGACTATACGCATATGAATAGTGCATTTCTCCCTCTACTAGAGAAAGCATTGATCAAGTGTAACTGTGATCTTACTTTACTTTAGGAAGATTTCAGGGTGGATAATGGGGAGTATAAAAATATTAAAGTCGGTGACGATCCAGGGGTTTGCTTTGCTTCTGCATCTTCCTGAACTTGGGACCATTCTAGTTGTACCTACGATGGCCTTTACGTTGCTTACTGACCTTCTTCGTTATTTTCCAACTGTTCTTCGGTTTCTTGTTTGCTTTTAGGCTCTTCGGTTTCTTGTTTGCTTTCGTGCGTAGCCTGGCCTTTTTTGAAAAAGATAGGGACACAGTAAATGGCCCATTCGTGGGAGTAACAGGAACAAATGAAACGAGGATTGACGGACCATTCGATCGATCCAGTGATGGTTTTCCAGATGGGCTGCTAGGAGGTGTCAAAGATCGGATGCTGATAGGTGGGGGGACATTAAATAGCCAATTCGTGGGAGTAACAGATGGACTCCTGGTAGGTGGGATTAATGGACTATTCGATATGTCAAGTGACGGTTTTACAGATGGGCTGCTAGTAAGTGTCACAGATGGGCTGCTGGTAGGTTGGATTGATGGACCATTCGATGCATCTAGCGACGGTTCTACAGATGGGCTGCTGGTAGGTGGGTTTGATGGACTATTTGATGGATCTGGAGACGGTTTCATAGATGCGCTACTGGTAGGTGTCATAGATGGTCTTCTGGTAGGTTGAATTGATGGACCGTTCGATGGATCTAACGACGGTTTTGCAGATGGAATTCTAGTAGGTTGGATTGATGGACCATTCGATGGATCTGATGACGGTTTTATAGATGGGATACTAGTAGGTATCAGAGATGGGCTGCTGGTAGGTGGGATTGATGGACCATTCGATGGATCTGATGACGGTTTTACAGATGCGCTACTGGTAGGTGTCATAGATGGTCTTCTGGTAGGTTGGATTGATGGACCATTCGATGGATCTGGCGACGGTTTTACAGATGGGCTGCTGGTAGGTTGGATTGATGGACCATTCGATACAACCAGTGACGGTTTTACAGATGGGATACCGGTATGTGTCACAGATGGGCTGCTGGTAGGTTTGATTGATGGACCATTCGATGGATCTGATGACGGTTTTACAGATGGGCTGCTAGTAGGTGTCAAGGATGGGCTGCTAGTAGGTTGGATTGATGGACCATTCGATGCATCTAGCGACGGTTTTACAGATGGGCTGCTGGTAGGTTTGTTTGATGGACCTTTTGATTGAACTGGAGACGGTATCATAGATGGGCTGCTGGTTGGTGACATAGATGGGCTGCTGGTAGGCTGAATTGATGGACCATTTGATGGATCTGACGACGGTTTTGCAGATGGGCTGCTAGTAGGTTGGATTGATGGACCATTCGATGGATCTGGCGACGGTTTTACAGATGGGATACTGGTATATATCACAGATGGGTTTCTGGTAGGTTGGATTGATGGACCATTCGATGGATCTGACGACGGTTTTACAGATGGGCTGCTGGTTGGTGTTTTTGAAGGACCTTTCGATGGATCTGGCGACGATTTTACAGATGGGCTATTGGTAGGTGTCACAGATGGGCTGCTGGTAGGCTGGATTGATGGACCATTCGATGGATCTGACGACGGTTTTACAGATGGGCTGATGGAAGATTGGATTGATGGACTATTCGATGGATTTGACGACGGTTTTACAGAAGGGCTACTGGTATGTTTCATAGATGGTCTGCTGGTAGGTAGGATTGATGGACCATTGGATGGACCTGACGACGGTTTTATAGATGGGCTGCTAGTAGGTGTCGCAGATGGGCTGCTAGTAGGTTGGATTGATGGACCATTCGATGGATCTGATGACGGTTTTACAGATGGGCTGCTGGTAGGTTTGTTTGATGGACTATTTGATGGATCTGGAGACGGTATCATAGATGCGCTACTGGTAGGTGTCATAGATGGTCTTCTGGTAGGCTGGATTGATTGACCATTCGATGGATCTGACGACGGTTTTGCAAATGGGCTGCTAGTATGTTGGATTGATGGACCATTCGATACAACCAGTGACGGTTTTACAGATGGGATACCGGTTTGTGTCACAGATGGGCTGCTGGTAGGCTGGATCGATGGACCATTAGATGGATCTGGCGACGGTTTTACAGATGGGCTGCTGGTTGGTGGTATTGAAGGACCTTTCGATGGATCTGGTGATGGTTTCATCGATGGGTGACTGTTAGGTGTCACAGATGGTCTTCTGGTAGGTGGGATTGATGGACCATTCGATGGATCTGACGACGGTTTTACAGACGGGCTGATGGAAGATTGGATTGATGGACTATTCGATGGATTTGACGACGGTTTTACAGATGGGATACCGGTTTGAGTCACAGATGGGCTGCTGGTAGGATGGATTGATGGACCATTCGTTGGATCTGACGACGGTTTTATAGATGGGCTGCTAGTAGGTATCGCAGATGGGCTGCTGGTAGGTTGGATTGATGGACCATTCGATGCATCTAGCGTCGGTTTTACAGATGGGCTGCTGGTAGGTGGGTATGATGGACTATTTGATGGATCTGGAGACGGTATCATAGATGCGCTACTGGTAGGTGTCATAGATGGTCTTCTGGTAGGTTGGATTGATGGACCATTCGATGGATCTGACGACGGTTTTGCAGATGGGCTTCTAGTAGGTTGGATTGATGGACCATTCGATGGACCTAGCGACGGTTTTACAGATGGGATACTGGTATGAGTCACAGATGGGTTGCTGGTAGGTTGGATTGATGGACCCTTCGATGGATCTGGCGACGGTTTTACAGATGGGCTGCTGGTTGGTGTTATTGAAGGACCTTTCGATGGATTTGGCGATGGGTTTATAGAAGTTTCTGACGACGGTTTTACAGATGGGCTGCTAGTAGATGTCGCAGATGGGCTGGTGGTAGGTGGGATTGATGGACCATTCGATGGATCTGGCGACGGTTTAACAGATGGGATACTGGTAGGTGGGTGTGATGGACTATCCGATGAAGCTAGCGATGGTATCACAGATAGGTTGCTAGTGGGTATCACAGATGGGCTGCTGGTAGGTTGGATTGATGGACCATTCGATGGATTTAATGACGGTTTTACAGATGGGCTGCTAGTAGGTTGGATTGATGGACCATACGATTGATCTAGCGACGGTTTAACAGATAGGTTACTGGTAGGTGTCACAGATGGGCTGCTGGTAGGATGGATTGAAGGACCATTGGATGGATCTGGCGACGGTTTTACAGATAGGATGCTGGTAGGTAGGATTGAAGGACCATTCGATGGATCTGATGACGGTTTTATAGATGGGATACTAGTAGGTATCAGAGATGGGCTGCAGGTAGGTTGGATTGATGGACCATTCGATGGATCTGGCGACGGTTTTACAGATGGGCTGCTGGTAGGTGGGTTTGATGGACTATTTGATGGATCTGGAGACGGTTTCATAGATGGGCTACTGGTTGGTGACATAGATGGGCTGCTGGTAGGCTGGATTGATGGACCATTCGATGATTTTAATGACGGTTTTGCAGATGGGCTTCTAGTAGGTTGGATTGATGGACCATTCGATGGATCTAGTGATGGTTTCATCGATGGGATACTGGTATGTGTCACAGATGGGCTGCTGGTAGGCTGGATTGATGGACCATTCGATGGATCTGGCGACGGTTTTACAGATTGGCTGCTGGTTGGTGGTATTGAAGGACCTTTCGATGGATCTGGCGACGATTTTACAGATGGGCTATTGGTAGGTGTCACAAATGGGCTGCTGGTAGGCTGGATTGATGGACCATTCGATGGATCTGGCGACGGTTTTACAGATGGGCTGCTGGTTGGTGGTATTGAAGGACCTTTCGATGGATCTGGCGACGATTTTACAGATGGGCTATTGGTAGGTGTCACAAATGGGCTGCTGGTAGGTAGGATTGATGGACCTTTTGATGGATCTGACGACGGTTTTACAGATGGGCTGATGGAAGATTGGATTGATGGACTATTCGATGGATTTGACGACGGTTTTACAGATAGGATGCTTGTAGGTGTCAAAGATGGGCTGCTGCTAGGTAGGATTGATGGACCATTCGTTGGATCTGACGACGGTTTTACAGATGGGCTGATGGAAGATTGGATTGATGGACTATTCGATGGATTTGACGACGGTTTTACAGATAGGATGCTTGTAGGTGTCAAAGATGGGCTGCTGGTAGGTAGGATTGATGGACCATTCGTTGGATCTGACGACGGTTTTACAGATGGGCTGCTAGTAGGTGTCGCAGATGGGCTGCTAGTAGGTTGGTTTGATGGACCATTCGATGCATCTAGCGACGGTTTTACAGATGGGCTGCTGGTAGGTTTGTTTGATGGACCATTTGATGGATCTGGAGACGGTTTCATAGATGCGCTACTGGTAGGTGTCACAAATGGGCTGCTGGTAGGTGGGATTGATTGACCATTGGATGGATCTGACGACGGTTTTACAGATGGATTGCTGGTAGGTAGGATTGATGGACCATTCGATGGATCTGATGACGGTTTTATAGATGGGATACTAGTAGGTATCAGAGATGGGCTGTTGGTAGGTGGGATTGATGGACCTTTTGATGGATCTGCAGACGGTTTCATAGATGGGCTACTGGTAGGTGGCATAGATGGGCTGCTGGTAGGTTGGATTGATGGACCATTCGATGGATCTGACGACGGTTTTACAGATGGGCTGCTAGTAGGTTGGATTGATGGACCATTCGATGAATCTGGCGACGGTTTTACAGATGGGATACTGGTATGTGTCACAGATGGGCTGCTGGTAGGCTGGATTGATGGACCATTCGATACAACAATTGACGGTTTCACAGATGGGCTGCTAGTTGGTAAGGAAGTCACGCTGCAATCAACTTCACAAGTTGCAGGGCAGTTTTCGGCAACATACGGCTTCTTGCAAAAATTTGTGAGAGTCACTATCCGTAATCCAATCCATTGACAAGTCTTGGTGGAATCACCATTGACGAAGAAGTCTGCATTATCAAGACAAATGGAACCAGAATTGTAGCCATTATCAGGTCTCTTGTTAGACGTGGTTGTTGGACTTATGCTATTCACAGACGGACCACTGGTAGGTAAGAGAGTCACACCGCACTTCATCTCACAAGTTGCAGGGCAGTTGTTGGCAACATCTGTCCTGTGGCAAAAATTTCTGAGAGTTACTTCCTGTAATCCAATCCATTGACAAGTCTTGGTAACATCACCATTGACGAAGAAGTCTGCATTATCATGACAATTAGGATCTGAATCGTAGCCTTTATAAGGTCTCCTGGTAGACGTGGTTCGTGGACTTGCGCTAGGGATTGCGCTTGAGATTGTACTTTCGCTTGGAATGAGCATCTTGCTTTCCCTGACCAAAATAAATGGTTCATTATACTCTGTGGTAATGGCGTACGCTTCGAAATCCGCTGGGTAGCTGGTGAAGATCGCCTTTGCAGATGCATACCTATTGTCTCTTTTAAGGCTTTTGTCTGTAATTTTCACTAGAGCGGGATGACTTTTGCCAACCACCAAATTGAATCTAGCGCCGAAGGGAATTGACATTATATTGAACTTCTTGTCCTCGTCCTCAACCTGAAAAGCCTCATCAAGCCAATTTGCATCATATCCTAGGCATTTGTGGTACGCCCAACCTAGAGAAATATAAGCGCCTGTATGGTATGGGTCGAAGACAGAATAGGCAGCAGCTGCAGCAACTACATCTATTGATTCGTCGTCCATGTATAGAGGTGGTGAGATTTCCTCCATAGCTAGAATGATTGTATTACCGTTTCTGACAGCCTGTCCCCATTGTTTAGAATTGGAGTAAGGAGCGTAGAAGGTTGCAGGATCGGTAGAGGGGCAAACATCCCTGTAGGTAATAGCGAGAACTGCGTCAAATTGGGCAAAGTCTTGGGCATTCATGCTGTCCCATTCTTCCTGGGACTTGTAGGCAATAGTTCTATTGACTTTCGCATAGGCTTGGGCAAGAGTAGCAAATAATCCAACAGCCATGTCTTCTGTGTGGTCATACGCCTGAGCTACTACGACACCAGTGCTTGCATTTGCCGCCGTAAACAAAACTGAAAGGATCAAGGAGACAATCAAGTATAAAGAAGATTTCATGACTTTGATCTGCTTCGAAATCAAAGCGCAATGAATTATGAGAAAGAATTGTATTAGATGCAAGGCGTAGCGTTATGCGCCCTCTTGTTCTCTTACCTGGAACGAGGTATGATCTTGAATATGCGTAAGAGTGAGATCGGTATTTTCGGTTCTTGTACGAAACTTGCACTTATTGAATTTATGAGCATACCATACCTTTAGTGCAATTGAAGGAAGATTGTCAGATTTGATGCATGTCCTATAATGAAATAGAAAGGGCGCATGTGCTGCATTAGAAAGAACTACTTTAGCTTCAGCATTGCTTCAGGCACAATTAATTGCCTTGCATGCAAAACAAACATGTCAGATTTGAGAATAATAATGAGAAAGAAAAAGGCGCGAGAGTTCTCTTTGACACCATAAATAGCCATAAATATGTAAATACATAAATAAATTAATAAATAGATACAAAAAAATCTAACCAGCCTTCATCAACAATCCGCACGTCTCGGACAACGTACGTAGTAGTGATCAATCATCAAGTTAGCATTGCGTTTACTCATAATATTCCAAGAAAGAAGAAACCTTAAGACATTCTTGGGGACAAACGTATGATAATGCAATTGGGCAGACATAACTTTCTACTGCCAGCATTTCAGTTCGCGCTTCTATTCATATGTCTGCAGCTTCAAAATTCGTATGCCTTTACAATTCCCAGGACGGCGACTTTGATTCAAAAGAGGAGTGTCGTTGTTACATCCACAAATCTCAACTTGCAAGATCTAAAATCTGGTTATGATACAGATGATGGATACGAAAGATTTCTATATTCTTCAAAGCGTAAACTACGCAACAAAAAGAGGGACAGACAACTCCTGCGTATTATTGAAGAAGACGAGGACGGATACAATGTAATGTTCAAACGGGAAAGTCCTTTATGGCAAAAGTTCTTGACCAAACCCTTCAGGATAGGATATAGAGGTTTGAAAAGTATCACTTCTGGAAAGAGAGAACCAGGAACCCTGATACTCGTGAGACACGGAGAGAGTGAATGGAATGTCAATAAAACATTTACTGGATGGGCGGACCCAGATCTCTCTGAACAAGGAGTCAGGGAGACAGAGTACGCTGCAAGATTGCTATTGGAGGGTGGTTACGATATTGACGTCGTGTTTACTTCGAGGCTTCAGAGGGCGATCAGATCTGTTTGGATTATCTTGGGGTAAGTGGTCAATGCTTCTTGATAGCTGTCAACTATCTTTCCTTCTTACTATAAGATTCTTCCCCACTATGCACTTGCTTACGCGCACGAATCCAATTTTGGTGTTTTTCCTAATAGCGAAATGAATCAATTTTACATTCCTGTGTACAAAAGCTGGAGACTCAATGAAAGGTTAGTGGGGATGTTTGTTTTTTGTTTTATTCCTATCTTATTTATGTCATATGTATGTCTTGTAATAGTTTTTAACTATCTGTTTGGATCGAAGAATGTATGGTGCCCTAACAGGTTTGTGCAAAAAAGAGACAGCTGAGCAATTAGGTGTAGAACTTGTTCAAAGCTGGAGAGGAAGCTTGCGGAGTCGTCCACCCGCTATTACCAGCCAAGACACCTATTGGCCAGGACGTGATCGTAGATACTCTGATTTGTCCGCGGAACAGATACCATTCACGGAAAGCTTGCTCGACTGTATGGAAAGAGCAGCACCTACATGGGAAGATAAAATAAAGTGGGAGTTGAGAATGGGTAGAAATGTGATGGTCGTGGCGCATGGTAATACATTGCGAGGGTTGGTGAAAATAATTGACAATATTGGTGATGAAGAGATTAACGATGTTGGTTTACCAACTGGCATTCCCATTGTGTACAAGTTTGATTCCAATTTGAAACCGATCAAACCAGATGAAGGGAAATTCTTGACACAAAAGCATATGAAAGGAGCTTTCCTTGAAAAACCTGGCACATTGAAGGAGGCAATCAAACGAGAGAAAGAATGGCTAGAGAATGTACCTGGGTATTCGAAAACAATGTCCAGATCCAAGACCGCCATGAGTCCCGTAGAGCGTGCGCTGAGCAAACTTAAGGCTGAGAAGGAGCTGGGGAAATGGGCAGGTCAATTTATAGATGAAAATGCAACGGAAGAAGATGACGGATCTGACGGTAACTCGGGCAAACCAATATTCTATGAAGACGAAGCTTGGGAGAAAGGTCTCAAGGATCTGGAAGAGGGAGATCAATTTGATGCAGATGGAACATTCCATCCAGATGGTAGTCCGGAGCGAGATGACCTTGATGAAGAAAATGTGAACATTCCTGGGATGATTACAAATGTTCCATGCCTGCAGTCGATGCCCTCGCAATCGCTACTTCCTGGTATTGGGGATGTGCCTATACGGAGAGATGCAGTAGTTGTCCTCATTCGGCATGGGTAAGTCAGGAATTTAGTACGATCATTCAGCTTAAGCACATACAACATGTCAACATATTTTTCTAATTCCTTTGCTTTTCTAGAAAAACAGAGCACAACAAGCTTAAATTGTTTACCGGATGGTTTGATGCCCCTCTGGCCAGCGAAGGAAGAGAAGAGGCGATTCAAGCTGGAAAATTGTTGAAAGCTCATGGCTTCGAATTCGATGTAGTGTATACATCTTGGCTTTCACGTGCAATTGAAACGGCATGGGTAAGTCCGTATCATAAATGCGCAATTAAATATCTCAGTCAAACGTGTTTCTAACTACATTTCCAACGTCAAACTAATTTTATGCAGTTGGTCATTGATGAAATGGACGCAATCTGGTTACCAATTATTAAAACTTGGAGGCTCAATGAAAGGTAAGTGGCCAATGCTTCTTGAAAGCTGTCAGCTATCTTCCCTTCTTACCATAAGATTCTTTCCCACTATGCACTTGCTTACGCGCACGAATCCAATTTAATGAAAGAATGTATGGTGCTTTGACGGGAAAGTCGAAGAGCATGGTTTCTCAGAAATATGGAGAGAAGCAATTCAAAGCGTGGAGAAGAGGGTATACAGTAAGACCTCCCAAAGTTTCATCGTTTTCTGTTGACTATCCTGGAAATGATCCGCGATACAAACTCATTAATGATATCAGAATCTCTGTCAGTGAGACAATAATGCGATCATTTGATAGTGGCAAACTAAGCATTGAAAGAAAGCTACCGAAGAGCGAATCATTGAAGGATTGTATGGATCGCACAATTCCTTACTACGAGCAACAGATTGTACCCGATGCGTTAGAGAAGGGAAAGAGGGTCCTCATTTCCTCAAGCGAAAACGCTATTCGCGGCCTTCTAATGGTGCTATGTGAAATTCCCGAAGAAAAGATTTCAGACCTTGAGATACCGAATGGGCTTCCACTTATTTATGACGTCAAGTCGAAGTGCATCAGATTACTCGATGATGGTACTGGTCGGGATCCTTTGGATGTCTACGATTTTGGAAGTGCAGCCAACTATCTCTTTAGACCTTGCAAAAATGAAGAAGGGGAGGATGAGGTATGTTCAAAACTTTGTTTGTGATGTAGAAGACATGAATGTACATTTTAATGTCTGATATTTTTTATGTCTGCTTCTTCTCAATTGGGTATCGTGCGTATCGTACAGGAGTGTGATATTACATTGATGCAAGATATGTATGCATTTCATGAAAAGGACCAAGAGATGTTGAACTCTATTCGCAATCCAGAATAACCCTTTCGGATGACAGAATTTGAGGGTACAGTGCACGTGTCTAGCTAAATACGAAATATGAGCGGATGTTATACGACCGTGACATAGAGATCTCGCTAGTAGCTAATGTAACAAACAAGCACAGAGGACTGAAGTGCGATTGCATAGTATCGTTTTTTAATTACAACGAGTTAGATACTGCAACATTTATTTTCATTACATGCATTCACACGAACTTGCTGTGACAACAATGTTGTAATATGATGCAGATGTCCAATTCCGATACAGACAAGTAATCTACAAATGCATAATTATGATATTCAATATGTGAGCGTTGTCATGCCAGTTTTTCGCAAGATGTAAAATGGCCTAACACATCAAAATCCCAAACAGAAATGGAAAGACACCGAAAGGATGCGTCGATGATTTTGAAATTTTCATTGGCTGGAAATCAAAAATCAAAAGAACAAGAACACTTTTTTCGAAATAATGCACATCAATCATCTGTCAATTATCGCTTCTCATATCAAATTGCCACAACCCGATAGTAATAGATACATAGACAGATACAATATATATATTATCACAGTACTTCCAATATAATCCTGCGCCCTCCCCAATCTATTTACAAATCGCTGCTTTCTAGAAATCATAAAAAATGGTGTTTCTTACCTCCACCATCCTCCTTGCCGCATTGGCAAACTGTGACAGTTTCATACCCGAGACTCCGAGATCCAGATCAACTCGTCTCAATGCTGGTAACGCAGCAACCACCAAAGATCGTATCAAACAATGTGGTGGTGGCCTCCCACTCATTCCACCCGGTGATTGTCTTCTCTTTGATCCCGAGGAGGAAGGAATGCTTCAGGGAACGGGGGGTCTTGCCTCTCGCATCAAAGCTGGGCATGCTTACATTCTCCCACAGGATGCAAAGATTGTTGCCGATAGCAATCCTCCACTAGATATAAATATGATGGATGCACAGCATTGGCTAGAATACTTGGATGATGATCTTCCTCTCAACTTTGCGAAACCGAATGCTCCCGCAACAGCAACGGTACTTGCACGAACCAGAATCATTTCAGATGATGCCCCAGGTGATATTCAGCACATCATTCTTCGTCTCCCAGAGGGCATGCAATATGTCGAAGGACAATCGCTATCTGTTATTCCTGCTGGCATTGATGCCAAGACCGATAAGAAATTCTCCCCTAGGTTGTACTCTATTGCTTCTACACGATATGGAGATGTTTTGGATGGAAATACCATCAGTCTCTGTGTCCGTCGTGCTGAATTCTACGAACCTAGCACCGGTATCACCGATCCTGTGAAGAAGGGAGCTTGTTCGAACATGCTTTGTGATTCAATGCCTGGAGACCAGATATCTGTTGCTGGCCCTGTTGGAAAAACAATGTTATTGCCAAAGAACCCAAATGACGACATCATCATGGTCGCGACTGGAACTGGAATTGCTCCATTCAGAGGATTCATGCATAGATTATTTATGGAGGAGACAGTTGCGAGGCACGTCTTTGGTGGAACTGCATGGTTGGTACTAGGAGTCCCAACTACTGGAGGACTCTTGTACAAGGAAGAATTTGATGCAATGCAGAGAACTGCTAGACCTGATTCGCTCAAGATTGATTATGCCATTTCGAGAGAGATGACAAATCAAATGGATGGTGGAAAGCTATATGTGCAGAATGTGATTGCTCAGAACGCGAAAGAGTTCTTTGCTCGATTAGATGGTGGTGCATCAGTATATTTTTGTGGATTGAAGGGAATGATGCCTCCTATTCTGGAGGCATTGCAGAAGGTTGCAGTTGAGAACGGTCTTGATTGGGATGCCGAACTGAAGCAATGGAAGGCCAATCATCAGTGGCATGTCGAGGTGTACTAAATATAGAGTAGAAACGAATTGTAGTCCTTTGCTCGTTGGTTTCTGTACTCATACATAATAATGCATTACTGTAACTAATGATCAAACCAATAATATTGAGTATCTATAATATGAATAACCAGTCGTTTGTTGCTGTTGTAAGGTACGGAACTGAGCCTATTTCTTTTTTACTATGATTTGCGCTTTCATTCCTTGAGGATGACCTCTAGAAACGGTTTCAAATGGATATAATAGACAACGGTCATTGTTTTCACTCCATTGTCGTTTCTGAATAAGCATTGTATTGGAATCAGGCGCAGATGATACGCGGAAGGAGTTACACGTAGCTAGTATGGACACTAAGCTCTGATAAACACTTATTTCCCACGTCCTCTTCCTGGACGTCCTCTGCCTCGATTACTGCGCTTTTTCTTTTTGGTTCCAGCTGCACTACTTGCATTCCCTGTGATTTCCTTTTTTCTCTTATTCTGACCGGGTTGGTTCTGGTTCTGGTGATTGCTGCTGTTGCTGGTGTTATTATTGGTGTTGTTGTTGTTGTTGTTGTTGTTGTTATTCTTGATATTCTGCCTAGGGTTTTTCATGACAGAATCTCCTGCAGGAGGCAGAGCTGAGCTGGATTTCTTGTTACTCTTCATTGCGATCTTCTTGACTACTTCCGTGGTTGGAGTATGGACATGGTCGTCACTTTGCGTCTCTCCGTCTTCTCCCGGACTACCATCTTCGTCTTCTTCAGTACCATCGTTCTCATCGTGGCCTTCATCTATTTCACTCTCTTCACCAGCTTCAGCATCATCAGCATCATCATCATCCTGCGATGGTGAAGAAATTACATCTTCATCATCTGCAACAACGCTTGCGTCATGTTCCTTGGAATCAGCAATAGGAATTTCTTGCTTCGTGCTCTTCTTGGTTTCTTCTTGCGGCAATTTCTCTTGCCCAATGTTAGCATTAGCATCCTTCAATTCGTTGTTTGTTGGCGATTGCTGTTTATCATTTACTCCCTGTTGCTGCAGTGCGTGTTTTTTTAGATGCTGATCTTTGAGACCCTGCAATTTGCGTCCGAGTTCTTCCTTTTTATAATGTTTCACCAGGATATCTTTGAGAGGTTGATGGAACCATTGCGTGATGGAGTTTGAATCAACCTTCCATTCCTGAATTGGAAGCTGTTGCATGGCCTTACTCGTATATGCCAATAGAGTCAGCAAAGAATCATCATCTTTGGACGGAAGAAGGGATGGAGGATGGTATTGGCCGAGCAAGGAGGTGTAGTAGGATTTGGCGGCGGAATTATATTTTTCTAGGAGTGATTTGTGAAGTGATTTCATTTCATCCTGTGAATTGTGTTATTAATCATGACTAGTATTCAATATTCAATATTCGATATTCATTATTCATTGTCCATGTGACAAAGCGATGATGGGGGGATTGGGGATATACTTACCAGCGGGTGGGACGGTTGACAATATTTTTGGAGGCGGTTCCATGCTGATTGTAGATGTTCGAATGTGATGCCTTGGTCTGATTCATGTTTATGGAGGAGAGGTGTCAGATATACTGTATGCTGATCGTAGGATGATTGACTCATTATTACGGTTTGATTTGAAAGCGGATATTCAATATATGTCAGTAGACTGTAGAGTATTATGTTGATGGGAAGATGGTCAATGTGCAATGTGGTGATTGGTGATTGATTGATGATTTGTCATGCATTTATTTTACTTCGAGTATTTTGTATTTTGTATGTCTTGTGTTCATTTTTAATGTTTGGTTCCCAAATGAAACCCCACCCTCGGATTAATTCGACCACATTCCACACCTCTATTATTTATTTTTAGCACACAAAACAATAATAAAACAGTAACAAACATGATAAGAAGATTGATGGGCCATTCCATACAACCAGTGACCCATTAGTGGAAGTAATAGGATCAATTGATAAGAGGATTGATGTACCATTTGATGAATCTGGCGACGGTTTCATTGATGGGCTGCTAGTTGGTAAGGAATCCACGCCGCAATCAATTTTACAAGTTGCAGGGCAGTTCTCGGCAACGTACGTCTTGCCGCAAAAATTTGTGAGAGTTACTACCCGTAATCCAATCCATTGACAAGTCTTGGTGGAATCACCATTGACGAAGAAGTCTGCATTATCAATACAAATGGAACCAGAAAAGTAGCCATTATCAGGTCTCTTGGTAAACGTGGTTCGTGGATTACTGGTAGGTATCACAGATGGGCTGCTGGTAGATTGGATTGATGGACCATTCGATGGATATGGCGACGGGTTCACAGATGGGCTACTGGTAAGTGTTATAGATGGGCTGCTGGTAGGTTGGGACACATTGGATGGACCACTGGTAAGAGAAACAGATGAGCTGCTGGTAGGTTGGGTTGATGGACCATTCGATACGTCCAGTGACGGTTTTACAGATGGGCTGCTAGTAGGTGTCACAGATGGGCTGCTGGTTAGTTCGATTGATGGACCATTCGATGCATCTAGAGACGGTTTCATTGATGGGCTGCTGGTAGGTGGGTGTGATGGACCTTTTGATGGATCTAGCGACGGATTCATAGAAGGGCTACTGGTCGGTGTCACAGATGGGCTGCTAGAAGGTTGGATCGATGGACCATTCGATGGATCTGATGACGGGTTTACAGATGGGCTGCTAGTAGGTGGAATTGATGGACCGTTCGATGGATCTGGCGACGGTTTTACAGTTGGGCTACTGGTAGGTGTCACAGATGGGCTGCTGGTAGGTTGGATTGATGGACCATTCGATGGATCTGATGACGGTTTTACAGATGGGCTGCTAGTAGGTGTCGCAGATGGGCTGCTGGTAGGTTGGATTGATGGACCATTCGATGCATCTAGAGACGGTTTTACAGATGGGCTGCTGGTAGGTGGGTGTGATGGACCTTTTGATGGATCTAGCGACGGATTCATAGAAGGGCTACTGGTAGGTGTCACAGATGGGCTGCTGGTATGTTCGATTGATGGACCATTCGATGGAACTGGCGACGATTTCCCAGATGGGCTACTGGTAGGTGTCACAGATGGACTGCTGGTAGGTTGCATTGATGGACCATTCGATGGATCTGACGACGGTTTCATAGATGGGCTGATAGTAGGTGGGTGTGATGGACAATTTGATGGATCTGGCGACGGATTAACAGTTGGGCTACTGGTATGTGTCGAAGATGGGCTGCTGGTTGGTTTATTTGATGGACCATTCGATGGATCTGGCAACGGTTTTACAGATGAGCTGTGGGTAGTTGACGCAGATGGGCTGCTGGTAGGTTGAATTGATGGATCATTCGATGCATCTAACGACGGGTTCACAGATGATCTGCTGGTAGGTGGGTGTGATGGACTTGTCGATGGATTTAGCGACGGTTTCATAGAAGAACTACTGGCAGGTTTCATAGATGGGCTGCTGGTAGGTTCGATCGATGGGCCATTCGACGTATCTGACGACGGTTTTACAGATGGGCTGCTAGTAGGTGGAATTGAAGGACCATTCGATACATCCAGTGACGGTTTCACAGATGGGCTGCTGGTAGGTGTCGAAGATGTGCTGCTGGTTGGTTGGATTGATGGAGCATTCGATGCATCTAGCGACGGTTTTACAGATGGGCTGCCAGTAGGTGGGTGTGATGGACCTTCTGATGGATCTAGCGACGGATTCATAGAAGGGCTACTGGTAGGTTCCATAGATGGGCTGTTGGTAGGTTCGATTGATGGACCATTCGATGGATCTGACGACGGTTTCACAGATGGGCTGATGGAATGTTGGATTGATGGACCTTTCGATGGAACTGGCGACGGTTTTACAGTTGGGCTACTGGTAGGTGTCACAGATGGGCTGCTGGTAGTATCGATTGATGGATCATTCGATACGTCCAGTGACGGTTTCACAGATGGGCTTCTAGTAGGTGTCGCAGATGAGTTGCTGGTAGGCTGGATTGATGGATCGTTCGATGCATCTAGCGACGGTTTCATAGATGGGCTGCTGGTAGGTGGGTTTGATGGACCTTTTGATGGATCTGCAGACGGTTTTATAGATGGGCTACTGGTAGGTGGCATAGATGGGCTGCTGGTAGGTTGGATTGATGGACCATTCGATGGATCTGACGACGGTTTTTTAGATTGGCTGCTAGTAGGTTGGATTGATGGACCATTCGATGAATCTGGCGACGGTTTTACAGATGGGATACTGGTATGTGTCACAGATGGGCTGCTGGTAGGTTGGATTGATGGATCATTCGATACAACAATTGACGGTTTCACAGATTGGCTGCAAGTTGGTAAGGAAGTCACGCTGCAATCAACTTCACAAGTTGCAGGGCAGTTTTCGGCAACATACGGCTTCTTGCAAAAAATTGTTTGAGTTACTACCCGTAATCCAATCCATTGACAAGTCTTGGTGGAATCATCATTGACGAAGAAGTCTGCATTATCAAGACAAATGGAACCAGAATTGTAGCCATTATCAGGTCTCTTGGTAGACGGTGGGTTTGATGGACCATTTAATGGATCTGGAGACGGTTTCATAGATGGGATACTGGTATGTTTCATAGATGGTCTTCTGGTAGGTAGGATTGATGGACCATTCGATACAACAATTGACGGTTTCACAGATGGGCTGCTAGTTGGTAAGGAAGTCACGCTGCAATCAACTTCACAAGTTGCAGGGCAGTTTTCGGCAACATACGGCTTCTTGCAAAAATTTGTGAGAGTCACTATCCGTAATCCAATCCATTGACAAGTCTTGGTGGAATCACCATTGACGAAGAAGTCTGCATTATCAAGACAAATGGAACCAGAATTGTAGCCATTATCAGGTCTCTTGTTAGACGTGGTTGTTGGACTTATGCTATTCACAGACGGACCACTGGTAGGTAAGAGAGTCACACCGCACTTCATCTCACAAGTTGCAGGGCAGTTGTTGGCAACATCTGTCCTGTGGCAAAAATTTCTGAGAGTTACTTCCTGTAATCCAATCCATTGACAAGTCTTGGTAACATCACCATTGACGAAGAAGTCTGCATTATCATGACAATTAGGATCTGAATCGTAGCCTTTATAAGGTCTCCTGGTAGACGTGGTTCGTGGACTTGCGCTAGGGATTGCGCTTGAGATTGTACTTTCGCTTGGAATGAGCATCTTGCTTTCCCTGACCAAAATAAATGGTTCATTATACTCTGTGGTAATGGCGTACGCTTCGAAATCCGCTGGGTAGCTGGTGAAGATCGCCTTTGCAGATGCATACCTATTGTCTCTTTTAAGGCTTTTGTCTGTAATTTTCACTAGAGCGGGATGACTTTTGCCAACCACCAAATTGAATCTAGCGCCGAAGGGAATTGACATTATATTGAACTTCTTGTCCTCGTCCTCAACCTGAAAAGCCTCATCAAGCCAATTTGCATCATATCCTAGGCATTTGTGGTACGCCCAACCTAGAGAAATATAAGCGCCTGTATGGTATGGGTCGAAGACAGAATAGGCAGCAGCTGCAGCAACTACATCTATTGATTCGTCGTCCATGTATAGAGGTGGTGAGATTTCCTCCATAGCTAGAATGATTGTATTACCGTTTCTGACAGCCTGTCCCCATTGTTTAGAATTGGAGTAAGGAGCGTAGAAGGTTGCAGGATCGGTAGAGGGGCAAACATCCCTGTAGGTAATAGCGAGAACTGCGTCAAATTGGGCAAAGT
>Ga0306864_1000481_pt1 | contig 18466 bp, 11 predicted proteins | sample AntRauTorckE5430_FD_190448 | JGI IMG/M metagenome (GOLD analysis project Ga0306864, IMG submission 190448) | Saline lake microbial communities from Rauer Islands, Antarctica - Metagenome Torckler E5 #430 (v2) (version 2) | ecosystem: Environmental > Aquatic > Non-marine Saline and Alkaline >...
TATGTGCTCGTGGATGAAGTTTGGGTGCGCAAAGCGCGCCCACTACTAAAAAAAAGCGCACCCACGTAAAATCGCCACTCCTCGCGAATGAATAGAAACGCAACAACGTTCATCGTACCAGATAACAACATTTCAATATGTAACAAAACAAAAGATATATTGAATATAAAAGGCAAATTACTCACAATGCTGTATTTAGTTTTGATTTTATGACTTTAACGCACGTTGATTTTCAATAATAAAAGGTGGGTGCGAAAAGCGCACCCAAAAATAAATATGTCGAGCATATTTTTGCTCTACTAATTGCTACCGCGTAGTAGTAAAACCTAGTAAAACACATATTCTAAAAATGGGTGCGGAAAGTGCACCCATTGTCGTACTTTGAGGGGTAATAACTGCACCCAAAATTGGACTAAGTTCATGTATGAAATTGGTTCTTGGGGTGTACCAGGGTGTACCCAAAGATGGTTTTCCAAATTACTGATTATGTATTGTATTCAGATTGTCATGTTTAGAGGCCATTTAATTTTGCTGGTACTTCGTCCCCACCCAAAACCAATGCCCTTTTCAAATCTAAATATGAATATGCTCTTTTGAGACCCACTTGGCTGCAAACCCAATTGGCTGTATTCAAAATCAATTATAAGTGCCATCCGTTTCGGCTGCGCCTTTGGATCTGTCCCATAAAATATCATTGATAGCTTTGTTTTCAGTTTTCGTTCTAGAAAAGAATGAGGAAAGCTTGCAGTTCATTTTCGTGTCGAAAATTCGGACTACCAAGTCCCCTCTTCGCTCTCTCTTCTCTTTCTCTTCCTCGTCTCTTCTCCGAAACTTATCAGTCGGGGAAATCGGTGAAGAATATCATTATCGGCAGCTTGTACGTACGCTACGATACCACCCGCGGTATGTAGATTAGCTACGAAGATAGAGAGTATCGATTATCGATAGATCATGATGATTCAAATACCGCTACTTTTTACCATAAATCATACAAAATACGTTCCACACACAATACCTATCATGCACAATTCATCCATTGCCATCCTTCTTGCTACAGCTTTTGCAACTGTAAATGGTTTCGCTTCTCCGAAATTGTCATTCGGTGTAAGCAACAAGGCAAACTGTGCTTTCAACGCCCCGGTTCTCATGTCATCATTTGACGATGAATTTATCCAACAAACTCCTGAACAAACTAGACAGAATATTCAGGATTTGGTGGATGAACATCCCGTTGTTGTGTTCATGAAGGGAAGCAAAATCTTCCCTCAATGTGGATTTTCTAGCACTGCTGTTCAGATTCTTAATACTTTCAACATTGATTTCCACTCAGGTAAGTAGCTGTTGCAACATTTCCCTCCTTGCACGTCAGTACGCCTGCCGATGATAACCGATACAAGCAAACACGACAGAACTTCCAAACTTAATCTGTGGATATCATTAACACAAAATCTAAATGTCCGCAAATACAGTTGATGTCTTGGCTGATGAGGGTATTCGCCAGGGAATTAAAGAGTTCAGCGAGTGGCCTACCATTCCTCAGCTCTATGTAGCTGGAGAGTTCATTGGGGGCAGTGACATTATGATTGAGATGTACCAAAGTGGAGAGCTTGGAGAGATGATTGAAAAGGGCAAGGCTAATATGATGTAAGCATAGTCAGTACAAAAAATACTAGTGAAGTCCCATCAGTTGCAACAACCAGATTGCTTAAAATGCCTACATTGGTGGAGACTTCCCTGCATTCTCCCGTGTGGAGATTGATGCCTTAAAAGCGTCCCTAGTAAATAGTCAGATATGCACCTGTTAATTTTAAATCATCGAGTCAATAGGTAGTATTTGCCAGTGGTGAATCAAAGAGTTCTAATGTTGAACACTTTAGTCGAATGTGAATGTGTCGAAAACGCATGAGCATGCCGTTTTCCCAGTGCAGAAACTCCATTTTCGTTTTCTGCGCACATCCACGTTATGTTCGTCAATCGGATCCACAGAGATTACGAGACAAGAAAGAGGAAAGCGAGCCTCATGATTAGAAATCCTTGCTTCACTTTGGTCTATCAGGTGATGTGCGGAAACATATCGAAGAGCTGACTTTCATCGATTCATCTGATGTTGATTCTGATACTGGAGAATAACCATTTCCTACTTCCCAGTCGAAAATTCATTTGAAATAATGATAATAGATTGGTTTATGTCAGGTTTTACATTGAAACTGGTGGTGTTGTCTAGATTAAAGATGAAGATGCAATAATAATTTATTTCGAGTCAAATGGCCTATATTCTCATTTTTTCTGTTATTTCTCTGACACCGGAAAAAAATAGAAACAACAAAACAAAGAGGACAGAAGATACAGCAACAAAAACGTTTCGAGGAATGATCGTCAAATGGGTTGTTACAGGGAGTTCTTTAAGGTGCTCATTTTTACTAGCTGCGTGTGCCTCGTAAACGCGGCTTCAGCAGATAATGATCCCTGCTCGAGTTATGAGTCGTGTAAGAGTTGTGTCTCCTCGTGTCTCTTCTTCATTTTTCAATTTCCTGAAGCAGATACAGTATCTATTGTTGACTGCTTGGCCTTCCTCCAAATGCACAGCAAATTTTTCTCACTTCAAAACTTACGCAGGCGCATCTTGTACCGGATCTCGTTATTATCATGAAAATTGGGATGTAACGATGAAATCTTATCGTCGTAATACCAAAGAAACTCTATCTACTATGATAGGAAACCATCATTCCTGCAAATGGTGTGATATTGATAATATGTGTCATTCCTACAACGAAAAGCAGCCACCAGCTTCACTTTGCAAGATTGATGATTATATTGAGTATCAGTCAACTTGTCCTCTAGAACCGGCTTACCCCACTGAGCCTCCCGAATTTTTAGGAGACTGGATGTCGGCACTATTGCAAATAAGTTCGTTCTCATCCACTCCTCTTTCTGAACTATCATTACCTGGAACCCACGACAGCCTTTCTTACGACCTCTCACTTACGCTTGCTAAAGATGGTGTAGATGACCGTGACAGGCTGTCAAAAATCTTGAGAGAGCTCAGTATTTTGCGTCCGAACGAACTTGAAGAAGTCATTAGACTGCAAGCACAATCTCAAAAATTGGATATTTATCAACAGTTAAATAATGGCATTAGATTCATTGACTTTCGAATAACCTACGAAAGCAAAGAAATCGAGGGTAACAAACCAGATTGGTATAGCTTACATAGCTTGCTTTCTAACCACCCAGCGTATGTTTATCTTGAAGCCATCCGAGAGTGGATGGAGCAGCATTCAGAAGAAGTTGTTGTCATCTGGTTTAGCCGACATGGAAGCGTCAGCGATAGAAGTGAATCAGCGTACCCACAAACACCAGTATCGGCAAAGCGCTTCTTCTGGAGGTTTGTAGAAGACTTATTTGATGGTGTAATGATAGACAAGACTATCTCAGATTACCGTACCACAGGAATCCAAGATCTTGTTGCAAGAAATCATAGAATGATCCCTTTTGTAAGTGATTATGAAGAATTTACAGGCTCGTCCGTACATGGCTACGATTCTAGATGCATCAAGAATAGTTTCAAGGGTCGGGTCTTCGATGAGGTAAACACCTACCACGCGCAAAGAGAATACTTCTTTTCTCACGGTGATGTCAATGAAGAGCAATGGTTTGACTTATTGGGGATGAACAGTGCTGTAGAAGAATGGCAAGTCGAATCAGCCTTGAAGAAGCGTTTCATTCCATTCAATAACTTTGATATTTGTGCATCCTCAGTGAATATACCAGGCAACCTAATGTGTCCGACATCTCTTTTAGATGTTGAACAACTCCAGAACTACTACAATCAACATATACTAGCGGAGGCATACGATGCATTCGCATCAGGTGCCGTAAAAGATGTACACTTCCCTAATGCCTTCTATTTAGACGGTCTTGACTTTGATGGCTCGCTCCGTACAGGAACAATGACGCTTGAAGGTCGATCTCATCCAGATGCGTCGAAGGACTATAGCCAAAAAAAATATGCCTTTGTTGATACCATCATTGCGTATAATCTTGAGAAAGTTTGCAAGGTTCCTCTTGAATTCTTAGATGTAGCAGCTTGTCAGGCTTTACAAACTTATGTAGAAGAAAGAATAGCTAGGTATCCAGCACTAAGATGGCAAGAACCAGCTTTTGGACGAAGAGACGACTGGCCCCTGTGAGATTTTATTCTCCAAGTTCTTAAATAGATTCATTTACTCTCAAAGCAATTTATCTTCGAAATTTAATCGGGTTTCTTTAGATTATACAAGCCTTGGGTAGAGTTGTTATGACAGACAGTTGAACCCCGCAAGAACTGTCAAAGAAGCAAAATGTAGGATTGTATAAGTCAGTCACCAGACTTACATATACCGTATTCTTGATACGATGCATTCACCATTTACAAAGTAAATACCATGATCGCTTCTAAAGTAGAAAGAGGTCATGCTTCATCACATTGTGGAAGGTGGAAGGGTTTAATCTATTAGTGTATTTGAATATATTGCCTTATTCCTGTCTAGCCTCGCAGGTAACGCATGAAGTGTAGTGTCGTACAGGTTGAAAACAGCTTGGAGAGTTGCAACAATTTGTGGACAGAAATTCTCACAAGTATTGTCTAGCAGTAGCTGCAAAATATATGAACTCAACGATCATGGAGATTGCAGGAACGCCATTAGTATTTGAAAGTGTGTAAATACTGATTCAGAAGTTTCTTGAGCTCAACGTCAACGTTTCAATGGCAATCATAAAAAAAATGTAATTTGTAAAAAATTGTTTTCAAATAATATTTGCATCACAATTTTCAATTCGATCATAATCTAGAAATTGGACAAACAGACAACATCTCCAATGCATTTTCAATTCATACACGTCTTTGTTATCTTCCTCATCTACAGTACTAGATACGCCTCAAATGCACAGAACGACGACGTTGTATTCGGTAGTACTATTCAGGTCGTCGACCCTGTTTCAAAGGAATCGATCGCTCTCGACGTCTCCCTTACAAAAAGAGCAGATCCATTCGCTCTCGCTAGTGATCTCAAAGCGAAGTATAAGCTGAACCTCGTCACTTACCGATGGTTACTTCGTTCATTTCAGCATAGTCAAAAAAGATTAGGAGAAGATGAGGTACAACGTCTCGACATCAACGGAACAAATGAATCTAAGATGCCACCACTTATTGTTCGATTTGGGGACGACCTCGCCAATCTCTCTCGTATTTATGCGCACAAGACTGGAATGACCTTTGATGCTGCAAACGAAGTTTACCAAGACTTGATCAAGAATGTTCCTGAGCATTCCAGCCTTGAATGGGTGAAGAGAAGAAGGTCCCATACGACACTTTCTCCCTTGTACTCTAATTCTTCTTCAACCTCGACATTGGAATCAAATGACACGATGCGCACATGCGAGTTGACAGTAGCCATTGCAACCTCGGGCAACCCTGACTTCTTTTACAACTTCGTCGAATCATTTCCCAACTCAGATTTAGTGTGCCAAGTGATTATTGTTGATGACTTGTCTTCGAGAGAAGCACGTATCAAGATGCTTACTACTTACCCACAATTCACATTTGTGTTCAAGGCGTTGCATGAGACTGGTTCTGTCGAAACGTTGAACACTATTGTGAGACTATCCTCCTCCCGTTTTTTGCTATATATGTCAGATGCATGGAATCCTGTTTCAGCTGACGACTACCATCTCAGGCAAGCCCTTGCCATATTGAAAGGCGATGCTACTAAAACAGTTGCCCAGATCGTTTTGAACGATATGTCATCGGTTTCGTGTTCCCTTGGTCTGAACGTAGCTAGTTGCAGTGGACAAGGAGGATGGAAAAGGATCATGGAATGGCAAGGACACATGGTTGAGTACAACGAGAACGAGTAAGTCTTCTGTTCTCATGCTATTTTTACCACTACCGTGCCCTTCTTCTGCTTCTCATCTATCCTATCAATGATTTCACTCTTTTCTAGATTTGGAAGCATGTACTTGGAACATGCCGAGTCTTCTCAGTGGCCTGGCTTTTCTCTTCTCCCTGCAGTATGGGACTTGGCTAGGCTGAGGTCGAAGGTGGAATTAGAGTTTGAAAATGATGCCTTGGGAGAAACAGCCTTTGATATTTTATTCTCTCTCAAAGTATGGGATGCTGGGTTGGTGACAGGCCATTTACCAGCAGTTCATTACAAGTATCTTGGCTAGGAGGTAGACAGCTCCTTTGCTGCTCAATGTCGTGTGACGAAGTGTCTGATCTAGAAAGAGGGACTGAGTGGATTCACCAAGGGTGTACATGGATGTAATTATGTATATCTCTAGTTAGAGAGGGCGAGCTACACTGTAGTTGTTTGGAACTGTTGAAATACGAGCTTTTAACTATGAAAGTAACTTACTATTGAACACGTTATCTCGTTACACAGTAATTTGAATCTTACTTTAATTTGTAATCAATGGAGAAATCAATTACAAATTCAAATCCATTTGGGCAGAACTTGCAATTTTGGAATGCGCGCATTTACAACATTTTCATTTAGCGAATTTGCCGCATCCAAAATGGCGGGAAAATATTTCGAATTAGCGCATTTGCTGGCATTTGAAATATTTTGAATGCGTGTGAATGCGGTGACTAAATACTTATAACGTGTTTTTGTGGTGCTCCACTACCTGCCCTCTACATAGCTAATAGCTCGGAGCGTGTCTAGGAAAGAAGTTTTTCAACGATGTCTATCCTCTTCCTATCTTCCCACCTTTGATACCCCGAAACACACTCATAGCTACGCTTCAAACAGCTTCCGCACGATTGAAATTCAACTTTCCAATAATGACTTTCACACTAAATTAGTAAAACGATTGAAAACACGTAATACAATGCAAAAAGGCAAGAAAGTGGAGTACCAAAATCTAAAACCCAGGAAACCGGACACTTAATTTTGTTCTAAATTCATGTAAAAAAAGCCTTAGATCGGCTTACTTTGCACACCTTCCGCGCGAAACCCCCACATGTACGTGTAGCACATACCAGCATTTGATAAAAGGCAGACGAGCAAGTGCTGCTACCGCCACAACAAAGGCCTCCTCTCTGAATGCTCCATGAAATATATATAAAAACTACAGCGAAATGTCTTGAGTAAAAAAGTTCATAGAGCAACTGTAATCGGATAAGAGCACAACAGGTAGTTCAAACTTACACGAGCAACAAATGCCTCAGCAGCATGTCGACACCGCCTTCAACTTCAGCACTTCAAGCAGGTAGAAAGGCTGATGGTGATCGTGGATCCTCGCTCGTTCCAATCTGGGCTCTTGCACATAGCCACAAGATTGATTATACACCAAAGGCGACTGGGGTAAGCACGCGAGCAAGCAGGTGGAGCAGCAGTGGGACTAATGAACATGCATTCGTATCTCAAGGATCCTCCTATCTGCAGCGATCTGTGAATGCCAATCAACACGATGAAAGATGTAGAAAGCCACCACCACCACAAGGAGGAAAAAATAGACGTACATCGATAAATCATTATACTCATGTCGAGGATGATGCTGTATCGGAATATGACGGAACAAAGACATGGATTAGAAGTGGGAACAAATGGATTATCACTCAATATGATGACCGGTTAGCTGGTGCTATTACTGACAAAAGTGTGATAAGTAACAAAGTAAATCCAACTGCTGTATCATCCTTCGGAAAAAATTCGCATGATTTCAAAGTAAGGTCTGAACCTACACTGGCATCACCGCTCTCGCGGTCAAGATGGGATCAGGCTCGTGATACTGCATCAGCAATATCTTCTTTTGCTGGCAGCTCATCCTCTGGTTTATACACAAGGCAACGTCTGACAAAAACACCCGGTGGGTTTCCTTTCATGCCAGCGTTGCATCTTGCTCATAAAAAAGGAACCGGAGGGATAAGCGTAACTTCTGGCATAACGAGAAATCTAAATGTGGTCGGAGGTATTACTGAGAAAAACCGGTTCCAGAGAAGTTACCTCCTGAATGCTAGACCGGTATCAAATAGGAGTAAATGTCCATTGCAGGAAAAAGATACATCCCGAGATAAGCTGATGGATCAGAGTCATTCAAGTTCACATCCTAACAGACAATCGTATTCTGATTACGATTCAGAAAGAGAAGAACGACTGCGGGAGTGGAAAGAAAAATTTGTGCAAAAGTTTATCGTTGAAGACAATGATATCCCTAGTAGAATACGGAAGCCAAGAAGCTTAGATTCAGAATGCGATTCAGAAGTTAACTTGAACACTGCGCAGTTGAAGGAGTGGCAGGAAGTGCAGTATCGAAGATCTGAGAAATTTGCAAGTACTGGAACCAGATCACGTAACCACTCACGACCGAAAATGGGAAACTTCTCCTACACAACATCGCCAGTCATAACTCCATCGAGAATAACGGATTCAAACCAGATTGAAAATAATTTGACTGAACCATATATCTCAACGAGGAACACTTTTGACACAGAAAATGATTCTTTTAATTACACCGATCGGTTAAAAGAGTGGAAGGAGAAGCAATACGAAGATCACGGTGCATCTTTTCAGCCACTACCAACTCAAGTTGAAGTATTTGGAGAGACAACGAGCAAGAGCCTAGATTACGACTACGAGTCATATGATTCTGATCCATCTCGCAAGCAAAGGTTGAAAGAGTGGAAAGAACAATTTGCAAGCGGGCCAGTGAGGTTTTCTTCGACATCCGTGGAAACGGGCGTCGGCACCAATACCGCTCATTTTTCTGACTTTGCGGTAGATCAGGAGCAATCACTTGAAACCATATATTCTCCGGCAAAAAAATCATCAAGGCGAGGCCGAACAGTACCAGGCGGTGGTTTTTTTCCTGTAACCTCGCCGCAACGTAAGGGCAACGCAGGGGCGACTGGTACATCAAAGGGATCACCTTTTCATCCATGCATTTCAAAATTGCCACCTATGTCCCCTCTCCGCAATTTGAAAGATATTGAAAATATTTCGACACCGAAGAGAGCAAACAGCACACTGGATAAGAAAAAAAAGAATGCAGACACGAACGATGCTAAAGTATCGGATATGGTCGAAGAAACTCATGTTGTTGCAAAGGCAGCAAAGTTTTTTCTTGGACTTACACCACAATTAAGTTCTGAAGAAGGGCCATTGTCTCCAACTGGAGATTGCTTTAGCACTGCGTTAGACATAAACTCGCCGTGCAAAGTGTTACCATCGTTATCCACAGAACTAAATGCTGACCATACCGAAGGCATAAAATCGCCAATCACAGTACAAGGCGCTATGCAACTTCCAATCAATTTGTGGAACAGAGCTCGTACAAACAGCCCTCGTCAAACGGAAGATACCTTCTTGCCAATTGGCGACTCGACTTACTTTTCGATGCATCCTTCACAGACCCCTTTGCAATCATGGGATAATTGTCTATACGTCAAGGCTGAGGGAGCCAGAAACGGTAGAGTATGCATTACATCTACTCATCTTGTGTTTCTTTATGAAGACGATTTGTCTAATTCTCTTTTAGCACGTTACGGATGGAACAGAGATCAAATTGACAGCTTTCTTCTTGATATGGAAGGACCCTCATCTCGAGGAGCAACCCCTATAAACGTTCCACTTGACGAATCAGGAGAAGGTGGGGGAATCGAGCTCATTGGCTCAGACAACAGCACTGTAAACTTTATGGACTTGCTCGAGGATGGCTTCGCCTATTCTAACATCCGCGCGATGCCGGAAGAACACGAAGGACATAATTTTGACAAGATGGAACATTCAGTATGTGCAGATAGCTTTTTATCTTCAATTGGGTCTAGCCTTTCACCTGGCGATGAATTGAATACATCGGTTGTAGTGAAAAGGCTAGAAGAAAACACCACTTGTTTGAGAGAGGATCGAAAGGAGAAAAAATATCCTGACGAAATCCCACCTATTTCATTGACTTCGTCATCATTCGATAGTATGAACAATAATGACGAAACACAAAAGACAACTCAAAGCAAGACATCCAATGTGAATTCATTCGGGCTGGCATCGAACGAAGAAGTGGTGAATAGTTGTATACTACGCGCCTTCAAAGAGGAAGCACACCGGCGACTGCAAGAAGATGAACGTACTGCTACACAAAGTGCTGTGCATAGATTGTCAGTTGCCAGCAATGGTTCCGATCATGACTTTCAGGATCTTTACCGAAATCAAACGAATATTTCAAGTTTTAGTGATATAGATATGGAAATTGACCCAGATCAAGAAAGGACTTTATATATTTCAGATGAAGCTGACGCAAAGCAAAAGTACATTGGAATCAGATGGCCTTTATCAAAACTTGCTGAAGTCTTTGACAGGAGATACATGATGAAGGAAGTTGGTTTAGAGATTTTTGCTCCGTCCGAATCTCAGCTCACAACGTCATCCCTTCGTCAAGGAACTACGGCATCTAATTCAACGCTTGGAGGCAATTCTTCTGACGAAGTTGAGGTGCCTCTAGGCCCCCTAAGTCGATCATCATTGTACCTTGTCATTCCTGGTCTTGATTTAAAATTATCATCACGCTTCCGTCGCAAAAAAACATCGAGGAGAGACTTGTTTCTTGAAGCATTGAAGAGTCATGCAATTCAACTTAATGACGCATATTGGCTGAGTTCACCATGGCTTCAACGCAAATGGGAGTGGAGGAAGATTCCAAAGACAGACACTGTAAGTGCGCTGACTCGCTCATGGAGAAAGGGTCACGTTTCAAACTTCCATTACTTGCTTCGTCTTAACGCCATTAGTGGTCGTAGCTTCCACGACCCTGGCAACTATCCTATTATGCCTTGGGTTCTATCCAACTTCACATCAGATTCGGTTCCAGACTTGAGCGATGATAAGAACTATCGTGATCTAACGAAACCAATGGGCGCGCTTTGCCCGGTTAGACTCCGAAAGTTTCAAGAGAAATATGCCAGTCTTTGTAGCATTATGGATACAGCCATTCCTCCTTTTATGTATGGAAGTCATTATTCAAACACAGGAGGAGTTGTTCTCCATTATCTTGTGCGCGTGAGACCCTTTGCTGGTCTTCACCGCCAATTACAGGTAATTTTCAAGTCTTTACACATTTTCACTCATAGATTCAATTCACTCATTCTTTATTATGTCTCTCTTCTCATCAGGGTGGCCAATTTGACTTTCCAGATCGCCTTTTCCGTTCTGTCGCTCAAACATGGGATATCTGTTCTCGATCGTCTACAACTGAAGTGAAGGAGCTGACTCCCGAATGGTACTCTGATCCAACCTTCTTGAAGAATATTCACAATTTCAACCTAGGAACATGCACAGCTGACGGTGCCGCCATATCCGACGTAGTATTGCCACCATGGGCAAATAACGATCCTGTTAAATTTATTGAGGTTATGCGTAACGCTCTTGAAAGCGATTTCTCGTCATCACAATTACCGAATTGGATTGATTTGGTGTTTGGATGGTAAGTATTTTCCAACAAATTGTCAATCTAGATACAGTTTCAGTATGTGATCATGCTAACCACTTTTGTCACATCTTCTTAGCAAACAACGGGGGCCAGAAGCAGAGAAAGCAGACAACGTCTTTTACCACCTTTCTTACTACGACTCCGATGATTTAGCGAAGATTGCAGACGAATCTCATAGGACAGAAATTGAACTTCATATTGCAGATTTTGGAAGCTGTCCAGCCCAGCTTTTCTTGCAACCTCATCCCGGAAAGAAACTGGACAGGAAATCTCAAAGCGAACTCTCTTTGGTAAAACAACTAGGGTAAACTGATAGTGTTTGAATCTAGATTTTTGATTATCAACAGCTACTTTTAGTTTTCATTACTATCCAACCTTTTCTACTACTTCTTTATGCATATTAATGAAGATATGTCGTATCTTCTGACCACGGTAAGAAACTGATGGGTGAACAGCATTCAGACCAGTATTTAATGGTTTACATTTTACATACATACTTAATGAAAAGATTAGACGTAAACAATGAGGCTGATCCGCAAGTTATTCCCAAACACCAAAACCAAACTATTAAAGTTTAGTTGTGGCAAGCCTCGGTACCTGTAAAACACATTTTTCGCACCTTATAGTACGCATGTAACTATTCTCATAGACCAGCTGCTGTAGTATGACAATGCACAAATTAATGTCAGATTTCTCTAGAAACGTTTGAGTTTATAGCTTGTAACAACAAACAATCGAGCTTCGAGCTATTTTTGTGTGTTGGTGCAGGTTGTTGAAGGTTGCGATCATGCAAATATTTACTTACCGTTAAAACCGCCGCCGCACTGTTTGTAGTTAAATATATAAAAAGGCCTATTATCCTACTCAGTCGCAATTTATCAATCGCTGAAAAACAGATTTGCTTTCATCCTACTTACTAATCTAACCTGCATTTGATTCAGCTTCACTATCATTAGATCGACGATGGCTGTCGCTGGGGATAATAAGAAGACTCTTTCACCCGTAGCTGTGGAGAATAAGAAGCCAATAAAACGCAACGCGGGAAAGCAACAAAAAATCAATACAGCAGTTGGAGAAGGCAGAGATCCAGAAGACTTCAGCTTTATCACCGATTGTCATCGAGACTTTGCAGAACAAGAACAACTAGCCTGGGGAGAAGAGTTAAGATCTCCTTCTTATGCATCAAAGAACCGGCCAAGAGAAAGCCCGGAAAATATTTTAGGAAAGAATAGTAGAGATGACCCAATGAACAAACGAAATTCTATTACAACATTCTATTCAGATTCTGGTAAAATTTCGGAGCCAATTTCATCTGTTGTTGAAAAACAAGGTACCAGTACAAATATATTTAGTTCATCTAGAACTCGTCTTGCGTTAAATATACCAATGAGCAACAAGGCGCCTACTTCCGAAAGGGCACAAAAGCAAAAAACAAATTCATTTGCATTCAGTTTCACTCAAGCGATCAACAATGATCCTGGGAGAAGTCCATCAGTTACAAGCTCTGATAGCGATATCGATGTAGAGCCTGCGAATCATAATAGCTCAGAAAAAAAGAAGTCTCATCATGCCGCAACTTCGCATACACGTAGTTCTGATTCTAGATCTGATCAGAGTCTCGTGCAACCAGTTGCTGCTTCGTCTGTTACTGCTTCGTATGTTACAATGTTAATGGCTTACCCCCCTCAAGTTTGCAGTACTTCCGATGTTAATGTATCAATAGAGCAGGAGGTAGCAAAAGAAGTGATACCAAAAAGGACTGCATCCACGTTCTCTTCTTCGTGCGCCATTGCATGTGGTGCAACTTTATCAATTGTTGGAAAGATCGGATCAGCAGTCGAATTATGTGCTGACGCAGTAAACAAAATGACAATGAACGAAGAAGAAATAGCTTTGATGGAAGAAATGTATGCTATGTCTAGAATGCCATCATTGGATACATTAGATGAACAATTACTGAACGAGGTAGACCGCTTGAACCGCATGAATTCATGGGACACAAATGGAACCTTTAACAGTGTTGGCACAACGACTACCATGACTACAGCTGACACAGGAACAGAATTTCTCGACTTGGAAAGAACTTCGGATGACGCAAAGCCAGCATGTAGTGTAGATGATCATGTTAACAAGATTTCAGACCATGCACTTAAAGCTCATAAGACTAGTAGGAAGAGGAAGAATAAGAAAAGGCGGGAGAGAGCGGTCAATTTCGAGTACCCACCGATCAGCTCTATGAAGGGCATTCCTCGCATCACAAAAGAGGAAAGGAAGAATTTGTTTTTCTCAGAAATAGAGCTTAATGAGTATGAGCGAGATCGCAAATATAGTTTGTGTGACGATGTGGAAGTTATTGCTGTTGAATTTTCTGATAGCGAAGAAAGCAGCAGAGAGGAAGAAAGTGAAAGTGAGAACGATTGGCCTAACATGCATATTTTGTCAGCTGCTAGCGAAGACGGTGTAAAGGACCCCCAGCTGAAGTCAAGTATACGAGCGGGGAAATATGCACAGCCATTCTTAGGCATCAGTCACAAGATGGATGCCACAGTAAGAAGTAGTACACCGAAAGTTTCGCAAGCGAAAAGAGGATCTCTCTCAAAACGTGCCAGTCAAAGTAGTATGACCTCCTCTGAAAGTTTGAACAAGAACGGTTCACCAGTTGGAGGGAGTAATGGAAGAATCAAGGGTGTTCAGATCTACTTGAGACAGAGATCGATTCGTTAGAGATTATAACAACAACTGCTACCCCATGAGTAGTTAGTTACAAAATGTACGAAATATATGCATATCAACACTCAGACTAGAAATAACAGTATAAGTCCAGTGTTGATTGACTTCTTGCTTTCATAAAATTGTGGTCAGCTACTAGAAATTATATTGATTCGAGCGACCTTTGTTACAAGCCCAGAGGGCACAGTTCGTATCCTTATGGTACGAGACCTCATCCACATCATACACTCATATATTTGCGCATCTCTAGCGCATGGATTTAGACTTCCTGCTGCTTACGACAGTGGATTTTGAGGACTTGGATGATCTAGACCTTGATTTGGACGACTTGCTCTTGAACGACTTGCTCTTGGACGACTTGCTCTTGGACGACTTGCTCTTGCTCATTTTCTTTGATTTCTTGGAGCACTTACTGCCTTTTCCTCCTTTGCCCTTTCCGGACTTGCCATCGTCACAATCCTCAGAGGGCAGAGCACTTGGGCTTGAGGAAATAGCCAGAGCAGTCGGGCTGGGGGAAATAGTTGGGGATGAAGACAGCGAAGGCGCTAGGGAAGGAAGAAAGCAGAACTCTGGAACGATGTCGCCTGACGCTGTTTCATTGAATTCGAACCATGCAAATTTATCCCCCTGAGTGAAAAGAGGCTCTGCATCGCACTCGTTTGTGTAACCAATAATAATTTCTAGACGAACTTCATCATCTGGATCTGAGGAGCCAAAATTGGCAATTGCTGTGATTTTCAAGCCATAAGCAACGGGGATGATATTACCAGTAAAATTCACATTTGCAGAAATGATTGATTCAATGGGTTCGAGTGTTGAACCATCGGCGAATGGGCCAGTCATAGGGAAACTGCTACCGGCAGTCTGTCCAATACCAAATCCAAGTTCAGTAAACACAACCTGGCTAAAAGTAGCAATGTTATCGAGTTTTTCGTCTGCATTTGAAATAGGTACGCCGCTTGAATCTGTGAAAAAGCAATGAAGATTACCTGTATCAATCCCGATATCACTAAATACAAAGTCGTCGCATGTGTTATTGAGATTGATATCAAAAACGTAAGATGAGGGGTTACATGCACAATCCTCTGCTAAGGATGTACTAGCAAAGGCTAGAAGTAGCAAGTAGGGAGCAACGAGTTTGATGCCTCCAATCATTGTAAATATTTTTGTGATATTGTAGAATAGTGTAGAATACTGAAAAGTGAGAGAGTTTTGTGTTCCTCATCATGTAAGTACTTACCTAGCATGATGATGAAACAGTAGTGGGGAGTTGGAACATACTCAACGTGTGCCGGGAATTGAAGTAAAATCTGTACCTTTTCTTATGCCTATCATAAATGTGTGTATAATGCAGTTCTACGACTTGAGAAATATCATTTTTAAGAGATTTCGGTTGTACCAACCGTTATAACGAACATTTTGAACAAGTCATGATGTGCCTCTAGTAGCTAGTCGATAGGTACAATAGGTTCAGAGTATGGAAGTGTCAACGAAGAACAAAGAAGAACAAAGAAAAAAAGAGAACAAGAACAATCACTCCTTTTGTGTCACAAGATTCATTTTTCACACAATCTATTTACTGCCTATCAAAAGAAAACGATTACATAAAACCTAGTCATCATGTTTATCAAAGGTAAGCCATGCTTTCGATGCACCTGTGTGACATGATTTATGTTGGAGAAGTAACGGACTTCTGGATTGCTTTTCTTCTGAAAAGAAGAGGCTACGAAATGCATTATGTTTCTCAGAACATTTTATACCGGCGATATTCAACATTTAAGATTCAACATCGAGCATCTTCTTTTAACGGTGCCGGAGTTCAAGTAGTGGAATGATCTTTATTGAACCGTTGACCATGATCAGAGCTGCTCTTCTAGACTTTCCATCCCGGCTGGCCGTCACCGCAGTACAATTCTTGTTCTGATTCCTGATGTCTACTTGGCGCACCTCGTGTTCTGTGTCAATCGTGCCAAGTGTTGACAGTTTAATCGAAAGCTAACCCTTCTTCATACATGCATGATATAGCAATTGCACTCTCCACACTTGCACTTTTTGGAGCCACCAATGCAGAGGCTATTCCGGAACCGGAGACGGAATCGAAGGACGTCCTCCAACGCGTCCCCATGCACAAAGTACCTAACCATGAGTACGTCAACCGCTTCCTCTTGAAAGAACGCGAGGCACTCATGGCCGTCAACAACATTGAATCGTCCCTAACTTCCCCTCGCAACCTTCGAGGAAACGAAAAGACATCTTTGAAATCGGAAGAAAAGAATGAATCTGAAATCATCAAGGATTATGCAAATGCCCAATACTATGGAGTCGTCAAGATCGGATCACCCGCTCAGGAATTCCAAGTCATTTACGATACCGGAAGTAGTAACCTTTGGATTCCTGAAGTAGGATGTGTCCACTGTGGCTATAAACTCATCCACGGAGGAAAGAACAAGTATGATTCCGAAGCATCTGACACCTTTGTGGAGGACGGAAGTGAATTCTCCATTCAATATGGAAGTGGGGCAGTCAGTGGAGTCTTTGCACAGGATACCATCGTACTCGCAGATGATATTACCGTTGAGAATCAAAAGTTTGCTACTATTCATGATGCAGGGGGAATGGGGCTTGCTTATGCGTTTTCATACTTTGATGGAATTCTTGGATTGGGATTTGATTCCATTAGCGTTGGAGGAGCAGAGACTGTATTTCATAACGCCATTGATCAAGGCAAGGTCGAGAAGCCCATGTTCGCATTCTACCTCGGTGATAATGCCGATGGTGAACTAACTTTTGGAGGATACGATGAGGATAAGTTTGAGGAGGATGAGCTTACTTGGGTTCCTCTTTCAGATGCAACGTATTGGAGGATCGATATGGACGCAATCAAAATTGGTCTTTTCTCTGTTGGGCCTTCTGATGCAATAGTTGATTCTGGAACATCACTCATCATCGGCCCTACTCACGATATTCTTGCGATTGCTCTCGAGATTGGAGCAAAACCTACAATTACTGGACAGTACACTATTGATTGTGAGAAGGTGGAAGATATTCCTGATATTACATGGACTATCGCTGGCAAGGAATATGTCATCCCTGGAAAAGATTTGGTAATAGGAAGCGGAGGAATTTGCATCTTTGCAATGATGGGAATGGATTTTCCCAAACCTGGACCTCAGTGGATTTTGGGAGATGTATTTATGCGTAAATACTACACTGTATTTGATTACGAGGAGAAGAGAGTTGGATTTGCTACAGCTGTGTAACTCGAAAGTGTTAAATACACGTATTTCCAACTGCTGCACAGGAGTCTGTTTGCATATTGACGTTTTGCATTAATAGTAAGTACTGCAGACCAAAAGCTGCTGACTAAATTAGATCAGTTTGTTCATGTATAATCCCACAATCCCCAAAAGATTGAATTATATCTCCAGCAAAAGTAATTGCGCATGTAGTTTTAGATAATATGAAAACTACCATCAACCCAGTAATGACACATTATCAGTTACCTAAATCTCTAGTTCTTCAATTTGATGCAATAAGTTGAAACTTTAAACTCATTGTGATAAAACAGTTGTATTCATGAATACAACTGATCTGTAATCACTACTTTGCTCATTATGCATAATCCCACAATCCAAGGAAAAGAGAACAGACTACACATCGTGCCCTCGGGCGTACCACACCACACTGTTACACATCAATTATCAATTGTCAAACACGAGCAATGGGTAATCTTACCTACCAGTGCTGTTTCTGATCTCCCAAACATGTGCCTGTCTCCTTCTGGCTGCGTGCCACAATAAAATAGACGTCCGCGATGGATCTGCAATTACAGCTGCGAACAACTTATTGGAATTTGTGAGGTCTTCGAAGATATTCAAACCTTTCTTATTGCTGAGGGTGTCATGATGCTCTTCCTCTTAATCTATCATCTCTACTTACTGATGATATCTTGCCTTGGTATATTTCTTCGCTCCTTCAATCGAGCCTTATCACTTCCGGTTGCTAACCATTTTTTTCTCTTCTATTACGAATCAACCTTTGAGTATTCTTCAGAATTGAATCAATTAATGCGGTGTGCCTCTAATCTAGCGCGCAACATGCAAAACCTAAACTGAAATCCAAGCCCCAAGTGAACAAACGTAACGCTAACTCAGGTCATGATACTTCAGGGAACTTGAATCATCAATACAAATTTATTACATAAGTTTGTTAGTCAAGGGGACCTCTTTCGGGGGTTGGGCTTCCGGGCTTCGGGGGGGGGGGGTTTGTTTTG
>Ga0306864_1000482_pt1 | contig 18463 bp, 9 predicted proteins | sample AntRauTorckE5430_FD_190448 | JGI IMG/M metagenome (GOLD analysis project Ga0306864, IMG submission 190448) | Saline lake microbial communities from Rauer Islands, Antarctica - Metagenome Torckler E5 #430 (v2) (version 2) | ecosystem: Environmental > Aquatic > Non-marine Saline and Alkaline >...
TTTTTTGTGGGTCGATACCGTCTATTTTTAACGCTAATTTTGCGGTATCTAATTGGTAATTATACATTTTGAAATCGGGATAAAATTGTCGAATTGCCTTGCTTAACATCGCTACATCAAAACCCGTGTGATGGGCTATAATAGTGCTATTGCTCAAATGTTGGATAAAATCTACCAAAGCTGTTTGGACTTGTACACCGTCTGCAATATCTGTTGGGCGCAAGCCGTGAATCAAAATTGCTGCGTTTGCCTTGTGTTCTTTTTGGTATAAAACGGACTCAATCGAATCGCCCACATTCAACGCAAAATCATCAATTGCCAATGAGCCAATGGATAATAAATTATCTTTTTTGGTATCAATTCCCGTCGTTTCGGTATCCAAAACTACGAATCGCAAATCTCGCAAAAGCGTTTCCCTTGTCGGCAAATTCGCTTTTGCAGCGAAATAATCTTCGAGCCATGCTGGCGGCGGTTGTTGCTTTGAAAATAGATTTTTGAACACTTTATTTTGGTTTTACGCCTGGTTTACCCCGAAAAAAATCGGGGTAAACCAGGCGAAATTCTACTGAATACTTAATCCGAATCTATGTTTGACGTATAATTGAACATTCTCGACAGTTTCAAAAGCAAAGCGAAGTGTTTGCCGTTCAATTTTGTTTAAATCTGAAGGTTGAATATATCGACCCGAATTATTATATCGAAAACCGTTTAAGGCACGGGTTCTGATGAATAATTCATAAGCCATTGCTGCCTCGTCAAATAAGCCTTCACGGTTTGGAATCACCGTTTTTAGGCGGTCAAAACGTCGGAACGTATTTTTAATATTTGGAATGCCTTCCGCCAAAGCGAGTAATCTCGCAATATCGGTCAGCGGCATCATACTTCGAAGTTTTATATCAAATAAATCCTTATTTTCACCTGATTTTTCAACAACAAAATTTTTGAAAAAACTCAACGGTGCAGGATTTTTCAAAGCATTTTTGGCTAAAAGGTTTAAAAATAAACTATGGTCATCTTTTATATTTTCTAACACGAAATCGTTCAATTCTTTTGCCAAATTAACTTCGCCAAACGTTCCTCGCAAATCAAAGAAAATCGAACTATTCATTAATGCCATCGGTTCGGGGACATAAATCCATTGTCTAAAATAAGATTTCCATACCGAAACGGGTTGATTCCACTTTGGATTACTTGCCATAATTTCGCCTTTACACAACGAAAAACCACAAGTCACCATGATATCCACGACTTTTTTGCCCAATTCCAAAAAGTACTTTTCGGCAATCGGAGCGATTTCTTCGGTCGGGTCTTCATACACGATAGCATTATCTTGATCTGTTCTCAGCAGCTGCTCCCCTCTCCCTTCGCTGCCCATCGAAAGCCAACAGAATTTCAAAGGCGGTTCGCCAAAACCCTCTGTTCGCATCGCTTTCAACGCAAATTCTAAGGCTCTACGAATCAATGCATCATTAATTTCCGTCATAATATCGGTAATAAAATCAATCGAGACTTCTTGTCTTAAATAATTAATAATCAACTCTTCCGAACGATTTCTAACCTTGGCTAACTCCGAAACCGACCTTGCTTTGAGCAATCGTTTGACCAAAATCGCTGGGTCGTTGCCGTGCATTAATAAAATATCATGTTCGGAAGCCACACCGACCAGAGGCATTTCGGGCGTTCCGTCTTCGGTCACCACCAAATGTTTGACCTTATATTTTATCATTCTAATAATATATTGCGAAATCGTTGCATTCGGCGAAATCGTATAAACTGGGCTGCTCATAATCTTGCTAATCGGCAAAGATTTACTGGTATTATTCGCCACGACTTTTCGAGCAAGATCCGTATCCGTAACAATACCAATAGGTTTGCGGTCTTCGTCAATGACGATAATCGAACCGACTCGCCGCTCTTGCATATATTGAGCCGCCGAACGAATCGAATGACTCGGCGTACAAGTCACCACATCTTCAATCGGATTGACAATCAAAATATCTTCTTGCGACATAAATTTAGGCGCATCTTCCTTACCGAAAAGTTGTAAATCCGAAGTAGTCCGTCGAGGCTGCGTTTGTCCTTCCCGAATAATCGGCATTCCAGAAGCCAAACCCGAAGCAAAAAACAGAGAAACTTTAGCGTTTTCTTCCATCAATTTCAAAAAAACAGCCTTAGGAATCGCATAAATCAAGCTGTCTTCTCCAGCAATCGCATTACCAATATAAGGCTGTCCATTCAAAGCCGCACGCACCCCAAACACATCGCCTTCATCGCAAATATCAATCAGCTTTGCCCCTTCTTCATAATTTTTTGAAATCTCAATTTTTCCTTTGTGTAATACAAAAACAAAAGGTCGTGCCGCATCTTCTTGTTTGAACAATATATCATTATTCGCATAATATTGTACCTGTACTTTTGCCGAAAGCGGCATCAATTCCGTCTTCGATAAGTAAGAAAACGGTGGATGTTTTGCCAAAAAATCATATACTCGTGTGACGATTGTATTAGAAGCCATTTTTTGAATGATGAATCCCAAAATTTACCCGAGCAATCGAGCAAACTGAGACAAGCTGATAAATGATAAATTTTTTAAATCTAAAAATAATCAAAAAAAAGAAAGCCCGTCAAATTGACGAGCTTTCTTTTGATATGATTTATATCAACTTTAGTTGAACCGCAATAAATCACATCAGTTTCTTTGATTTTGGCTTCGTTAAAATCAAAAAACGTATTCACGAGGTAAATAAAGCTAATGTGAAATTGTGTGGCTTATAGGATTCAAAAATCTAAATTACTTTATCCGCACAAGTAGAAGAAGCAAAGGCGTCTGGTTTTGCCTTAAATACGAAACCCATTCCTAAAATATAACCCATTGCTTCTCGCAATGCCACATTTGATTTGAAATTTGGGTCAGTATTAATATCAGCGTGAACCTCCATTTCAACATCGTACTTATCAAACAAATCACAAAGGCTATAAGCGACTTCCACCGATTTACTTACCTCCAAAATCATACGTTCTCGAAGGCTCATGTTTCTCTTCTCCATTTTGTAATTATGAATATACATAAAGCCACCTCGTCCTTCTCTTAGGAAAACAATTACCGTTGCAAACTCGACCGTTTCGCCTCGTACTTGCGAATCGGTACCGATACAAACTTTCATTTTGTGTCCTGCTGCGATTTCTCGCTGAAGCGTTTGTGCAACCGCTTCTTTGATAGGTAATTCAATTTCTTGTCCGTTTAATCTACGCCATTTCATAATAAATCCCTTGAAGTGAAAAATATTTTCTGTCTTTAGAATAAATAAAAAAACATTTTGTTCAATCAATATTAAACCATTTTAAAAATGGCTTAATTGATTGGGTATAAAACATTTATATCTTATTTTTTTACAAAATCAGACTTATAACTTGAAGCGGTCGTAAAGAGTTCCAAAGGTTCAAATATAAAATATGACGGTAATTTATTATGATAAAATTAAATATTGGTTTGAGGTTCGAATATTATTAACAATTAAAATATAACACTAACTATACACTTTTTTATAAAACACGTAGTCATTTAATTTTTCCCTTTTACCTTTATTGATAATACGAGGATTATCGATAATCACATATTTAATTTTATATAATATAATCTAAAAATATGTAAAAAAATGAACGATTACTTCGTTAAAACTTAAACTTTCAATTATATTTAATTGTCTTTATTATGTTTTATTTTAAAATCACCTAAAAATGTCAAAAAAACAACCAATTGCTCTTTTCGTATTTTCTAACGATTTAGATAGATACTTGTCTAAAATCGAAACAGAGCGTAAAGCAATAGAATCTGCTTTAGAACAATATCACGATACCAATCGCTTGAAAGTGATTTTGCGTTCTTCCGTCAGTATTATGGAGCTAATGCGGTTATTTCAACGCTATCACGGACAAATCGTCTTATTTCATTTTTCGGGTCATGCAGGAGGAGAGGGGCTACAATTAAATCAAACGACTACCGATAATGAAGTCGGCTATGCACAGGGTATTGCTGGATTAATCAAAAAAGAGGTAGAAGAAGGACAATTGGAATTTGTATTTTTAAATGGTTGCTCAACAAAACCACAGGTTGAAGCCTTGAAGAATGCTGGAGTAAAGTCCATTATTGCTACTAATTTTCCAATTAACGATAATAAAGCTGCTCAATTTTCGGGATTTCTTTATAAAACCTTAGCAAATAAAGCCATTGATAACCCGCTCGATAGTGAATCAATTAATATTAAACAAGCTTTTGAGGCTGCGGAAAACTATTTACAGACAACGAATCAAGCACCGAATATTTCAAAAACAGACCGAGGTTTTGTTTTTGAAACAAACAGTAATTCAAATCAAGAACCATGGGAATTATTTTCAGCTGCACCAACTTGGCACTTGCCAAATGAGGTGGTTAATATTATTTTGCCGCCAAATCAAAAACGAGTTGGGCAAAGTAAATGGACGCAAAGTCTGGAACAAGCCCTAAAGAAACAGGGGGTTGCCGTTCGTCCAAAAACTGTTTTTGAGCGTTACGGTTGGTTAATTGAAACGTTTTTGCAGAAAATGGAAACTCGAATTGGTAAACAGCCAACTTCACGACGATTATCTTTTATGGCGGAGGCTTTTCAGAGTTCTGTACGGTATTTATGCTATATTCAAATTGCTCAATTGTTACGATTAGAAGAGCCACCCGTAAATTTGACGCTGCAAAATTTCTTGAGTCTATCACCAGAACAACAAGCTCATACCGATTATTTCGACTTATTATTGGTTGCAACGGACTTGCTGGAGGGAAAAGCTACTTTAATTCCAGAAATTAATGAATTATTAGAGGAATTTTATAATGATGAAAGGGATTTTCGAAATACCGTTTATTTCTTGCAGGATCAGCGCAATCAATTATTGAAAGGGAAGATTGAAGAAACAAATTTAGAGGTCATTCTGGAGGAGTATTTAACCGCTTTAGTTTTATGGCTGCGAAAGATTGCTTTCATTGCTAAATATCGTTTAGTTTCTATTAAAGATATTCAATTAAATTATCGTTTGGGAACAACCAAACAATTCGTGCATTTATACGGCGAACTACACGGAATGTACGGGGAGGCAGGGATGAGTCGAGATGACGATTATACGGCAATTTCGGTAGAAAATGATTGTACCTATAATCAAAGTATATTGCTATTCAAAGCCAAAAACATGGAAACAGCGTTAGAGAATATTGAAGATAAATCCACCTATTTATCCTTGTCACCATTGATTATTGATCAATCTGTTTTCTCCGTAAAGCCAACGCAAACGCCTGAAATTCATTATTATATTGGACAAGAAAACGGAGATTATCATTACGCTCAATATAAAAACGAGTTGAGTTTTGATAATAAAAAAATTACCTCTAATAAGTTTATGGTCGTCGAAGAGCAAAATAATGACCAACCGAAGTTAGATGAATTATTCGAACAGATTGACTTATTATTTAACCCTTTCAATGACTAAACGATGCCTCAAGAATCAAAAAATATACAGTCGCCATTTAAGTTTTTAGATGCTTACCAAAAAGAAGATATTGACATTTTTTTTGGTCGGGATAAAGAGACGGAAAACTTATATCACGCTTTAAGCGGTGTTAAGCATTTGCTGGTTTATGGTCCTTCGGGAGCAGGGAAAACGAGTTTGATAGAATGTGGTTTGCGCAATCAATTTTCCGATGCAGATTGGTTTGCATTGACCGTTCGAAAAGGTGACGATATGACGGCTTCTGTTTTTAATGTAGTCAATAATGCCTTAGAAGAAAAAGTTGAAATAGATACAGAAACGGGTTTGCCAACCGATAAGAATTTAGATTTCGAAAACATAATAGAACAACTCTTTGAAGAATGTTATCAGCCTGTTTATTTATTATTTGACCAATTTGAAGAGTTATTGATTTCAGGCAGTCAAGAAGAACAAAAAGACTTTTTCATTCGGCTTAATAGACTAATTCGAAATCGTGTACCTTGTCGAGTTTTATTAATCATGCGAGAAGAGTTTATTGGGCATTTATCAGAGTTTGAACAATACTGTCCGACCTTATTCCAGCACCGTTTTCGGGTAGAAAAAATACGAAAAACGGATGTTAGCAACATCATTATTCAAACACTAAGTGCTCCAAAATTTGCTAATAATTTTGAAGTGCAAAATGCAGCAATTTTAGCAGATACTATTTTATCTAAATTACCCGATAGTAAACGAGAAATAGAACTGACACACGTACAAGTATTTTTGAGTGAATTATGGGACAGGGCTTTTTTGAAATCTAATGGGAACTTACCTGTATTAAAAAAAGAATTAGTTGAAACGAGTGATAATTTAGAACGTATTTTAGATAGTTTTTTGCAGAAACAACTGCAAGAAATGGATAAAGTATATGGTGAGAAAATAGCTTTAGAGCTTTTGGCTTGTATGATTACAGAACGTAGCACTAAACTTCAATTAACGGAAAGTCATTTAGCCGTTGACCTAAAAGATAGAAATATAGAACTTGATAATTCAACTTTATCAACCATTATTACTGATTTTATTAGGAGAAAAATTTTACGAGAAGTAAAAATAAACAATACCGTACACTACGAGATATCACACGATATTTTGGCACTTGTGATTGGTAAAAGCCTAACGGAAGAAATGCAAATGCGTGAAAAGGCAAAAGGCATTTATGAAGTTTATGAAGATCGACAGGGATTATTTTCTAAAGAAGATTTAGATTATTTACGGGTTTATGAAATCTTTTTGCCTTTTTCAGAAAGTTTATCTGATAGAATTAACAAAAGTTATATACAAATTGAGGGAAGATTACAAAGAAGGAAACGACGAAATAGAAGGATTGTCTGGATTCTTTCTATTGCGGCATTTATTTGTTTAGCCTTCGCAGGTTGGGCACTTTGGGAAAGTCAACAAGCAGAAAGAGCAAAAATTGAGGCAGAAAAAGAAAGGGATAATGCACGAACTGCGACGAAAGAAGCAAAAAAACAAGAAAACAAAGCAAAAGAAGAAAGAAAAAAAGCAGAGAAAGCTAAAATCGAAGCTGAAGAGGCAAGAAAAAAAGCAGAAATTGCCAAAAAAGAAGCTGAAGAAGCAAGAAAGGAAGCGGAAAATCAAAAAGATAAGGCAGAAGCTGCGACGAAAGGAGCACAAATGGAAAAGCTTAAAGCAGAAGCTGCCAGAGATAGGGCGGAAGCTGCCGAAGTAAAAGCAAGAAAAGCTAAAGTATTAGCAGAAACTGCCGGAGAAAAAGCTGAAAAAGCTGAAAGATTAGCGAAAGCTGCCGAAGCAGAAGCTCAAAAATTAAAGCTTCAAAAATTAGCGGAAGTCATTGCGATTAAATCGGTTAGTATGGAAAATAAGCCGATCGTTCAGGCTCAAGTAGCGAAAAAAGCTATGGAGATTCTTCAAGCAAGTGAAGGTTCTAATGCTCAAGTGTATAATCCGGAAATATATACCGCACTCTATTTCGGTATAAAGGGATTGAAAAAGGACAAGGATTTTAATCAATATCCTGCCAGTAAGAAGGATACCTATTTTAGCTCTATTCATCAGATAATTAGTGGTGATAATAACACTATTTATTCTGCAGGAAGTGATGGGATAATACGGAAATGGACAATTGAATCGCCTTCAAATAAAGTAGATAAACCTATGATTAAAAAACCTTCTACGATCGAAAGAAAGACAAAGGAAACAGTTCTGGCAATGGATTACCGAAATGGCAAATTGGTAACTGCCGGTAAAGATAGGCGGGTCAGTGTGTTTGACACCAATACGGGTAAATTAGATACTACTTTTAATTTGCATCACAACCGTTTTGTTTGGGATGTTGCATTTATTGGAAAAAATAAAATCATATCATCTGGTCAGGATAAAAATATCGTTTTGACGGATTTAGCGACTAATAAATCGCGAGTATTATTACAGACAAAAACAAACACCAAAAAAATAGTAGTTCATATTGATAATGCAATGATTATGATTGGCGATGATGCTGGTGTCGTGAGTTTGATTGATGTCAAAATGGGGAAAACGAGCAAAACGAAAAACCTTGTAGGTGGAGGAATTACGGCACTTCAGTTTAGTCCGAGCGGTAAATATTTAGCAGTTGGTAATGTGAAAGGCAAATTGTACCTCTTAAATTTTCCGTCTTTGACAGAGGTTAAATATTTTGACGCACATAATTCCGCAATTACGGATATTCAATTTAATGGTAGTTCTAATTTTATCACCACAAGTCGAGATAAAACGGCTAAGTATTGGAATATTCAAAAAATCGAAAATATCAGCAGATACGAACCATTGGTTTTTAACAATCACAGTGATTGGTGTACTGCCGCAGCTTTTATTGGTAATCAAGCGATGGTCGGCTGTAAAGATGGCTCGATTAAGTTTTGGGCGTTGGACGTGAGTACGCTTTCGGATGAGTTGTGTCGCTTATTGAAAGTGGAAGATGAAACGATGATGAACGATAAGGACTGGGATAAATATATTGGTGGTGATGCGAAATTGATTGATATGGTAGGTAAAAGAGTTTGTGAACAAATTATAATTATTCAATAATAATGTGTCGTGATGAAATTTATTTTTATGATAAGTTTTGTCACAACACAGTTTATGGAACAATTTCACCTAAAATACTACAACTGCTCCAAAATTTCTTTCGCCCGTTCATTCCTCGGATTCTTCTTCAAAATCTGCTGCAATAAAACCTTCGCTTTCGCCAATTCATTTCGCTGTAAATGAATGCCTGCTTGATTCATCAATGCTTGTTCGTAATCGGGATTGAGTGCCAACGCTTTTTGATAATAGGCTTCGCCATTGCGATAATCACCTTTTGAGACGAGGACAAAACCTAAATTGGTCAAGGCGTCTGGGCGTTTTGGATTTTCTTTTAGGATAAATTCAAACGTTTTTTGAGCTGCCGCAAAATTGTTTAATCGAGCGTAAACCGTTCCTAATTTTTGTTGAAAATCTAAATTATAGGCTTTAAATTGTACTGCTTTTTCCAAATATTTTTGTGCTTGTGGCAACGCATTATTTTTGAAATACGCCTCGCCAATTCGGTAAGCCGTCCAACCGTCATTTATTTTATTAATATCAAAATTCGTTGCCAAATTAATAATCGAATTGTAATCCATTCGTGCAAAATGATAATGAATCAGCGTTTTAAATTTCGTATCATTCGATAATTTTGAACGGTCAATATACCTTTTTGCAGAATCCAACATTTGAAAATCTGGCGAAAATTTGTCGTATAAAGCGATGTAACCTCGTGCCATTTCCAACGGTTCTGGGTTCGTCTTCGTTAAGATTTCCAAACCTAAAAATTGAGCAATTTCCGTTTTACTATTTTGCCTTGCGGCAACTTTTGACTTTACATTTTCTTTGCTAATATAATGGTCAGAAATATTAATATGCGGAATATCAATACTTCCCGAACGAGGCATGTGGCAACTCACACAATTATCATTTTCCGCTTTTCGTGCTGCTTCCGATTCCGAACAAAGCACGTCTTTTACCGTTTTGTGGCAAGATTTACAAGCATCATTATATTGATTAACTGCGGTCGCTTCAATGCTTTTATGCGGATTGTGGCAAGTAATACATGACATTTCGCCCGTTTTAAAACATTCGCTTAATCGCAACCTATCCGCTTGAGAAGCCATAATAAATCGCTCGTGCGAATTCGTATAACGGGGCAAAAATACATTCATCACGTCTGCCAATTTCATTCCTGGGCGAAAATCATAAAACGTCTTTCCTTCATTCAAAACCGCAACGCCTTGCAAATGACAACGCTGACATAAATCCATCTGCAAATCGACCGATAACTTTCGAGGATTCACAATCGTATAATCTATTTCTTTAGAAATATCGACAATATTTCCCGCCTTTTTCTCTCGAACATGAATCGAACCAGGCCCATGACAACGTTCGCATTCGATGCCAGTCGGCATCTCCGTATATTTATTTTCAGAACCTTTGACATGCTTCGGCAAATGATTGTGGCAAGTCAAACATTCGGTCGAAATAATGCGGCTAAATCGTTCATTTTTCACCTCGAAACCTGGTGCTAAATCCCATTTCTTAGTTTGCGTATAAAACGTAATTGGAGCTTGATGCACGTAACCATTAATATCCAAAAGATGAGAATTCGTATGTTGACCCGAACCAATAATATAACTGATTTTTTCCGTTCGGCTGTGCGTTGTGTCGCCATTCGCCAAACGAAATTCTTTTATAAATAACTCATCATTTTCAAAAAATGGTTTGTAATAAAAATCATTTTGAGCATCGTAAACAATAGCGTGTTTATCAAAAATTGCATCACTTTTTTCCCGACTCGCCTTATCAAACGAACGTCCCATTCCAGTATGAATAAAGGTTTCGTGAATATCCGCATGGCAAGTTCGACACGTTTCCATGCCGACATATTGCACCGAATCCGCCAAATTCAAATACGTATTTGCAACCATTTCCACTTCGTTTTCCGTCTCCGTTCGAGTACAAAATGTTGTAACAATTGCCAATAAAATAAAAACGATGTAGATGTATTTTTTTGCCATTTTGTGATTCGTGATTCGTGATTAGAAGCGAAATTACTAAATATCGTTTCTAATCCACTTAGTAGATTTTTTTCAACAAACAATCAACCACCGTTTTCAACATAATAAAAATAGGCAACAGACTATCTTTCGTAATAATTTCTTCGTCTTCGTTCGCATTTTCGATACCATCACAGATGAAATATAACAGTTCTGCTTGCTCGTGATAACCGATAATTGGTTCAAAAAAATCATCTAAAGATTGCCCTTTTGGATGCGTATATTCTTCCAAAACAGTCCAATTTTCAAATTGGATTTTATCCACGACTTTCATGCTCAATCGCTGCGGCATTTCCAACTCTTGCTTGACAGCTTCCCAAATCACAATCGATAAATAATACAAAATATCTTTTTCGGCATTACCCAATAAATACGTTTCATCTTCCGACATCAAATAAGCGAAAATCGAAGGTTGTTTTAATTCAATTTCTTTGAGTTTTTCGTCCGTTTGTTCTGACGTAAATTCACCGTATTTTTCCGCCAATATATCAATTATTTCAGGTGCTATCATGGTTATTTAGACTATAAATTATAAACGATTAGAGCATCTAATCGTTTTAATGATTTTTGAAAATTATCCTACAAAAGTAGTCTTTTTTAAGGGCAAAAACACCAAAAAAAATCTAATGAGAAAGATGATTTTCTTAGCAAATTTCAAATTTACACGTAAATTATTAGGGTATATTTACCCTTAGAAAAGATAAGGGTAAATGTATCAAACCGTTTTGAATAACGAATTTATTCAAAATATTATCTTGTTTTTGTATTTAAAATCAATTGAAACAAGATAATATTTGGCGATTGAAAATCATTTTTCTTTCTTCCGACATGAAATCGGGATTAACAACTTGATAAAAAGAAGGGCTCTTTGACAATTTCTGCACGTAGCGGCTACTTTAGCTTCCGAAAAGTCTCAAAATCCTTGCGGCAGCTAAAGACAGCCGTTACGAAAATCTCAATTGCGGCAGCTAAAGACAGCCGTTACGAAAATCTCAATTTATTCGAATTTTGCAGAAATTGTCAAAGAGCCAAAAGAAGCAATCCACGAGGTTTCCCCGAGATTTCGGGGTAAACTGGCACAGGCGATTCAAGGCTTGATTGATTTTAGATACTAAAACACGTTCGGCACAGGCTATTGAAAGTATTTAAAAACCTAAAATATTTTGTCATATTTGTCCTTATTACAATAAAAAACAGCAAATACCGAACGAACCGACTACAACCTTGCTTCCAGTTTCAAAGTCATTAATCTCGGCGGATTTATTTTTCCAATTCTTAGTGCATATTCGTAATTAAAGACATTATTAACCACAAAATTCAAACGAAGATTATCCGATAATTCATAATTCAAACGTAAATCAAATACCCAATCACCTTGCGTATGTTCCGTTCGATATTCCTTCATACCAGGAAATAAATCACCACCATTAAAAGACTCCATCAATTGCCCCCAAAAGCCTTCTCCTACTAAAATATCGTCAACATTAATCATTCTACTTTGATAACTACCTGCAAAACCGATGGTTAAATCTTTATAATATAACTCTACATCTAAGCGGTAATTATGTAAATTACGGTATGATAAAATACTATTTTGAAGCGAAGAATCGAGGGTAAAAATAGAACCTAAAGCCGAACGAATAAAAGTACCAGCATTTGTTAAGCCTGTGGTATCCGCTGCCAAATCCACGGGAAAAGTGTAAGTATATCCCGTCCAAAGTCGGTAACCTAATTCACCAATTTTGCCATCTATCGTTCCGCCTAATTCAAAACCAAAAATTCGAGCATCCGCAATATTTTGGTATTGAAAACCATAACTATTAATAGCCCCAATCGTCGCTGCACTGGTATCTTCGTTATAAAAACCAAAAACTGGTTGAATCAAATCATCGTAATCTTGGAGAAAAACTGCCGCATCAAAATAACCTTTAATCTCTGTTTTATCAAACGCTCTTTTGTAACCAATTTCATAACTTCCACCAATTTCTGGGCGCAATCCCGTATTCGGAAAGTTCTGAAATCCGTTATTAAAATCAATAAATTGTTCGGCTATACTCGGTAAGCGATAACCCTGTCCCATACTCGTTCGGATGATGTCTTTTTCAGTAATAGCAAAGCTACCCGCCACTCGAAAAACAGGAAAACCGACCTGTGATTCGCCATCAAAAGCATACGTTTCCCAACGAGAACCCAATGCTAAAATTAACCTATCGTCTATGGCTGTTTTTTCAAATTGAGTATAAATACTACTAATAATCCCCTCAAAAGTTTTCGGTCCATTAGTTAAAGTATCTACTCCAAAAATTGGGCTGGAAATAGACATAATCTGTCGGCTCAAACCAGCTGTAAGGTTCAATTTATTTTTGAATTGACGACTAAACTGATACTCATAATGATTCACCGTCGCCGTTGTATTCGGAGAGTTTCCGGTACGTAAAAACGTGACGCTGTACAATCGAGTTTTAATAGAATGTTGATTATCAAAAGGGTCAAAATAAGTAATATACGGGTCGAAATTTCGAGAAAAATAACTATCCTGACTAATTTCACTCGCTGGTTTCAACGCCGAAGTATCTCCATCTTGCCAAAACCCCCAATAACCTTTCGAGAAATCCATCATATTTCCGTTAATGCCAACGGATAATTTATCGGTGATTCGGTAACGGGTATTAAAATTAAAACGATACCGTTGCTCATTCGCACCTTGCAAATACGATAATTCTTTATGTGCATGACCACCTAAAACCACATCTAATTTCTTGTTCACCTTTGTCCGATGTGAAATATACGTTCCAAGAATGTGCGGCTGCGTTTTATCCTTCCACCATACTTGATATTCTTTTTTGGGATTGCTATAAAGCCCAACATAAGTCTGCCAAGTCGTTTGCGGCTCAGCCGTCGGATAGGCCGTTTGAATATTAATCAAACCATTCATCGCAGACGTTCCGTAAAGTACCGAAGCCGCACCTTTCAAAACTTCGATTTGAGCAATGTTCTCAATCGGCACATAATTCCACGGAATCGTCGCACCTTCCGGAGCTAAGAGCGGTAAACCGTCCAGAATAACCCCAACTCGGCTACCTGCTCCAAACGAAAATCCACTACCCCGCACACTCGCCTGTTCATCAATAATCTGAAAACCTGGCACTTTGCTAATGATTTGGTCGAGCTGTGTCACTTGATTATTTGCCAAAAAATCAGGCGAAATAACGTCTAAAGAAACCGCTTCTCGCAAAATATTCTTTTCATAACGACTCGTACTTACAACCACTGCATCCAAAATAGACGTCGCTACTTCCATATTTATATCCAGAATTACCACTTTTTCCGTAGCTGGATTTTTCAAATCAACCTTTTCAGAAAAGGTTTTATAACCAATGTAAGTAAACGTCAAAGTTGTACTGGCACTCGCTTCCAATATATATTTTCCTTCATAATCGGTCGTCGTTCCCTGTCCTTCGTTTGAACGAATCGTTACACCAATCATCGTTTCGCCAGTCGTAGCGTCCGCAACCGTTCCCTGAATTTCATATTGAGCTTGAACATTGAATGTCAAGCCTACGCAAAGCATTAAAATTGCATAAAATTTCGAATTCATATATATTTTTTTGTAAGGTTTTTTATAAAAAAAATACCAAGTTTTGGCTTGATATTGATATTATTTTGACCAAGCTGACGCTTGCCGTTATGCTACAAAATACCTAAATCTGCCAATGCTTTCAGGGCAATACTTGAACGGATTCGAGCAAAATCATCTGTTTTATTTTGATTTAAAGGCGTGATATTCGTAGCAACATAAAAAACATTACCTTCTTTTTCAACGAAACCGACGAACCAACCAATATTATTACCCTTGCGAATCGCCCAACCCGTTTTACCGCTTAGCGTATAAGCTTCATTTTCATCAAGCATCATAACTTTTCGCATGGTCTCGAAGGTACTTTCTGAAATCGGTAATTCTTTATTATAGAATCGTTTCAAAAAGTCAATTTGCTGTTTTTGTGAAATTTTAAAATCCCCTTCCAACCAAAAAACGTCAATCATCGAATCGGCAATTTCTACATTTCCATAATCCAATTTTTTCAAATATTCATTCATCTGTTTTGTACCAATCGCTCTTGCAACTTCCTGATAACAAGGCACACACGACACTTTATAGGCTTCCGCCAATGTCAAATCCGCTTCCCAATTTTTCAACCGCCGAGGACTTCCGTCCCATTTGAATAAATGATTTTCGTCTTTCAAAACTCCAATTTCAAAACCAATCATTGAGTTGATAATTTTGAAAGTCGAAGCTGGTAAAAACCCAGTTGCCGCTCGTTCAAAATCATTAGAAAAGTATTCCTTTTTTTGAGCATCATAAATCAATATCGAACCACTCAAATAATTAGAATCAATAATATTTTGGAACGTATCAACGACCGTTTCATTCGTTGATACGACTTGTTGTTGCGTTTCCGTTTGTTTTGATATTTTGGATTTTTGTTGACATGAAAATAATATTGGTAAACAGAACAGTATTAAAAAACGTTGATTGATATTTTTTGATTTCATCGGTTTAAATTTTACAATAAATTATCATATTTCGCATTTTAAATTTCAGTTCATTCAACCTTAGTACGAAATAATTATTAATAATTAACAATTTATCCTGTCACGTTTTATATTTTATTGTAAATTACGGTTCGTCATTTGAAACGAAAACCAAATAGGCACACCTAAAGTACTTTCTATTCGTGACAAGTTACTATTTTATGAATGTAGATTTTAAGAATTTCCAATATTTTAAGACTTCTTTTCGATTCAACAATCGAACTACCGAACAGCGAAACAGTTTACGCATCTATTCAATAATTTTTATAAAAAAATCAACATGAAAAAAATTACTTTATTAACGTTATTACTTACATTTTTAACGGTTTTGACTTTCGCACAAGTTACGGAATCACAAAAATTCATGAGCAAAGGAACGTACAATAGTTTAACGATTCAATTACCAGAAGGTAGTGAAAAAAATGCCCCAAAAGAATGGGTGAAATTTATCAAAAAGTACGGCAAAGCCAAAAAAGACCGCAAAACCCAAGAATACTTTGTCGATAACGCAAAAATCTTAGGTATGAGCGATAATTCCGTAGATATTTATGCAAAATTTGAAGATAACGCAATGACCGTTTGGTTTGACTTAGGCGGTATCTATTTATCATCAAGCGAACACCTTGACGGTCATGCAATGGGCGAGCAGGTTTTGATGGATTTTGGATTGGAACTAAAGATATTATTGGTCGAAGAAGAGGTCGAAAGCGAAGAGAAAAGCCTCAAAAAAATGGAAGGCGACTTAGAAAGGTTTAGTAAGGAAAAAATAACGCTCGAAGAAAGCATCGAAGATTGGAAAGCAAAAATCGCTCAGGCAGAAGCTGATATTGAGCAAAGTATTACAGATCAAGAAACTAAAAAATCCGAAATTGAAGACCAACAATCAATTATTGATATCATAAAAGGTCGTTTGATGGAATTAAGAAAAAGGTAAGGAAATAACGGACGCTGCGCTTGACGAGGAAAAGACGAATTTTCAATTATCATTTTTCATTTCGTTACTTATGCCGTTTTTTCGTCAAGCGGAGCGTCCCTCTTTCGTTTTTCAATGTTCCTCCACTGCTTCTTCCGCTTCCGCTTCACCTTCTGAATACTCCACAGCACTGCCGTTGACGGTCTGAGCGAAGAAAAGCGCATTCGCAAAAAGTTTATTAGTGCCGTACCAAAATCCACGGAAATTCGTGTTATCCACAAAGCCAATGACTCGCCCCTTCCCTACTCCACCGACCAAAATCGAAGCGGAACTATTCAAAGTTTCCAAATTTGTATCCGAAATATAACCGCTTAATAAGGCATCATTAGTGTATTTCAACGGCGTTGAAATCGCTTTCTCGGAAGGCGAAAAAAACTGTGTTCCTCTTCTGAAAATCGGAATATTAATATTATGATAACCGTAAGCCAAAGGATGCGTCAAGTCGATTTCTGTTTGAAAAATCGCACCACCAATCACTTCCGCACCGTTAATAGCGTCAATGTTTTCATAATTTTCGACCAACTTTTCTTTCTTTTTTGTATTTTTATTTTCAATTTTTTCTTTTGAATTGACTTGTAATATCCCCGTTCCTTTCAGCCAATTAATCGCATCTTTGAAACCAATCAAAACACCACCTTTTCGCAACCAATCTTTAATATCTTCGGTCGGCAAACCGCCATAACTCCCGCTCACCAAAATTAGCGTATTATAATCGCTAAGGTTAATTTGGTTAAAATCCGCTTTTTCTACCAACGTAATCGGCATATCATATCGCCTATCCATCAAATGCCAAACCTCACCAGCATCATAAGCAGAAGCACCGTCACCAACAATCATCAAGGCTTTTGGCACTTTCAAATTTTCCATATTTCGGCTACCCAAATCTATTCCAATGCTCGTCAAACCAGTATTCACACTATAAATATCAAAACCATCACGTTCAGCAATTTTTGTTAATAAAGTATAAATTTCGTCTGCATTTTTTTGTTGAATTTGAACTGGAATTAATATCGTTCCGTAGCTGAAATCTTGTATTCCGTCTGCCGTTTCAGTCGTAAATTCTTTCGCTGCAACCTTTGCAATCAAACCACTTTCCAAAATTTCATTCAATGCACGAGGCGTGTAATATCCATCCCAACGAAACAAATACGCATAATTACTTTTGTTACCAATTATCTTTCCTTTCGGGAAAACATCGCCCGTTACGACTTCGCCCAAATTCGGTGATTTTTTCAAATGTTCGCAATCAATGTTAAACGCCAAAGGCATCGTCCACGTCGAAACATCGTAAAAAAGGTTGTCGCTAAATTCCGTCATCGTCATAAAAATTCCTTTGATAACCCGATATTGCGACTGATTTAATGGCACAACAAACGACCATTCTTTCTTAAATGTTTTTCCTTTTTGTTTTAAATCTTCTTCCAAACGATACACATTTATTTGGTGTCGTTGCAGCATTTCTACAAAGTGAGCCACTCTTGAAGCATCAAACGCATCACCAAAAACGTAGGCTTTTACGTCATCTTTTTTGGCTTCCGCCAACGCATTTTCATAAAAATCACGTTGAAAAGTCAAGAGTTTTTCTCGCATTTCGTAACCAGCTTGTAAGGTCGAGATTGAAGTCGTCAACTGATTGCGAATCGTAAAAGGAAACATCAAAACGCCATTTTCTGTCATCTGCCCGTGTCCTCTCGAACTGCCCTGCTCAAACAAAATTCCGACGCAACCATTCACATCTGGATACGTCGAACCTTTACCAATGTAAAAATCGTCAAATGACTCTTTCGAGTAATACATTGAGCCAATTTTATTCAAATCCTTTGCGTGATAATTGCCAATTTCGGCCGTCAAATCTTGATTCATTTGTGGCGTAAGCGGAAATGTTCGACTCGGAATACCAGGTTGAAAAAAGAAAGTCGAGTGTCCGTCCATTTCATGATGGTCAGTCAAAATATTAGGTTTCCATTCATGGAATTTTTGCACACGCCCTTGACTTTCAGGATGTTGCAACGGCAACCAATCTCGATTCAAATCAAACCAATAATGATTCGTCCGACCTTGTGGCCAAGCCTCCTTAAATTCTCGTCCGCTACCGTCCGTCGATTTATTCAAACTCAAACTTTTATTGCTATTTACCCAAGTCGAAAAACGGTGCATGCCATCAGGATTATAACACGGATCAAGCAAAACCACGACATTTTCCAACATTTGTTCAAATTCCGCACCTTCACCGGCCGCCAAATAATACGCA
>Ga0306864_1000483_pt1 | contig 18439 bp, 14 predicted proteins | sample AntRauTorckE5430_FD_190448 | JGI IMG/M metagenome (GOLD analysis project Ga0306864, IMG submission 190448) | Saline lake microbial communities from Rauer Islands, Antarctica - Metagenome Torckler E5 #430 (v2) (version 2) | ecosystem: Environmental > Aquatic > Non-marine Saline and Alkaline >...
GGGGTGCTGAAACCCTGTCCGGCCTATAGGCCATTCCCTGTGAGTCTGATGACGTCATGCCCTCCTCCGATGGCATGGCCACCCATCTAGACTCTCTGCTCACTCTTTTAGTCTCTCCTTATCAATATTACGCATAAAGAATCAAATAAACATAAGAAAGCATCAAACATATTAATATCATGTTCCAGCTTTTAAGACACACAAGATCATGTTACATTAAATGCCGCAGCTTTTCAACGCAATCAAAACCGAAGCCAAAAGTTTCGTTTTTAAACTTGCAAGGAAGCGGAATGTCAGCCATTGAAAGGCTATGCCTCGAAGAAGCTCTCTTGAGTCATGATCCCCTCAAAAGAAGCTGGGCTATCGTGGGAACGCATGAACCCAGATATAATTCGTACCTACCGAACCCTGAATTCAACACATCCAATGAGAGTTGTCTGATCATCATGGGTGTAGGTGCAGGAGGGAAGCCTGATTCATTGCTAGATATCGAAAAGGTCAAACGAGATGGCGTGCTGGCTGTTAAACGGTTCTCTGGCGGAGGTGCAATTGTCGTCGATGATTCTACCTTGTGGACGACATTCATTGGGAGAAATGATGACTTCCCGCACGTCGATCCGCATTCTGAAAGCATCATGGCTTGGAGTGCTAATGATGTATTCCACAAGGTGTTTGCAAATATGAAAGCAGATGCTCTGCACCATAACATTATTAGTAGCGAAAAGAAGAATATGGTCATGGACACTACTAAATCATGCCAAGCAGCTCTAGATAACGAAACGTCTGGCAAACATCCAACAGAAGGCAATTCAACTTTGCAAACGACCGAAATGCCTGATTTCGCTCTCAGAGAGAATGATTACGTGATCGGCGAACGAAAGGTGGGCGACAACGCGCAGTTAATTGTAGATGGCGCATGGCTGCATCACACGACTTTCCTATGGGACTACGAGGAAGAGAATATGTCATATTTAACATTGCCATCAAAAAGACCGGAGTATAGAGGTGAAAGAGATCATGACGACTTCCTCGTGAAATTAAGATCAACCTATGCACTTGGAGATGACAATTCGTCAAAGCGAGCATTTTTCTATCATGTTAAGTGTGCTGCATTTGAAGCTTTTGAATTGGAAGAAGTTCTACTCAAAGATGCTATGAAGGTTGTAGATGATTTGGGTGGTATGAAAGCATGGTTTGAAGGAGGATGCCGTACTAAAATACTGGACTTGTAAAATTTTAACAATTACGAATCCATGTCTATCTACATTGAATATGCCTTTACTACATCTACTCTCTAGCTATCTAGAGATGTTTGTATTTGCATTCTTTGCTGTAAATAATTAATAATGGTTGGTTGGTGGACAGATCTTTCAAGATAGTGAGAGTGACCTGTCATTATAATTGTCAAGACAATTCTCCACGAACGTGTCATACAAAATAATTACACGTATTCTCGAGACTTCCGGACAATTTGTTATTCATACTTCACAAAATACCACGGAAGAAATCTATCCCTAAAACAAAACGTGACAGTGACACACTAATAGCAGTATCTATCACCATAGCACAGCACACGTAGTATAAACAATGGGTGCCATGGAGAGTAAATCCAAGGAGCTCCTTAGGAGAAATTCATCAGCTTCATCATTCGCACGGTCATCATATGCATCGCCAGACTATCGAATCAATTCTCCCAAATACGCAACAAATCGCCTAGGAAACTCGAATCATCAGCAACATCGATTGGGATATGGTTCTGTGAATTCCAATGAAGGACCCTTTATCAATCGTAAGGTATCCTTGGATCATACTATGCTGTTGCCTCCTTCTAGCAGCAGTAAAGGTGGGGACATCTACACTGCAGAATCATCATCATCTTTGCAGTCGTCGTCATTCTTACTACCGAATGAGCTTGATCCCCCATCTCTCTCGCAGTGGTTTATTCCGGCGTTGATATGCGCATTTGCCTATGCCTTATATAATATTTTTATAAAGAAGGGCTCGGAATCTATTCATCCAATACTCGGTGGGGTAGTTTTGCAATGTGTTGCGGCATCTATTGGATCAATACTATGCTTGACTTTGACCTTTGGACCAGCTCAGGAAGAAATGTTTTATGATGGCCCAGGTCTCTTCTATGCTTTCCTTGCAGGCGCAGCAGTGTAAGTTGATTATTCGAGTTGATTCATACTGAATTGTTGACAACCGTAACTACTTCCTTACTTTGTTGATCTGATTGCCCATGCGCTTGCTTATCTTATTCATGAATGCATATCCTAACATTTGTCATTCTATTTATCATCAATTATCATTGCAACCCTCCATATCAGTGGCACAGCGGAAATCATAAGTTTTATTGTTAGTGGAATGGGGGTCCCAGCAGTACAATCTATTCCTGTTATCATTGGTGGTAGCGTCATGTTTGGCACAATTATTGGACGGATTTTCCTAGCAGAAGTATTATCCCCAAGAGGCTGGTTTGGAGTCATAATGATTGCAGGTGGTATAAGTCTTGTAGGGATGGAAGGTTGAATTGAACATTTGTGAGAGCTAAGTCATGATTAAAATCGATAATAAATCCATTTCTCATATTGCACGAATGAAAGCATGCCATATCACAGACACTCCCATCTGTCAGCGCAGGGCAGAAGATAGGGATTGTATTCTTGGTTGTCCAGTATGGCACTTGACTCGTCGTCAATCTCAATTCCCGGCCTCTCGATGTTTATTTAGGCGTCCATACAGGTCCATATGAACTTTTCTGGAAAATGTACAGCACATGTTCTTAACATTAATATTTCCATTGGCAATTTCATTCGTCCATTCAATGAGCTTTGAGTATTTTTTGTATTTCGTATAGCGATGATATCAGTGGAGGAACAGGCGAGAACATGTGGTAAGCGTTTGTCTGTCTTTCACTTGAGGTGGTATCATGTGAATATAGAGCCATCTAACCACTGCCCACTGCTTTTGGTAGATAATGATGCCAAATGAGGATCAGAGCATATTGCTATTCTGCCGCAGAAGAAGGAAATAAGTAGGCAAAGGCCAGAAAAAGGTATCACAGTAAGTATCAAAATCCTTGGGGTATCAAAATCATTGACCTAAAAGGTTTAGTGCTATGTATCTATCTACACTGCACACTACTGCACTCGGAGTGGGTTGCATCTGGAGTTAGTGTCCAATGTAAAGATAGGCATGTACCGTACCGTACCATTGCCAGATTTTAGAAGATATACAAACTAGAACTCTTGCTCGAAACCATCATCGTCCATGTCATCATCCATGTCATCATCATCATCATCATCATCATAAAACATGCCATCCTCCTGACCTCCTGTCTGTGCATTTTCCGCCTCCTCGCTCATTGCAAATTTTTCAAATTGCTCTCCGATCCAATCTTCACAAAAATCAGATTCACAGCATGCCATATGATCAAGATCAAATACGTGGTAACCAATGTATTTAACACATCCCGCCAAAGCATTCTTTCCCGCTTCAATTTCCTTCACATCCTCGAACTTCTTGACAATATCGGCACCGCCAAGGATATTCTCACAGTATTCCACGATGTTTTCAATAGGACCACAGGGCAGCTGTTCATCCTTTGGGCAGATGATATTATCAACAGACTGGGGCTGACAATCGGGCGCATCGTTTTCAGGGACATCGTAGAGGTAAAAGATATCTTCGATTTCTGAAACTGAAAGGGCTGATCCTGATTCTGATGCTACCCGTGAGCTCAATAATCCGACTAGGGTTAGTAGCGCTTTAAGTGGTGCTGATCTGAGACTCATCATTGTGTTTGGCAAATGATTGGAAATGGACTGAGTGGAAGTAGAATATAAAATTGTAATTCTCTCTAGAGGCAGGGCAGCTAGAGGTACTTTTTATGATCTTGGCTTGTTTGTACATTCTCATGATGATGATGATTCTCATTTCTCTCTCTACCTACTTACACGTCGTGGTGTGGTAATAAAACAAATGCGATTTACAAAAATAATGACAACGGTGATTATTGTGGAGTAAATAGCCTATCAGCTGTACATTGATGCTAACAAAAACCTCGAAAGTACAAAATCTCGCAGACCGGAATCGAACCAGCGACCGATGGATTTCAGGATTTCAGCTACAGTCCACCGCTCTACCAACTGAGCTACCGCGAGTTGATGACAAAGAGTGAGTTTGCTGGATTCAAGAATCAACACTTTATTTCACGATTTTGATCCAAACATTGATACAGATTGATAGTGAAAAACAAAATTGTAGAATTAATATTATGTATTGATAGCATTTATTCCACCTTTCATCGCCTTAATCTTCTAGCAAGTGATATCAATAGCAGCGGTGTATGTAAAGTCCAGGTACTACCATACCTTACTCCAAGTTTCTATTTGTTCCCTATTTGCTGCCTGGGATTCGAAGCTGATCGACAAAGCGCCATAACAGCTCTGGCGAAATAAGTGCATCCATTTCATGAATCAATGAATCATCAATTTCTATAGTTTTCACGACATTCGCTCCATTAACAGTAGTCCCCCCATCTTCCTTTGCCCCAATGCCAAGAAATCCTCCAGTTCTGGAACGTCCTACATCGACTACACCACCTATCGTGACAACCCCGCCTGAATTGTATAATTCCTTGGCAGAAACTGGCTCAATAACTGCGTGAAAGGCTGCTATCTTTTCTGCAGATTCATCATTGCGTATATCATCAAGCTGTCCCAATCTCTTCTCTCCGATATTTCGCATGGCATCATCGTTCGGAGCAAAAATTGTGAACCCATCTTCTGCTTCGCTTATTTGTTTCCATACGTCGGAATTCTTGCTCATGATGAGTTTGTGGAAAATTGGATATTGTTCTTTCATCATAACTTCAACTTGTTGAGAGGTATCTTGAAGGAAAGTAGTGCTGGGTCTAGTCGTAGGAGTACTGCTAGTAGCACCTGGTGACGAGAAAGTCAAAGGCGATGAGGCCTGAAATCCCAAAATGGAAGTCATAGAGAATGCAGCGGTGACGGAAGATAGGAAATACCTCATAATGAATGCGCAGTACGTTAATCTTGGTCAATGTGCAGTATGGTGGTTCAACAGCAGTAGTACAGTAGTGTAGTAGTATGTGGTGCAGTAGTAGAATTGTGTAGAGTAGAAGATTCTTATATTTCCTTCAACTTGAAACATGAATGTCAATGAAAGATTTCTCCCCTCAATAGAATGGGTCAAAAACTGTGTCTGAAATTATATTTAAAAGATCCGAAAATAGAAAATAATAGACAGCCCGTTAATTTGAAATTGTTGAAGAAATAAAGAATACAAATGGATAGTGATTAGGTAGTTACTACTATATTGAGCTAATGGATAGTGATTAACTTTCAAGTACAGAAGGATCTTTTATCTCATGTAAGCACCACGACCTCTACCTCTCCCACGACCCATGGATGGAAAAATCTCTGAAAGTTTGGCATCGCCAGTATTATTCTTCTCGCTAATGGACATGTCTACACCAGACTTGGTGAACACCGAAGCATCCCGACTCCTAGGTTCTTTATTACTAGCATTACCATTGTTGTTACCGCGACCTTTCCCACCTTGTTTTTTGCGCCCGTCAGCAGCACCCTGAACACCCTCATCTGTCACTTTACACATGACACATGTAAAGAACGCAGAAGGATTATCCAACTCCTTATCTCCTCGCTGCTCAATATACTGCGCAAGAGCTGCCTCCACAGTTGCCGCACTACGCCTTTTACAGAGTAGCATGGCTCCATTATCTAATTCGCCCTCTTTCAAATCACCTTGATCGATATAATCCTTGATTATCTTTTCTACAGTCGACGATATATATTCATCTTGTTCCAACTTCCGCTGTTTATGTTTCTCAGCTCTGGCAGCCTTTCCTCCTCCCGCAGATCTTATCACATTGATTCTCCTTCCGTTCATGGGAGTGTGGTGCATCTTTAGGCATTCATACATGATTTCAGGATCTTCAAATTCGACAAAAGCAAAACCTTTGGATTTATCTTTGGCCTTGTCATCCTTGGGAATACGTATTTTCATGGCTTCTTTAGTAATAATTTTCTTACCCATATATTTCTGAAAGTGTTCAAAGACTTCATCTGCTGTGGTCTTAAATGGTATTTGACCTACAAAGAGAATATACGGGTTTACCTTCTTTGAACCAGCAGCAGCATCCTCCAAATCCTTAGCTTTTCGCTTCTTATTCGATTGCTGTTGGTGCTGCATTTCCAAATCTTTATTATCATCAAGCCAAGTGAGGAGTTGTTGAATATCATCCATTCCGCTCTCTTCTTTCGCAATGGCTTCTGTTTTTTTCTTGGCGGACCTTCGATCTTTGGAGTTGAGTTCTTGATTATCTTCAATGCCCTTGAGCGCGTCTTGATACTTTTTTGCTGCCATGAGAAGTTTTAGATCCTGCTTGGAGAAAGAATCATCATCCGGGGATTGCGAATTAGATTCTTTCTTGTGTGCCTCTAGCCATTCCAACAGTGCATCTGCAGCGATATCAGCATCTGTTTCTGCTCCATGTTCTTTAACGATTTCAAGAGCAATAGCCTCTGCTTTTCGTTTTGCAGATCGCTTATCTTTTGAATTAAGATTAGCAGTGTTTGTTTCAATTGCATCAATTGCCTGTTTTAATTTGAGCGCAGCTTGATATTTAGCATTGACTTTGGAAGAATCAGAATCTTTCTTGGAGGAGTTTGATTCCTCATTTTTGTTGGTAGTAGGAGCTAATGCAGATGCAGGATCAGAGGCAGGGGGGGCTTCATATGTCGTTCCTCTCTCCGATGCCCGCTGCTCCATGCGGCGAATTTGAGCTGCTGATTTCTTCGCCATTCTTTAGTAGTGTGTTTGTTTATATTAGAGGCAGTGGTCCTGGATTTGTAAATAGTAAATAACCTTTTTGCCTTTTTTTTCTTCTTGTCAATCTAATCTCACAATTTGTCGAGACTTTCAAACATGATCACTTTCACTCTATCGTAGATAAGTACTTTCACTTTCACTGGTCCTTGTGAGCTCGAATATTTGAGCCAGGGTAGTCCACCAATGCATCTTTTTCGAATATGCCTTGGTAGTACCTACCATCGAAGTTCATGATGTTGAAGTTTGTTTCCCTCCACGAAGAGTTTTGGTAGGATACGTTTTTGATCTTTCACATCAATCAGCGCCCCTCATATTTCTTCTTCATCTCATATCCATCATCCCATCTCATCACATCCAACAATCGATCTTCCGCCGCATCAGAAAGGATAACTATCTCTTCATCCCTTACTCACGAACCTTATTCAGCAACAAATATGAAATTCTCATCCTTTCTTCTTGCATCGCTCATGGCTGGAAGCAGCAGCGCCTTCGTTTCTTCTTCTAACGGAAAGACTGCATTCGCTACTACTGCCAGATACGTAGCTACCGACCCTGAGATTTCTACTGGTCCCTCCACCGATCCAGTTGATAAGACTTTGGCTGGAATTGATGATGCTGCCGAGCACGATGTATTCGATCCCCTTGGAGGTGAGGCCCCTGCATTGATTCGTAATAACAAATCCGAGGTCTGGGTTCAGCAGGTGAGTGAATAGTGAATATTCGAAAGATTATATGAATATTCAGGCATACTTCCATTCCATCCCCAAGTCATGTTACATAGTTTACAGTCATTCTGTAACTGTGCGCATGTCATGATGTAATTGCCTCATTGCTATAAATAGCATATCATTACCTCAAACTGATCCAATCGCAATCACAATTACACTTGTTCCCCACAGAGAGCTCGCCCGCGCAGAAACCGTAAATCTGCCGCAGTACGTAACATGGTTCGCGAAAATATTGTCACACCCGCAAACTTCATTTACCCCCTCTTCATCCACGATGAAACATTCAACCAAAAAATTGAATCCATGCCAGGATGTGAGCGTCATTCCCTTGATTCCATGCTGAAAGAAGTTGGAGAAGCATACCTAGTCGGAGTCAAAACTTTTGTTCTATTTCCCAAGGTACCAGATGAGCTCAAGACAAATCTCGGAATCGAAGCTTACAACCCTAATGGAATCGTACATCGTGCCATTCGGATGATCAAGGAGAAATTCCCCGAGTCGACCATATGTACCGATGTTGCGCTTGATCCTTACTCTGATCAGGGACATGATGGAACTGTTGAGGATGGAAAGATTTTGAATGATGTCACCATCAATCAACTCTGTAAGCAGGCTGTTTCTCAGGCAAGAGCTGGAGCAGATATTGTCGCTCCTTCTGATATGATGGATGGACGTGTTGGAGCTATTCGTGATGCTCTTGATTCCGAGGGATTCACTGATGTATCCATCCTTGCATACACTGCTAAATATGCATCGGCTTACTATGGACCATTCCGTGATGCTCTTGATTCACACCCTGGATTCGGGGATAAAAAGACATATCAGCAGGATCCTTCGAATGGTAGAGAAGCTCTGGTTGAGGCTGCACTTGATGCTGCCGAAGGAGCTGATATGCTCATGGTTAAACCCGGTATGCCCTACCTTGACATCATTCGTCGTTTGAAGGATAATTCCAACCTTCCTATTGCTGCATATCACGTTTCTGGAGAATACGCAATGATCAAGGCTGCTTGCCTAAATGGGTGGCTTGATGAGAAGAGTGTCGTTCTTGAGACTCTCACTTGCTTCAAGAGAGCAGGAGCTGATATTATTCTTACTTACTACGCAAAGCAAGCAGCTCAGTGGATGGCAGAGGATGAATTGCTTTAATTATTACTCACAACTGGTATATTAATGTGACGACTCATGATTGGTACAGTAAATAACTAGTAACGGATTTAGAAGAAAATAACTGAAGAAATTTTGAGAACAAAATGGAAGTAAAATGTTACTTCACGTATACATGCAATGCGAATTATATTACAATAGACGAAATATCAATGAATGAATTAAACGGCACTGTCCGTGTACTTTCATTTTTCAATAGAGCAGCATATTTGTAGATTTGAAATACATTTCGGAACTCGAAAAAGGATGCATTCATACCATTTATTTGTGTAGGTAGGTGATAATCTATTCTATCTCTTCTTGTCTGCTAAAAATCATCATTGGATCTGGATCTCAAAGCTAATTACACAATTTGTGATGTCGTGAACATAACAAGCTTTGGCTTTGTTCTTCTTGTCAAAAATAAAAAATTGGCGGTTGTCCCCGCGAAAAAATGGTCATTGAGAAGAGCAATAAGAAGGATGACCTTAGAGCTCAGAGCTCGTGTGGAGTTACACAATTTTGAACGGACTGAATCGGTCAAAAAGGCCGTTCCTACGAGAAATGAGATGCAGTCCTCACAAATAGAGACAAAATATTTAGAATTCTAGAATTATTTTGAGTCACTCCCAACGCTTCATACCCTGCACCCTGCAGACTGCCGACGCTAGCATATTATTCATTATCTCCAATAGACTTTACGCCTTGCTACTTGCTGGAAGTTGATATTATTTGCGATTTAATTGTCCACTATATCGACAACACTATGGATTCTGATGAAGACCTTCCACCTGCGAGTATTCTTTCTGACAATTCTTTTAAAAGCAATACTGTCGCTGTAATCGGTAAGCAACGTTCTTCATCAATTGCTATATGCTATATGAAGCTTTTTCATCAAATGATAAATCTCGTAATCCTCTCATGATGTATTTCTCATCAAATCAACCAATGCTGTTGTCATCAATTATAATATAATAGGATGTGGTCCAGGCGGGATGTTTTTCCTTCATGCCCTGGCAACCAAGAGGAAGCAACTAGAAGACGTTGGTGATGTCGAGGGACTGATGAATCTGCCCATAGTTACTGTCTTTGAAAAATCTGCATCACCTGGAGGAGTATGGAGATCAGATAGAAATCGTGATGATGGCGCCAAAGACAGCACTCCTCCTCGTGGTGAATGTCAAAACCAAAACTCAAATCAAAGCACTGAAACATTGACAAATATGTACGAGGGACTTTGGATCAACGGGCATAAGGATGGTATGGAATTCTTCGATTATACCTTTGAGGATCATTTCAAGACGCCTCAACCTATCTTTCTGCCACGACAGCAAATACTGGACTATGTTATGACAAGAGTCACCATGCATGAGGATATCTTTCAAAATGTCTGTTTCAATACATCAGTGGATTCAGTCACGTATGATGAAGAGGATGAGCAGTTTGCCATCATCTCGCGAGATAAAGGAGGAACAATCACAACTAGTCGCTTTGATAAATGTATCTGGGCGAGTGGTATGAATGGAAAGCCAAAGATGCCTGCAGAGATTGTTGAGAAGCTTGGTGGATTTAAAGGCCAACTTGTGCATTCATCAGCGATGGACGAGTTGACCGGCTCATCTCCTGATGAGAAGAATGCCGTGGAGGGAAAGAGAATCCTGCTGATTGGTGACTCGTATTCAGGTGAAGATTTAGCGTTGCAATGTATCAAGCTTGGAGCTGAAAGGATTTTTGTGACAACACGTTCAGCCACTGGAAGCGCTTCGTATGTGGGGTCCTGGCCTGAGGACAGAGTTGAGATCTTGAAGTTTTCGAATGTATCTGGTGTCAAGGATGATGGAACAGGCAAGACACTTGTTTTCGACTCATTGAACGAGAAATATCCTGTACCCGATGTCGAAGATATATCAATTATCATTTGTTGTACCGGATATATTCCTAACTTGCACATGCTAGAAGAAAAACTCCAGCCGTGGAAGGAAAGTGAAGATTGTGGCGAATGGTGCATGGAGGATGTTGGTGAAAACACTAAAACCTGGAGAATGAAAGAAAATTGTCTCACACCTATATTGGGACATGTCGAACCATCTACGGAACTCGAAAGCAACACCGACTTTATCGTAGAGAACTCGTACAGAAGATTACTTATCTCGAACCCGAATATGATGTTCATTTCCGATTGTTCTACTGATTATCCATTGTTGGAGATTGATGTGATAGCTTGGTTATGCTTAGCATATATCACAGGAGAAAGGGCCATCCCTACGAAGACACAAATGCTTGAGGAGAATGCACGCGAGTTATTAGAGTCGATGCAAAATCATGAAGTTCGTTACTATATTGACGAAAACTTCAAGGAAGCAGTAGATTTAATCCCCGAGGACCATTGGTTTCATGATGCTACCTCTGAGGAGAACGTCCTTTTTGAAAGGGAAAGTGGTTCCTATGTGCTGAGGGTTCTTGCAGGTTACATGAGAGACGCAAAATATCCCTTGAACCTCGGCGACATGGATGGTCTCAACAAAACGGGAGTAAAGCTTTTGCATATGATGTGCAATGAAGATAAAGAAAGAGCTTTGCTTAAGAATTGCGACGAAGATACAAAGCAATGGAAGACTTTTCGCGATATTGATCCATCACCCTTTTCTTCTCTTGTGACAGGTATGGGATCGGTTCCACTCAAGGGTAAATGGCTCGAGATTGACAATGATGGAAATCCTGATTTAAGCAAGCAGTCTCGTTCGAGCTGAGAATAAGAATATAGTGCCATGAGTTATACGTGAAAAATATATGATTGTAATACAATCACAAAATATTTGTCTTTATGCTTTTCTGGAGGGAGAGCTGGCAATCTATTATGTATAACGTATGCTATTATGAGGCATGTATCTAAGTAAGCTCACATCGTAATCAGCAGGATTTCTTTGTCTTGATTTTACAAGGGTTGTCTGTCTTGTACAATATCCAATGCCCAATCGTAACCTTGGTAACCATTTTCTTTATAACCAATTTTGTAAGGATGAAACACTCCATAGTCAACTCGATCCCTCATGCACCTCTCGATCAATGGCTTTTTTCCACGCCGCTTAGGGCCCCAGCTGGTACACAGGTATGTCAACCGAACTGTTGCATTGAAATTTTGCCTAATCATGTCAATAATGGTTCCCCATGTACATTCATGAATAATTTTATGTTTCAAAAATAGGGAAGCAAGATTTGCAAATTCATCTGCGTACTTGAGTGGCATGTGAAGAAAGTCTGACTGAGTAAATGATGAGAATAACAAAGACCCATCATCCTCATGATAGGGAAAGACTTCTTCATCTTGCGCCAGCGTCTGTTGATTTTCACCGCACACGGCCTTACGAGTCATTCCCCACTGATAAAGAGGCAAAGCCCGATATAGATGTTTCACGGACGGCTGGCAAAGAGTTTTGTTGAAAGCACAGACAGTTGCATTGGGGTATATTCTGTATGAAAATTGGTTGGCTAACTCCACGTCTTCTATAGTTCGTATATTTGCATAGGACAAGTCATAACGCTGGTCACGGTAGTTACCAATGATGTCATTTGTCGGGAAAGGATATTTCCCCTGGGAAAGTTCCGTCACATTGATCATGCCATCATCATGAAAGTACATGACACTTTCTATTTTGGTCCAGTTCTTAAAGTAGAGCAAGGTATTCTTCAGATTTTCAGTGACTTGAAAGTACCCCCCTGTATCATGATATGCACCGTCAAACGCACGAATCGAATGCTGTCCAAGTTCTGTCATGACCTCCTTCGAAAATGGCCCTGTAACAATGACAGTTTCAAACCACTCGCGATACTTTTGCGTCCAGAATACGACGTCATCAACCTGTGTAGGACTCTGCGCATAATTAAAATGCCCCATGATGGCCACATTTCGATATCGCCGTTTGGCAAGTGCTGGAAATTTGTATCCAATCTCACGTAAGGACTGTAGCCATAATTGCATGACAAGAACATCTTCTTTGTAAATGAAATTATGTACATAGAGGTCCCTCCATAGATGCTCTATTCGCGCTGGCAGTGTGCTACAGGGAGAGTCCCATTCGCTGAGGAAGAGAATCAGCGAATCCAATCGCACAAGCATATCTATTTCAGCATCCACTTCAGTTCTGGTAGCATTTTTAGAATGATCTTCAAGGATTTCTTCTCCCGTTCGCATCATCATGGATGGAGAATATACCACTCTAATCCCAACATCAACAAAAAGACATTGGGCAAAGTACGACCTCGCAATATCGGCATGAATTGGTGATAGACTGATGGGCAAGATCAATGACCAAAACGCGCTTGGCATATGAATGGTAGAATGCATGTTATAAGGAGCATAGGAATGCGATGGTACAACAATAGGAAGTTGAGCCTTCCATTGTTCAGGATCAAGTTCATCTGCCTCAAGGCCTGAATCTTGTCTTTCGATCTGTTGTTGAAATTGCTGCACGAGGCCAATATCTTGATGATCATGTCCCACTAGCTGTACCACCCCTACATGATAAATGTTAGAAGATAATGACGAAGATGCACTTGAAAGACTAAAATTCTTTTGAAATGCAATCTTGCCCTTTGTAAATTCTCTTTGTGACGATTCAATGAGCCCAGGAAACCCCCTTGGCCAACTGTATGACATGTGATTATTGGATTCAATTACAGTTGTATTTGTATTTGTACTTGTACTTGAGCTGGTGGACGAGTTGGTATTCGAACTGGGATAGCGATCTGTGGGATTGAAGAGCAGAGGATATGGATTAAATGGCACCCTCCCTTGAATGACAACTGATGCCTCCAGGATGCTGTTTGGTAATATGACATCGTCATCGGTAAGATCCTTCGTTTCATCTCCCATTGCTCGATCAAAGATGGAATGTTCATCAAGGTCGAGAATGTATTCGGCTCCATGTATGATTGCCAGAAGGTATCCAAAGTTTCGCCGAGAATGTGCAGTATTTTTTCCAGCGAGTGCCTTCATATAATTTTGAATAGGGTCATTGTCATGTTCTTTCCCTTCCTTGATATATCTAGTAACTTGCTGCACTGTATGATATTTTCCGTTGCCCACTTCGTAAGTTTCATGTCTTACAATGATCGTACACCAATCCTTGATACTTATCAATTTAGGAGTGCGCTTCGACTGTGGCGCAATGATGATCCATTTGGTACAATTGATATTCTTCAATTCCATAGAAAGCGTGTGTTGGATGTCTTGTATTGTTCCCACTGCACTTTGTCGGTTAGTACTACGTGCACTATTCGAACTCGTCCTATATTCATCTCGTGTAAAGATACTTGGAACATGATCCTTTTTAGCATTTTGCTGAAATTGCTTCCATTCTTCAAGTCGAGTTTCAATTGAATTTCTAATATATTCCTTCATTTCTTCTCTTTGTCCAGCATTGCCTATGCCTAATACATCATTATTTGACGAGGATAAATATGTGTTGTGATCCTTCTTGTCGTGACTGATGGGGGCATCATCCACATCATCTAAAGTGTCGACATCAATATTGACATCCACTTCTATTTTATCGACATCAATATCAATGATAGCACCATGGACATCATGATCCTCCTTCCAATGAATAGCAGCATTGCCGTCTTTAATGTCAATCACAAAATTATAATAATCAGACAGATTAGTGAATCTTTGAATTTGAAGCCACGATGAAACAAGAGAAAATAATAGAAGGCATGCCAGGACTGTTCCTATCGAAGATGTCCGTATCATATTTATGGTCATGTCTGCTTTGCTTTTTCTATTTCGATGCCAATGATGATTCTTCTTCTGCTTGTAGCTTGCTGTATTATTAATGCAGAGGGCAGAGGCTTAAAATTAATGCGATTATAACGTCTTTTATCATTCGTACGACGCCTTTCTATCGTCCATTACATATTTGAGAGACCCGGATTATTACAGTAGTTTACAACAGTAGTAGCAGTGAGTATGTTTCTCAGAAGTTTCTTCCAATGATGCAATAGATAGCAGACGAGGAAAAACAAAAATCGACGAGACGAAATGCCGATTTATCGTAATCCTCGTAGCGCACTATTATGTAGAGTAGAGGGGACGATGAGAGGAATCAGTATGCTTACATTGGGTATTATTATTGTGCAGCAATCGTCGTCTACCACCCGATGGATGATATTGTAAAATCATTGCTTGAAATCGGAAGACTGGAATCGGTCATGATGACTGATGACTATGGTACTGCGGCACTCCATTCTACATGACGATATGAGCATTGTTTAGTATCTTGTAATAATATTATGCTGATCAAGAAGGTGCACATTGATGCTCATGTGGGCAGGGGGAAAGAGCTCGGCATGGCAAAGGAGAAGTATATTAAGAGCACTACTATATTGCACTCGTTAAGCTACTATTCTACACTTTCCAAATGAATTAGAAATTGTGTGCTTTTTCTACTTTTGCACAATCTGTACAAGTATCGCTTGGACAAATTCAATGCAAGACAAATGACCAACGCTTGTTCACAACAATTTTTGATTTCTGACATAAGCTTCGTTCTTCTTCAGGGACACGCAGAAGAGGTTCCGAAACTTCTGAGCGCGGTGGATGATTGGTGTAGACTCCCACTTTTTATTCCACTTCACCATCTTCTTCGCCGCGTCTTTTGGCCGCTTTAAAATCCAGAATGCAACTTTTGGAGTCTCCTTCTGACTGTCAATTACAAAACCCAATGCATCCGTCAGCAACTCTTCAAATAGCTTCCTATCAATGAATTTGGATTGATTTATGCACAATCGCGGAATGGTGAAAAAACATAATCCTCCAGGGCGCAACTGTTTGTACAACAGAGATAGCATTTCCCCCCTTTGTTCCGGTGTAGTCACACAATTTAGAACCATACTGCACACAATTACATCGTAGGTTCCTTTCTTTTCATTTTGGACAGGCATTTGGAGGAAATCCTTCTCTTCAATATCAGCAAATGTTGATCGCAGGTCAATTGCTCTGACGCTTATATTGAACATTGGAATATTTTGGTATTGCTGTGAAGATGGTACACCATCCTCGTCGCTACCTTTGCTTGTATGTTCCTTCTTTTTTCGAATTCGTTTCGTTCTTCTGGCCGCATCGACCAGTTCTGTATTTATCGCTCCAACTTCCAATATTTGTACTGCTCTACGTTCTTTTACCTCAGGTTCCTTTCTCACTTCAGGACTGTCTTGACTATCTTCGCAGTCGTCTTCGTCAATGGGCAAACCATTTGTCCAACCCTTACTACCCATCACCTTGATAACCCATCTGCTGGTACTGTGAAACTTTGTGCTAAGCTGGCTTGCTCTCTGATACTCTTCTCTTCCACCCATATCATCGATTTCTTCACTGATTCTTTGGATGCCTTCAGCGTCATTCTTGGTTTTGGCTCGATCCATTTGTTGCGTAAGTTTGTGAAAGAGTGATGTTACTTTGCGAGCCTTCTTACGGCTTTTTAAAGCAGGGGGAGCCAAAGGGACAGGGCGTTTCTTATTATTCTTTGGCATCTTTGCAAAGTAGAACACCTCTGCAGATATTATTTATCGCCTGCTATTGTTGTACCTATGGTGGTCAGTGAGTACGGAATATGATTCATGAATGTACATCATGATCCTGCCCTCCTCACTTATTCACCATTCACCATCGCAAGTCACAAGTCACCATCGCAACTCGCAACACAAAAAAAACACATGAATAAATTACTCATGGTATGGTATCGTAGATCATCTATTGATTGGTTCAAATCATTTTTCGAAAATATTGCTAAATAACGTTCATTTACCGGTTAGAATGTGTCCTCTCTCGAATCTCGAATCTCGAAGAGAGAGCATAAAAAGTAAAGCATAGGCAAAGCATAAAGCATAATAGATCATAATACGATATACTATCGTAGAGCATAGACTAGGTAGCATAGAGCACACATTCTAAATTAAAAATCCGAAGCTTTGAGCCACCAGCCAGGAAGTGAATTGAATTGAAAATCGGCCAGACGATGTGCCTTCCTTCTTCAATCTGTACCACCGCCCGAACCCTCATTGTTATTTCGGTGATAATACAAATATTCTGCACTTCAGCGGCGTTTTCGTACAGGCAACAAATAATTCCTTCTTTCCAGAACTATAGCAGCCGTCTTAAGAATAGACGTCAACATCGAATCACATTCGGTCAGCATGGAATTGCCAACGGATGTCCTCTATCCTTGCCTTCTTCGTTGGATTCAAATAGTCTTTGCAATAGACATTCACATGGACTTCAAGCCGCGAGAGTAACTTCAACAACTAGCGCCGAGGTTATTTCAAAGATTGCAAAGAAACCTTCGACAAAGAAGAAAAAAGTGACCAAGAAAAAGAAAACTGTTGCAAGTAAAACTGTTGTCAAGGCAAAAGTAAAGGCTCCAGTTTCAGTTGCCAAGCAAGAAAGTAAAGCTAAAGTCACAAAAAAAAGGAAGAAGCAATCAAAAAAGAAGAAATCGAAAGAGGACGAACCCATTCACTTCTACAGAAATGAAACAGATTGCATCACTGTCCTCCATCACCATCATGATGCACAAGTTGCAGAGCTTGGACCACAAGATGGGAAAGCAACGCAGGCTTCAGTTGCTGGCGTTGGCTTTAAAGTGAGGGGCAACCCAGCCCCTCTCGCTCGACATAGAACATACAGAGGATTCATCTTTAACCCATCAGCAAAGAAACAAAAACAATTTTGTGACGTTGTAATGGACATGCTGCCAAACTCGCATTTCTGTCAAAATGTCACTGAAGGTCATTCGAATTACAATGCAGAGCCACTCATCAAGAATGTTGATACTGTGGTCCCAGTGTTTGAGAAACAAGTAATCTCAATACAAATCATTAGTCGCATGAAGAGGCCAATGAAACACTTCATTGCAAATCGACCAGGTCCAGGAAGATTACGCCAATCTACCAACAATCAATCGACTGGTGCAGTTTCGACATCTCATTTGCAAGTGACACGAACGGATGTAGATAATCTAGCTAAGTTTGTTTTGGATTCATTGAATGGGGTTTTGTATGAGGATGATAGGCAAGTTGCATCTTTGCAAGTGACCAAGGTTTATGACGATGAATATCCATATACAGGTTCGACAGATGTCATCATACGGGCCATGACAGAAACACACTTACATAGTATCGCGAATCTAACTGCAGCAGATGATTTCTATCCTTAACTGCATAATCGAACTTGCTCACACTTGGTTTCAAATGAAGGGACTTACTTGTATTTACATACCTACCTTTGACAATGAATTAAAGTAGGAATCCTGTCAGCACAAAGCAAATAATCAGATCAGTTATCCGAACTCTAGATTTTTGCTGATCGTGGACACAACGCGTCTATAGTAAATTTTACACTTCCAATTAACTATTTACTTGTTCCCTTTCTAGACCGCATTCCCTGCTCATAATGATCTGTACCGGTTACCTTAGAAAGACCCAACTCCTCCTCCAAGCGCTAAATTGCTTCGTCAAGATGATCAACCTCGTTTCCATTCTAATCATCTTGCTGACAAGCTTCTGAGCTTCCTCGAGGAGTCGATAACTTTGCACTGTACGAATGATGTTCTGATGCTCCTTGAGTTGACTGTCAAGTCCTCGAATAATGATGTCCTCATTTGCATTCCTGCTAATTGTTGAAGATC
>Ga0306864_1000484_pt1 | contig 18428 bp, 15 predicted proteins | sample AntRauTorckE5430_FD_190448 | JGI IMG/M metagenome (GOLD analysis project Ga0306864, IMG submission 190448) | Saline lake microbial communities from Rauer Islands, Antarctica - Metagenome Torckler E5 #430 (v2) (version 2) | ecosystem: Environmental > Aquatic > Non-marine Saline and Alkaline >...
TTCTGGTGCTAATTTTCGGTGAAGGTGCACCTCTCAGTTTTAGCAAGTAGAAATGATTTTTTGATTTTTACGCGGCAAAGCTAGCGGGCTACATTTAGATCCGGGCTAGATTAATTTTTGGGGTAGATATGGTAGATACTTTCAGCCAAAAGTCATGAAAGGCGCACTCGGAAAAGTTTAAGTTCAAAACGTCATGGGACAAGAGTGTCCTTGTAATACACATTTTGTATTACAGGAGGGCACTGAGAAATGGAAATGAACAAAGCATCCAATTCAACAAAAGAATTCAACAGATTTAAACTATGAACAAATACGTGAACAATGAGTTGAAAGAGTTCAGAGGAATAGGTGTCATGAATAGCAATGCATTCCAGCAGCAGCAGCAGCAACAACGTCAGAAAGCAAAAGGTCATTCTGCTTCTCCAGTTTCAGCACTCATTCCCGTCCACTGGTGATCAAACCGATGGTACCGGTAAACAGACCGTTCCAAACACCATCAATCATTGCTGATCTCTCAGTTGATTAAGCCCAGGCCATGACATGTGTGCGACATTTCTATAAATATTCTAAACTTCTTCAACTTGACTCTTGAACTTTTGAACTTGAATTTCTAAATTGACAAGTCATTTTTATGAATGACAAGTCATTTTTATAAATTAAAGTTCAAGACAGATGTACTTATCATTAAATATAATATGCTGGTAGAAGCATTTCACCAGCTGTTTCGCCCTCCTGATTCGGGATTGTTACAGGGTTGCATCTTGTTACACGGTGGTCCTTGTAATAGACATTTTGTATAACAGGACGCTGAGAAATGAAAATAAACAAAGCATGTCAACCAAAAAGCATCCAATTCGCCAACGGAATGCAACAGATTCAAACAATAAACCACTATGTGAACAATGAGTTGGAAGAGTTCAGAGGAATAGGTGTAATGAATTGCAATGCATTCCAGCAGCAGCAACAATTTCAGAAAGCAAAATGTAATTTTGCTTCTCCAGTCTCAGCACTCATTCCTGTCCACTGATGAGTAAACTGATGTTAGACAGACCGTTCCAAGCACCTTTCATTAAAGATCTTTGACTTGTTTCAGCCATAACAGTGTGAGACATTTTCTATAAATCTGCTATAAATATATAAAGATTCAACTTGACTCTTGAACTTTTGAACTTGAATTTACAAAAATGATAATTTATTTTTGTGAATGACAAGTCATTTCTGTAAATTCAAGAAATTATAAAAAGTCTGAGCAGATACACCGATGAATCCACCGGGATCGTGCTTACTTGCGTTGGTACCGGGATTGACAACTTGAAGTTGGATAAGAAGTAAAAATAGTAAAAATAGACAAAGCACAAATCAACAAAGTGTTTTGAGAATTATATCATGGATGAATCAAATATAGCTTCCGAACTAAGGACACTCCCATCGGGTCAAAAGGGTCGAATCCCGGTTTGCATAGAACGAATCGAGGAACTCACAATCGAGAAACGAACGCGAGAAATAACATACGGTTTCAATCATCCATTTTTGGCAGAAAGTCTCAACTCTTTAGCTCTGGTTTATCATCACATGGCGAAAGACTCGAAGCAGGCTCTCAAATATCACAAGCAAGCGCTTAATGTACTGATGGCAGCTCGTGAAGTAGGCATAGCAGATATGGATAAGAGGGAGGTAACCATACTATTAGCTGTCACTACAAGTGACATTGCAAATGTACACTGGGCGCTTCACCATCATAAAGTGGCAAAGGAAACCTTCTTCCACGCCCTTGCCTTACTGGAAGAGGAGCATATACCACAAAGTCATCCAAGAGCATACGCAATCAGAAATAGACTCAGCACACTCTGCAGATGTTCCATACCACCAAAAGAACAAGAGCACGTCCAAAGAGTACTTCATCCTTCACAACAGGAGTCTGTTTCCTCCACCTCGCTAACTCTTACAATCGAACAACCTTCTCGCCCATCGCTCAAACGCCCTTGTGCGTGTGATCAAGATGGTGATGCCGATGAAGCAGAAAGAATATCCAGTTGTAAGAAAGCAAGAGGAATATACGACGATTCAAAGAGCGAACCCCTGCAAGAAGAGAACAACATAGCGTAAACACACATTTGAGAATTCACTAAACAACAGTACTAACACACTAGAACAGCATTTAAATGTTCAATGTCGATGGCTTGACTATGAATAGTACTTTATAATCTAAACCAAGCCCTAGTCATAAATACTTGGTATTATTATATGATACTAACATGCTTTTGACCATATGTGACTTTATCATTGTTGACAACTGGTACAAACTCTGGAGCTTGAGGAAGAATGTCAATAGTTTGATGAGTTGTGTTGAAGCTGAAGCCACTAGGCTTAAAGCAGAGGAAGAGGAGCAGCGTATGCGGGATGAAGATGAGAGAAGAATGGCACAGCAGGAAGAAGAGGAGCGTTTGCGTGTTGCAGCTGAAGAAGCTACCAGGCTGAAAGTAGAGGACGAAGAGGAGCGTGTGCGATTAAAAGCTGAGGATCTGGTACAGCAAGAAGAAGAGGAGCCTCTACATATTGAAGATGAATCCAATACTAGGCTGAAAGTATAGAAAGAGGATCTTTTACGTGTTAAAGCAGAGCACCTTGCATAAGAATTAGTAGAGGAGCGTTTGATACGAGTTAAAGACGAAGTTAGCGAGCTGAAAGCAGAGGAAGAGGAGCGTCTGCGATTTGAAGCTGAGGATCTGGCAGGTGTCTGCGTGTTGAAGCTGAAGCTAGTACCAGTACCAGCACCAGGCTGAGAGCTGAGGATCTTTTGTTACATGTTGAAGCAGAGAACTCTGCACAAGAATTAGAGGAGCGTCTACATGTTGAAGCCAAAGCTAGTAAGCTGAAATCAGAGGAAGGGGAGCGTCTACGATTTGAAGCTGAGGAACTTGTTGCACAGCAGGAAGAAGAGGAGGAGCGGCGACTGCGTGTTGAAGCTGAAGCTATCAGGCTGAGAGCAGAGGAAGAGGTGCGTTTGCATGTTGAAGCTTTGAATCTGGCACAAGAATTAGAGGAGCGTTAACTACTACGAGTTGAATCCGAAGCTATCAAGCTGAGAGCAGAGAAAGAGGAGCGTCTACAACGAAGAAGAAGAAGAAGAGACCCGAAAGTTGAGGAGTTCAGGCTACCTAAGGAGGAAGGCTTGAACGGAGTCCACATCTGGCACGATTACATTTACACATTGCACGTAGATAATGTGTACTCGCAAGTCGCAAGCATTGATATGTGTCAGGAAGTGACACAGTACTCGAGGAGTGAACTTCAAGACGAGAAGACGTAACTAGCTCGTGGTACGACCATAAAGTAAATCAAGACAAATGCAATTAAATATGAACTTTGTTATTCATAGATTGTCTATGATTTTACTCCGAGCATCCTAAGATGCTGAGGGTGTATGGTACAGTTTTACCTTGATGTTTTTGCCATTGGAGAAATTGTGTGTACTGATCCTTCCTGTACTGGTGGTTGTGGTAGTGCACCTTCTTCCTTCGTATTTCCGCTTCCATTCCCCCCACAAATAATCAAAGACCCTCCTGCAGCAAGATCATTATCTTTATGAGGATGATCGCGATAATGATGGTAATGAATGTGATGAGAATGATCAAGAGGATGAGGATCTTGAGAAGTGATTGAGTGCTCTGAGATCGAATTCGTTCCAAATGCGAACGAGAAGTCCCGTTGGAAGATGAGGGGGAAGGGAACAATGGAATTGTTGTATACACTTGCATTGTTGATGTTAATATTGATGTTAATATTGGTATCCCTGTACAGTAGTAGTGCAATAATCTAGTTGATGCTTGATGCTTGATGCTTTGGGTCCAGTGACCGCAAGTCCTGCCTTGACTTTGAACAGCTTTGAACTACCAGTCTTTTAAACTACCGTGAAGTGCGTCACTACCCTGAAGTACTTCAAATACGTCACTACCCTGATGTACTTTTGATATCTGAGCCAAAACCAGGCTTACACGTTCGCAGAATGCTTGTAATCATGTTTGCAACGATTTCCGACCTGAACATGATCGCACGTGTTCACACGTGTTCACAAAGACAAATGAAAATACCTTACGAACATAAGCCTTGACCACCCCCGTGCTAGGAGTCTCTTTAATGGCCTGCTGACATCATCAGTTTCTGCAAATATTACCTCTCTCTAGCTACCGGTACTATCGTAGCACGCGATACGGGAGTCGGGAGAGCGAGCCTTGACCAACAGCTCGGACAGCCGCGCACTCTCCTTTTTGGCGAATTTCTGTATTTTAAGAGATTTTAAGACTATTTAGAATACACATTTTGAGCACCATCGCACTCGCAGAAGTACCCGCAATCGTCCATTCAAAATCATAAAATACAAAAGTGTAACTCACCCACAGACGTGTTTCAGAACTAATGCTGATTCTTCGGTCTCGTTGAATCAAACGCAGGCCTTTCAATGGTGTCCTTAGCTACCGGTAATTTTTGCTTGTAGACAATTTCGAGGGTGTGTCAATATTTTCCTTGGTGTGTAGAGAACTGTAGAGACTTCAATTTTCAATCAATAATTTCAGTACCAAGGCCCACATGCGTAAATAGTGCAGTAAATCAATAATTGCTGTCTCTGTGTTTTGGTTTTCAGATACTACCTGATACTACCATACATACTGTTGTTCTAGGTATTGTTGTACTATCCTCTTCTTCTATCCTTTCTCTTTTGGCGCCACTTTAGTCGGGATTGAAAATCTTCCTTGACAAGACTAAACCTGTTTTTGGATTTTGGATCAATGGTCAATATTAGCAATCTAATCAAGCGAAGGCTAGATCAACAATCGTAGTCAGTAGCAGTCATAAGTATCCACCTTTGCTAGAGTCGACTACTTTAAAGAAGACGGAGGCATTGGATTGGTTCAGACGACATTGTACATGAAGGAAGCCTGCATTATATATTCTTACAACGAAACCTGAAAAAAAATCTAACCACAAAAAGAGATTAAAAAATCCGACCGGTATTCCCCCATCCAAAGTCAACAATCAATACCGTAGTTAGTCCAAACAAGTCAATTGTTCATCTCGCTGATATATCTCAACACAATGCCATTCGGAAGCAAAAAAGAGACCAAGGCAGCAGCAGTAAACGGCATTCCCATGGCATCACCATCCCATCCCACGGAAACACAAAACTTCACATCACCATTGCCACCCTCGAAAATCAAACACATGACGCAAATTGGATCCATAACTGAACTGGTCACTTCTCCTGATGGTAAATCTATCCAAATGGCACCTGAGCAGCCCAAAAGGCAATCCACAAAAAAGGCACAGATGGCTGATAGCACCACCACCTCGCCTATTTTTCGCAATGATGTCAGGCAAGAATGGGTCAACGCTATATTTGGACCTGATTTCTTTCCCAACCCTGATATCTCCGATGCGATGGCTTATACTCCTCCCAAAGAGGGAATGGGATTGGCTAATGTTCCTTCATACTTGAGCTATACTGCTAATATTTCCATTGAGAAGGAGGTCTCACAGCCTCAATCTACGGATGCAACTCCTACTAGGAATAAAGTTGGGGTCACGTTGAGTCGAATTCCGATTGGAGTTTATGTTCGCATTGTTGATATTGAAAGTGAAGCCTTTGCAGCTGGAATTGTTCCAGGGAGTATATTGATTGATATCAATGGAATGGGAGTATTAGGGGAACCAAGTCATAAATTATTAGAAAGGCTCTGGGTATACGAAGGGCATTTTGCAAACATTAGTAGAGGCGAAGAAGGTTTATCATCGAAAGATGAAATGACAGATATTGGACCGCCTTCTGTCACAATGGGAATGTTTGGTCCGGTGTCTTTGACATTTATCAAGGATGGACAAGTTTATACCACGGTTTTATATTCTGGTACTCCATTTGGTATTTCATGGGCTCCCTGTGCGAACTTTGCGTTGGTGCAGAGATCATACGCTTTTGCGCAAAAGGCAGGAGTGAGAAGGGGCTGCATTGTGGCAGCTGTCAATCATAAGAGTTTGAGAGAAATGGATCATCTTGATACAGCCATGGAGTTGAAAGAGCAATTTACAAAGGGAAAGGATATCCGTATTGTTTGCATTTATACTCCTGCTGCGAGTCGAACAAACTATTTCATTAGCAAGAATGGTGTGTCAAATCCTAATACGAACAAAGCGAATGATTTCAAAAGTATTGATGGAGTGAGGGTGAGGAAAGTGAACTTGTTTAAACGGAAGCAACAAGAGAAGCCGACCGAATACGGTGTTGGAAGTTTCTTCTCGTGTGGAACTGGAGCTAATTATACTCCAGTTACTTCTGGATCGGAACATGATTTCATTTCTGACCTTGCGAATCGGGTAGCTGCAGGTGAAATTGCAGCTCCGACGGGGTCGAAACGTGGTCTGTCCTCGTTGGGAAAGGGTCATCATGCCTCAAATGCTTCATTCCAGCAAATTATGATGGATAAGGCATTGGCTATGGGGCAAAGTGAGCAAGCGGGTGAACATACACTTGCAAATTCATTGAGGGAGTCAGAGAAGAAGTATAATAGTGACTGTCCATTGATGCAATGGACAGATATTATTCCCCAGTGGAACTATCTTGACGCGCTCATACTATGCCTGCGAATGCATACTGCAGAATACAACGAAGAAAAATTCATTGCTATGGGTGGAGTTGTTGGTGGTTCTGGAGGCAAATCAGCCCTATTGATAGCTTGTAATTCTGTGGAGAGTGGTACCGTTGCCTTACATTCGACTAGTGCAAATCTTGATCTTTTCAGGGCAATCAAGGCTGCTCCTAATGCAACAGAGGTGATTCATTCCTTTCTACTTCAAATTGTAGCTTTGATTTCCTCAGAACAGATTCATTCATCTGTAGATAGCAAGATGAATGATGCTACTGATGACAATACTGCAAGGGAGCACTTGATGAAAGAATCGAGGAGAGCCAGCGAAGAGATTATAGATGTTATTGTGGACATTGTAAGTTTATTCTCTTGCTCATTAATCTCATGTCTTTCATGTCAAAATTATTAATCACTGACAAAAACATAAAGGCACTACATGACGAAGACTTGTGTCAGACTCTTCACTTTCTCTTGCGATCCTTCAGTTCTACGTATGCCAATGTGAATGGCGGAGCACGGGGAGAGGTGCTAAAACTAGCGCATCTATTTCTCAGAAACCGGTTGATTGAGAGGGAGAATAGCGGAGCGACCATGCCTTCCCTCAATTCACCTTCTTCTGTTTCGTACGATGGAATTTACGACTACGAGTCACTTCAAAGTGCGTCAACAATCAGTCATTGTTCTTTTGCTCAGCCGCCTTCCCCAGCTGCAGTTCCGAAGAAATCTAAAAAGAAGCTGGGGAAGAAGTTTGGAAATATCTTCAAGACCAGATCCAAGGAGAAGAAGGATATCGAGGGAGGCGCAGCAACATCAGTATCTATTATAAACTCTGATTCTTTTGTTGAGATTACGTCTGAGCCTTCGTCACCAAAGCTTCCTCCTACTAGCAAACCTGGATCAAAGAAAAAGCTTGGATTCATCCCAACGTCTATTCTGAGGAAAGCGTCAGATCAAGCTCCACAAGATAATGGCTTTATGGGTGGACCCTGGACGGACATTCTCCCAACACCTGAGCTGTTTGAGAACATGGGTTGGTTTCTATCCAACCTTGACAAATTATGCGGCAATATTGAAAGATCCCTACTCAAATCATTTAGTCAAAAGATCACCGAATGGGCCTTGCAGCCTTGGAGTGCGAACAAAGATCGCGCTCTTGCCGAAAGTACAGCAGATTTGCGTAACGGTCTTTGGGCTCTTAATGATGAAAATGATACGTCTTTGATGTCTGAGCGCCATTGGTCTCCTGTCCTCAATCCTATGGACTCTTCTGAGATGCTAGTATCTCTTGTACCAGATGAGAGTTACATATTGCCCAGCGCCCACTTTCCCCTTCTTTTATCATTCGATTCTTGCCCGAATCCTAGGTCCGTTTTAGAGAATGGCAACGTTTCTACTTCAAGAGGAATGCTGCATAGAATCCATGTGAAAGTTGTCTCTATTCGCAGTGACGATGAAGGTAATGAAATCAGCTCGTATGTAGTTAATGCTGCAGTTGGAGGAACAATCAAGACCACAGGACGAAGTGCTCTTGAACCGTACTTCGGATCTACAACGCACCGCTGGCACGATTATAATGATCTCAATTTTGAATCAAGGCTATCAAATCGTCCAAGTACTGTCGAAATCAACGTTTCGTCAATGCATTCTAACACAGAGGCGGAAGCAAGCGGGTTTGTTGACGAGAAGGAATTAAAATCAGGTGATGAAGTAGGATTTGCTCTCGTGGACATTAGCAATTGCTGGAAATCTGATACACCCCACAAGGTCACTCATCGTAATAATATATTGGCATTTGATACAGCAATGGATTTTGACCAGAGTGGGAGTGCACTAACTGAAAAACAATCATCAGTTCAGGTACGTTTCTTTTCTTTCTTGTGAGAATTGACACTGAGTCTGTCAAACTAATCCTTTCTTGTCTACATGGAACAACAGCTCTCGATCGAGTTAGAAATCACAACAGAGTCTATCCTATTGGTACATGCTAAAGGCAATAGTATTGATATTGGGTTGAACCAGAGACGAATGTTGCTGTATAAGCACGATGAGGATATGCGCCAGGAAATGTTGGCAATTCAATTTATAAATATTTGTGATCACATTTTTAAAGCCTCTGGTTTGGACTTGAAGATGAAGACATATAAGTGCATCTCTGTTGGAGAAAACAAAGGATTTATCGAATGGGTTCCTGGCGCAATCTCACTTTCTGAAATTTGCAAGCCTATGGGGCGTTCTTCAGAAAACAAAGCTGATGATCACAAAACACGTGTCACCGAACCCGATATATCTACTCACAGTGCTGGAGATGACACCCCCACAAAATTTGTTAGAACAGGTGCTTGGTGCAAACACGAGTCATTGAGGTCTTTGCGACAAGTAACAAAATCTAGGGGGAAGCAAAAACTTGGGCTCTACGGAAATAACCCAATTCAAGACTTTTTGCGCAGCAATGCCTACGACTCTGATGCTCCTTATTTTATTAGGAAGGATGTTATGGACAATTTTGTTAAGAGCTGCGCTGGATATTGTGTTGCCACTTATCTTCTAGGAGTAGGGGATAGACACACAGATAATCTGCTTCTTGACCCTGAAGGTCACTTCTTGCATTGTGATTATTCATTCATCCTAGGGCAGGATCCCAAGACTTTCCTACCCATGAGAATTACAGAACATATGGTGAATGGAATGGGAGGTAGAGACAGTGACAATTTTGCAAAATTTCTGTCACTTGCGGGCGCTGCATTTGTTAGTTTACGTCAGCCTGCCAGTGTGAGAGTACTGATGTCACTGGTTCAAGGAATGCTTCACTCTCACATTCCAGATATATCGATAACACAAAAACCAGATGAAGCTTTGAAGTTTATTCACCAGCGCTTCTCCTTAGATCTTGACGACGACGATGCTGTTGCTTTCTTGGAAGAAAATATTGAGAATAGTTTGACTTCTAAGATCTGGGTCGCTGTTGATACATTACACTCAATTGGAAAAAGATTCTAGTAAAGCTGCTGCTTGAAAAGGAAATATTTTAACTCGTCAAATAAAGTAAAAAGAGAATTGCTTTGGCACATAATGCATTATTTAATTTGCATGTCGCACATTAATGCTTCAAAAGACGGCACCGAATATTCTACTTGATCCATTCTTTCAGTAAAGGCGAGATGTGCCAAACCGAATTGTCTATAGTCCACTATCATCAAGGTCTTCGAGGATGGCCTTGAATTTGTCAGTCTTTCGGATCCTTGCAACTAGGTCAGCAAATTTCGAGCAGCTGTTATGATGTCAAGCATTGAGTAAGAAGATTAGACAGTGAACAGCAAACTAAGAAAAAACATAAAACACAATTCTTACTTCATTGCATCCGTGACACGTGAGAGTACAATCATTACTCTGACGGCACTCTTTATCCATTCAGTAGCCCTTTCGAGTTCTGCGCCCTTTTTATTCCCCATCTTTTTGTTCATGGTTTTCTCTAGAGGGACGACAAAGTTCTCAACTGCGGCAGCTGCATCATCAGGATATCTCGAGCTAGTGGAAATGAGAATCTGATGTGCTTGCAGTTGAACATCCTCCTTATCTGCGAGAGCTAAGGCAAGAATTGGCATAAATCCTGGAATATCAATGGCTTCAGGGCATTTATCGAGGCAAGTAGAGAATATGCTAAGGGCAGCTTTTCTGACAGGCAGGGCATCATCGACCTTCTGCTTGAATGGTCCAAGGTCAACCGTTCTCTCTTGCTTCAGCTGTGCAAGTTCGTACAGTGCCGGAATGATTGGATCCTCCATGAAAGTTAAAACCAATTGCGGCTTGTGATGCACAGCTGAATAAATCATGAGGAGGCATGCATTTTTTACAGAGATATCTTCCTCCTTGAGAAGTTCAAGAAATATTGGCATAAATGATAACAGCTGCTGAGTGTCACACTTTCCAGCAATAGCATACTTCACAGAGGTCAATACTGTCGTACATATTGTAGGGTCTTTGCCACCTGCGTTATCAAGAATTAGTTTCTGGAGTTGAGGCAGAATCACTGCTGGTTCGAGACATGCAAGACATCCCATACAATCTGCAACCATGGTACGAACACCTTCCTCTTTATCAGCAAAATGATTGTTCAAATGGGGAAGAATGTGTTGAATACTGGGGGCAATATCTCCTCCAAATCCTTGCTGGTGACAATAAATCAATTCTCGTAATCCAGAAAGCAAAAGATATTGCTTCTTCTGGTCGTTTTCTTCCAGAGAGGCAAGAATCTTAGGTAAGAATTCTTTCTTAGAGCAAACAGAAGCACGGCCCAAACCATAAGCTGCAGAATTCTTGATATCTTCAAAATCAGAATCGAACATGATCATATATACATTTTGAAGTCTCTCTGCAACCCCGGGCATAGCACCGAGACTGAGCCTCCGTCCAAGGTCACCAGCAACACGTAAAGCTAGTTGAGTGCTGGGAGATGTCTCGGTTGATTGAGCGTGACCCAAAGACTCTAGCGACGATAAGAGATCTTGCACAACTACAATTCTCTCGTCTTCACTGGTAGCAGCGGTTATAGCAGCAATACACTGAGCAATATTCGCAATAGAAAGTCTTACTCCTCCGCCATGTACCTGACCCTCTTGCAACCTAGGTAGCCCCTCTTTCAAGGCGACAAGCAGTTCCTGGAAATCTACAGCTTTGGAACTAACAAGATTCTCCATTACAATTAGTAATGAATCAAGTGCTTTGTCTTGTAACAGGGAAGACTTTGACATATTCAAAAGAGATGGTAGAAGGAACTCCTTGATCTCCGGAACAGAAGCTACCCCCACGTCCAAAATGGAATGACATACTTTGAGGCTTAAATGACTTATGTGAAGATCGCTATCAACAATGACATTACTAAGCTCCTTCAAGACTAGGCCAAAGATGCTAGCGTCTAATCTGGCTGGTCTTGAAGTCACAACTGTCTCAAGGCATTGAAGAGTACTTTGCTTCACAGAACGACTATTCTGTCGGAGAAGAGAAGAAAGCTCTGTAATCATATCATGTATGACAGTACTCATATCTACACCATTTCTTACAATGGCAGAAATTGTTTTAATGGCAGAAATTCTTGTTGTTTCATTCTTCAATCGGAGCAGGATCAGTGAAAGTAACCTCTCTCTTGAAGGTTGGTCGATGTGTTGGTGCAAATTGGACAACAAGGAAGCAGCAGATACCAAGGAGCATTCTTTCACTTCTTGATCGGCATCATGAACAGCAAGACGTGGTTCGATCGCATCGTAGAGAGCTTTGGCTGCATCACTTTTCTTGATAGCCGAGGCATTTGCGAGCACAAGAAGCTTTGGTACCTCAGCAAGAACGCGAGATGTCTCTGCAGTGATTTTGTACCAATTTTCTTGCATAGTTTTGCAAAGCTCAATCAGCAGGACATCAAGAATACAAGTTTGTACATGCTCGGGAGCGTGGTTTGGAGATGTGATGATAACGTGTACGCAATGCAAGCTGTCAAGTTTCAATGTTTTGTTTGTTCCGTGGCTCGCACTAGCAGAATCGCTCAAAATCAATTTGATGTGTTCAAATAACACCCTGATTTGCTTTGCATTTCCAATACCACCAGGTGCACTACAGAGTGACGATAAAAGAGCAAGTGCCGCGGATTTTGTACGGCTGCCAGCCTTTTTTGCACTCAGCTGAGACTCACAGCCCTTGACAATGATGGGTACAAATTTCGTACGGAGATCAATAACAGTCTGAGGTACATCACCTGTCATATCCATGGAATCTGGTGCCTTCAAAATAATATCTCCTCTATTTGCAGCCTCGATTGTGTTTGTAAGTAGATGGGTGAAACATTCCACAATGTCAACTCTGCAGTTCTCGTCGCGCTCTTTGAACCGTTTGACCAAAGCACCTGCAAGAGTAGTAGTCCATTTTTTGTTCTTCCTCCATGCGTATTCATCAGTCCAAAGCTTCGATGGATCCTTCGCAGAAGTCTTGACAACAGCAGTCAGAGTACGGATTGCACTTCGTCTAACCTTCCAAGTGTCATCATCGTCGTCCGAGTCATCTTCGTATTCATCATCGTACTCATCATCATCATCGTCATTCATATCATAATCTTCCTCGTCAGCGACATCTGCACTACCTTTCTCCTCCTCATTTTCATCACCATAAGAATAATTTGGATCATGACGCATGTATGCAAGTGCGGAATGAATAATGGATGGCAAATGTGGTTGAATCTCTACAGGCTTTCTTAAGACAAACGACTCAAAGCCGGACAAACACGCCTCCCTGAGTTCATTTGCAAGCGCCATTGCAGCCTCATCTTCCTCATCCGAGTCTTCCATCTCATCATTCTCATCACTATCATCATCATTCAAATCATCTCCCGCAATGGCATCAGCAGGATCACAAAATCTTGAGAAAATTGGTACGAGACGATCAATCTGTTCCTGTCCAAGTCGATGCCCAACCAACCCCGCAACCGTGCACATGGTCCTAATCAAAGCTCTGGTATCCTTGGGTTTGAAATCCATCAACGCCGCGTCCTTCGCCACCTCATCCTTTTTACTCGTGAGTCTCCTCGATTTCCGCTTCCCAGACTTTCCAACTCCATCCGATTTATCAATCTGCGAAAGTAAGCTCTCCACAAGTCTTCCAAGGAGCTGATCGGAAATAACCACAGCCAGAGACCCAATCGTTTGCCCCGCTCTCTTCCTCACCAGGTCACTCTCACATGCCAACTGTCTCAACGTCACCTCCAACAACACTAGATGCTGCCTAGTGATGAAACTAAGCGCACCGAAACGCGCCAACAATTCTGTCAATATTTCGAGACAAGCCAGAGTGATTTCTTCCGCAACCCTGCTCGCTTCTTTAATTTCTTTAGTGGATTGGGTCAAGGCCCCCTTGGTCAAAATCCCCGGTGAAAAAGATTTAATCCCATCGAGCAATCCAGCAGCTAGACGACTGCTCACGATATCCCCCATGTTCATGGGAACAGTCTTGACCAGCGTCCTGAGTCCGATAGCGTAAACGTCCCTGAGCGCACTCTTTTTTTCATCTAACACAAGGGCGGAAAGGCGTTCGGCAATGGCGACGACTTGATCTTCGTGGACGCAAGTGACGAGGACCCCGAGTGTTTTGACTGCGATGGCTTGGACATCATTGGAGGTATCGTCGACGAGATGGAGGACTGCTTCACATATTTTTTTCTCGGATGCAGCGTCTATCATTTGCGGGGATGATTCATCGTTGGTGGATGTCATGGGTTGGTCCTGCATGGGCATGGATGAAGATGAAGATGTCTTGTGCTTGGAGTGGAGGGATGTGGCCAGGGCGTGTTTCTTGAGGGCGTCGCATAGGTCAGATATTGCCATGTAACGCTCATCCTTTGTTAATGAGAATGATTGAGAATGTGAGTGAGTGATGCAGTGATTGATACAGTGATTGATTCAAGTGCAAGATGAGAATCGATTGCCAAAATGAAATTCAAATTGGTTCGGTAATTAATTATTAATTCTTCGTGGGATTTCCATTCTATTCTCACTGTTTCTCACCTTGTCATAATGCTCCGTCTGCTTCAACAGAGATGCAATTGAAACTGGTCGAGACATGATTCCTATTGGGTTGTTGTTATATCTATGTCGTTACAGGTAGAAAGCTTGCGAGTGTTTACTGTTGTATTGCACCAAGCATCAAGCAGGCACAAGAGTAGATAGAGCTGGTTGCTTCTTCGATCTTCATTTCTATTAGATATCCTGCTGTCGGAGATTCTTCATTCGGCTCTTTTTCTGAGCGCGCAAAAAAATCAACAACAAGCACCTTATCACTTATTTATCACTATTCCCACTTCCTCTTATGATTGATGTTTAATGCAGGTTTAAGGTACAGTCTAATGACAATAATATCAAAAATACTACAAAGTATGTGTGCCATGACTGCGTGTTCAATTCAATTAGATTTATTTCGATGGTGCCATCAAGAATTTGAGCGACTCCTTGTGAATCCTCTCCATATCATCCTCCTTCATATAATGACAAATGGTTGTATTCGCTTGACAAGTTTGATTCACCTTGTAGAAACGATAATATTTCTTTCCGGGGGGACTTGGAATCCACTTGTGAGCTTCTTTCGTCATATGCTTTGCATTAGTCAATCCGTTGCCATAGAGGCAAAATCCCTCTGGATTTCCATACAATTCGCTGCCCATGATGGAATGCAATCTATTCTCTGAAACGTTCCGATCGTCGATATATTGATCAAACCAGAGGGCGGAAGTGCCTTGACCTGCTACGGGTTTTTCTCCTTTTTTCACAACATGCCGACTGACATTCAGGAAGTTTGCTATATAACCAAAGAACCAATCAGAATGTAGACAAAAGTATTTCATTTCATGAATGTAACTGTGCATGACTTGATTCAATGATTTTCCTGATTGAAAAAAACGTCCTTCCCCGATCGTTGCATTGAAAGGATAAGTGTGTTCATGGTTGGAATTGTGCAGATACTTTTGACATATCGCCTGCTCGAACTGCTCTTCTGTACTGCTAGATAATGATGTTGTCTCTTCGCAGTGGATTGGTTGCATCCAACGTTGGAGCGCACCCTTGCTCAAAAAGGTTCCAAAGCCTCCAAAGGGATAGGTCCACTTTAATTCATGATCTGGTGATCTCAGTCTGCACCCTGCGAAAATGGCAGCTGTATTGGGCACGGGGACATATCGTTCTTCGTCACTGATACCCTGCTGCTCTTGTCTTCGTGGACTCTTGACGAGGTATTCAGTTATATGTTCAATATTGATGTATGTGTCGTCATCTGCAACGATCAAGTAGTCTGGAAGGGAACCTTCTTTGTTGGCATATAGGTTGACAAGTTTCGTGAAACCAGAGACAAATCGTTTTTGCGCGCATAGCCATCCAGCAGGATTAGGCTTGCCCTGCAACCATTTCAATCTAGCAAATTCAACTCCCTTCCACCATGATGTAAGCTTTGAGACAGCGTTCTGCTTTTCCCAAAACGGGTTCAACTTTGTAAAAGGTTTCCTGCATGTCCTGACATGTGTTTCGACAGTGTTCATATCAGAAGAGGAGGAGCAATTGGGATCAGGGTCGTCGTATTCAGTCGCTAGAACAAAATGCCGGATACTCGAATGAGATGCCCATGTCTCAAATTGCTTTCTTGCTGCCTTTGTATTATGCTTGCTTCCAACTATGAGCACATCAATGGAATAAGGCGATGCATGAGATTTAGCCATGAGATTTAATTGCCTTGCAGTAGTGATGTTCAGTGGTAGGACATCCTTCTTTGGTTCGGCTTGTTCTTCTAGTCTTTCTTTTACGGACATTGTGTTCTCGAAATTATTAGTGTAGCCGACCTCGTCAATCTGATCACCCTTCATGAGAAGATCATCTCCTTCCAATGGTGCTGATTCACCATCAACAACAATATTAATGGTACTTTTACTATCGTTGTCAGCGTAGATTGATGGAGCTGGCATTGCCTTTAGATTATATAATATCATGAAGACGTAACACCCAGCAACAACACATTTAATTACATGAGTGTGTGAACGCATAGTTTTGGGAATTCGAAAGAACTTGTGTGCGTGAGAAGTTATAATGATATGGTAACATTTATCATTTATTACCTCCTCTATGGTACCTTCTTGAACCAGCTTGAACCTTGCGATTGCAATTAATAATACAATAGAAAATTCATAATATTATTTTGTCTGTTGTGGGGATTTATCAATGTTCATGTCATGACCAATGACCTCTCTTCTAGAGCTAGAATGGCCTAAAGCTCATAATCTGTTATCTGATATTATGATGTAAGTACCGGTAGGTACCTTGTATGAGCTTGCTAGTAGGGAGTAGCTACAACGCTAGCTACTATGTTTGAATGTATGGTAGCTTGTATGATGACTTCTTGTTGCTTCTTCTCAACAACACATAGTTTAATTCATAGTCTCTGGACTGCACAACAGACCTGCACAAAACCATTCGCAACAGATAATGAATTATGTTCTCTTCAAAGCTATTCTTACACTAACATTTTTGCTACCTGCCAGTACGTTTGTATTCGCAGCTGATAAATTACCTACGCCGCCGACAGCTTTCATTCCAAGTTCTCCTGTCCCGACAATGAAGAAGCCGGCGACGAAGATATTTTCATTTCCAAGCCACAAGAGTGAACACATTTCTGCTTTTGCTGGTAAGATCTCGCCAATTCTTTCCAAGCTCTACGTAACTCCTGAAAAGGCAAAGAATGTTATCACGGCAATAAAATTCGTGACTGAACCTGCAGATTTGGTATTCATAATTCTTATCGGATGGTTCTTGCTACCGCTAGTACAGTTACCATACGACAAGTTATACCTCTCAAGAAACACAGAGGGCGATGATGCCGTTGCAGAAAAGACTGTCACAACTGCAACCCCAGTGAAAGTGAGAAGAGAATTTAAAGCTACAAAGCTATATTTCTACACACATCTCATTGCCGAAGCTGGACGCATCGCTGGGTTAGTGTATTTGGTTGACTGCCTTGCAATAGCGCTTGAAGTCCTTGGATTCAACGTCCAAAACCACAGTAAAATTTGTGCCAAGACAATCTATACTGCATGGGCTTTCACTCGTATCAATGGATTCAAAAAGTTCTTGGTAGCAAGGGCATTTCGCTACAATGGACCTGATGAGAAAAGGCGGAAGCGCGCCTTCAACAGGACTCATTTGGTAAACAACATTTTTAACCTTCTCATATGTGGAGGATTTATCAGCACTCTCTTGGATGTCCTCAAGATCAAAGCCGGTCTATTCCTTAATAGTTTCTTCGCAGTTGGAGGAGCAGGAACGCTGGTGCTCTCGTTCGCATGTAAAGATCTTGCAATGCAGGTAAGTTGCAACGTGTGTATAAACCCCTTTGGTATTGTAGGAAGTTTCACATTTTCTCATTAGATCCTCATCTCCTTTATCTAGTTTGTGAGCGGATTTGCTCTTCAAGCGAGCGATAAAGTGTACGAAGGTGAAGTAGTTCGCTTCGGTAATGGTGTCAACGGAAGCGTCATTCGAATGGGCATCCTCGAAACTCTGGTCAAACATGATGGAGAATTGATCACCGCTGTCCCCAACAAAGATTTAGCCAATCAAAAGATCACCAACCTTAGCAGATTGAAGTTTAGCCAAGTCACTCAAACACTTCGTTTTGACTACAAGGATGCTGATAAAATTCCATCTATAATCAGTGAGATTAGGAGGGAGATCAAAGAATCTTGTCCTCGTGTGGTGACAGATGGATCAAGACCATTCAGGATATTCTGGAGTAATTACGGAGAGACTAGCTTGGAAGTAATTGTAGACGTTAGAATGCACATTCCTCCAATCGGCGATTCTTTCTTTGAAGGCAAGCAAGAAATATTGATGGCAATCAATCGTGCCTTGAATCGGCTTGAGGTCAAATTGCTGCCATTGGACATTACCGCTATTCGTAAGAACTAAGAATGCATCTTGAGTTGAACTAAATGATGTGATAAACGAGTCATACGTAATATTTTTAGAAGGTATTAACATCTACGGCATGCATGCATCAATCTCTCTAGCTAGAGTAGCAGCTCTAGCTAATACATAACTCTCAGACACAAAAAAATGGAAGAAAATCTGAACCGCCCATCTGTGTCGAAAGTGCAATTCATCTTCAGCCTGAATTTTCTGTCTCAATATTAGATTTATATAAGTAAAAGTGATCTAAAACCGAAGGTTGAGTTAACTAGTGCAGTGGTAGGTGGTAGCTCGTACACGCAAAACGTAATGT
>Ga0306864_1000486_pt1 | contig 18403 bp, 10 predicted proteins | sample AntRauTorckE5430_FD_190448 | JGI IMG/M metagenome (GOLD analysis project Ga0306864, IMG submission 190448) | Saline lake microbial communities from Rauer Islands, Antarctica - Metagenome Torckler E5 #430 (v2) (version 2) | ecosystem: Environmental > Aquatic > Non-marine Saline and Alkaline >...
CTGCTCAGTCTGGCAACGCTCAACAACAACCGATCAATATTCAGCCAGCTCCAACAAACATTGCACCCGCTCCACAGCCGATAGCTCAAAGACAACCTCAATTGCATGGTCAGCATATCACCATATTACCGCAACCATCATCAAATGACCCTCAATCTCTTGCTCCAAACCTATCACAGAGTCTACCTCTTTCACAACATCAGTCCCAGTATAGTAACCACCCACCACAGCCTACTCAACAGATTCAACATCATCAGAATATGCAAGCTCAACCGTTTGCTCAAAATCAGCCTGGTCAGCCTATTAATCGTTCAAATGCAACACTGAACGCTAATCAGGCACAGTACGCACAAGGTCCTCATGCAAGCGCCACTGGTGCATCCGCTCAGGCACAATTTACACAATTATCGCACCATCAGTCTCAGCACCAAACTATCCAACCTGCACCCATTACGTATCAAAGACCTCAACAAATGCAGCAACAACATCACCAGCATCAGCACCATTCCCTTCAGAATCAACAAGTCCCTGCAGCCATTGCACCGTCAATTCAATCCCAACAGCAACATCAACGCCACTTAGCTCCTACGCCGGCGCCTTTACCACAGCAGCTACCGCAACACCATCAGCATCTAGCTCCTACACCACCGCCTATACCACAGCAGCATTCAGCTCCTTCGCCAGCTCCTATACCGCAGCATTTGCCACCTTTTCAAAACCATATACAGCCCATGAAACATTCACTGACGACCCGGGTGTCGTCAACTCAACAGGCCAATGCTACACATTTGGTGAACCAGTTCCAAACGCTTGCGTCGCGACTTGGTATAGCGCTTCCTCCAAATGTATTGAATGATCTCACAGCCGCAGCTGCAATCAATGAAACCAATGTTCCCAGAGATCTAGGATCCGCTATCATAGCCAACCCTGTTGGAGGATACACAAACATGAGCACACCAGGAGCATCAGTTGCTGTAGGGTCACATGCGAAAGCTCCTGCTTCAAGTCAAATGCCATCATTTATGAAGCAACTGCAAGCCACGGCAGAAGCTGCAATATGTGCTGTTGAGAATCGAAAGAGAAAGCAGTGTGACATTGAATTAAAGCCAGGTCCTGTACCAGCACGGCGGAAGAAGAAAGCCACGAAAGAAGATTGCGAGCAGAAATTGAACCAGCTAAAGTCAGAAAACGAGATGCTCCAGCGCCACCTTGACATGGTCAAAAACAAGACTGCAAAATTTGAAGAAGAGCGCAAGGCGCAGGAGAAGAAGATGAAGGAACTGGTCATGCTGTCATCCAAAGGGGACAATGCATTGTGGCAGAAAGAGCTGAAATCAAATTTAGCGCAGTTTACTGAGACTTACTCAGATTATGGCAAACATAGACAAGAGGAATTGTTTTTCCATTTGAATCAGTTAGAAAAACTTGCTGCACCGACAACATTTACAAAAATGTCTTTATGGACGCTGGGCCAGAGTGAATCTTTCTTTACAAAGCCAAACAACCATCCGATATCTAGCATACTGAAAAAAGAGTTGGATATTACACCAGCACAAGCAAGGAAAATCTTAGCTGAACGATTCAAGATTCAGAAGCTTTGTAGTAATCTCAAGGAAGTATTACAGCTGATTGCAGATCTGACAGCACTCTGCCAAAAGAAACAAAAAGTGTTCAGCGATCGAATGTCAAAATGTCAAGAAATTTTGGCACCAGAACAGGTTACGAAATTATTAGTTTGGATTGATGACAATGCTGGCGTGCTGGACAAGTTGTGTCCTGGATGGGGCAGTGAACGAATTAGAGAACAAAATCAGAGCGATACCTTGGATTTACCAGATGTAATTTCCGAGAGCAGAGATGCTATCGAGAGTAGAGACGCTAATGATTCTGCGAATGATAGTGTTGAGAAAGAAGAAGAAGATGTAATGGAAGAGCTTGCGATGATGGAAGAGACGAAAAAGTAGCGTATCAGTATTAGACGCTCTATTCCGTGGTCAAAATGAGAAAAAGATACATTTGATACACAATGAATTCGTTATTATTTATTAATATCATTGAAATATGATGAAAGTCGAACAAGAAATAAGATAAAGAATTTTCATGGCAAAGCTTAAGTATGAGATTCCGACTTTGGCTAACGCTGCAGTAGTGAAATGTTTATTGGACCATAGTGGTACCATGATTTGAGTCCGGTGGCTTGTGTCTATTGGAACAAATAAGGCACATCATTTATCTCTCTCGTACGCAATCATTTATCTCTCTCGTACGCATGCACAAAACATGGTCAAAGGTTCTGGAGGTTATTCAAACTATTCTGGATGTTCTTTTCGATCTTATGATTCGCCTTTCATTTTAGGCTACATCCAAAAAATATGTATCATGTGTGTGTTCAATATTCAACATGATGAATGACAAAATTGACTTCATTCATCTTCCATTAGAAGCTCCTGCGATAGACATTCGAGAAGGATATCGTTTTCACTATCATTGCCCTGATACCCTGATACAAATATACCAGCTATTATGTCTCCCTCGTTGATCCAGCGGCTCAAGTTTGCTTGTGCATTATTAGTAAGATTAAGCATTGACAAATTATCATCAAAAACGATGTTTGTTCGACATGCTAGAGGTATCACATAATTTACGATGAATTCGATTTGTACTTCTGACCAGCCACTGGAAGGATCAGGTATTAATCCATTTTTGTGACAGTCCATGAGTTCTTTGTACATTCTAAGATTCCACTTTAAGAAGTTCTCCCAGTTCTGCATGATATGTGCGATGTCTGCAACTTGCATGAGATGCTCAATAGCAGCTCGGCCTTTCGATCCGTTATCGGTACTCTCAATATCCTCATCGTGGAGATTTCGTACATAGTAATGACCAATTTTAAGATACTTCGTGACTGCATTGAAAGAACGCATACTTCCACGACGGGTCTCGGCACCATTGGGTGACGCTTGAGGTATGTTATGCAAGTCAACAGTGAACAAGTCACCTACCTGAGACGAGTAAGCCTCATTAAAGCGGGCAATGCAGCCGTTAAGGCGTTCAGTTGATGCAATATCGGTGCTTAGTATGGCCCATAAAACCTTTTGGATGAAGAGATCACGATCGTTTGTGCTTGGGCAGATTGCATTCAGCAAATCCTTATATTTGCGACAGGAGAGGAGCTGAATTGCGACATGGACAGAATTATGTTCAGCTTCAGACCAACTGTATTTCCTCGTAATTTTGTGGCGCGTTGTGTTTAAAATCTTGTTGCTTTTGCCGGTATGCTCAACATCATGGATGACGCATGCAAATACAAGAGCAAAGTGGGTAAAGCTATTGTGAATAATATCAGTAGTTTCGCTATCTTCCATCATCTCGATTCTCCTCAGAGAAGACCGCTTGGCAGATTCCCCAAGTGAATCAATTAGCTTGTGCATCGAGATGGTGACATGAGAAGCATGCTCAATTCCATGGAAGTGTACATTATTATACATGGAAAGGATATTCTGTACGTATGAATGTAACTCGTTTTTCAAAGTGTATGTCAGAGGTTTTTGTCCCCTATCTTTCATTGCAATTGAAAGCCTGTATTCAAGGATAGAGAAAATCCGATATGCCATAGTAGATTTGTTGGAAGTAGCTGAGACTAGAGAAGAATCAGGTTGCCCGACACATTCCCAAGCCTGTTTGCTGAGAGCCATGCTCTGGATGACAGTATTAGCAACCTGATTTATCGGTTGTGACTCAACATCACCGATCTGGAAGGTGGTAGAGGCTGGACCGTTTATACTCTGAATCCACCAGGTTTGAGTCATCCCCTTGCCTTTCAAATGCACCATGCCTTCTCTTTTGTCAAGACAGAAATCAAAAGTAGGTGCATCGCGCAGAAGCCGGTTGGTGAAGTCTGAACACTGGATCTTCATACTTTTGGAATTTGATTCCATTCTAGAAGCAAGGTTTACAGTATCTCCAAAGAAGCAGTATCTAGGCATCGCTTTCCCAACAACCCCTGCGACCACGGGACCTGATGCAACACCTGCTCGAATGAAGATACTTTCGTCATCCTCAGCTGTCTTGAAGTTTTTTACAAATTCCATCGCTTCCAGGGCAAACAATGCAACCTTCTCGGCAGCCTCAGGGGCAGGAATTCTATGAGGTGCTCCACCTACGACCATGTATGCATCTCTGTAGGAAAGGGAAGTCATTTCAGTTCAAAGATGATTGGGAATCAAGTCTGTTAGATGCTGACGTATTTACTTACCCAATGGTCTCTACTTTGTAAACGCCATGCTTTTCAACAATCTTGTCAAACTCCATGTAAAGCTCATTGAGCATCTTCATAACTTGAATTGGTCTCATGTCACCACATAGTGAAGTAAACCCCACAATGTCAGAAAAGAATATGGTCACAATATTATACCTTTCAACAACCGTTTGTCCTCGGTTTAACTTTTGAATAGCATCCATAGGCATCATCTTGTATAAGAGCATCTTATGAAGTGCTTTCTCAGTGAGATTCATGGCAAACATGCACGACACAATGAAGGTCCCAATACATGAAAGGACGTTAACGTAAAAAAGATCAGATTTGACATCTACGTGAGTTTTGACTCGCATCGTCCAATCACCGGAATCCAGTGTATTTACAGATATCACAATACTGTTCACGTCGTCAAATGGCTCTTGGTTAGATGAATAGAACTTGTGACCAACTGGCCATTCCTGTGACTGTGCAATGATGACGTTCTTTCAGTCCGCAAATGTGATAACAGTGAGTACAAATACCGAATGCACTCAGAAATACAAATATGGATCATATGTACTCACCTTATAACTTGCTTCTCCTGTCTCTGGATCAGCCACTAGATCCGTACGAGTGAGATGATAGCTATACCCTTTCTCCCGATAATATTCATCAATGCCGCTTCGCGACTTCAGCCTGCTCCAATCAATGAAGTGCATGACAAATCCCCAGATACTCTTTTCTTCACCATCGATCACGTAGTTGTATCCCGGCATCTCAACTGCAAGGTGGCCACAATACATATTCAACCCCGGTATCCCGAGAAAGGCTTCTGATGGTCCAAACATCGCAATTGTGTTCTCTTGATGATAAATGCTTCGGAGCATGCTGCCCATTTTAGTGCTTGAAGAGCGGATGGGATCCCAACCAATTTCAATTACGCTATTGAGCGAGACTACATCATCTGATACAAAGTTTACCATCATAGGATCAGCAAGACAGTAAACACCGTATGGAGCTAGGCGATAGGTGATGATGATGTCCTCAAAATCAAAGTTTCGATTGATGCCGTTGACAATGGATTGGAACTCTTGTATCATGTCTTGATTGTCGCAGATTCCAGTAACATTTCTGTAGTCTTTGATATTGGTGCTCTTTGGTCCGAAGACGGAAGAAGCTGATCCCTCCACTCCATAGTTCCCAACTTGGTGAGGAAGGTTCTTGAAAGTATCCGAATGGATTATAGCCTGCTGAAGGGACCTCAGGGGGATAAGCGTTTTGGCAAACATGTCTGCAAACCACGAAGCTGTCTGGAATGCTTCAAGCGATGCATTAAGTTCAATTTTCTGTTGCATGTTCTTGCAGATTACATTGATGGTGCCGAGGGCTCCAGCTGTGAGAGCTAAAAACACGAGCAGAGAGTAAATCATAATACGAGGGAGTTTGGACAGAGTCCGGAGACGGTACATTGTCTCAAAGGCACATCCACTGAAGAAAAATTTGATGTCTTCTATCCATGAGTGCTCTTCAACAAACTCTGTATCAATATCCTCATAGTGGTAAGCATCTTTAGACTTAGCCATATATCCTCGTCTTGTCATTGTGGACCATATGTTGTGCTTGCCAACAATACCACTGGTACCAGAAGATGGGGTAAAACTTGAGCTTACTCGCGTAGAGGACCCGATTTGTGTGCTGCTAACACCAGAATTTCGTCTCTTCATGGTTTTCATTTCTAAAAGTTTATCAGTAGTGAAGTCAGGAAAAGTTTGGAGAGAATCCTCTTGGCTCTTCTGCAGCTCATCGTTGCCACGATGGACAATCTCGTTGGGATGCATGATATTATCTGTCAGCAATATTTTTGACTGCTCTGATGCCCACGTTTAAATTTAAATCCAAGTTTGACGGTGATCTGCGAACACTTGAAAAAGAATACAAAGACTCTTCCTGCAGATGACCCCAAAAGTTTGAAGTCAAAGTGTGAATCAAAGTCGGAAGTCATCAAATAAAAAATTAATGTCTTGGTTAATGTTGTAGTTCGCACTCTTATGCTCATCTTTTAAACTCTCTCGCATTTTCTGATGTTGCATCAGCATTACTACTATTGTATGATTATGAGAGAAGAGTTACTTGCTTGCCATCGCACTGATTTGTAATATATTGACCGAACGGACTTTTGAAATAATGGTTACCAATGACCTTATCAGTAGTGCTGTTAAATATGTTTAATGTTTAATGATACTTCAAGTTGCATTTAAAATTTTTATTGTTCACTAATCAGGGAATTTGACAGAGTGTGTAGATGACAGCAGGATGATCATCTGAATGATTATCTGAATGATCATCTATGGATCATCTGATGATAAAAAGTCTCCATCATCCGGATGACGGAAGCTGATGGAATATCTAAGATTGATGGAAACTGTCATCTGCAAATCCAGTTCCACTTGGGATTTGGGAGTACCGATCAAAATCATTTCGACCACAAAACACAAAATACAGAAGACCAAAGGCACCATACAAAATCACAAATCACCCCAACAAGCAGCTTCAACTCTAATTGCATCGCAGTCTCCTCAACATGAAATCGAAACAGAGTTTGTCCATTGTTGGTCTTGCCATAACATCGAAACATGCAGCAAACGCTACCAGTTTAAATCCCATCAACACGAACGCCTTTGTGAAGTATTGTCGGCTCTTTGGCGTTAATCTTGATCAAAATGATTCGTTAGGAATCAACCACGTCGCTCCTCTATGCGGCGAACATTCTACCATGGAGATCCGTGGCGGTGCTCGAAATGAAGATGTGGATGAACAAGAACAAATCAGGGGGAAAGCTGTGACGCCACCATCGAAGAAACAGAATAATGCGACGACAAAGACTTCAAGTAACAACCATAGCAATCGAAGTTCTAAACGCAAGAAAAGAAAGAAACGAAAAAACAAGCAAGGAGAAGGACCTGTTGCCTTCAATGGTGAATATGCCGGTGATAGCACTAAACGCACTCATTCCAGAGAAAATTCGAGCACATCAACGACTTCTAATACTAAACACTCCGACCACAGCAAAGAGACGAAAACCGAATCTACACCAGCGCAATGCCCACTTTCCACTGAATTGCCACCTCCGCCACCACCGAGTAATGACCAATCATCCATCAATTCATCCATGAAACCAAAAGACCACACCAATCAAAAACAATCGCCACCACAAGCAAAGTCAGAAGCTTCTCCAGCAAAGGCACCAGAACCCCCAAAACGAGATCCTAAAGATGAGGCCATTGAGCACATAATACAATCCACAGATCTATACACAATCCTTTCCCTTGACAAATCAAAGATGGCATCACTTACCTCTATCCAAATTACAAAAGCATACCGTCGTCGAGCAGTATTGACCCATCCCGATAAATGCAACGGAGACAGAAGAGCCTTTGACAAAGTGTCTGAAGCATATGATGTCCTGAGCGATGAAAACAAGAAACATATTTATGACAAGTACGGCCTCGAAGCCGTCAACGACCCAGATTTCGCAGCCAGGGCAGGAATGAGCATGAACATGAACAACGCATTCAGCGGCATGGGTGGTTCATTCCAAGATCAGATTCTGAAAAGTTTTTTCGGAGCGACATCCACCGCTTCCGGTAGCTTTTCACGCATGTCCCAGCAATTTCGCAAGAATAATGATTTAAAGTACGAGCTGGAGGTTTCATTGGAAGATATGTACAGGGGCGCTCATCGTGAAGTGCAAGTATCGCAACCAGGTGGTCCAAGAACGGTGGATTTAGATATACCGGCCGGAGTAGTCCCGGGATCATCCATTCGGCTTTCAGGTATGGTGGACCACGTGTCGAATGCGACACCTGGTGATGTTGTCTTTATCATTCGGCAAAAGAGGCACGAGCAGTTTACTAGAAAAGGGCATGATTTGGCTATGGAGATGAAGATATCTCTCAGCGAGGCAGTGTGTGGCTTTGAACGTGAAGTTGTCCATTTGGATGGGAGACAAATCAATATCACGGGTCCAGCGGCAACCTTGGGAGCCAAAGATGACAATGCCAACGACAATGACAATGATACAACAGAAAGGCCTTGTGCTATTCAAACGGGAGATGTCCACGTATTGAAAGGAGAAGGGATGCCAAAGGCGAACAGAATAACATCCTCCTGGTCACACGTTGATGATCACGATATCGACAGAAGCGAGAACTACGGTGATTTATACGTTCAATACGTAGTTGAAATGCCAAGCACCAATCCAGAAAACCTTCTACAACTGTCTACCAAGGAGCGAGAAATGCTGGGGCTTCTCCTGGACAAACTTCAGGGCAAACAGAAACAGACGCTCTCGCGAGAACAAGACGATCCCTCCCTCCGACAAACGCAGCACTTGCAGAAATCAAGAGTTGCCGATTTTGGCATAGCAAGCGGAATCGCCAAGCCAGATATGGACGATGAGGATGATCACATGCATATGGGAATGGAAGATGAGATCCAGCGCGGTCACGGGCAACAACGACATGCCAATCCTTTCGGAACACGTGGATTTCAGTACTCCACGTCGAGGGGTTCATCTCCTTTCAAAAGTTCTTCGCGTTATGGTGGTGCTGAGGACGGAGATGTGCAATGTCAACAGATGTAATGTGGAAAGTTGCTGCGGCGGCACCGTACTCCTTGCTGGAGAACAGGAAAACGGCTGATTGAAACAAGATTCTATTATTATGAGCATAAATAAATGTCAATATAATCTTGATCAATACTATTAGTTCAATACGTGCTGCTGTGAAACCGAATTCACAACAGTACTACGTATACCTTTCATCTGCAGCTTTTGCTTTTATTAGAATGGAAGCTGCTAGCATGAATGATCACTGACAACTAATAAGCTACAGCTAATTTCCATAGGTTGCCATTTCATGACCTAATCAGTGCAAAAGTAAAGTCAGTTCCCACCCTTCACAGAGGAAAGATGGAAATGATGTAATGTCGTCGAGTCTACTAGCATGGACCGGTGAAAGTAACGTTCCATGCTAACTTCTCTTCTTCGCTCTAGCATCTCTATATATTATCAGAATGATGGTATAGCATCAAACCGATTTTATTGAGTGCATGCATGCAGACGAACGAGCAGCAGTAATTATACAAATTGCAAGATTGATACAATACATTGCGCGGTAAGTAAAGCAGAACAGTAGAAAGGTTTGGTTTGGATTGGATTGGATTAGGATATCATAAAATGGTTGGCTTCTGGGACAGGTCATGATGAAGAAGCCTGCCTGTGTGATTTCCTCAGACATGAATCCTCATTATGAAATGTAGGAAGCTTTCCAATTTATCGCGGGGATGTGATGCTAACAAAATGATTGCGACGTGGGATGGAAGAAATATGAAAGTACTACACGCAACAACGGTATAGTTTGTTTGGTACTTTTTGTGCGGCTATCGTGAGATCGTGAAGAGAAATTATTATGCCAGTTTCCTTTAGTTATGTGCGACAGAAGATGGACGGACGTACAAGAAGCCAGGGGGTCTCCAACCAAAAGAAAGAGCCTCATGATGAATGATAACAGCCTTTTTTCCAAACACCGACCGCTCGCTGCTGCTTCGTCCAACTGAAACTGATAAAATAATTAAGCGCTTGTTTCCAACGAACCAGCAGCGTCGTCTTCCTGTACACCGGTGGTGGTGATGCGCCTATCAATACGATAATCGATAATACAATATTCATTACAATAAAGACCTCTCCCTTCCAAATTCAAGACTATCTTATTACAGTCAATCGAAGTGAATTCAATCGAATCAATCTTTTCTTTGAAACTTGAAACTTTCAAGAGGCGAAAGAATCGATCGATTGGGTTGACTATCTAGTTGATTGACGAAGGGTTCACAGAGAGTGAGAGGAGCTGGCAGCACTGACATATTCGTACTGGCATACAATACAAATACATTTCCACTATCAGTACCAGTCTTTAGGCCTCGAAAGAGAAGCACGGGGTGGAGGGAACATTTGGCATCCCTGCATCACTAGGCACCACGCACTACTACTACTACTACTGTTGTAATTCAAGATGAGCAACACCCGCAAACAACCTCACAAGAAATTCGGAAAAAACCTTCACACCATACAACTGCAACCGCCACCTCCACCGCCCATTGCATCTTTGTCATTCACCTCAAACAGCAAAACATCAAATGTCACTAATAGAATGAAGGCGCTAAATTCAAAAGATAAACATTCTTCCTCCGCAAACGCTAGCATGAACCTAGATAAAACTACCAGTGGAGGACTCCTGCTCCTTAGCACCAAAAGGAGTGTCATGGATCGAAAGCTGAGTAACAATATCAGCGGAACCGGGAATAATAATCATGGGAAAGGAAATGCTTCTTCTTCGGATAAGAAGAATAAAGGGATTAGTACGCATGATGCTCTCATGAATGCACTCAATGGTGACTGTGGAAATACAACCAAGGAGAAGGTTCCGCTTGCCTGGGGTCTCAAGGATCCTACTGCTGTTGATGTTGCTGCTGCTATCACTGTTGATGCTGCAATTGCAAGTAGTTATACTGTACGTAGCCAAGATGCAAGTAATAACATAGATGCTGATGCTGATGCAGGCGATGGTGGAATGAGTCAAAGTCAAACCAATCACTGCAAAATAGACAATTGCGATGTCACGATAGAGAAGGTCAAACCAACGATTGCGCCATCTAGCAATGATGTCATTCACGCCAACCAGGTAGACTCCAAACAGCAAGATCCACTTGTCCACGTACCCGCACCTGCACCTGCACCTGCTGAAGATCAGGTAGAATTCATGAAAAAACTCGCCAAGGAACGAGCAGAGAAACGACGTCAGGAAGAAGAAGAACGAGATTTCATGCAGAAACAAAAAGCATCGCAGCGTTTATTGGAATTGGAATTGAAACTTGGTAAACATTCACATGGTAATTCTCATGCGCATGCTCATGTTGCCACTGTTTCTGCTCCTGTTTCTGCTCCTGTTCCTGTTCCAACGGCAGCTATAACGACTGGTGGTAGGCAAGCTGAAGTAGTAGTCAACGAGCAATCGCACCATTTGCAACACGGGGAAGCGATGCAGAAAGAAGCGAATGCCAGGTTTTCGGATCCAAGTCGTACTTACAGTTCGCTCTTGAGAGGAGGAGAGAGTCCCGCCATATCCAATCCGCATTCGCATCCACCATCGGGTGACATGAATCATGGTACAGCGCCAATGCCGACCTCCAGCATGATCCAATTGAATAGTTATGACGATCGAGATCGCGGAGGAAGGAGTTCAGGTTCAGGACCGCGAATGTTGTTTGATCCCAAGAGCGGGTCCATGGTGGCCGTCTCTTCGAATTCGACCAAGGACAAAAAATCCAAAATTAAATTGCATAGAAATAATAACACGACAATGGCTCTAAAAAGTAAATCGATAACGAATGACAATAATGTTGATGATGATGACGACGACGATGAGGATTTTGAGGGAGCAAGTGGATCCTCTAGGAGAAAGAGTGCAAGAGTTCGTCAACGCGTTGCGAAGCGTAGTGCCAAACGTGAGGAAATTACAACCGTTGCGAAACCAAAGAAAGGATCGACGCTTGCAAGTGATGGTCATTCATCCAGTAAGACAGGGCGTGTGTTGCCCAGGACATGCGGCGTTCTCTATAAGCGTGATGATGCAAAGGGTCAATTCGTATCGTCGGATGGATGCGAAGGTGATCAGGGATATGGCGCTCATAGTGTCCCAGGTGGAAGAATTCGAAATGCGAAAGTGTATTCTGCTCTCAAACAAAAGGCAAAGGCTTCAGGGAAGCAAGGGAAGAATAGCTCTACTGCCACGTTTAATGCTGATTCCTCGACTGATACTTTGGACGTCCCCGCTTATCACGACCGTCATGCTCATGCGCCTTCTGGTGTATCGTCATCCAGTGGAGATTACGAATACAATCGAGGATTGAACCGATCGCATTTTATGCGCAAAAGTCAACATCAACCGATGACCAAAATTATTGCCGATGATGCTGTAGAATTTTCTTCGTCAGTATTGGATGTTGTGACTGGTGATGAGAAGATGGATCTTTTCTCAGGATTGGATACTTCTCCGAAACTACAGGCCACAGCTGCAGCGTGGGCGCCAAGTGAAGCAGTTTTGGCATTGGCAGCTGCGAATTTATACCCTGTCAAAGACATTGATTCCGAATCTCATGATGATATTAGTGAATCAGGAGTTCATGCCATGAATGCAATGGCTCTGATAGATAATGAATCAACGCACGATGATGATGTAGATGACGTGGAAGCCAGCCCTTCTATTGGCTTAGGACTTGGTTTTGATCCGTCTGAAAATATGGACTCTTTGATGATGTCACCTGCCATGGAAGATGAAACACCTAGAAATATTCCCGGGTTTTCAACCTTTAACTTGAAAGAATCTACAGCATTGCCTAAACCTTCGTCAAACCCGTTCCGCAACAGCACTAGTATGCTTGGTTCCTCGCCATGGGGTATATCCGCTGGTAATACAAATACTATGGGGTCCTTGTCTAATTGGGATCTGCTGGGAAGTGGAAACAAGGGCGTCGAAGAGGACATTCAAAAGAACCAGTCGCCCAGTGCGTTTCTGTCACTCGGTGTTGGAGGAGGACAGCACACTTGGGGAGGTAATGGAACTTCTTCCAAATTCAGCGGTTTTAGTGGTATTGATTCTCCTTCATCCATGGGAAGCTCTGATTCACAGAATCAAGCGTCAAGTTGAAAAACTTCTTATCCTTGAAAAGGGGAGAATTAAATATGGATTCTAGAAAGCAACGTCAGCCTTATGAACTCATTTCTCATTAGGTGCAATGTTTGAACTTCCATCAACGCGTGTTTCAAAAACAGATAGTGCTTACACTTGATGCACACATCTATTTACTCGAGAAGTCATTGGAATGCACTCGTCTATCATGAGACTACAGTGCAATATCGAATTCGATTTCCGCGCAATATGGTAAACTAAAAAGACGACTTTTGCTCTATTCACAATGCACGAAATATGTTTGATACTATAACGTATATACTATTATTACAATGATAAAAATGTCTGTACTCTTTTCCCTAAAGCTGGCACAATGAGAGCGTCTCCTGTGTGCACGGTATCGTGTAAGTTCGCTATCGAGCCATTCAAGTAAACGTCGAGGTCGCTGAACACTAACGATTTGGGGACAGACAGGTCACAACGTTCACATATTTCAATGAGCGCATCTGCCACTGAAGATTCTATTGGTAGCCTTATGACCTTTCCCTCCATTGCAGAATCGGATGTCAAATAAAAGACAAAGACGCTACTGTCTATTAAGTGTACTCTGGCTTTCGACATTGCATCAATATAAGACTTCAGCATGGAGGAGCGATTTAGACTATTCAATTTTTCGCTGCCTTTTTCCAATATTCGAATGTCGCTAATATCTGCAATTGGTAGGTAGTCTTGCAGAGTGGAAGTAGTGGAATCATCATCTCCCTCTATGACAAGAACTGGAGAATCTCTTTCGGGCAAGTCAGCGACACCTTCCAAGATAGGAAGACTCCCTCGCTTTGGACTTTTACCTCCTTCGAGTTTATAGTCCCAATGCGCTGCTACTCCAAATTCGCTCTTAGTGTGCATATCTTCCGTTCTTATTTGAACCTCAAATGGCCAACAGCAGCCATATCTATAGAGCTCAGATGTGTGGTGCAGACTTTGGTATCCGTTTGGTTTAGGCGTGCTGATGTAGTCCTTGATCCGATTGTTATCCACTACTGGCCACTTTTGCATCAGACGATTCTGAATGTAATAACATAAGAATTCCTCGCGAGAGCGTACGTTTTCGACGCCCTCGTTCTCAGCCTTTTTCGCTTTGACAATGACACGCATTGCAATGGCATCAAGAACAGATGTAATGGATAAGGTATCTGGATCAATTACAGACAAGGCTGAAGAATTTCTTTCTTCACGGTCGGCGTTTCTTGATTTACTATTCATCTTCAAAAGCTTTCGCCACAATGAGTAAGGCTTTTTGACTCTCGATGTAACAGTAAGTCGTTCAAGTTGTGGGGCTAGCCATGGATCATCTTTTAGGACTATCTCAATATTTTCAGTTAGATAGTCTGTCACTGACTGAATTGCTGCCCCACTTTTCGTGTAGATTGCCTTGGCAGTATTATACTGCCTTCTATATAGTACTCTAAAGGCTCCGTTCTCAAGCTCCGATTTTAGCCTATGCATTCCAAGACGCTCTGCAATAGGTGCATATACATAAAGCGCTTCTCTAGCCTCTCTCACAATATGAGAATTACTGTAATTTCCAAGTGATCCGCTCTCTGCACTGAGACCGTAGAACGACAAAGACGAAGAATGCTCGTGATACAACAGCCCTCTCAAACGATAAAGACAAGCAGTAGAGCGAATAGCAAGAGCTCTCCAATCTTCAGATATGCTAAGCAAAAGACCATGCAAGCTAGCCGCATCCGCTAGACTTGGTGTTGCCCTAGTAACTGTCGTGGGGAGGACTGAGTGTGACATAATTTCAGCTTGCTTCACTCTTGCTGCACTTTTTGATATTTTTGTTGCTTCAGAACCAAAGTCTTCAACCGAGGGGTATCTATTACCTCCATTATGCGCATCTTTGCTGCCACTAATAGTCAGTGACCGATCTCTATCTCTTTGGACGTTTTGTCTTTCATCAGGATCTCTTTTATATTCATCTATTTTAGCAGATAACACAACATCTTCACCTGTTTCAGCAGATGATAAAAAGTCTGCATCTGTTCCAACATCTAATGTGGAAGGCTTGAAATCACTTTTGATCTCAGAAGGACTAATGAATAGCGTTAAATCCGCTTGATTTCGCAAATCCTTTTTTGTATTCAATACCCCGAATGGCAGGGTTTGTTCCGCTCCATTCAAAGCCTTGGTAGCCGTTGTAGTGCTCCTCATTAAATTGTCAATCAAATCATAAATTCCTGCCTCACGTGCAATCACACAATCCGCATAATGAAATGCAGAAGCTACAAGTGCGTCTCTTGTCATTACTGCGTGAAACTGAGCGTCTTGTTCATCTCCATACCGGTAGTATTCATCATCGTCGCCGTCTTCATCTCCGGCGCAATCAGAATTATATTCCTCCATTGATAATAATAAAGTTAGAAAATCAGCAGCACCGGGAACAAGTCTTTGATTGTTCTTGGAAGCAACGAATACTGCATCCATGACTGTATCAATGTCTTGCTTTGAAAACGAACCGGGTGGATTACTGAATTTGGCATGTTGCTCTAGCGCTTGATTAAGTACGTGTAAATTATTTTTCATCTGAGCTCTCGTTAATTCTTCATCCCCTTCATTCGAACCAGGAATCCATGGCGGGAGAAGTGGTTTCTTAATCGATGGTTGTCGAATTGTGATACCATTAGCACTAGTTTTTGATTGTTTTGTGTCGTATACCATGACCTCTTTATCATTTGCAAAATGCAAAGACACGCTAATCCTCGAATTCGATAATGAAAGTGGAAATGATGAAGCATGTCTATTTAGCAGACAAAGACACAACGCAGTGATGATTCTCCAGCGTGGCTTCCTTTTCTTGGGTATGCAATTGCATCCGAGATTAAGTGGCCACGTCTTCGATTCCAACACGGCTGAAGAGTTCAAGTCTTTCTTTTTGTCCTTCCTCATTGTAGACTATTTCCCTAAACTCTGAGATCATCAATACACGGGTATTCAGATATATTGATATGTCTTCTGAGTTGGTGTTCGAGAGTGATGCACTACGATACAACAGTTGTCTGGGTACTAAAATTCTTTTTGTTTCTCGTTTCTCTCTTGTCTGTTGTGTCATCACACGCTGTCATCACATTCGTTTCTTACTATCCGTGTCACACACGCGCACAATTCAATTAATATATATCCCAGTCAAGTAGGTGTGTGGAATTTTGAAATTATAATAAAGTTGGAAGTTCTAATAACATAAAACAGCTGTTGTAAATAGTTGGATTGATAAAACCAACTCTACTAAAATGATAGCATGGAAGATCACAGATCAGTCATAAAGTAGGAATGTACCACAACCAATATAATCCAATTATATCATCACTTGCTCATGCATGTGCTGTTGCTACATAAAGTACGATACAAGAACTAGTTCTCCATTGTTGCGGTCGTCGTCAATACATGATACAAGTCAATTGTGGGCGTTTATTCAGCACCTTGATATGTTTGAATAATAATGATCAATAATAAGTTAATAGTATTATGTCTTATGTATTGCTATATGGTTCGGCACTAGGGCTCTAGTAGTAGTGCGTACCCATGAGGAACCCAAAATCCAAGCATGACATTCAAATAGCTATTATCGTGTAACAATACAGCATCCTCATGGCGACGACCCCTCCCTCGTACGCTGATGACCACCATGTCCCTGATTTCCATGGCCGTACAATTGCTTATGCAGACAAATACAAACACGTTTGCAATTTTAACATGATAAGCAAATAGCTATTGTCGTGTAATTGTGCGGCATCGTGGCAGCGAACCGTCGTATGCTGATGACCACCATGCCCCTGATTTCTATAATCGTGAAATTATTCCATCTTTATGGTGGATACCACGATCAATAGCATAATGAACCCTTTTTCTCCATGAATGCGTCCTCGTCCTCGTGGCAGCAGCAGCAATCCCTGGTGCCATGATGATCATGATCGTGGACCTCTGTCTCGGTAGTGCGGGAATCGCAGCAGTAGCCACATAATGCAGTCGTGCTCAAAGTATCTAAAGACAAAAAATCTTCGTAGCCTCGACGCTGCGAAGAGGGCTGATGCCTCATCTCTGGTCTGCGTTCCCCACCTTCCTCGCAAATTCGTTTTGACTTAATGTACACATCGATACTAATCTGCTTCAATTCACAATATATTTGCCGAAGGTCGTCTTCTTCCACCATTCTACTACTAGTACTAGTGGGACTAATTGGACTGGCACCACAATCTTGAAAAGCACAACATTGACTGTTCGCATTAGATATTCTTGTGTTGCAGGATATTATTGCTTTATGCACGATGTCAAGGGGAGTGTTTGATTTGTTGTCAGATTTTTGAATCATTGATGCGTCTTCCGCGCATAGCAACCGAACAACTTGCATGCCTTCGCTAAGGTGAGAAAAATAACCTCTGCAAAGGATATCCACTATGAAATGAAGTGGTACCCATCCATATCTATATTCGGCAGCAGTGACGTCGATCATGCCAAGATCCAATAGCATTGAAATGAAAACTGGAGTAAGGCCATCTACACAGGCCAAATGAAGCCAATTAATTCCATGGGTCTCATCAAAATACTGGTCGTGCCATGCTGTGTGGTGGTCGTCGTAGCTGCTGCCAAGGCAGTACCACCGGTCATATTTCTTGCTCATCTTAAACACTGCCTTCCTGGTCTTCACTGTAAGAAACCTTCTCTCCTTACTTCCCTTTTTTCTAGTACTGGTGGCATCTATTACTAGCGCCATCATCTTACCTCCCCATTTCTTGGTACTGTTAGTGCGTGATGCAGGCCTGGTTGTGTTTTTCTTCGGTACACTACTAGGATTTCGACGACGATGAGGAGTCCACAGCTTCAATTCTTCTGCTTCTTCTTGGTGTTGCGATGATGGTGTTTTAGTCTTCTCATTCTTGTTCTTGGTGTTGGAAAGATAATTCTTCCTCCCGCGGTGGTCCTCCTCATCCCGTCTTGACATGTTGCTGATGTTCCCAACTTTCCCCCAGTATTTGAGCTCATTAAGGCGCCGGCGCAGGTTCAGTTTCATTGTAGGTTGCGAAATGGAAAGTGGAAAGTATGGTTTATGTTTGGAAAGGTATGTCAAAAAATGTCAAGCACGCAGTCTTTTTCTAAAACCACATGATTGTTTCGGTCTTTTGTTCCCGTTTTAGACAAAATAATGGTGGTCTAGGGCCCAGTCTGAATTCTGACCAATGAAAATCCGCCTGTCCCGACAAAGAGCAATCCCGATTTAGATAAATAGCTCCGCGGTATTTTGAATAATTGCAGCCGTTGTGGCGGATTATACGGAGCAAATACGGACGCGGAGCGTTCAGACAAGATTTACCGCGGACGGTTATCCACGGACATCTCACAAACTATGAATACGTACTATTCT
>Ga0306864_1000489_pt1 | contig 18327 bp, 9 predicted proteins | sample AntRauTorckE5430_FD_190448 | JGI IMG/M metagenome (GOLD analysis project Ga0306864, IMG submission 190448) | Saline lake microbial communities from Rauer Islands, Antarctica - Metagenome Torckler E5 #430 (v2) (version 2) | ecosystem: Environmental > Aquatic > Non-marine Saline and Alkaline >...
TCATACAACCAAGTGTGCTGATAACTTCATCGTGCATGCAATGATCTTCCGCAAGACAACAGGATTTTTTGTTATCCTCCACAGGACTGTACACAATCATGCTATCACCGCTTCCACTTTACCTCTGTAACTTTGTAAAGATAGGTAGCGCACCCCCTGAGACATCCCCACTCCTTTGTAGAGAGTCGACTGAATGATCCCACTCTTACATGTAACGTAGTGCATACAGTCTACGTATTTGAAACCATTATCATCTTTCATGAAGAGGCGGAGCTGTGCAACATTTTCTTTATATATTTACATGTAACGTACGCGTGGTAAGTAAGGCACCTCATGATAGGTAATAGTTCTGCGAAAGCTAACTCCTTTTAAACTTCACAGATGCAGTACCAACAAGCGTGTGCCTTTTCGTTCCCCTATCCTCCAAACTTTTGGTCCACACAGTGCCCTCCTTGCAAAGCAAAAGATCATCGCCAATGCAGAGGATATCTTCATCGAGTGTAGGAACATTATCGTAAATATTTGTTTTCATGATTGATTTCTTTTCATTCGCCGCACATGCATTGCGAAAATGAATTGCCTTCTTGATAAAATTACTGGTCAACTCCATCTTCTCCAATTCCTCTACTTGAAGATCCTTGCACTCGCGAAATCTAGTATCATACTCCACCTTCTTCTCTTTGGCGATGCCCAACGTCTCCCTTGTAAATATGGGAAAATTAATATAGACCCCACCTGCAGGAAGGACAGCACCATTCCTTGAAACTTCTTGCGCTAATTCAAAACCGCAAACAATGGACCCTGCGGGCTTATCCTTCAACCAAACCATTTCCCAACATCCCTTAGCAAAATTAACATATTGCGTGCCCTCCATGCAAACAAATCGTCCTTCTGCATGAGTTTTTGTGGAGAGTGGGCCAGTGCTGGAAGTAGGAATTGGTCCATTCGATCCAGGAAGGAGTACGTGTTCATTCACAATTTGATCTGTCTGAAGTTCAAGGGTAAGATCTTGAACGCAGAGACGAGATTGCGACATCATTTGACTCTTGATATCTTTTGGAATGTCAAGGCCTATATTCAAGAGAATTCCAGAATGTGCTTCTGCAAATTTAGATAAGTTTGGATTCGCTTCGAAGCGGGAAGCAGGACCTCCAATGAATGCATTGCATGGTGCTACATGACTGGAGATGGCTATGGATGCGATGATGATGAGAACGGAAGCAGTGAAGAATTTCATTATGGATTAAGTTTCTCTCAAAGTGCGCAAAATGAATATTGGCAGTATGCTTCTTTGAAATTTATAGATGACTCAATCGGTGTCCGGTGTCTTGCGCTGTCAATTTGTTCTGATTGATTCTTAAAATTCTTACTTCTTACTGATGGCTTTGGTACCACATAACTAATAAATACTAGTAGGTACCTACCATACATCGTTCATGATGACGCCGAATTTATCTGCAGGTTACGAGTACCATTGATTTTTGTCAGAGGAGGGAACGACGAACGACGGTCAAAGAATAGTCCAAGACCATGTTGGATTTGGGGTGTCAATACTTCATAATTCATAATATCTTGTCCTTTTCGTACCCACAACAGTAGTAGTCCACAGTCCACAACAGTACATAGTACAACAGTAGAAGTAGTCAGAGATCACGGCCTTCTACTCGTAGCTTGCTACAATTACCAATTACATACTAATAATACACCCAACTGGAATCAATTCTCAACCTAATAACAACGAAATGACCATACAAATAATTAAGCTTCAACCGACCAACGGGAAACAAAATCCTTTGAACCCACTCGGGAAAGAAACCAGAATCCACATCCACAATTCGCTCTCAAAAGCCATTGCCGACCCAGATATTACCTCCATAATCTTATTTGGTGGGTCAAACTTTAGCGCTGGGGCAGATATCACTGAATTTTCCGCCAAAAACCAAGATCCCAAAGAAGCCATTGATAGTTCAGGCGCAGTACCTTCCCTTACCGATCTGGGAAATCTCATTGAATCGTGTCGCAAACCGGTGCGTTCACTTTGATTCCATTGCCACGATGGTAGCATTCTCCTACCACTTGGGCAGTTTATTCTTGATTATTGTGAGCCTGTAGCAGTGAACACTCTTATGCTTCAGGTCATCCACCACCAAAATAGTAATCACCAATTTCATTTCAATTCATTTCCTCGTCATCACCACTCACTCTCTTGATCTCAATAAAATATGTCATTTAGATCGTTGGAGCAATCACCGGTGTTGCACTTGGTGGTGGGTGCGAACTATCCCTTGCTTGCCATTTCCGTGTCGCGCACGAGAAGGCGAGAATTGGTCTCCCGGAAGTTAAGATTGGTTTGATTCCAGGGGCAGGTGGAACGCAGCGTCTACCAAGAATTTGTAAAGATGTCGCTTGGGCTTTGGATGTAGTTACCAGTGGGAGAATGGTTGGGATGAAGGAAGCCAAAGCTAAGCGCGTCGTGGATGAAGTTGTGGAGGGAAGTTTTGAGGATGTTTTGGAAGTGGCAAAAAGATATGCAAAGTATGGAGAATTGATGAGGGATATGACTCACAGAAGGGCGTGCAATCAAAAAGTGATTGCAGATGATGATGCAGAGGGCATTAAACGGGCAAACATTATTTGCGAAAAGGTTGCTCAGAAACTGCCGACAAAGGAGCGCGGTGGGGAATCAGTTCATGCTGCACTTACTGCCATTCGTGCCTCTTTTGAAAAGAATGGATACAATGCTGGAATGGAAGTGGAGAGTGCATTGTTTTGGGATCTTTTATTGAATAGTTCCCAAGGAAGAGGATTACGACATGCATTCTTTGCAGAAAGAGCGGCTCAAAAGGGTAACACAAATTTGTTGAAGGGACCTGTTGCACAAGCATTTATGCAGAAGAAAGGAAATCCTCCTCTGGTAGGAGTGATCGGCGCTGGTACCATGGGAGCTGGCATTGCGATTGGATTTCTCCGTGCTGGTTGCAAAGTGATTCTTGTAGATGTGAATAAAGAAGGGCTGGAGCGCGGTGTCAAGACCATCAAGAAGATTTTTCAACAGGATGTTGCCAAGAAACGCATTCCATCAGTGCAATCAAAGCACATCTTATCCAACAATTTATCCTTTACTACGGATATGAAATCCGGCGACTTCTGCAATTGTCTAGTAGTGGTCGAAGCAGTATTTGAAAATCTCAAGATCAAGCAATCTATTTTTGCACAATTAGATCAAATCATCAAGAACCCCCATGCGTTATTACTCAGTAATACATCGACGATGAGCATTGACTTGATTGCCGGCGCTTTATCTCCAGAGAGGCGTCCATTTTGTGCCGGAATGCATTTCTTTTCACCTGCTCACATAATGAAACTTGTAGAGATTGTGGTGTCTTCCACAACTTCACCTGAAACCATTGCCCTTGTACAATACATTACATCAAAAAATTTACGCAAGGTGGGTGTCACTGTGGGTAATTGTCAAGGATTCGTTGGAAACCGTATGGTCAATCCATACTCTACAGAGGCAGTATATGTCTTGGAAGAGGGTGGCGCCAAGGTTCCAGAAGTGGATATGGCTCTTTACAACTTCGGAATGGCAATGGGGCCACTGAACATGGGGGATCTCGCAGGCAATGATATCGGATACTTGATTGCAAAATCGAAGGGTTTGGCAAAAGATCCAAAGACTGGAAAACCTGGTCCTAATCGAAAGCCTGGGATGCGTTATAGTGATCTTGGTGATGATCTCGTGACCAAGCTTGGTAGAGTAGGAATGAAAGCACAGAAAGGGTGGTATGATTATAATGTCAAAGTAGGCAAAGGGCGTACACCTATTCCTTCCAAAGAAGTCGATACTTTCGTTGCAGGGTATGTCAAAGGACCAGCTAAGAAATTCAGCCAACAAGAGGTCATTGAGAGGTGCTTATTTGGCCTAGTTAATGAAGGATTCAAAATATTGGAAGAAAACATAGCACAGAAACCCTCTGATATCGATGTCATTTATCTCTTTGGATATGGATGGCCAGCATATAGAGGAGGTCCAATGTATTGGATTGACAATGAAGTTGGACTCAGTCACTTTTTGAAGCGATTGGAAGAGATGCACAAGGCATTCCCAGGTAGTTCTCACTATGTTCCATCGAGGCTGTTAAAAAAATGCGTAGCACTTGGAGTCAGTTTAGAAGATTATTATTTGCAGGGTTTCAACAGGAAAAATAAGGCAAAGCTATAATAAAATAGGCATTCCACCATGCAATATGTGAAACTCATTTACTAAACACGCTGATTGTGAAAACAATATGAATATATCCGTGTCAGACAAATATCACATCTTAAAACCTATTGCAATTTGTTGCAACTTTCACTTGATCCTGAGCCACGCAAAGATTCCAAGCAGCAGTACGAGATAGAGGATTCTCACGCTGCAAAAAACGTGCGAGTTCATGATTATTTGAAAGAGGTATATTCAACCTTTAAAACGAAGGGAATCTAGGTAGAGATGTTGAAGTGTCTTATGGAGGACCAAATAATTGCAATTCAAAGAGATGATTAAAAAACAGTTTTGTTTTTTGTTGCTGTTTGTTGTCATGAATGAGTGACTTATTACGCGAACTTTGAGTGAGATAATTTTTGTCATAAGTAAAAGTGTCTTGATTTAGGCTATTAAAGAATATCTCTGATTTTGCGGAATGAATGAGGAATGAATGCACGCAGAGGTTGAAGGTAAACCGCCATCCGGTTAAAAACAACGCTACCACTATCAAACCGCCGCTACTAGCGCACTTGAATCACATACGGTACCGCCCGTACGAATCATTTCACCACTGAAAAGTTAAGATTGATTGTGTTCGCATCCCACATAGGTTTCTTAGCGGTTGATTTTTGGCACAAAAATAGAATTTCATCGCTAGAGGTAATGAGCCAAGATAGTAAGATGAATGAGGGCAATGCGACAACAGCCCCAGCTGCTACAGTAGTGCAGCCTTTGAATCAACAGCTAGCTGTTGCAGCCGCAGCACCAATATTGAGCCCGCCGCAATCAAATACAAAAATGCTAACTGATAGACAAAAGATAATGACTATTCTAGGACATCGACAGATGTTGCTTGAACGCGTGAAGCTTTGCCGAAATGCCACAGAAACTCGTATTGCCTTATATGACAAAGAAGGAACTTATTGTCCATCGAGTCTGGAATCAAAGCAAGATGGTGAAGAATTCTTTGCATCAAGAAAGCGCAAGTTTCCCAGTAAGGATGTAGAACTTCAGACCTTCGCGGAGTTGTCCAAATATGCGATAAACTATACTGTGAAAAAGGCTCCTATCAAATCGGCACCTCCTGCACCTCGCAACATTTCTTTGCGAACTGGATCAAGTGTTGGAAACAAAATGAAAGCAGCTGTTGCAACACTTAGAACAAACGTTGGATGGATATCGGACACAAGTTCCTCATCGAATTCACAGCCAGCAAATCGGAATGTCTTGCTACCACAAATGGCGCCTCCACCAGCAACGAATTCACAAATCAAGATGAAGAATGTGCCATGTATAGCACCAGCGAATGGTGCACCTTTACATCCACCTGGAAATGGTCAAAAGTGCGCAGCACCCTCTGCAGCAATTGATGTTGCTACTTCGATGGCAATGCCAGTTCCAAAGCCAAATGTTAAAAAGATAAGTTTAAGTTTACCTTCAGCAGGGAAGCAGCTGAAAAAAAAGAGCTTTCAATCTGGAAAAAAACGGAGTGGGAAAAGCGTTCGAAGCGGAAGTAGCATGTCTACATCTGAGGCACCTCCAATGGCGAATAAACCATTGCATTTATTGGGATCTAACGATACAAGCCAAGCTGGTCAACGAGAGCACAATGGGAATACACGAGTACTTTGTCCAGAAACTGATAGACTGAGAAAAAAGCGTAGTGCTTTGGTTCAAAAGTTGGATAATTTGATGAGGAGGGCTGATGCCGACACCACAACGAAAGAAGAATTATCGGAGCGTCAAATACCAAAAGCACAGTTTGATGATAATCCATACTCAAACGGGAAAAAGACTCCTTGGAAAAGTTTCGTGTCAGCAGATTCTGCACCGTGCTTGTTGCCAGGAAAGAAAAAAACACAATGGGATTATGTACTTGAGGAAATGCGATGGTTAGCGACGGACTATATAGAAGAAAATAAGTGGAAGAGATCGACAGCTCGAATTATTTCATCTGCTGTAATGACGCACCACACTGAAGCTGCCGCGAAAGCAAAGACTTCATCATCGAAGATATCCAAATCAACCCCATCCTCTGAAAGAAGTAAGTTTGATCAACCCGCAGAGGAGGTCTTAGTTGAAATCAAAAGTAGTCGATATGAAGAAAGTATGGAAGAAGACTCAGATCTGGATAGCTTGCCTGATGAGCTTATTTCTACTCTCGATTTCGTTGATCCTACAGTTGACGATATAAAGGCAACAAAATCATGTTCTTCAACTATCAATGAGATGGTTAAGACACATTGGAAGCTGTATGCTTCGGTCGAGGCAAAAGTTGGTCAGAATCATGGATATCGCAGATTACATCCGAATAAAAAAGTAGATGATTATAAAAAGAGCATCGAAGCTTCACGTGATAAGTCGACTGAAAAAGAGAATGGAACTTTTTCACAACTTCAACAACTGACTTTTAACGAGATCGAGGAGCGTTTGAATAAATGCAGGGAAAAAGCAATATCGATAAAGTCAAAAATGGCAGACAATTTTGATGATTTTCATGGTGATATTAGTGCCGCTTTGGAAGGTACCGAGCTGGAAATTCAAGAAAATCAGATGGAATCTTTGCAATTCACCGAGGCGCTGTGGGACGACGAGAATAAACCGCAGATAACGGGATCTGTTATATCGGGTCCAATTGGTTGTGGTAAAACATTTTCTACTGGCCTATTGATGTGGAGAAGAAAGGAAAAGGGACCACAGTTACTGCTTTGTCCTGCAGCAAGTTTGGTAAGTCAATTATCATTCTCACATATCTAACATTCATTCTATAATACTGACAATATTTCTATGCAGATGCGATGGCGTCATGAATTCAGGCATTTTGGAAACTTAAATGTGACCATTTTTGATGCAAACAAATGTTCTGGGAAAAAATTACGTGCAGAAATGGTTCCTGCTACCGTGATATTGTGCGATTTTGCTGGGGCTGCAAAACTATTATTTGCAATACGTAGAATTCAGGAATCATTTGCGACCATTATTGTCGACTCAAGATGTTCTTCATTTCCATTTTCATCGAGAAATGACAAGATTTCAACTGCTTCCAGTGCTAATTCAAAGAAAAGGAGACGAGGCGATGTTCAAAAAAAATCAAATATCGGTGAACTAGTAGCCAATGAGTTGTATTCTAGTGATTGGTGGAATCGTCTGATTGAAATTGCAATTAGGAAAGGAACGCGGTGTGCATTGGTAGAGACTTCTTGCGTGTCTGATCATTCTTCATTTCTCGATGAGAATGATGCATCATCAATTGAAGGAAAAGACAAACAAGATATTCTTGCTTCAAAAATCGCCTTCCTGTACCACAAACTCTTTCAATCAAAGCACAAGACAAATTGTAGACGTGCATTCTGGTGGGCGAAAAAATTATCTATTGCTCAAAAGAAGGAATCTGAAAACTCTAGGCAGAATGAATTTGACTATTCTCATGGAGCGAAAGGCATCCTTTTGCAATTAATCAACACCGTGTCGTTTTCTCAAGAACTAACGCCAGAAGAGGCTGCAGTTTTGTTGACAAATTATATTCCAAAATGGACAGTACAGATGTGCACTCTTTCGTCAACTCAGAGAAAGGCATATGATCAAGAATGTTTATTCGTCAGAGGAGCCTTCCAACATGAAGAAGGCACTCTTGATGGAGGCTTAAACTCTGCAAAGGCCCTTCTTCGTTTGCGGAGAGTGTGTTTTCATTCCGACATACATCAAATGATATCGCATAGAGACGTATTGTCGTTGTCTACCAATACCGTGACTAAGAGAAAAGCTGGAAGAAGTGCCTCCCAACCTAATATTGCGAAGGCGAAGTCGCTAATAGAGGGGTCTTCTAAGTTGCGGCAGTTGCTGTCAATATTGTGCAAGGACTGTGGATTCGTGGTTCCAGCGAAAAGCTACCTTCTTGGGACGAAGGCAACTAGGAGAGGAAGGAAGAGCTCAGCAGCTAAGAGAAAAAAAGTTTTGGTCTTGGCATCGCTTCCTGAAGTTCTGTTGCTTATATCAAGCTTTCTGAATGCCCTTGGAATTTCTCATGAACTCCTTACATCTCCACCTTCTCATACGCTGCCCAGTCGCATTGACGATATTTTATCAACCGATTATACTTTGTCTTGGATTCAATGCCAGCAGTCTCTCGCCAGATTTGACCACGATCATTGTGACGATTCGCCCTTGCCGAATATCAAGTTAAACGTATTGGTTTCATCGCCCAATACTCTGGCGTCTACCTCATTAGGACTAGGGGCTTCGAATGCAGAAGTCGTCATATCCATGGATGAGGACTGGAGCGGTAGTTTCGACCTTTCCACTTTCTCTATTCTGCGTAAAAACCTGACTCATAATTCGCAGAAGGTTACTGGAAGGAAGTATATTAAGGTAATATCTGAGGATACATGTGAGGAAACTTTTCTAACGTATGAGAAGAAAATTCGTGGCAAGAAATCGAGTCTAGCTGTACCCTTATCAATGCCATCACTGCATCAAACAAGGGTCTATTTTCGTCAAGGAGTACTTCGCAGTATACATCCCACTGTCGGGAAGAAGTTGTTGCGTTTCGCTAGAGTCCCTCTTTATAAAGTGTTTTGTGCTGATATCTTGCGTTCGGGTACATTATTTGGTGGGCCGTTACGCTTTCTAGCCCCTGCGTGTCCTTCTTTTGAAGACACACATCCTTGCGATCCGCCTCAGTCATGGGACAAAGTTTCTGTTTTGCTCGACGACGGAACTCCCAAAGAAAGTCCTGTTATGATCTCGAAAACTGACAAAATCATACCATCATTCAGTCTAGCAATGGTCGAGGTCGAGCAGTCTTCCATTTTGACCTCGGTTCTTCCTCTCTTAGCGCACCAAGTACTTGATCCTTATGATGAAAGATTGCGTGAATCCGAATCTTTGCATAATTATATATGCCACGATATGTGTTCGAAAGATATACATAAGTATATCTCTTCAATGACATTTTTGCTTTTAGTGGCAGAATCGTCATATCGCAATAATGGAATTGTTCCCAAAAAGGGTGCAGGAGGTAATGGAAAGAAAGAAAAGGCGACAAAGAAAAGGAAAAATGGTGTCTCTTCCCTTCCAAGCAGTGATAATTCTCTTTTCCAAGCGTTCGGCAATTCAAATCCAGAGGAGATTGCTTCATCCCTCATGTGGTACAATTGTCTTCCCCAGGAAAAATCTCAGTCGAAGGCGCGTGAACAAGATTCAAGCATTTCACCTAGGATCAAAGATCATCGGACAAACTCATATGTTCGTTCCTATATGTCTGTGAAGAAGCAATCCGATGGCAACCAAGGTTGCGAGTCGCTGTTATATTTTCCTCCTCTTTTCCCTGGATTGTTGGAATCAAGACACTCTGATGAAGGTGAGATATGCCGACTGGAACAATCTTTGATGATCAGAGATCTAGGATTGCTCACTGAAACGAAGAAGAGAAAGATTCAGCCAGAAGTGCACCCTGGTAGCAGTAAAAAACTACGTGATCTGCCTTTTTCAACATCTGTCACAGATTTCTCTACTGAGGTTGTCAGTGTCACTCCTTCTCAACCTTTACCACATATTCCTGGCGACTTTAATCTCATGACCGTTTCAGACGTAGATTTTATGGATGGTACTGATGATCTCTTTGATGGAGTTGACGGCGATTTCTTGTCTGATCTCAACATTACAAAGGATGAAGAAGTAATATCAGGTGATGTCGAGGATGCTGAACCAGACACGACCGCAGTAAAAGATTCCACTACACCCAGTCTTAATGAAGATTTCGGAATTCTTGGTCCAGGACTATTGCCTCCTTTAGAAGAATCCTCGAGAGCGGCAGATAAACGATGTGGACAAAGCAATAGTTACTCATACTGGTTGGACCCGTTTGAGCCTCTATCATCGAGTGATGATCCGCCTTTCAAAGGACCTTCGTTGGATTCAGTTATCCTATATGTCAAGAAATCAATCGTTCCTCGTGGAAGTTCAGTGAAGTCTCAACCTTTGACAACATTAGTATCTTCGAAACCACTTCCAGGAAGTTCAGCAAAAGGAGCACTAAACGGCGGAGTGCACTCGCAAATACTGAAGAAGAAAAAAAAAGGTCTTTCGAGTATTGGTGCCTTAACAGCTTTTGTTGCCCCTTCTACCGATGCCACCAATAACATTGGGTCACTCCAATCTACCCCCTCCGGATTGATGTCGAAAATTCCAAGCTCTCGACCTTTACGAGATTCTTCAACAGTCTTTGATTTAGGTAGCCATCGTGGAGAACCTTCTCTACAAGTTCATCATCACTTACAAAATATTTGTGATCCTTCTAGAGATCCAATGTCTGGATCAGGAATCCAATCGCTTGGAAAACCAATTTCGATGGTTTCAATCCAATGCTCGATCAGGGAACTGCTTCCGGGAGAATCAACTGGCGATGCAGCCAAATTACGTGCTAAAGAACAATCACTCTCTTTCTGGTCAGAGGATCTTGTATCCGATGGTGTATACTTTGGTCCATTTTCTACTAGTATTTTACCGAAAGCTTCAGTTCGTAATGACGAAATTTCGATAAAAAAGAAAGATGGAATTAGATTACCAATGGGGGTCAAGGTGCCTAAATCCATGGGTGTTGTCACCTCAAAATCTGACGAATGGAGTCTTACAGAAGACCAGATTCTGAAGCAATGTGCTACAAGATTTTATCGCAATTGGTACGCTGTCAGTCAAGCTCTCACTCACAAATCTAGAATATCATCTTGTCAAGATACTGCGAATGTCATGAATCCAATACGATCAGCGAAGCACTGTAAAAATCGTTGGGACAAGCTTATCGAATTAGCAAGTGCAGCGGGTCAAGCCAAGGAAGAAGATAATGTAGAAGTCGAGGAAGAAACAGAGAAGTCACCGAATACATTTACAGAGCAAATTTGTAATGGTATTCTGTTGGACCCAAGAAGTTTAAAAGATGCGAATGATGTGCGGTCGATAAATTCAGTCGGAACTAGGCGAGTTTTGCATCGTTCCAAGAAGCTGAATAATGCTAGGACGAAAATACACTTTGTACCGTTGACAATTCCAGGATACACGCCGGGTACCAATATGCCACCATTACAAATCGTGTCGTCACATCTTTCACATTCACAGTCCGTACAAGATGCCATTGCTGTGTCAGCTCGACCGAGTGGCATTGTTCCTCCCAGGGCTGAGATGTGGCCGCTGCAATTTTTGGACCTCACTGAAAAACAGCAGCTAGAAGTTGAAAAAAAGAAGAAAGCAGCTAGTGGAGGCCAGCCACAAGTGCACACATCTCAACAAGGCACCGCAATGCGAAGCGCTCAATTGGTGTCTAGGCAAACAACTCCTAATCCGGCACCCCAACGGTTTCCGGCCCGACCACCGACTTCTAGTCACATGGCTGTAAGTGGTGGACAGAGACAACCAACACCTGCAATACCTCGAGTTGCACAGCAGCCTGTCCAAACTACGACTTACTCAAGACCGATGCCAACAGGCCCACCTCATAATCCACCAAGCAAAACAAATAGTAACCGCTAATAAAAACTGAACATAGAATATACGCATGGATTCGCTTTTACTTCATTTCTATATCTAAAAAATTCCGTATGCAGTAGTGACAGCAAAAACCAAAAATAGACTTCCCCCAATATATCCAATGGTCTTCTCTGAGATATATTTTGCAAGGGCCGAACCTGTCACAACAGCAATTATAGTAGCCATAGCGTGTGCAGCAATACCTCCAGCAGCGACAGAGACAGGATTTTGTGCTGCGCTCAGTGCAATAGTTGAGATGAACGAACGGTCTCCAAACTCTGCTGCAAAAACGAGCCCAAAGGTACTGAGAATCTTTCCCCTACGAAAACGAAAGATATGCGATTAGAATGTTGTAAAATAAGAAATGCATCAATTCTCTCATAAATTTTGACTTACCATGCAGTTTCCTCTGTAACAGTTCTACTCTCATCAACAGCCTCAACTGCACCTTCGTACTCTTCATCGACTCCACTATTATCTCCATCTTCAAGCTCACTAGCTTCCTTCAAAGTCTTCAATCCAAAGAAAGCAAAGGCGATCACAGCCGCTATGTCATCAAGTGGGAGCCCTTGGGAAATTCCTGGAGGAACAGCATGGAATATTTGTCCAATGCACACAGAAATAATAGTCATGACTGCCAATGCACCAATAGATCCAACTAAGGAAACAACACGCCCAACTTTCATTGCTAGCAATCCAGCAATGAAGAATGTTTTGTCACCAATCTCCGATACGAAAACGAGAGAGAACGCCTGATAAAATCCAGTTTCAGCAATGCTATCCATAACAGTTGTTGCAGAATTCAAAATGGCGGCTGGTTCTGCTAGCGCATACGAAGCAGATGGATTCGCAAAGGCTGCAGCTGCGATGAGTGCAGCAGATGCTGTCAACGTTTTCTTGTTATTGCTTGCCCATGATGAAATACTAGACACAGAGATTGCATTATTAAGATCCTTTTGTTGGTCATGATTATCAGATGCCGCCAATACCTTCGTTGTATGGGATCTCGAGTTAAAGCTGTTACTGACAGCTGGATTGATAGCGTGACGGCTGATGACGGGGCTATAAGAAGGTGGACGAATAAAGAGATTGAAAGAATCAGGAAAGGCAACACATATAATATGATTTCATATCAAATAGTAAGAGACAACAAATAATAATCTGATGAAACCAGAGTTATGATGACATTAAGCATACCTGAAAGCAACTGCTTGCATTGATAGTGATGCGAAACATACAGCGAAGACTGCAGCAGTGAGTGTTGTTAATCGCGTCATTTTGTAGCGTACGTTTACAGGTTTCGAAAGACAATGAATCGGGGAACTTGCGAAAGACAATGAATGATGGAACTTGGAGTTGGTCAAGGTTCTAACCTCCTCGTTGACGGACTCTATTTACGTTTTTGGAGGTTTTTGGTTCAACCTGCAAGCCATTCATTCAGCCATCAGACATCATCTATCAGCCATCATCGTCCTTCCTGTCCACTGACGGCAGAATCATTTGAATTTCGCGCGCTACATTTCCGTAGGCTCTACTAGAGAGATTTACGACCACACTTCCCACCAACAAGACAAAGTAAAAGTAGTGACGCAAAATTTTAGACGTGTTTCGTTTTCAAGATTTCCCGCCCAATCTTTGTTGGTTCAACATGGATACTTAACTCTAAACTTTTTGTATCGTACTAATTACTAATACGGAGCACCATACTCTTCTCTAGCTTTTTGTGCTTCCTTGTGACGCGAGGAACAATCTTAACGTAATCAAAACAACGCGCAAAACTGTGCAAAACTTTTTCTAATGTCTTTTTTAAGTTGAAGGCAATATTGCAATGGAAAATGGGTTTTACTACATACAAAAACAAAATTTTATCGAAGTTACGATGACTTCAAACAATGAAGTATTAAAATCGTTTTAAAGTTTCCATGGTAAACATCATTGAACTGCAGAATATCACCTTGGAAGGCACGAAAGTTGACATGGTGGTGATTTAGTGTTGTTTACTAGCTTTTTGCACAATAAACAAATATTTGGACTGGGTGGGGCCTTTCTAAATAATTGTCCGTGCGCGCTACGTGGTCCCAGTAGTCAGTGTTTCCCCACCGCGCGCGTCTCGCTCGAAGAGGCACTGGTCTTCGATACTTATTAGTTATTAGCGATAAATAATGATGAAAGTAGTACCGCTAAATGCCTCATTAGGATTACTTACTTTCTTCTCATTTCGTCTAAAAATAATTACCACAAATATTAAGCTGTAATGTTCGAAGAGTAACCCTAGAGCAGTGATTATACTATTGCCCCTATTAAATAAGTCATAAATTCCATTTGAAACGAACTACGATAATAATGTGAAACGCACTATTTTCATTAAAATTCTAAATCCTACACATATTCATATCCTGAATAATAATCAATAAACAATCAACATGGGAAGAGAATTGCTAAGTATTCACATCGGACAGGCTGGTCTTGCTGTCGGTAATTCCTGTTGGGAGCTTTACTGCCTCGAGCACGGTATCCTTCCCAATGGAACTATTCCTGGAGACAAGAATGATGGCGTTGAGAACAGCGCATATAATACCTTTTTTGGCGAGACACAAAACGGGAAGCATGTTCCTCGTGCTGTAATGGTTGATCTTGAACCTACCGTGTGTGACTCCATTCGTACCGGAGAGTACAAGGATCTCTACCATCCTGATTCCATCATCAGCGGAAAGGAGGATGCTGCCAATAACTACGCTCGCGGTCACTACACCATAGGAAAGGATATCATTGAAACAGTTGTGGAGCAGGTCCGCAAGATGAGTGACAACTGTTCTGCTCTTCAGGGATTCCTTATCTTCCATTCCACAGGTGGAGGAACAGGATCTGGTCTTGGATCTCTTCTTCTCGAGCGCCTTGCTGTTGACTTCAGCCGCAAGACGAAGATGAGCTTCACTGTTACTCCTTCTCCTCAGGTTTCAACTGCTGTCGTCGAGCCTTACAATGCTGTACTTTCCACCCATTCCCTTCTTGAATACTCTGACCTTACCTTCAACCTTGATAACGAGGCTCTCTACAATGTTTGCCGCTCATCTCTCGACATTGAGCGCCCTTCCTACAAAAATCTCAACAGACTCATTGCTCAAGTAGTATCCTCTTTGACCGCTTCTCTCCGTTTCGAGGGATCCTTGAACGTTGACATTAATGACTTTCCTACTGTCCTCGTTCCTTATCCTCGTCTCCATATGCTCATCTCTGCATATGCTCCTCTCTTATCCCGTGAGAAGGCGTACCATGAGACTTTCTCTTGTGCTGAGCTCACCACCTCTGTCATGACTGAACCCACTTCGCTCCTCACCAAGTGCGACCCTAGCCACGGAAAGTTCATGTCTTGCTGTCTCATGTACCGCGGAGATATTACTCCTTCTGATATAAAGACCACCATGTCTACCATTAAGAATAAGCGCTCAGTCAACTTCGTTGACTGGTGTCCTACTGGTTTCAAGACCGGAATCAACACCCAACCTCCTACTGAGATCCCTGATGGAGATATAGCGAAGGCGAAGCGTGCGTGTTGCATGGTTGCCAACAACACTGCTATTGCAGAGACTCTCAGCCGTATTGATCATAAATTCGATCTCATGTATGCCAAGCGTGCATTTGTTCACTGGTATGTTGGGGAGGGTATGGAGGAAGGAGAGTTCTCCGAGGCCCGTGAGGATCTTGCTGCTCTTGAGAAGGATTACGAGGAGGTTGCCATGGATACACAGGAGGAAGGTGACGAGGAGGAGGAAGAATATTAAATTCGATACCCAAGGATTTCCTGTTTTCGTGCTGTTCCTCACTCTAACACTTTTGAAGCGAGCTCTGTAATTGCCATAGTCACTTAATAGTTTTGTCGTGAGACTGATCAAGATGATTGTGCACCTACGTTAACAGTAGTAAAATAATTATATGCGACACACAACAAGATCGGTTTTGTACTCCTCTGTTGCCTTATGCAACTGCTCGCTACCAATGATCTTAGTAGTCGCTCCAAAAAATGCACTTCAAAGCTTTTTGAAATCACTTTGCCATTAAGAACTCTTCATGTTTTTAAGAATGAAGACCAGCACCAGCCTCATTCCCACCGTTTCCTTTTAATAAATTAATTAAAGAGTTGGATAGTCCAATTCAATTATGCTTTCTAGTAGGTCTAGTAAATATAATTATAATGAACGGATGAGCACATGATGTCATGTGTATGACTATGATCATCCCTGGCTTCAGGCCAAAAACCATCTAAACTACTTCGTCCAAGGACCATGCTGATCATTGCGAAGTGAGTGATGTTCTACTGATGAGGATTTTTACATTTTTCGAAATGAGTACAATACCACCCAAATCAGATCAGGAATGCCAATTTAAGGACAAAACCGTCCAAACTACTTCGTCCAAGGACCACGCTGGTATTGCGAAGAGTGATGTTGTACTGCTGAGGTTTTCTACATTTCCTAATTGACTAAAATACCACTGAAGTTAGGAAGGCCAATTTTAAGTGTACACTGATGAATCATCGATTACTTTAAGTCTTCTCGGTTGAAGCCTCTTCTTTCTCCAGCCATTTCAGATATTGTCGACATGTCATTCTCATATGGCGATTCTTTTTCGCATTCTTGTAAATATGCTTTGTCCAATGCAAGACACCACTCTCCTTCACAATGCGTTCATGTCGAGTCATATTCAAAGTTGCATTGTAGGCAACAATTTCGGAATAGTCTTTCTTGCCCGTTAGGATGTGTGGCAACTTATGGACCTGCTGTGAAGTCATGCCTCCTGGCCTCATCCTCTCGGCAAGGGGTTTTTCAAGCACTTTCATGACTGTCTTCTTTTGTTTCCCCACGAGCACCTCATTGAATCTTTCTAAAACTTCTATTCCATCTGTCTCTAGTAGAGGAGTAAGAAATTGTTTGTAACCATGGTTTAATACATGAGGACCAGTGACAAAGACAAGTTTGGGATTATGAACTCTATGAATGTTGAGTAGATTGTGGATGATTTCTGTCATCGTTTCATACAAGATTGGATGACGAGGTTCCAAAGCCATGAACCACTGAGAAGGACGGAGGAAAGCGTCGGTCAGGAACCATGCAGACACATTTCCTGGGATGAGAGACTCAGTGAACATGTCCTCTGGCCAATTATCAATATCTGAATACACGCCGCCATATTTCCATAGCATGAGAACTCGCCATATATCAATAGTCATCGCGCCTTTATAAAGGACGCATTTCATTCCTTCATGGAATCCAGGGAATTCAGACCAATCCATCGAAAGAAGTCGGTCTACAGCATCGTCATCGTGAAAGAAAACAGAATGTTCTGGGAGCTGCGTTTCCCATCGATTCAAAGTCCTTAAGAGGTCACGGGGTACACAACGACTTTGCATGCTGAAATGCATAATTTTGGGAATCATGCGCTCTTGTGCGGTGCTATTGGTGGTTGTCCTTACTATTCAATTCTGATAAGGCACCAATGGAGATGGGCACTCCAAATTTTCAGCACCGTGGCCTCCAGATAAAACATCTAGTTCATGCAGAATATCAAATTCGGTGCTCTTTGACTTCTTCTTTTTCGACCCTTGAATTTTGGCGCTGGTGCTGCAGCCATTGTCATTTTCTGTAGTCGGTTCTTGGCCGAAATCTCTTTTGCTCATGATGGATGGTGGAAGTTTGTCATTTGTCATTAAATTAAATTCATCCAATGAAAGATTGGCACTGTTTGTGTAATATAGCAAACAAAAACATGAGATGAAGCCAATCAAAAAAGTGGCGCCTGCAGCAAAATATGTTCTCAATGGAGGCAAATACATGGCACGGAATTAGTGTGGAAGGTCGTTGTTATTACTTATTAGGACCACCAGGGCGGTTATGGGAGCGGGTTGGGTTGGCTGATTAAACTATTAGACTTAGGTTGCAGTTGAGTGCACCCTCTAGTAGAGCCTATGGTTCCAATTTATAATTTTTTGGCAGTTGGTTGGTGAGGTGCCGGGACCATTATTTGTTATATCTGAAGGACACGAGTAATTCGTATTTGTAGGTACCTTCTTACCAGAGCACGATGGGCAGTTTCTTCTCTTTTCTTTCAATTTGCACGGAATTCCGCTCGTACATGTTCTACGTGGATAATAAACCATTTGTTGGGTAGGTAGATTGTTACCATGCTCATTTGGGGCATTGTATTACGCAAGCTAGGGGGATTCCGCAGTTTTTGACATTCCGCAGTTTTTGACATTCCGCAGTTTTTGATTATGCTATGGTAGCACGTAAAACTATTGATGAATAGTATCCTCACCTTCGGCTACCAGAGCGGCTATTTACCTCTATTTACGGTGAAACTGCAAGAAGAAGTGGTGAAATTATGGTACTAGACATACTACTGTCCCGTATTGTCAGATTTCTACAAAAATTGCTGAAAAATAGCCGTTGCATCAATGATCACAATAACACCAAAAAACCTGAAAAAGAGAATCCAAATCGCTTCCAGAGTCTTGTGATTTAATAATCAAGGGGACCTCTTTCGGGGGTTGGGCTTCGGGGGGG